>Ga0214919_10005838_pt1 | contig 17196 bp, 17 predicted proteins | sample LL1503_MetaG_FD_177994 | JGI IMG/M metagenome (GOLD analysis project Ga0214919, IMG submission 177994) | Freshwater microbial communities from Lake Lanier, Atlanta, Georgia, United States - LL-1503 | ecosystem: Environmental > Aquatic > Freshwater > Lake | place: USA: Georgia | collected...
GTGTACCTCATTGTCTGCAATACCCAATTCACGCAAAACTGCCAGCCCCTGAGCGGCAAAGGCTTCATTCAACTCAATCACATCCATTTGATCGAGTGTCATACCGGTCAGCTGCAACAATTTTTTAACAGCAGGTACCGGACCGATACCCATCACGCGAGGGGCCACACCCGCAGTGGCCATACCCATGATACGAGCGCGAGCTGTCAGGCCATACTCTTTAATGTGTGTCTCATCGGCTAACAATAAAGCGCACGCACCATCATTCACACCTGAGGCATTACCGGCAGTAATGGTGCCATCCACTTTCACCACCCCTTTTAATTTAGCCAGCGCTTCAACACTGGTGACGCGGGGGTGTTCATCATTCATCACGGTGATCGGTTCACCTTTTTTTTGCGGAATAATTACCGGGCAAATTTCATCAGCCAGCACACCGGAGGCCTGAGCTGCGGCGGCCTTATTTTGACTCGCCACGGCAAATGCATCTTGATCAGCGCGGCTGATGTGATAATCAGTCGCGACGTTTTCTGCAGTCTCAGGCATAGAATCAACACCGTACAGTGCTTTCATCTGTGGATTAACGAAGCGCCATCCTATGGTGGTATCGAATATCTGCGCGTTACGCGAAAAAGCACTATCGGCTTTACCCATCACAAAGGGTGCACGGGTCATAGATTCAACACCGCCGGCAATCACCAAACCTGCCTCACCGGATTTAATCATGCGTGAGGCAGTACCTACCGCATCCATCCCTGAACCACACAAGCGATTAATCGTCACACCAGGAACGTCTATCGGTAAACCAGCCAGCAGCAACGACATACGAGCGACATTACGATTATCTTCACCGGCTTGATTTGCGCAGCCAAAAATAACTTCGTTTACCGCACTCCAATCGACGGTGGGATTACGTTCTCGCAGCGCACGTAGTGCGAGTGCACCGAGATCATCAGCACGCATGTCTTTTAACACACCACCGAAGCGACCAATGGGTGTACGGATAGCATCACAGATAAAGGCTTGTTTCATCATTCTCTTCTAATTATTAATGGTCAAATGAACTCAGCAATTCAGGCGACAGTGAGTGGCACGCCCGACAATTTTTCAAGCTCGGGTAAGGTGAGTCCCTCTGCCATCTCGCGAACGACAAGACCGTTCGCAGTGATATCAATCACAGCCAGATCGGTATAAATGCGGCTCACACACGCCATGCCTGTGAGAGGATAGGTACAGTGTTCTACGATTTTGCTCTCGCCGCTTTTGGTTTGATGTTCCATCATAACGAATACGCGCTTGGCTCCTATCGCCAGATCCATCGCGCCACCAACCGCAGGGATAGCGTCAGGCGCGCCGGTATGCCAATTCGCAAGATCACCTTGCTTGGATACTTGAAAAGCCCCCAGCACGCAGATATCGAGATGACCACCTCGCATCATTGAAAATGAATCGGCATGATGAAAATACGCGCCGCCAGTCAGCAAGGTGACTGGCTGCTTACCCGCATTAATTAAATCTTCATCTTCCTCGCCTTTAGCAGGTGCCGGCCCCATACCTAAAATACCATTTTCGCTATGAAGAAAAACTTCGCGCGCAGGATCAAGATGATTGGCCACTAAGGTTGGCAAACCAATACCGAGGTTGACATAGGATCCTTCTGGAATATCGCGCGCCACACGACTGGCGATCTCATCTCTTGTAAATCGCTTCATGCGAGCACTCCGTTAACCTGAACAATGCGTTGAACAAAAATACCTGGAGTGACAATTACTTCCGGATCTAATTCACCCAACTCGACCACCTGATCAACTTGCGCTATCGTGCACGAGGCCGCCATCGCCATGATAGGTCCGAAATTACGCGCCGCTTTACGATAAACCAGATTACCCCAACGATCTGCTTTTAATGCTTTTATGAGTGCGAAGTCGGCGTGGATTGGATACTCCAAGACGTAATTTTTTCCATTAATCAGCCGTGTCTCTTTACCCTCTGCTAGCAAGGTCCCATAGCCTGTTGGCGAAAAAAACGCACCGACACCCGCACCTGCGGCGCGAATGCGCTCAACCAGATTACCTTGCGGCGTTAGTTCCAACTCTAATTCTCCACTACGATAGAGACCATCAAACACGTAAGAATCACTTTGACGTGGAAAAGAGCAAATGATTTTTTTTACACGACGCGCAACCAGCAGCGCCGCCAAACCTGTTTCACCATTACCGGCATTGTTATTCACTATCGTTAAATCGGTCGCGCCATGATCAATTAATCCATCGATTAATTCACTCGGCATACCCGCATTTCCAAAGCCACCAATCATGATGGTCGCACCATCATGAATACCCGCCAATGCTTCACGCAATCCGGGAACAATTTTATTAACCACGAAAAAATCCTTTACAAATGAGAGGCCAAAAAAATTCTGGTCATTCTCGACATATGTGTTTGCTAAAACTAATAAGCACTCATTAAATAAAAGCGATAGATCTTTTGATTAATCGCTTGGAGCTAATCCCTGGCTTCAATTAACCCTGCGCCACACAGCTGAGCTGGATCGCTGTGAAATTCGCAATAAATAAGCTTTGCTTTGTAGATTTTTACTGAACAACTATCTCAAGTATTAATCCGATTATCGAACTAATGCTCGATTGAAGAACATTTCGCCAGTGTATAGGGGGCATAAATTGGCTGCAAGACTGCCTGTTTATTTTGTGTTCGATGGTCGAACCCCGAGACGACAGCCCGCTGTCAGTGTCAGGCTTACGCAACGAAAAATTGGGTTTCGACTAGCGACCGAATCAAGTTAGCAATGGAGACAACAACGATTATCAATTAAACATTGGGTTCCGCTACGGTAATTGAGCTCCACGCCATCGCGAGCGTAATAAGCCACCAAGGTCGCTCGCCCCATCGTCCATTTTCATAGCGACATCAATATGCAGAACATTTCCCCCCTCGATACCGAAAATCATACAACTCCCTTTCCTCTAGAACTGTCCAATTCTGAGCAACAAGGCGCTCCATCAACCACAACACAAACCACAGTGGCGCCCATAGCACCACCCATACCTCCATCCACTCCACCACTCACCATAGCGCAAGAAATCGATGCGCTGACTGATCCCAGTTTCATGACCTCCATGGCACGTGGCCTGGCGGTAGTCAAAGCGTTTTCCGACCAGCGTCGTGCGATGACTATTGCGCAACTCAGTCATAAAACTGGCATTCCACGTGCCGCTGTCAGACGCTGTCTGTATACACTCAAAAAACTGGGCTACGCCGGTTCCGACGCGAATAATTTTTTTCTTAAACCAAAAATACTGGCGTTGGGTTATTCCTATCTTTCATCTACTCCGCTCACGGTTTCTGCACAACCGTGTTTAAACCACGTCAGTACTACTGTGGGTGAATCCTGTTCTCTGGCGGTGCTAGAACAAGGTGGGGTGCTTTATATATCGCGCTCACAAACGACACGCATCGTGTCGATTGCATTGAATGCGGGCAGTCGTCTACCCGCCTACTGCACATCACTCGGCCGCGTCATGCTAGCGTCACTAAGCAAATCGGAGTTAGATAATTATTTTGCGCGAGTGCCACTACTTCCACTCACCGATCGCACTGTGGTGTCGGAAGACAGGCTGCGTGAAATTTTGGCAGAAACAGCTGCGCAGGGATATGCCATCGTAGAAGAAGAATTGGAAATTGGTTTGCGATCTATTGCCGTTCCAGTGCGTGGAGCATCGGGTGCAGTAGCGGCTGCGCTGAATATCGGTGCGCAGTCGGCACGCGTTTCTCGCGAACAAATGGAAAACGAATTCTTACCTGTATTACTCAACGGAGCCTCAGAGCTGTCGGTACTTTTGGCTTGAAAAATCTCTATCCAACTAACGCAATGCCTCGCCTGCTTTAGGGCAGCGAGGCACTGATCAATCAAATCAAGTCATTTAAAAATTTATCTCGCGCTCGCCAGCTGCGAAGATTGCAATCGAAAATCTTTGGGTGACATTCCCATCTGCCGTTTGAAAAAACGAGTGAAATAAGCAGGGTCGGTAAATCCTAATAGCTCAGATATTTCTTTAATCGTCATCGACGTATAAATCAGCTCGCGTCTGGCTTCAAGGATTAATCGCTCGTGTATCAGTTGCAAGGCTGATCGGCCACTCATCTGACGACAAATAGCATTCAGGTGTGCCGCGCTGATGTCGAGCTGAACCGCATAATGATCTAGCGTCGTATGCTTAGAAAAATTCTCATCAACCAATGCAACAAAGCCTGCCAAATGCGCACGCGCGCGCACCACCGAGACAGCAATTTTGTCATGTGCTTGCGCTAAATTTTCACGCATCAACCAGGCCAAAGTGGTACTCACTAGCGATTCAATCACGGCCTGGTGATATCGATCTCGCTGTTGGTATTCAAAATATAAGGCGCGCAATCCTGCTTCAATCGCCGCTGCACTCAACCGACCGTGCAGCACACAGTAAACGGGCTCGGCAAGCGACATCAACTCTTGGGCTAAATCGCTATCCAGGCTATCGATTAAGGAATACGCCAATGTGACGACCATGCCATGCGCATCTTTGGAAAATTTAAAACCGTGCACGCAATGCTGCGGCACCAGCAAAACCGATCCCTCTGTAAGCTGACCTTGTTGACCATCGATCTGAAAACGGGCCTCACCCTGCTCTAACCAAAGGACTTGAAACAAGCCATGGTGGCGATGCGGATTAATCTCCCAATTGTGCAAGCGGCTACGGGAAGCAATCGATTCACAATGAATCCGATCAGGCACGGGTAATTGACCTTTCTCCCCATATAGCTGGAAGACTGGCACTTTGATGGCGGGCTTGGTCGGAATAGTCGGGATAGTCACGAGGTAGTCCAAAAGTCTGGAAAATCCTCGAAATGTACAAGTTTCGGCGATGAAAGTCTATTCCTGTGAGCGCCGGATTAGGGGACAATAAGGTCCTCGCTGCCCGAATGCGGCCACCTTCGTCTGCCAAACATAAACTCATGAAAACTCAAGTTGCCATTATTGGCGCCGGACCTTCGGGCCTTTTGCTAGGACGACTGCTTGAATTACAAGGCATAGCTAACATCGTTATCGAAGCAAAGTCACCTGACTACGTGCTCTCACGCATACGCGCAGGCGTGCTCGAACAAGGTACGCAAACGCTGCTGCGCGAAGCAAAGGTGGGAGAACGCATGGATCGTGAAGGTCATGTGCATGATGGTTTTGCCTTGTCATTTCTTGGTCGACTAGAACGAATAGATTTACATGCTCTGACCGGCGGTAAAACGGTGATGGTGTATGGCCAAACTGAAGTAACTAAAGATTTGATGGACGCACGTACACAATCGGGCTCGCTCAGTTTTTATTCGGCTGATGACGTTATGCTGCATGATTTTTATAGTGACAAACCCAGCGTTAGCTTCACAAGTAATGGACAAAAACATATCGTTGAATGTGACTACATCGCAGGCTGCGATGGTTTTCATGGGGTGTCGCGTAAATCGGTACCGCCCGAATCGATACGACTATTCGAACGTGTCTATCCCTTTGGATGGTTGGGGATACTGTCGCGCACTCCGCCGGTGTCGCATGAATTAATTTACGCAAATCATGAACGTGGCTTCGCGTTATGCAGCATGCGCTCGTCTATGCTGTCGCGCTATTACGTGCAGTGCTCACTGAACGATAAGATTGATGATTGGTCTGACCAGCGCTTTTGGGATGAGTTACGCTCACGTCTGCCCGAGGATGCCGCAGCCTCTTTAATCACGGGCCCGTCAATAGAGAAAAGTATTGCGCCACTTCGCAGCTTTGTGGCGGAGCCTATGCAGTTCGGTCACTTGTTCTTAGTGGGTGATGCGGCTCATATCGTACCGCCTACGGGCGCTAAAGGCTTAAACCTTGCAGCCAGCGATGTTTACACTCTTTATAATATTTTGCGACTTCGATATAAGCAAAACCGACTAGATTTGATCGCACGATATTCCGAGATCTGCCTGCGCCGAATATGGAAAGCCGAACGTTTTTCATGGTGGATGACGTCAATTTTGCATAAGTTTTCAGACGACCCCTTCAATCAGCGGATTCAGGAAGCGGAGCTGGACTACTACACCAGTTCGGTTGCGGGAAAAACGACGATTGCCGAAAACTACGTGGGATTACCTTACGAAGCCGTGGAATAGCGCCCCAAAATCTGCCTATTATCAATCAGGCTAGCCGCAGAGACACAAATCGGTTAAATTTGCTTCACTATTTATTCCACAATGTTTCATGAGCCAGCCCGTAGCCATTACTCCCAGTCCTAACCTCAACATCAGCGCTCTGAAAGCGAGTTGTTCTGCGTGCAGCATGCATCAACTTTGCCTGCCTATGGGATTGGGTGAATCGGATATGGCTAGGCTCGATGACATCATCGGGCGTCGTCGCAAGATCCCCAAGGACACCCATCTCTACCGCATCGGTGATCACTTTACCAATCTCTACGCTATACGACTCGGCCATTTCAAAACCTACCAAGTCAGTCCCTCGGGTGAACAACAAGTGACTGGTTTTCAGATGGCGGGTGAACTACTCGGCATGGATGCGATCAGTACAGAACATCATCATTGCGATGCGATGGCACTAGAAGATAGTGAAGTCTGCGAAATTCCATTCGCACGACTCGAAGAATTATTTGGCACCATCCCTAGTTTGCTGCATCACTTTCATCGCATGATGAGTCAAGAGATCACGCGCGAACAGAATGTCATGCTACTACTTGGTAATATGCGCGCCGAGCAGCGCTTTGCTGCGTTTTTGATTAACTTATCTTCACGCTATGCCGCACGCGGCTATTCATCCGCGACCTTTCAGCTGCGTATGTCGCGAGAAGAGATCGGCAACTATCTTGGTCTTACGATTGAAAGTATCAGCCGATTGTTATCGCGACTGAAAAAACAAGGCTTACTTAGAGTCGCCAATCGTGAAATCGAATTACTAGATATGACGAGAATGCGAGCACTAGCGGCCGGCACCGAAGTCTGCGATTAATAAACTACCTGATTAAAATGGCGGCTGGCGCGGTGCTTCAGTGCTGAACAGATAAATACTCAACATGCTCGCTAACGAGCAAAACGCCCAGAAAAAGAAAAAGCCAATCGTGTAGGCTGCAATCGGTGGTAAATCGATGTGACCCCGAATGAGCATCAAATCGACCGGGTCAAAAATCGAAAAGAAAAAACCTTCTGCAAGAATCGCCGCCATAAACGACGGCCATAGCACCGACATCGCCAGTTTCAACATGATTCGGTCTCCTTCAAATGCATCTTATGCCTTGTCCTGCAACGGGCTGATGTCTATCGTATGTTGCTGCGGCCAGCTCCAGTCACCCTGAAGTCGCCAGCTGCGTGCCGCATCTTCTATCTGCACCTGCCAATGCGCGCGCTCTAGCATAGGCAAGGATAGTGAAAAATTTCCTTCTGCATCGGGTGTCACTACCATGCGCTTATCTTTCTCCGGTACGGTGGGATGAACTAACAGCAACGTCAGTGGCGATTCATTCGTCAGACCTCTCATAGCACCGACCAATTTGCCCGAAGCGGCATCGTAATGCAGCGAAAACTGCAATCTCAAGGTCGCTGCTACGCGATCACGCCGTAAATCTTGATTAATCGCCTTACCTTGTTTGTAGTAGTCATCTACTACTAATGCATCAGCGCCAGAGAATGAAATCCACATCGTTACAAAACCCGCGACCAATACGACAAAGGGCCCTAGCATTAACAACCAAGGCCAGCGATGTTTGTACCAAGGAGCCGCCGGTTTATCGAGCGCGTTTAATGTCGTCATGATTTTTCCAGTTCAGCGCGGCACAAAAAATACGGCTTTTTCTTTGACAAGAATATCGGGATTATCGATATCGACTAAGGTAAACCAAATTTTATTCGAGCCTTTTTCACCTTTAGCTTCATCCACTCGAACATTCACCGCCACCGCGCGCGACTCTGTACCATTGAGCGCAAACTCACCGGCGCCTTGCAGCTTTATGCTATCGATACCGCTGACGCTAATTCGATAATGGTGCGCAGATTCATCCGTATTCATTAACTGCAAACGGTACACGTTTTCTATCATGCCGTTTTCAATCTCACGACCCATCGAGCCACGATCACGAATAACATCCATCTTCACTGGCGTTCGAGTTAGGAGAGTTCCAAAGAAAACGCTCACGATAACAATCAAAACGCTGGTGTAAATAAGGACTCGCGGACGAAACATATGACTGAAAATTTGTTCCGCCGTCCAGCGGTTAGTCATTGCATGATCAGTCCAATAGCGAACCAGACCACGCGGAGCGCCTATTTTATCCATGACGCTATTACACGCATCAACGCAGGCTGCACAGCCTATGCATTCGTATTGCAAGCCTTTACGGATATCTATACCGGTCGGGCAAACTTGCACACACATGGAACAGTCTATGCAATCACCTAAGGCTTTTGCAGTAGCCGGATCATCTTTGTGTCGCGCTCCACGTGGCTCACCACGGCCTGCATCGTAGGTAATGATCAAACTGTCTTTATCAAACATGGCGCTTTGAAAGCGCGCATAAGGACACATGTATTTGCAAACTTGCTCTCGCATCCAACCAGCGTTGCCATACGTCGCAAAGGAATAGAACAAAACCCAGAACCATTCCCACGGACCCAACGTCAAAGCAGAGACTTCATTCGCCAATACCGTAATGGGAGTGAAATAACCAACGAAGGTAAACCCTGTCCATAAAGCTAAGGCACCCCAGCTCATGTGCTTGGCTAATTTTCTGGAAAATTTTCTGAATGAGGCTGGCTGACGATCTAAGCGTATGCGTGCGCTACGATCGCCTTCAATTTTGCGTTCTATCCACATAAAAATTTCGGTATACACCGTCTGCGGACAAGCAAAGCCGCACCAGACGCGCCCGAAAATAGCAGTGAATAAAAATAGAGAATAGGCACTGATGATTAACAGCGCCGCCAGATAAATAAAATCCTGTGGCCATAAAACAATGCCAAAGATGTAGAACTTACGAGTGCCAAGATCAAACAGCACCGCCTGCCTATCATTCCAGGAGAACCAGGGCAGCCCATAAAAAAGTAATTGCGTGGCCCAAACAAAAAACCAACGCAGCGTGGCGTATCGCCCTTGTATTTCGCGCGGGTAGATTTCTTCCCGCGCTTGATACATTTTAATTACGGCGACTTCGGGTGATGCACTTTCCATGAATACCCTTTGCTACTCTTTCATTAAAACTTACTTACTTGCTGCAGGCAAGGTTGAGTTATTCGACAAACCCCAGACATAAGCGCTGAGTAAGTGAACTTTTGCTTCGCCTAGAAATTCAGCAAACGCTGGCATCACATTGTTACGACCGCCACGTATGATTTCCATGATAGTAGTAACACTACCACCGTAGAGCCATGTTTTATCCGTTAAGTTCGGAGCGCCTACAGCGGTATTGCCTTTTCCATTCGCACCATGGCAAGCGGCACATGCAGCAAATTTCTCTTTACCGATCGCTGCCTTAATTGGATCGGCTGCAGAATCGGAAAAGGACAGCACATAATGCGCCACATTTTCTATGTCTTTCTCTGTTCCTACTGCAGCGCTCATAGGTGGCATGGTACCGTTGCGACCTTTTAGTATGGTCGCCTTAATTGCATCAGGTTCACCACCATGCAGCCAATCACTATCGGTCAAATTCGGATAGCCTTTGTTACCGCGCGCGTCGGAGCCATGACATTGAGCACAATAGGTCAAGAACAAACGCTCTCCAATCGCATGTGCTTGTGGATCAACAGCGAGCATCTTGATATCCACTTGCTGATACTTGGCAAACAGTGGACCATATTCTTCATCGGCGAGTTTTAATTCCTCTTCGTACTGACTCTTAGAAGCCCAACCTAATTTACCCGCATAGGCACCTAGTCCTGGATACAGAAATAGATAAGCTAAACCAAACACGATGGTGATATAAAAAAGCCACATCCACCAACGCGGCATGGGATTGTTTAATTCTTCCAGACCTTCATCCCAAGTATGACCGGTTGTCTCAACATGACCATCTTTCGATACCGCTGTTTTGATAGTCGATTGTGACCACAACAGCCACGCACATCCAAACACGGAAACAATCGTCAATACCGTAATGTAGATTCCCCAGAACCCACTTGTGAAATCAGCCATGATGTGGCTCCTGCGCTTTGGTGTTAATTGATTCGTCGTCGGCAAACGGCAGCATTGCTGCCTCATCAAAATCTTGCTTACGTGATGCGCTATAAGCCCAAATCACGATGCCGATAAAGGTAGTCATGCAAATGATCGTTACCACACTACGCGCATCGGATACCCATTGAATGAAGTCCATGTTTATCTCCGTGCCTTGATGTGTATACCCAGACCCTGCAAATACGCTACTAGCGCATCCTGCTCTGTTTTTCCTTCTACCTCTTTAGCAGCGGCCGCAATTTGCTCATCGGTATACGGAACGCCTAAGCGCTTGAGTGCTTTTAAATGTTCAACGACTGATTGCGGATCTAAGTTCGATGTTGCCAACCAAGGATACGCAGGCATATTTGATTCAGGCACCAGATCACGCGGATTATTTAAATGCGTACGATGCCAATCATCGCTATAACGACCACCAACCCTAGCCAGATCTGGGCCGGTACGCTTTGAGCCCCACTGAAATGGACGATCGTAAACAAATTCACCTGCCACTGAATAGTGGCCATAGCGCTCAGTCTCGGCACGGAAAGGACGGATCATCTGCGAGTGACAGTTGTAGCAGCCCTCGCGAACATAGATATCCCGCCCTGCTAATCGCAGCGGACTATAAACCGTCAAACCTGCTACTGGTTCCGTGGTTGATTTTTGGAAGAACAGTGGAATAATTTCAACCAGCCCACCAATGCTGACCACCAAAATCACCAGCACTATAAGTAACCAAGGTTTGCGTTCAATTTGATCATGAGTAAATTTCATTGTTCTCTCCTTTACTCAGGCGTGAGCACCAGTCAGCGCAGGTATGCGGCTATCTGCCGGCTTACTGTCAATGACTGTCTTGTAAGTGTTGTAGGCCATGATCAGCATACCAGCTAAATATAAGAGGCCACCTGATAGACGTACGACGTAGTAAGGGAAAGTCGCCTTAACGCTCTCAACAAAGGTGTAGGTCAAGGTGCCATCGGTATTTACTGCACGCCACATCAATCCTTGCATCACGCCAGCAATCCACATCGAAGCGATGTACAACACGATGCCGATCGTCGCCACCCAGAAGTGCACTTCGATTAGTCGCTTACTCCACATTTCTGTTTTGCCCGACAAACGCGGCAGCAGGTAATAGATCGAACCCATAGACACCAGACCTACCCATCCCAGGGCACCTGAATGAACGTGACCCACAGTCCAGTCGGTGTAATGCGACAAAGCATTGACTGTTTTGATCGACATCATCGGACCTTCAAAGGTCGACATCCCGTAGAAGGACAAGGAGACCACCAGAAATTTTAAGATGGGATCATCACGCAATTTATGCCACGCACCGGAGAGCGTCATGATGCCGTTGATCATGCCACCCCAACTAGGTGCCAATAAAATCAACGAGAAGACCATGCCAAGAGACTGTGCCCAATCAGGTAATGCGGTGTAATGCAGATGATGCGGGCCTGCCCACATGTAGGTAAATATCAAAGCCCAGAAGTGAACGATAGACAGACGATACGAAAATACGGGGCGTTCAGCTTGTTTAGGAATGAAGTAATACATCATGCCCAAGAAGCCTGCGGTAAGGAAAAAACCAACCGCATTGTGACCGTACCACCACTGGATCATTGCATCTTGTACACCGGTGTAGGCTGAGTAAGATTTCGTCAGCGTGGCTGGCATCGCAGCTGAATTCACGATATGCAAAATGGCGACCGTCAAAATGAAGGCGCCATAAAACCAATTCGCTACATAGATATGCGAGGTCTTGCGTTTCCACAGCGTGCCAAAAAACACCACTGCATACGAAACCCACACCAGCGCGATCAAAATATCAATCGGCCATTCGAGTTCAGCGTATTCCTTGCCAGTGGTGAAACCGAGAGGAAGAGTAATCGCGGCAGCCACAATAACCAGCTGCCAGCCCCAAAAGCTGAACGAGGCCAATGAATCTGAAAATAAACGCACCTGACAGGTTCTTTGTACTACGTAGTAAGACGTTGCAAATAGCGCCGAACCACCAAAGGCAAAAATTACTGCATTGGTATGTAAGGGACGTAAGCGACCATAGGTCAACCAAGCGGTGTCAAAATTAAGTGCTGGCCATGCAAGTTGGGCGGCGAGGATCACCCCCACTAACATGCCCACCACCCCCCACACTACGGTCGCTACGGCAAATTGCTTCACGACCTTGTAGTTATAGTTAAATGCTGTGTCCACAAAGACTCCCTCTGGTATCCGACGAAGATGCCTGAAGGTTACGTTTCAATTGAGCAAACTTCCTTGACTTGAGTCAAATTTGACCCGATGGGAGGGGAACTCGCCTTAAGTTATTTCTTGGTATGTCCTTGTGAATCGTCAGTCTCAGGGTGAGCGCTGTCGTCATCCTGCAGTATTCGCATGCCAGGACCTTCGAGGTCGTCGAACTGACCGCCATCCATCGCGCGGAAAAATACCCAGAGTGCGACAAAGACAACGATGACGGACAAGGGAATCAACAGATAGAGGGCTTCCATTAGTGAGCCATTTCCAAAGAGTGTGAACGGCGCGGCAGGCGCTCAAGGCGCAGCGCATTAATCACCACAACAGCCGAACTCACTGACATACCCAAACCCGCCATCCACGGCGCGAGCAAGCCCAATGCCGCAGCGGGTATAGCCACCAGATTGTAGAGTGTGGCCCACGCTAAGTTTTGTCGTATCACCTGCATGCAGGCAGCGGCTGCTTCTGCTGCGTCTATCAGCGATGAAAGCTTGGCAGATAACAGCACCGCATCCGCATGCGACTGAGCTAAGGCCGCACCCGATCCCATAGCAAATGAGACATCGGCAGCGCGTAACACAGCGGCATCATTTATCCCATCACCCACCATCGCCACGCGTGCACCTTTGTTTTGTAATTGCTGAACGAATTCAAGTTTTTGCTGCGGCAGCATGCCACCGTGCGCATCATCTATACCCAGCGTATCAGCCATGCGATGAACGATGCCGGGGGCATCACCCGATAGCAGAATGACTTGCTTATCCTGCGACTGAAAATAAGTAATCACAGCCTGCGCATCTAGCTTCAAAGCATCCGACAAATCAAAACGCGCTAACCAAACCGATGTCGTACCTAAATAAATGCAGGTCATGTCATGCGGCTCGTCTGCAAGGACTGCTACACCCGAGAGCGCCGAAACAAAGGCGTGACTTCCTATGCGAAAAATTTCTCCATCTATCTTTCCCTCCAAGCCCTGCCCTACATGATGCGTGATCGCCTCAACATCGACATTCCTTGCTGAAAGCTGCTCTGCTGCTTCCACTAAAGCACGCGACAAAGGATGCGCACTACCCGACTCAAGTGCGGCGGCTATGTGTAAGACTTGTTCGCGACTCGCCTGACCCAGAATGGTTGTTTGTCTTAGCTGAGGTCGACCTTCAGTTAGCGTACCTGTTTTATCTAAGACCACATGCGTGGTGCGATACAGCGTCTCGATCACATGCGGCTGTATCACGAGTACTCCTTGTCTGAGTAATCGATCAGTGACTGCGGCGAGTGCCGATGGTGTTGCTAGTGACAAGGCACATGGACAAGAGACAACTAAAACAGCAATCGCGATGGGCCATGCACGCGTTGCGTCATGCCAGCTCCAAAATGCCAACACAACTAAGGCAAACACTAACAGCGCACCAACAAACCATGTCGCCACTCGATCGGCCCACAGCGCAAGGGTTGGCTTACCTTGCCCCGCACTTTCAATCAAACGAATCAGTGCTGCCAAGGTACTGTCTCTGGCGACTTTCTCTACACGCAGTATCACGGGCTGACTGATATTCACCGCGCCGCTTGCTACTGATTCGCCAATTCGTCTGGGCTGCGGGTGGCTTTCACCCGTGAGCAAAGAGAGATCGATCGTGGTTTCTCCATCGATGATGAGGCTATCAACTGGAATTGCCTCGCCGGGCTTACTGAGTATGAAGTCACCTGCACGTAAGGTGGATGCCGCAACCATGGTCGTGTTTCGACTCGAAGGAAAACCCACCATCAGATGAGCCGATTCCGGCAATGCGTATTGAAGTTTTTCTAACGAAGCTGCTGCACGACGGCGCGCTATCAGTTCCACATAGCGACTCGCCAGCAATAAAAAAATGAACATGGTGACGGAATCAAAATAAACGTCACCAACCCCTGTGATGGTGGACCACGCACTGCCAATAAAACCCGCAGCAATACCTAAAGCAACCGGCACATCCATGCCCGGCGTACTCATTTTTATGTCGGTCCACGCGCCACGAAAAAATGGCTGCGCTGAATACATCTCCGCGGGCAACGTTAATAGCAAACTTGCCCAGCGCATCAATTGTTCTAAATCGGACTCTATGCTTCCGGCATCAGACCAGTAAACCGGTAAGGCATACATCATGACTTGCATCATCGACAGGCCAGCGACAAAGAGTTGCTTGAACATCGTGCGTGCATTTTTGCGCAATAAGTCACCATGCTGAATCGGATCAAACGGATAAGCGACATACCCTACTTCGCGCACCGCACGAATAATGTCGCTCGGTTTGGATAGCGCGGCATCCCATATCACTTGTAACTTTTCGGTCGACACATTGAGATTCGCACTTTTTAATCCCGGCACTTGCGATAGTCTTTTTTCGATCAACCAAACACACGCGGAACAGCGTATTCCTTCAACAGACAAAATCGCTTGAGCATCGCCAGCATCATTAGTAAATTGCGCTGCTAGTTCGGGACTATCATACAAACTCAACGCGTCTGGCAGAGGTGCAGCAACACCTTCGGGTAAGTGTTGGCGACTGCTGTAATAAGTCGTGAGTCCTGAATCAACAATCGCTTGCGCTACCGCCTTACATCCCGGACAACACATGGGCTGCTCCATCGCATCAACGCGCACATACCAGTGACCACCCTCAGGTACCGGAAGACCGCAGTGAAAACAAGGCCTTATTGATTTTATAGGTGTGCGGTTCATCGATTCATCGAAGGCGTAATGCAGACAGCATCCAACCAGCCATGCGATATGCCCGTCGATAGTCGAAACATACCTAATAATCCAAAGCTCAACACCACTAGGCCTGCGAACATCCTGACAGAGGGCTTTTGTAAATTAGCCTGTAAGCGCGTACCCAACAGTCCCATGGAAAATAGCAAAGGTAATGTGCCTAAACCAAACGCTAACATCACCAGCGCTCCATGCAATGCAGAGCCGGTGAGCAGCGCTGTCATCAGCACGCTGTACACCATACCGCAGGGTACCCAACCCCACAGGCTACCCAATGCTGATGCTTGCCACATCGTTTCGACCGGAAGAAAACGACTAATCAAAGGCTGCATGCGACGCCACATCCATAGACCTAGGGACTCGACGCGCGCCAATCCATGCCAGATATTAATTAAGGTGAGACCGAGTGCAATCAATAGCATATTCGCCAACCAGTACCCTATGCTTTGCAGTATCGATAAATGAATTAGCGCTGGAATACTACCTAATAAACCCGCCACAGCACCCGCCATCATGTAGCTGGTTATGCGCCCCAGATTAAACGCCAAGATGCGCAAACTCCCTTCAGGAGCAAAACCTACTGAGGGAGTTTGGGTAATAACCGCAACTGGGAAAGACTTCGCGGTGGGACCGGCGACGGAAAAAGCACCCACAATACCGCCGCACATTCCTACGCAATGCACGCCACCTAAAAGGCCGATAAGAAAAATGGGGACTAGTGCAATTAGATTCACAACAGAAGGTCAGAGAGTCTGAGTTTAACGTGTAGTTTCAGATTGTAACCTCCGCATCCGTGGTGACCACAGTTCTTAGGCCAAGATCAGTCTATTGAGGCTGCTCATCATTTACCTTGAGTTAAGTCAAAACTAACCGAGTGCTAATCTTTATCTATGTATGCATGGTTCAAATAATGACCACCGTACGATTCCCCTAGACAAAATTTGATTTGAGTCAAATTTTTGGAAACATCAAATCTTCATTCTCATCTACCATCCGGACATGCATCGTGTTGTGTACTTAGTTTTTTAATGAATAAAAGTCGTGCGCAAACTAGCATCTTTCAATGATCATTCGGAAAAGAAGGGTTTTTCATGTCGTATAAATCAATACTGGTACATGTTGACCAGACGGCTCCAGCCGCTGAACGCATACGCCTCGCTGCAGCGATTGCCGAAGACAATCAGGCTCACCTCATCGGAACCGCTATGACTGGCGTATCGCACTTAGTGTTTGAGGAAGGTGCTTTTAATCAGAATGATCCGGCATTCGACCATCACCTGAGAAATTTACGCGCATACGCGAATAAAAGTTTAGATGATTTCACCAACCTGATTAAAGAGACACGAGTGAGCTCTGTTGAACGACGCTTGATGGATGATGATGCCGTCACTGGCATGACCCAACAGGCACGCTATGCCGATTTAGTCGTAGTGGGTCAGTTTGATCCGGCGTGCGGAGTACCGGGAGTCATGGCAGATTTTCCAGAATCGGTGGTTATGAACAGCGTACGCCCCGTTTTAATCATGCCGCACACGCGTAGATTCAGCGCGGCGCCTAAGAAGATAGTAGTAGCTTGGGATGCAAGCATGACGGCCACCCGCGCCATCATGAATGCACTACCCCTGCTCAAGCGCACCAGCCGAACAGATATCGTCATCTTTAATCCTACCGTTCATCCAGAAACTCATGGCGAACAACCCGGTGCAGATATAGCACTATATTTATCACGTCATGGCATCAACGTGAATGTTATCTGTCGTGACACGCGCGTTAACGAAGGAGAAGCTTTATTGTCTTACTGCGCTGATGAAACCATGGATTTAATTGTCATGGGTGGCTATGGTCACACCCGTTTTCGTGAAATGGTCCTCGGTGGTGCAACACGTGAGATCCTGTTATCGATGACGGTACCGGTACTAATGACCCACTAAATTCGTCACTAGCGATACAC
>Ga0214919_10005840_pt1 | contig 17190 bp, 13 predicted proteins | sample LL1503_MetaG_FD_177994 | JGI IMG/M metagenome (GOLD analysis project Ga0214919, IMG submission 177994) | Freshwater microbial communities from Lake Lanier, Atlanta, Georgia, United States - LL-1503 | ecosystem: Environmental > Aquatic > Freshwater > Lake | place: USA: Georgia | collected...
CGTATCGGTATTAAGGGTGGTCTCAATCTGGAAAACCTTGACGCCACTGTCAAGAAGAACCTTGCCCATGCGCCAGTTGCTCTTGTGCAATTCGCTGCGATGTTGATCCATGAAACTGCGTGAATGAATCATCGTCTCGGGGTTGTGGTGATGGCGCAACGACTTATATGACGACAAGCCAGTTGCCGTACTCTTCCAGCCACCGTCCATGGCGACGAGGTTGATGTTGACATACACAAGTAAGTCGCTTTCGGCGGCCCGCTTATTGATTTCAACATCTTCACCATGAGGAGTCGTACCTAGATACGACAAGTTCTCGGGATCTTCGGCGTCATGTTGATAGAGCGTTCCACGAGGTGCAAAGGCGTCGTACACGCGATCGCCAACGGCATGGCGCAACTCGGCTTCGGTCATACGACGATGTAGTGCAAGCGCTGAAATGATGTGCACATCATCGACGCCGGCATCAGCGGCCATATCAAGTACAGCTTCGATGACGCGCTGACGAATGTCAGGTCGCTGCATCTTGGGAAGCGGCAAACTGACGTCGTCAAAGGCAATGGTGAGCTTCATACCTGGGAACAATTGCTCGGGCAACGGATCTTGCTCGATGGGGTTCAGTAATGCATGACGAATCGCACCATCAACGTCTTCGATAGCAGGCAATGGTTCTGGCGCGTAGATGACGCGACTACGACCTGCGGGCAGTTTCTCTAGTGAGAAGTTTTCTCCACGCCAAAAAAGTATGGGGGGAGTCGATTTATCAACTTCAAGGACAAATCCGGGACGGGGCATTAGTTTGTCTCCTTCTTGTTACGAGCGTCAGACGCCCGTAAGTCGAACACGATCTTGACTGCACCACGACGACCAGCGCCGGCGGCATGAGCAAGGGCATTTTGATAATCGTCTAGGCGATAAGTCGCAGAGACAAGTCGGTTGAGTTGGCAATCGGCGGCAGTTTCAATCGCGAGATCAAATGTGTGTCGCTTGTTTCCATCAGGCATAGATTCGGTTCCGTAGGTGTAAGCACCAACAAGTGCGGTCTCGCGATGCCACAATCCGGTGAGATCAAGTGACACAACTGCGGGCATACCGAGTAAAACAACACGACCACGACGGCGAGTGAATTTCAGGCAATCCATGATGCTGTCTGATGAGCCAACTGCGTCAATCGTTGCATGACATCCGCCCGACAAATAGTCGCCAACAATATGTCCACCCGATTCGCGTCGTACTGCGCGCGCCAATTCAGCAGCCGGAACGACAACATCGGCGCCGAGTGAGCGAGCAAACGCTTGTTGATGCGGATAGCGAGCACCAACAATGATGCGTACTTGTGGAACGTAACGACGCAGGCCAGCAATAGCGCACAGTCCCATAGACCCGGCGCCAAGCACGGCAACAATTGGAGTTTCGCCACGTTGAATTGCTGCTTGCACTGCGGGCCATGTTGCGAGCGCCGCATGAATTCCACCGGCAGCTGGTTCGACGAGCACTGCTTGCTCATCGGACATATTGTCGGGCACTTCATGAAGTTGGCTGTCGTGGGCGATGAGTTCGGTTGCCCAACCGCCGCCCGTTGACGAACAAAATCCAGTTTGAATACCTGGCTCAAGGTGTCCGCCAACAAGATGGGCGTAGTCGTCGCCATCGCCAGGTGCTGCACCTTCGAAAGGTAACGGTAAACCGCGACAAGCATGACCAAGCACAGGTTCAAGAACAACGCGACGACCATCATCGCAATCTGCAACGACTTCATGGCCCGGAACGAATGGGAAAGACACCCAGTCATCGAAGTATGTCGACGCATGACCTTCGACTAATGAGAGGTCGCTGCCACAAATACCGGTGAGTCGCGGCTGAATGCGATGCCAACCTTCGGCATTAGGCATCGTTGGCGCAGGCTCGTTGACTAATGACAATGGCCCAAACTTTGCGGCACCAATAGTGCTCACCGGACTCATCAAACGAGCGACGGCAAACTTGGCAGTCTTGCGGGAGATCTTGAGTGCTTTCACATTGACGACCTATACGAACTGCGTCCATTACGAACGGAAAAACGTTTTTGTTCACGCTCAGACATCATGGGACCGAGCGGAAGACGTGGGCGAGGTCCGCCTGGTGACTTCTCCCAATTTTCGACAAGCCACCCACGTTTGCGTGCAATAGCAGCAAGTCGTGTTTCTGGGTTCACGGCAACCGGGAAACCAACTGCTTCAAGCATTGGAAGGTCGCTACTTGAATCGGCGTAGGCAATTGACTCTTCGAGTCGAAGTCCTTCGGCAGCGCAATAGTCGGCCAACACTTGGGCGCGAGTTTCGCCAGTGGGCGGAACCTTGGCGAGTTCACCCGAGTACGTTCCATCGGGACGAATCGTCATTTCGGCGGCGACGATTTCATCAAAGAGTGGACGTAATCCCTCAACGGCAAAGCTCATGGCGCCAGTAATCAAGATCGTGCGGTGTCCAAGGGCGCGGTGCTCGCGAACACGACGAAGGCCAGCGGGGAAACTCTTGGTCATGATGAGTTGAGCGAGTAACTCGCGTGAATCTTCTTCGATCTGTTCAACGGGAGCGTCTTCGTAGCGGCGATAGAAGTAACGCAAGAAATCGGATCGATCTCTGCGATCCATTGAAAGCAAGTTGGGTGCTTCTTTCATGGTCCGCAAGACATAGCGCACGCGCTCTGGCGAATTGAGGCGACGGGTTGCAAGCCAAGAATAACTTTCAACGACGTTGCTTGAGATAAGAGTGTTCTCGAGGTCAAAGGCGGCAACGTGACGTTTCGGATCGAGAATCTGCTTGCGCAGTCGATCACTACGGTCGAGCGTGCTCTTTCCTGGCGTCGTTTTGACGCGGCTGTGCAAGACGATTGACGGAAGGTGAATGGTCGAGATGTATGTGGGCCAATCAACGACGCGCGGATCGAGACAAAATGCTGAACGATCGTGGGCATCGAGTCGATCGTTAATCGCTAATAGGTTGTCAACCGAATAAATCGCTTCACATTCGGTATACAAGCCGTAGAGCTCGACGTATTCAAGCGCTCGTTCAACATCGCCACGCTTGTCTTCGAGTTTGGCTGACCATGTTGCTTGATTGCCGCGCAAGGGCAGCGCTTGCAAAACCTTTTCACTCTTGGTGATGATGCTCTTGGCACGGGTGAGTTGCTTTTCAACTTTGCCACGACCCGGAAACTTCCAGTCGGCAACAACGATTGGTTGACCTTCAGAGTCATAAATGGGGTGCTCGGTGAACCAGTCACGCACATTGTCGACGAGTGTTCGGTATTTCAGCGGGTTTGTTGAGCCACTTGCGACTTGAGTGATGTGTGGTGCATCTTCTGGGCCAAGGGCTGCGACCGCGATGATTGCTGCCACCACAATGTCGACAGGAATAACGTCAACAGTTCCTTCGGGTACGCCTGGGAATTGATCAAGCAAACCACGGGCGTAAGAGATGATGACTGGTTCGGCCATACGGAAACCACGAATCCAGCCAGGTGAGGGTTCGGCTAACGCCGATTCAATAATTGAAGGGCGAACAATGCTGACGGGCACAGCACCTTTTGTTTCATGCAGTGCTTGTTCACCGAGAGCTTTGGTGAACGCGTAAGCATCGGGCCAGCCAACACTTGCAGCACGCGAGCGACCGGCTTCAACTAATTGATCTTTGACCCAACGTTCACGATTTTGTTCAGTCTTTTCAGCAAGGGCCGGTGCCCCAGCAGCACCAAGTTCGGAACGCGCTTCAGAACGGAACTTTTGTAGTTGTGATGGCATGCGACTGGCTGCTTCGGCGTCTCCACGCAAACGACGTGCCGCTGTGACTTCGGTTTTCCAGTTGAGACCAATATCAAACGGTCCAGCGCTCACGAGTTGTTCGGGCGCAGTGCCGCGACGGTTGCCCGCGACATAACACGTACTGACCGCGACGAGGTGGGGAAGTGTTCCGTCGGTACGAGGTCCAATGCGGTTGACTAATTCAGCAATGCGCATTGGTCCGAGCAAGTTGACTTCGACGGCACTGTCGAGCGGTGAGTCGAATGAAACGCTGGCTGCAGAGTGAATGATGGTGTCACATGAGGCAAATGTTTTGGCATCGTCGATTGACAAACCAAGTCCATCAGTTCCGACGTCACCAGCGACAACACTGACGCGACGTTGCATGGTTGCATCAAAATCGGGGCCAAGTGATGCACGTAAGCGATCAAAGGCATCGTTCTTAAAAATCTCACGGCGTACGCGTTCGGCAGCTGCGGTGCGGCGACCGTTGCGAACCAGTAAAACGACTTCGCAATCGGGGACGCTAAAGAGCAGGCGTTCGACGAGGGCTGTGCCCACAAAACCGGTTGCACCGGTGACCGCGATGCGTTTGCCACGGAGATTTTCGGAAATCACGAATCAGTTATAACACGGTTCTCTACCAATTGGTAGAGAAATCTGAGAAAATCGGGATTCTTGGCCGAATGAGCTGGTAGGAATAGGGAATGGCCAGTCGCCCAGTGAGTCCAAATCGACGCGGAGATACCCGTGAACGCATTCTGGAAAGCGCCACGATTCTGTTCGGGACCAGGGGTTTTGATGCCGTCAGCCTCGATCAGATTGCGACCGAAGTTGGGGTCGCCAAACAAACCTTGTTGTATTGGTTCGCCTCAAAGGACGACCTAGTGCAGGCGGTCCTGGCCAATATGGCCACCGAACTCACTGTGGTTGTCGAAGCAGCGATGCGGGCCGCTCCCGACGACCCGCTTGATCGATTGGATGCAGTTGTCCATGCCGTATTTCGGTCGGCGGTCCGTCGTCCAGCGTTACTTGGCTTGTTGCGTGAGTTGAGTCGATTGCCGACCGGTGCGACGGGGTACATGACCGCGCATTTGAATCCGCTTGTTGATCGTGCGGTGAACTGGATGCAATCTGAAATGGAACTCGGCCGTTTGCGTCGAGGTAATCCAGCGATCATCGTGGCAATGGTGTATGCGACCGTTACTGGTATTGCGACAGAGCCTGAGGCCTTACGCGTCGTGGGCTGGCAACAAGACATCGCGGGGCTACGAAATCTGCGTCACGAGATGACTCGCTTTTTGCGGGCTGCGTTGACGCCCGAAAAATCGTAAATTCAGTGAACGGTGTTGCGACGGCGTCGTGAGTGACGCTCGCGAGCAAGTTCTACGAGGCGATCAATGAGTTCGGAGTAACTCACGCCAGTAGCCATCCATAATTTCGGGTACATCGAGATCGGTGTAAAACCGGGCATGGTGTTCACTTCATTGCACAAAAATCCACGGCCATTTTCTTCAAAGAAGAAATCAACTCGGGCTAAGCCTTCACCGCGAAGAGCTTGAAAAACCTCAATGGCTAGTTGACGAACGGTGTCACTTTGCGCTGCAGTGAGCGGCGCAGGAATCATGAGTTGAGCACCATCACTGAGGTACTTGTCTTCGTAGTCGTAGAACTCGTGTCCAGGAACAATCTCGCCGGCAACGCTTGCTTGCGGATGATGGCTGCCCAGAACTGCCACTTCAATTTCGCGTCCAACAATTGCTTCTTCAAAAACAATCCACTCGTCGTACGTCATTGCAATATCGGTCGCCGCAACAAGTTCGTCAAAATCATGGGCTTTACCCACGCCGACTGACGAACCCATGTTGGCTGGTTTCACAAAGATTGGGTAGTGAAGTTCAATAGCAATTTGTTCAAGACGTGTTGTTGAAATATCGCTGTCACGTACAGCGACGTAGCGCGGCTGAGCGATTCCGTGTCGTGCAAGTACATCTTTTGACATGGCTTTATCCATGCCAACTGCAGAGGCCAATACTCCAGCTCCGACATACGGGACATCGAGTAGTTCAAGAAGTCCTTGAACGGTGCCGTCTTCGCCTAATGGTCCGTGGAGTAGTGGCATGACCACGGTCGATCCGCTCGCCGAAGCCGCAGTGAGTGCAAGTGCTGACGACACCGATCGTCCAGAAGCTTCGAGTCGATCAGGAATGACGTCGGGACCTTGGTCAAGTGCCGCCATCGCCGATTCGGCAAGGTGCCACTGGCCCGATCGGTCGATGCCGAGAGCAGTCACGGTGTATCGATCGGGATTGACCGCTTTCATGACGTGGGCGGCGGTTGAACAACTCACATCGTGTTCAGCCGACTGGCCTCCAAAAATGATGACGAGATTGATGCGGTCGGTCCCGCTGCTCTCAATGTGGCCCACGGTTAGACGATAGTGCGCCATGGCAGTCGGTACAGGCAGGTAAAAGGAAAGGCGGGCAATAGGTCGGTCGCCGACGAACCCGACGCACTAGATTTGAAGCCGTATGGCACGGTCACAGTCAAATAGTTCAGATCCGAAGTTTCTTACCCATCACGCATTGCGAATCAAGGGCTTTTCGAAGAGCGATACCTTGGCCGAGATCGTGGCGCTTGACGTTGCTGTCGTTGATCAGCATTTACAAGAGTTGCAGGCCGAAGAAATGGCCATGTTCCGAGAGGCCCGTTCGCTTTGGCAACTGACTCCTGCTGGTCGGGCTGCTCACCCCGAAGCCTTAGCCAAGGATGTCGCCGGACTTGATCTCGACGCATTGAAGCCGCATTACCACTCGTTCTTAGAAATTAATGACACGTTTAAGCATTTGTGCGGCGATTGGCAGTTACGCGATGGCGCACCGAACGATCACTCTGATGACAAGTATGACCAAGAGATCATCAAGCGTTTAGTAACTCTTCATACAGCTGCCGAGCCGGTGGTCTCGTCGATGGCCACAATCGTTCCCCGCTTGTCGCCGTATGTGCCTCGACTCGAATCAACGTGCAAGTTGGTCGTGGGTGGAGCAAACAATATGTTCACAGGTGTGATGTGCGGTTCGTTTCATGACGTCTGGATGGAACTTCATGAAGATCTCATTTTGTCGCAAGGTATTGACCGTGCTGCCGAGGGTTCATTCTGATGGCCCGCTTCGGACGTGTCATCACGGCAATGGTGACACCATTTGATGCAAGCGGTGCTCTTGATCTCGATGGTGCTCGCCGTTTGGCGCGTTGGTTGCAAGACAATGGCAACGACGCATTGGTTATCGCTGGAACAACTGGGGAAGCCCCCGTGCTCACCGACAATGAGCGATTGAGTTTGTTTGCTGCTGTCACCGAAGGAGTCACGATTCCGGTGATCGCCGGAACGGGTACTAACGACACGCTGCATTCAATACATATGACTAAAGAGGCCACCAAATTAGGTGTTGCTGGTTTGTTGGTTGTGGCTCCGTATTACAACCGACCACCGCAGTCGGGAATCGAAGCCCATGTGCGTTCAGTCGCTGATTCTTCACATTTGCCAGTTGTTGTCTATGACATTCCTGCACGAACTGGTCGCAAGATCAACACCTCAACATTGTTGAAGTTGGCTCGCGAAGTAAAGAACGTTGTTGCGCTCAAAGATGCCGCCGGCAACCCAGCCGAAACTGCCAATGTCATCGCTAATGCACCCGATGGTTTTGAGGTGTACAGCGGAGACGATGGTTTGACCTTGCCGTTGATGGCGGTTGGTGCAGTTGGTGTGATTGGTGTGGCGACACACTGGGCGGCTGCCGATCATCAACGCATGTTCAATTGTTGGGAAGCCGGTGACATTGCTGGCGCGATCGCCATCAATCAGACTCTGCTTGAAAGTTTCGCTTACGAGACCGGAGATGAATCTCCGAACCCGATTCCGAGCAAGGTCATGATGAATCTGCTCGGACTCAATGTGGGTCAGTGCCGTTTGCCGATGGGGCCACCTGCAGACTTTGTTGCTGAAAAGGCCAAGACTGTCTTGGCTAATTTGCAAGCTTCCCGTCTGCGAGTTTCCTGATGGCCGCTCCGGTCCGCGTGGCCTTTCTCGGAGGCCTTGGTGAGATCGGTCGCAACTGCATGGTCATCGAACAAGATGACAAGTTGTTATTAATCGACTGTGGATTGATGTTCCCCGATGCCGACATGCATGGCATCGACTTGGTTCTTCCCGACTTCACCTGGCTTCGTGAAAATGCTGATCGAGTTGTGGCATGTGTGGCGACGCACGGGCACGAAGATCATGTTGGGGGACTGCAGTATTTGCTGCGCGATCTCAGCTTTCCGGTGTATGGCTCCGATGTAACTCTGGGACTTGCCAAGAATCGCATTGAAGAAGCTGGACTTCTTGGAAAAACCGAGCTCATTGTTGTTCGAGATGGCGAACGACGAATGATTGGGCCGTTTGATGTTGAATTCATTCCGGTCACGCACTCGGTGCCGCACGCATTTGCGATTGCAGTTCATACACCGCAAGGAGTCATTCTTCACTCTGGTGACTTCAAATTAGACCTGACACCAGTTGATGGTCGCCGAACTGATTTGGCACGTATTGGATCAATTGCTTCAAACGAAGGTATTCGTTTGTTGCTGTGCGATTCAACGAATGCCGAAGAACACGGACACGCACCAAGTGAAACGTCAATTAGTGGCGTGTTGTGGTCGCTGTTTCATGAGCACCGTGATCGTCGCATCATTACGGCAAGTTTCGCTAGTCATATTCACCGCATTCAGCAAATCATTGATGCCGCTGTTGACACAGGTCGCAAAGTGGCCACGATGGGTCGTTCAATGCAAAAGAACGTGCGCATGGCTCGCGATCTTGGAGTGTTGCGAGTTCCCGATGACACGTTGATTGATATAGAGCAAGCCGATGATTATCCGCCACACAAGGTGTGCATCATTTCGACCGGTAGCCAGGGCGAACCGATGTCAGCACTGTCTTTGATGGCACGTGGTGACAGTAAGTGGCTCAAGGTTGGCGAACGCGATGCAGTGATTTTGTCGAGTCACGCAATTCCTGGCAACGAAACCAATGTCACTCGAGTCATTGATGGTTTATTGCGTCTCCGTGCCGAGGTTGTGCACTCAGGTATTGCCGATGTTCATGCAACCGGACACGCTCAGGCTGATGAGTTGAAAACTTATTTGTCGATCGTTAAACCCGAATTCTTCGTTCCAGTTCACGGCGAATACCGACACCTCGTTGCTCACGCCAAACTCGGTATTTTGATGGGCGTTGCGAAAGACAATGTGTTGCTCTGTGAAGACGGCGATGTCATTGAACTGTCTGATGAAGGTCTCGATCATGCCAATCGAATTCCGGCTGGATATTTGTATGTCGATGGCATCGTGGGCGATGTCGGGCAAGGAGTTTTGCGCGATCGCAAAGTGTTGGCTGAAGAAGGTGTCGTCGTTGTTGTTGTCACCGTCGACATTGGTTCGGGCAAAGTTCTCACCGGTCCAGAAATCATCACACGCGGTTGGGTGTACGCCCCTGAAGCCGAAGATTTACTTGATGAAGCATGCGATGTGGTTGCAGCGGCAGTTGAAAAAGCTCTCGCCGAAGGCGTGCGCAGCCCCGAGGCTCTTGAAAAAGATGTGCGTCGAGCCGCGGGTCGATTTGTGAACGAACGCACGAAGCGTCGACCGATGATCGTTCCAGTCGTCATGGAGGCGTAATTGTTGCGTCGACTAGGAATAGTTGTTGCGTTGTCGAGTGTGTTGTCTGTTCTTTCATCGTGTGGAAAGGATGCAGCCGCGCCCGATACGGCCGGATTACGTCTTGACCAAATTGAAATTGCGCTTGATGCTGTCGAACAAAAGGCTGGCGCTGGTTTAGAGTTTTTTGAAATCAACGCCACGACTGAACTAGTGAATGTTTTTGTGGCAACCGATCTTGACGGAACGCCCAATGCCGATGGTTTGCCTGATGCGGTCGTGCATTACGTCTGGACCAAAAAAGATGGGCTCGAAGCAGCCCCAGACCCAGTGGGAGCAAACGGGCCAACCTTTGCGAGAGCAGCGCTTGATTTCGATCCGTCTTCCATTTTGAAGAAAGTTTTATCAGAACTTCCTGAATCGACGCCGCAGATGTTTGTCATGACCGCTGCAGGCACTGCAGAAGAGTCGACGGGGACAGTTCAATATCGATTGATGATGCAATCATCTCAAGGCGGCCAAATGTCAATCGTTTTGACGAACACCGGAGAAATTGTCGGAACTGACGCCGAATAGGCGATTTGTTGATATTTGATCGTTAATTGGTGTGAGTAATTCAGGGGTATGCCCGAACGCATGCGCGCCCCATTGCTAGCGTTCGGGGTGATGGCCGCTAAGAAACCCGCAGCTAAAAAGCCTGCATCACGTACAAAATCTGCTTCAGATTCTGAAGTCAGCAAGCCAATGAAGCGTGAACCGCGCCAAAGTGAAGTTCGACAGGCGATCGACGGTCGGCAAAGCGAGTTTTCAGCGATCGCTTTTATCTTGCTCGGAATCATCGTGGGCCTTGCGGTGTACTTGCGTTTAGCCGGTCCGGTTGGCCGTGGTACCGACACGGCACTTGGTTGCCTCTTGGGACTTGGTCGCTATGCGTTGCCTCCGATTTTTATTGCTGTCGGTGTGACACACCTTCGAGGCGAAGAAACTCCAAATCGAATGAAGCTTGCCCTTGGTTGGGGCGGAGTTGTCTTGGCCACCTTGGGAATACTGCACGTGGTGAAGGGTCCGGATGCTTTCACCGGGGTCGATGCACTCGGTGGCGCAGGCGGCTGGTTAGGGGCTGTGCTTGGGCAAACGCTTGGCTCTGCAGTCGGTGCAATTGCTGCAGTACTTATCTTGATCGCTGTTGGACTTGGTTGCAGTTTGCTGATTACGTCATTGAGCCTGAAAGATACGGCAATAAATATCAGCGAGTTTTCTGGAAAGGTTTTCGGCGGTGCTTCGTCGCGAATGCGATCGGCCGCGCAAAATCTGAGCACATTGTCCGGCGAGCAAGATGAACATAATGGCGAAGACACTTATGAAGATGAAGCAGACCCCACACCACCGATGTTCATTGTTGAACCGGAAGATCGTTGTGCGCCCGAAGTTGTAGAGGAAGAAGAACCCGAAGCGCCCAAGCCAGAACGCAAGAAGCCGTCCCCAGAGGTTGTCGTTGATGAGCCTCACACTCAAGGTCAACTAGATACGGGTCCATCACCCAAAAAGGGTTCGTGGAAATTGCCTCCTGCTTCATTCCTCGTTCGTAGTGGTAAGCAGGCCATTGATCAAGCCGAAGTCGATCAGCGCGGAAGAGATTTAGAAGAAGCGCTCTTGGCGCACGGTGTTGAAGTTCGATTAGTCGACAAGACGGTTGGTCCAACCGTGACGCGCTTTGAACTTGAACTTGGATCAGGTGTCAAGGTCGCACGTGTGACCAGTCTGCAAAAAGACATCGCCTATGCAATGGCTGCAACCGATGTGCGAATTTTGGCGCCAATCCCTGGCAAGTCGGCGATTGGTATTGAGGTTCCTAATAAAACACGTCAGTTGGTCTCGTTGGGTGATCTCATGGCATCAAATGAATCAAAGGTCGCCAATCATCCACTTGACGTTGCAATGGGTAAAGATATTGCTGGGCGTTCGGTTTTCTTGAACTTGGCAACGACGCCGCACTTGCTGATCGCTGGTGCAACTGGTGCTGGTAAATCAAGTGGTATTAACTGCATCATCACCTCAATCTTGATGCGGGCTACTCCCGATCAAGTGAAACTGATTTTGATTGACCCCAAACAAGTTGAAATGGGTCAATATGCGCGTTTGCCGCATTTGCTCACACAGCCAGTGACGAATCCGAAGAAGGCAGCAAATGCTTTGGCTTGGGCTGTGAAAGAAATGGAAAAGCGTTACGACTTACTTTTTGAAATGGGCTATCGCGATATCACTGGTTTTAACGCGGCTTTTGATCGAGGCGAGATTAAGGCCGAGATTGGTTCTGAACGCGAGTTTGAACGCATGCACTACATCGTTGTGGTGGTTGACGAATTAAACGACCTCATGATGGTGGCGGCGCGTGACGTTGAAGAAAGCATTACCCGTATCGCTCAAAAAGCTCGTGCAGTTGGGATCCACCTCATTGTGGCGACGCAGCGTCCATCGGTGAATGTCATTACCGGAGTCATTAAGGCCAACGTTCCTGCTCGCGCTGCATTTGCGGTGTCTTCTCAGATGGACAGTCGAGTCATCCTCGATCAGATTGGTGCCGAAAAATTGGTAGGTAAAGGTGACATGTTGTTGTTGCCTGGTAACTCATCGGTGGCCCAACGAATTCAGGGTTGCTGGGTCGATGAAGAAGAAGTGCGTAAGGTCGTCGCCTTCTGGCGTGAGCAAGCTCCGACCGTGCAGTACGTCAGCGGTGTTGAGGGGGAAGAGTCATCTTCAAGCTATGCGGGTGGGCATTCAATTACCGATGGTGTCGGCGATGATGCCAGCGACGAGGCTTTGTTGAAGCGGGCAATGGAACTCGTGGTGCGTAGCCAGATGGGTTCGACATCGATGTTGCAGCGCAAGCTCGGTGTGGGTTTTGCTCGGGCCGGTCGATTGATGGACTTGCTTGAACAAAATGGCATCGTTGGCCCAAGTATCGGCAGTAAAGCCCGCGAAGTGCTGATGACCGTTGAAGAGTTTGAGGCGTTGTAACTTCCGAGTGATTTGGCCGTTAGGTCAGATGATTAGCATGATCTCCAGTAGTCCTTGTGGGGCTTGAACGGGGGAATGCAATGGAACTCATAGAAGTCGCATCTGGTTTGAAGTTTCCAGAAGGTCCCATCGCCATGATCGATGGCAGCGTGATCTTGGTCGAAATGTTTGGTCCGCGAATTACTCGCGTGCGTCCCGACGGATCTAAAGAAACGATCGCCGAGATCAAGGGTGGACCAAACGGTGCCGCCATTGGTCCCGACGGTGCCTTGTACTTATGTAACAATGGTGGTTGCTTCACTGAAATTGATTTCGGCGGATTAAGTTTCCCCGGGCCATTTGACAAGTCAAAGTACAGCGGTGGTCGTATTCAGCGTGTCGATATTTCCACTGGTGCAGTGACCGATTTGTACACCGAATGTGATGGACGTCCATTGCGTGCACCGAACGACTTGGTATTCGACACCGTCGGAGGCTTCTACTTCACCGATCACGGAATTCATGATCTTGAAGCACGCACTGCCGACTTGACAGCGATCTATTACGCCAAGGCTGATGGTTCATCAATTCGCGAAATTGATTTCCCGGTTGAAAGTCCGAACGGAATTGGTCTATCGCCTGATGGCAAGAAGATCTATTGGGCCGAGACTCACACGGGTCGCGTGTTCCAACGTGACATCGTTGAACCAGGCGTGCTTGCACCAGCGATGCCTGGCGATTCAAGCGTCGTCTTATACGGTCTTCCCGGTTATCAATTGCTCGACTCGCTCGGTGTTGATGGATCAGGCAATGTCTGTGTCGCCACTCTGGTGAACGGTGGAATCACCGTGATCTCGCCGTCGGGTGAGCTCGTTGAGCATGTTGCGACGGGCGACATGTTGACGACCAATATCTGCTTCGCAGCGGATGGAAGTGACACGGCCTACATCACTTTGTCGGGAACGGGTCGATTGCTGAAGACCAAGTGGACCTACGGTGGCTTGAAGTTGGCATATTCGGCTTGAGGAGAACCTGAGCAGGTAGCCTCGTACATCGTGACGAATCAAGGGAAGCGCTTTTACGTTGAGACTCTTGGTTGCCCAAAAAATCAGGTTGACTCAGACAAGTTGATTGGCACTTTGTTGGCCGATGGCATGCAAGCGACCGACTCCGCCGAAGACGCCGACTTGGTTGTCGTGAACACGTGTGCATTCATCGACGAAGCTCGACGAGAATCAATTGACACAATTCTGAGTCTTGATGAGCAACGCAAGAAGTCATCACGTTTAGTGGTGACTGGTTGCATGGCCGAACGTTACGGACAAGAACTCGCTGACGAACTGCCAGAAGTTGACTTGGTTGCAGGTTTTGGAGTTCCGGTACACACGCCTGTTCTGAAGAAACTGATACCCGTTGGCTCGGCTCCGGTGCCATCACTTGATTTATTGAACTTGCCTCGCCCCAAGAGTTCTTCACCGTGGGCGTACGTAAAAATTGCCGAAGGCTGCGATCGTACCTGCGGATTCTGCGCCATTCCTTCATTCCGCGGACCACAGCGCAGTCGTGATGTGCAGTCGATCATTTCCGAAGTTGAGCAATTAGAGGCCCGCGAAATTGTTTTGATTGCTCAAGACCTAGCGAGTTACGGAAAAGATCGACCTGACGAACTTGGTGCCGGAAGCATCGTGTCGCTGGTACGGCAAGTTTCATCAATGGTTGATCGCACCCGTTTGTTGTATCTGTATCCGAGCGACTTAAGCGATGGACTCATTGATGCCATCTGCGATTCGGGTGTCCCGTATTTTGACTTGTCATTACAACATGTGAGTAAGCCCTTATTGCGTCGCATGCGTCGTTGGGGAGACGGTCAACGTTTCTTAGATCGCATCGCTGATATTCGCAAACGCGAACCAGATGCAGCTTTCCGTAGCAATTTCATCGTTGGGTATCCAGGTGAAACCGAAGAAGACCACGATCATTTACTCGATTTCGTTGAACGGGCCGAACTCGATTGGTGTGGCTTCTTTGCCTATTCGGCTGAAGACGGCACCTACGCCAAAGACCTTGACGGTCAAGTACCCGAAGGCCTGATGCGTGAGCGTCTATCTGAGTTGAGCGAAATGCAGGACAACATCACGTTTAGCCGTCGCGATGATTTGATCGGTCGCACCGTCAATGTGTTGGTCGATGAGCCAGGCGTTGCCCGCAGCCATCGTGAAGCTCCCGAGATCGACGGAATTATTGAAGTTCCCACGTCACTTGAAGTCGGTCAGTTTTATGATGTCACCGTGAAGTCGGCCATGGGCCCTGATCTCGTGGCTGAATAGTCGCACAAACGAAATATCGTTGAGCGAGGCCCCTGTGTGGCAGGCTGAGAGGGTGCCAGTTGACCCTAATGCCATTGCTACTTGGGCAAACGCCGTAACAGTCGGGCGAATTCTTGTTTCGCCTTTGATGTTTGTGGTCATCCCCGATTATCCCGGTGGCTCTTGGGTGGCCTTTGGATTGTGGTTTGTCTTGTGCTCAAGCGACGGTATCGACGGCTATTTGGCTCGTCGTCACGGCGCAACGCGTTCTGGCGCGTTTCTTGATCCGTTGGCCGACAAGGTCTTGGTGTTGGGCGCGATGTTTACTTTGGTGAGTCGCGATATCTACTGGGCTTTGCCGGTGTTGATCATCGCTGCTCGTGAAGTGGCGATCAGTATGTATCGCGTCATGGTCGGCGCAAAAGGAATCAGCGTGCCCGCGAGTCAATTGGCAAAATGGAAGACTCTCTTTCAACAACTCAGCGTTGGCTTCGCCATCATCCCGCTAACTGCCGATAAAGCCACATGGATCTGGTTGTGGTTGTTGTGGATTGCCGTGGCCTTCACGACCGTCAGTGGCTTGCAGTATTTATGGCGCGCGCAGAAGTTGCGCAAGATGACTCCAAATTTGATGGCCTGAGATGCGTTGTTCGGTCGTTGCCGTCGGAACCGAATTACTGCTTGGTCAAATCGTTGATACCAATTCGTCGTGGATCGGTGAGCAACTAGCCGCGAACGGGATTGACTCGCTGTTGCAAGTCAAAGTAGGGGACAACCATCAGCGCATTGTTGATGTGGTGCGATCGGCGTTGCGCGAAGCAGACGCAGTGATTATGTGCGGTGGGCTTGGGCCAACTCACGATGACTTGACTCGTGAAGCAATCGCCGAAGTCATGGGTGTCGAACTTGTGCTGCACGATGATATTGCTGAAGTCATTCGCAACATCTTTAAATCACGGGGTCGTCGCATGGCCGACAACAATCTGCAACAGGCGATGGTGCCTGTTGGTGCCACGGTGATTCACCAAACTCGCGGCACTGCGCCAGGCCTGATGTGTCCAGTTGGCGACAAGGTGATTTACGCCGTGCCAGGAGTGCCACATGAAATGCAAGACATGATGGAGCGCGCAATCTTGCCCGATCTTCGCGCGCGAAGCGGTGACACCAGTGTGATTGCGAGTCGCGTCATTCGCACATGGGGCGAAAGCGAAAGTGGTCTGAACGAACGTTTGAATCCGATCATCGCCCAACTTGAAGACGTCGGTAATCCGACATTGGCTTTTTTGGCTAGTGGTTGGGAAGGCATCAAAGTTCGCCTCACCGCCAAGGGTGCCGACAGCCAACAAGCTCATGCGGTTCTTGATGAGTGGCAAACGAAGGTTCTTGAACTTGTCGGTGATGTGGTCTTTGGTTTTGACACCGACAACATGGAAACAGTTGTGCTGAATCTGTTGCGCAAACAAGGTCTCACTCTTGGATTGGCAGAATCGGTGACGGGTGGCTTGGTGTCGGGGCGTTTGACGTCCATTCCAGGTGCGAGTGACGTGCTTCGGGGGAGTGTGGTGTCGTACTCGAGTGAGGTCAAGTTTGATCTGCTTGATGTTCCACGCGGACCCGTGGTGAGCGAAGATGCTGCAGTGGCAATGGCCGAAGGCGCTCGACAGGTACTTGGTGCCGATGTTGCGCTGTCGTTGACTGGTGTCGCTGGCCCGGCTGAGCAAGACGGTCAACCAGTCGGCACATTGTGTGTCGCCGTGGCGATTAATGGCCGAGCAACCGTTTCGATGACTCTGCGGATGCCCGGCCAACGAGACCAGATGCGACAGATGTCTGTGATCTCATCGCTGGACTTCTTGCGACGCCAGATTTTGATCCCGTCTGACGCCAACTGAAGTCTCATCTTTGTGATCCGTTCTACCTCAGGCTTGTAACCTTGGGTCGCTCGCCCTCGTAGCTCAGCTGGATAGAGCAATGGACTTCTAATCCATCGGTCGCATGTTCGAATCATGCCGAGGGCGCACATCAAAACGTGCATTTCCCGATGAAAACGACCATTTTCCCCCTACACTTCAGCGTCTGTTCCGATGGGGTTTTCAGCCCATTTCGGCAATTCTGAGCGAGGTTTGAGTGAAGTTCAAAAAGGGCGACACCGTCATCTATCCCCAGCATGGAGCCTGCAAAGTTGAGGCCATCCGCAAGGAAGATCCTCTCAATACTGGCAAGCAACAGGAATACCTCGTTCTCCGCACCGTGATCGGTGACATGACCCTGCGAGTTCCGATGTCAAAGGTCGACGAAGTCGGCGTTCGCCCGCCGGTGTCACCAGATGAACTCGAAGACTTGGTCGCAGTGTTGGCCAAGGCCGACCCTCGCGTGCCCAGCAACTGGAGCCGCCGCTTCAAGAAC
>Ga0214919_10005842_pt1 | contig 17183 bp, 15 predicted proteins | sample LL1503_MetaG_FD_177994 | JGI IMG/M metagenome (GOLD analysis project Ga0214919, IMG submission 177994) | Freshwater microbial communities from Lake Lanier, Atlanta, Georgia, United States - LL-1503 | ecosystem: Environmental > Aquatic > Freshwater > Lake | place: USA: Georgia | collected...
TCACCTTTTAATGTTTCAGAAGCAAATTGTAATGCATTGCCCTTTTGTTTAACTGCTTCTAAAACAATTTCTCTATCACCTCTTAATGTTTCAGAAGCAAATTGTAATGCCTCGCCATTTTTTAAAACTTCTTTTAAAACAATTTCTCTATTATCTTTTAAATCATCAGAAGCAAATGGTGATACTGTAGCATTTGATACGGGTTGTCAGGCTCCACCTATTAAATTTAAATATTTTGATTTATATTTCAAATATTTATTATAATAATTCATATATAATATTATAGATATAAATTATATTATTAATTAAATATTATATAAAAATTAAATTAATTTACAATAATCAGTATAACTATTAATATTATAATTAATATTTTTTAAATTAGAATCTACCATCCATATTTGGTCATTTAATTTATTTATTAATTCTGATTCATGAGTTATTACTATTACACAGCCTTTAAAACTTATTAATGCTTCTATTAATATTTCAACTGTTTCTATATCTAAATGATTTGTAGGTTCGTCTAAAATTAAACAATGTGGTAATGTAAATATTAATTTAATTAATGCAACTCTAGCTTTTTGTCCTCCAGATAAGTTTTTAATTTCAGTATAATGATTACTTGGATTTAATTTAATTAAACCTAAATAACCTCTAATTGTATGTAAAATATTATTATTTTTAATTAATTCTAATGGAATTAATTTTGATAAATATTCTACTGGATTTTCATCATAAGGTAATTGTGATTCAAAATGTTGATTATAATAACCTATTTTACAATTACTATTAATCCATACTTCTCCTGATATTGGTTCTAATTCTTTTACTAATAATTTAATTAAAGTTGATTTACCACTACCATTCTTACCAACTAATGCTATTTTTGTATTCATATCTAAACCAAAAGATATATTATCTAATAGCAAATTATTTTTATCATAACCAAAAGATACATTATTAAAAGTTATAATATTCATATTAATAATATTTTGATTTTTAAAATTCATACATATATTTAATGGTTTTTCAGGTTTTTTTACTTCATTTTTAGTAATATAATTTATAATTTTTTGTTTATCAATACCTTTAGCTTTCATTTCTTTTAATTTTTTTTCATATTTCCCCCATTCTTTTTCTTGATTTTTTAATTTTGCAATTAAATTCATTTTAAAACCAGTATAATTACCCTTATATTGAACTAATTTCTTATCTTCTATATTTAAAATATAATCACTCACATCATTTAAAAAACCAATATTATGAGATACTACAATACATGTATTATTCCAATCATTTAAATAATTACTTAACCATATAATTGCTTCTAAATCTAAATGATTAGTAGGTTCATCTAATAATAATATATCTGGTTCAAAATATAATGCTTTAGCTAATGTAATTCTCATTTGCCATCCTCCACTAAATAAATTACAAGGTTTAACTAAATCATTTTCAGTAAAACCCAAACCTAATAATATTCTTTTTATTTTTACTTTTTCTAATTCAGGATTCCACATTTTAATAATTTGATTTAATGCTTCTTCTTTACTAATCATTAAATCTATAGCTTCTTCATCATATTCTGCAAATTCATCAGAATACATAATATCATTAACTTGTTTTAATTTTTCTTGACATTCAATTAATTTATAATTACAATTTAATATATAATTAATAGGAGTATTTTCTAGAGTCGATATAGTATTTTCAGGAGTCAATATAGTATTTTCTAGAGTCGATATAGTATTTTCAGGAGTCAATATAGTATTTTCAGGAGTCGATATAGTATTTTCTAGAGTCGATATAGTTTCTAAAATTTCATTTGGGAGTTGTTCAATATATAAAATATTAACTTTTAAGGAATATTTATAATAATCTTGATTAGTTATTTGAGATAATTCTTTTAATAATGTTGTTTTACCAATACCATTTCTTCCAATTAATCCATAAATAGATTTATTACTTAATGATAATTTAGCATCTTTAAATAATATTAAATTTTGAATAGATATATCAAAAGAATTTATACTAATACTATTTTTAGTTTGTGTTAATTTATCATATATAAAATTTGTCATTTATATATAAATAAATAATATCTTTAAATAATATATTTAATGATATTATTTATTTATATATCTAAAGAGAATATACTATCATTAGAATCGTTGTGTTGATTATGATTCAATAGTTCAACTAATTTAAGATGCTGCATAAATTTCTATATTATTTTGTAAATTATCTGATGCATATGTAAATGCATCCCTATTTTGTTTAACTGCTGCTAAAACAATAGGGAATTCATTTTTTAATCTTTCAGAAGCATAGTATAATAATAAACCATTTTGTGTAACTGCTTTTAAAATAATATCATAGTCATCTCTTAATATTACTGATGCATATTTTAATGCATCACCATTTTGTGTAACTGCTGCTAAAACAATTTCTCTATCACCTCTTAATGTTTCAGAAGCAAATTGTAATGCTAAACCATATTGTGTAACTGCTGCTAAAACAAAATCTGTATCAATTATAGGTTTATCATAAAAATTAAATACATGATATAATGCATATCCATTTTGTGTAACTGCTGCTAAAACAATATCTTTGTCCATTATTAAATCATCATTATCTACAAATTCTAATGCTAAACCATTTTGTGTAACTGCTGCTAAAACAAAATCTTTTTTTGTTCTTAATTGTATAGATGTATATTCTAATGCTAAACCACATTCAGTAATAATATGTTTAATTAATTCTTCGCATGTATTTTGAAATTCATAAGGTATGAATGACAATAATGTATAATCTTTTTCTTGTAGTATATTCGTTATAAAATATTTATAATTTTCACCATATAAATTTTTTATATACTTATCATATAATGTATTTAATTGTAGAAGTGTTTGTGGATCTGTTTTTATATATTTTTTATAAAAATCATATGCAAATCCTAAAAAATTTAAATATATTCCTTTCTTATTATATATTTTAAATATACCACATTTTTGCATATTATCCATTACACGATGGTCGTTATCACAAAAATTAGAGGCCCAATGTGTTGGTACAAAAGCAGTAACTTTTGTACATACTGGTTTGTTAGATATAGCGCATAATGTCTCATTATCAGAACGATAATTATGTGGGCATTGAGTTATTAATTGCATATCTAATATATGCAATCTAGATGCTATATAAAATTCTATAATACTATATGTTATACATGATCCAGTATTATTTGATTTAAATACATAATCAAATAATCCAACTTGTCCTGCATTATAAGTTATTATATCAGATAATTTTTTAAGTTCCTCTATAATTGTTTCTTTATATGTTGTATTTATTTCATCATATTTAAGATGTCTATAATCTGGGTTTTCATCTTGATAAAAAATAATAGGATCTTTATTTATTTCACATATTTTCTTATATAATTTTTCTATAAAAGTTTTATACAATTCTTCTATTTTACATATATATATATTTAATATATGTAAAATATTATTATCAAATAATGTATTGTAAATTGGTTTAGTTGTTAAATTGCCTTCCCATAATATTTCAAATTTATTTAAAAAATATATACCATCATCCCGAAGTTTAAATTCATCTGTATCATATCCATAATTATATGGCTCTGTTGTAAAATAATTATATGAGTGTGATGAATATGTAATAATAAATAATTCTATTTCTAAAAAAAATAATAAATATATTAAAAATGCATATTGAACATTATATAAATATCTATTAGTATCATCTACACTATCTTTTATATAATTATCAAATAAATATTTTAATAATAATTCTCTATTTTTATGTGTTTGTAATTGATTTATATACCCAGATAATATTTTTATAAAATTGGATAATTTTTCTATAAAAATATCTTTATCAATATCAAGTTGTGTAATATCAGCTAATAAAGCAATTAAAGTATCTAACATATCATTATGTATTAAAGTATGTAACATATCATTATGTATTAAATCAGAACGAATATTAGATTCAATAATTGTTCTTAATTCTAATATAATTGTCTTATGGTCGACTGATTTATGGTTTTCACTTGATAATATAGTATTATATTGTTTTAATTTTATAAGAATTAATATAAAATTATAAATGTAATATAATGGTATACAAGTCTCTGATAATGTTGTTGTATCAACTGTATTTATGTCAGTATCTTTAAATACCTTATCACTTTTTAATATTTTTATTACATTTTGATATAAAAAATCATCGTCATTAGCAGTTACATTTAAATCTTTAGCACATACATTAGATAATGTAAAACCACCTATCATATTTTTTAATTTTTTATATTTATTTTTATATTTTTTATATTTATAATCCATTATATATAATAATAAATATTTAAAATTATATATAAATAAAAAATATATATTTAAATATAAAGTAATTTATGGAAAAAAAATTTAATTTAATCCCCGAAAGAATTAAAAATATTCAAGAAATGATTAAAGGCAATTATATCGATTCTATTATAGATTTTAAAAATTCAGAATCATGTAATTATCCTAGTAATATAGATGATATTAGAGAATTATTACCAAAAAAATATATAGATTTTGGTAAAGCTATTAATGATTTAGGTGGTAAATTATTATATATTAAAAGTGGATCAACCGGTCATACTTTTAAAGGAGTATATCCAGAAGATATAGAAAAACAATCTTATGCTATAAAAATAGTAGCATATCCAAAAAAAGAAAATTATGGCGATATGTATAATGTTAAAAGACCAGAAAATACAGAAATATTAATGATTTCTTTATTATCATATTTTGTAATAAATAAACAAACTCCTCATATTGTATTACCTATAACAACATTTAATACAAGTATTAAACCATTTTTAAATTTAACAAAAACAAATATTGTTAATAATAAAAACTTTGATCAATTTATAGAAAAATATGAAAAAGGTGAATATTATCAAAATGTATCTATATTAGTAAGTGAATGGGCAAATGGAGGAGATTTATTAGATTATATAAAATTATATGGTAAAGATTTAAAATTAAAACATTGGCGTGGAATATTTTTTCAAATATTATCTGTTTTATCTATAATACAAACTAAATATCCAGGATTTAGACATAATGATATGAAAGCTAATAATATATTAATTCATAATATTGATACTGATATTAATAAAAAATATTTATATAAAATTAATGGTCAAACATATATAATTCCAAATATTGGATTTCAAATAAAATTATGGGATTTTGATTTTGCTTGTATTCCAAATATTGTAAATAATTCAAAAGTTGATGCCGAATGGACTGATAAAATTAATATTAAACCTGAACAAAATAGATATTATGATATACATTATTTTTTTAGTACATTAACTAAAAAAGGATTTTTCCCAGAAATATTAACTGGTTCTTTTATTCCTAATAAAGTTAAAGCATTTATTAAAAGAATTATACCTCCTAAATATGAATCTGGTGAATTTATTTCAGATCGTGGTAGATTATTAGTTAATGATGAATATTTAATTCCTGATGCAATTTTAAAAAATGATGAATTCTTTAAAAATTTAAGAAAATAAATTATTATATATTATTTATTACACCTATTCACTAAAAAAGGAATAAAATCAAATGTAATATTTTTGATTGATACTAGATTAATTTTTATTTATATAATCATTTGCTTAAAATAATTTTTAAGATGTTCTTCCTTTATCTATTACATTTTTAAATTCATCAAAATTATCTGGATAAAATTAAATAAATTTTTTAGAATTTATTTAATTTTATTTTTAATATAGCTTTTTAATTAATTAAAAAATTTTTTATTGTTGAAATTTTGAATATTTTCTTTTACTATTTTGGATCTATGAAAATTTGCATTATATAATATTAGTAAATGATTTTTATATTTATCTTTAATAAATTTATTATAAAAATCATTAAATTTAATTGCATCAATTCCACAATTATCTTTTTTATATAATTAGAGCGGTAAGTATCCTATAAATAGATAGGAAGAAAATTATTTTAATCTTTTATTTCATCTATTTATTTATACCAGTATATTTAAATAATCGTGAGAATTCTATAACTTAATATATTATATATATTGTGCTTTGACAGGTACAAATTATATTATATCTTATAATTAAAGTTAACGATATAATATATTTATTTCCCGATAAAAGAATTACTATTTTGTAAAAACTTTTTTCTTACTAATTTTCTTACTAATTTTCTTACTAATTTTCTTACTAATCTTTTTACTAATCTTTTTACTAATTTTCTTACTAATCTTTTTACTAATCTTTTTACTAATCTTTTTACTTGTTTTTTTATTGGGGATTTTATTATTTAAATATTTAATATCATCAAATACTATATATGCATTAACATCATCATTATTATATGTATTTATATATTTTAATTGTATATTTGTGCAATCTATAATAGCATCTTTCAATACTTCAATATTAATTTTATAAACTTCATGATTTTTTTTGAATTCATATTTTTTAATTAAATGTTTAACACAAGTTTCTATATCATCTTTATTATCAACTAATATAATAAATTTAATATCTGGATGTGTATCATATCCAGTAGCATAAACTCTTAATCTAACATTTATATCATTAGATTTGCCAAATTTAAAAATATTTTTATCTTTATTAGCTAATATAATATATACACAACCATTAGGATATTTTTTAGCATTATTTATAATCATATTTGATATATGATCTTTATAATACATAATAAATTTTCTTAATAATATAAAATAATCTCTTACACTATTAGCTTTATTGGACCTAGATAACATACATATTTTTTCAAATGTATCTAATGATAAGTAATAGAATGAATATTGTTTATTTAATTCTTTTTTTGTATTATTATTTTTAATAATGATATAATCATTATTTTCTTTATAATTTTTTCTAAAATTTGTAATAAATTTATCATATTTAACAATTTCTAAATATGAAATAACATAATTCATTTCTATTCCGTATTTAGTATTTTCACACATTTCATAAAATTTATAATATTCATCTATAAATTTAGAAGATATACCAGTATATTTTTTTAGAAAATCTACTAAATTAATATTATTTTTATTTACCATAATATATAAATATATAAGATATTATAAATAATAAAATATTAGTTCCTCCCCCCTAGGGGGGGGGAACTAATAGTAGTGTAAAACTTGATATTTCTTTATAACTGTATATAGGTATGTTTATCATCATAAAGATTTTTATTTAATAAAAATCTAGAGTGCACTTATATTTTTTTTTTACTGTTAATATATCCAATCAAAAGTAAAACTTTTATTAAAAGAATTATACCTCCTAAATATGAATCTGGTGAATTTATTTCAGATCGTGGTAGATTGTTAGTTAATGATGAATATTTAATTCCTGATACAATTTTAAAAAATGATGAATTCTTTAAAAATTTAAGAAAATAAATTATTATATATATACATTTAAAATACTTATATTTAAATTAATTATAAAGTTAATATAGAATAAATTTTATAAAATTAATAATATTTTTATAAAATAAATTATAAATTAATATATATGACAAATTATATTTATACAATTACTGGTGATTTTTTATCTAATATAGATAATTATAATAAAATAAATGGTCAATCTATGGTTCATCTTAATAACCATAGGTTATTAAGGACAGTCAATGATCAATCTTATTATCAAATACCATATCAAACAAATGTTCAATTATATAATGAAATTAATGGAAATTTATATAATAATATAATTCTTCAACCAGATAACATAAAACGAAATATATCTTTAGGTGGAATGAAATATTATAATTGTCATAATAAATGTATTAAAACTTTTAGTAATAAACAAGAACTTTGTTCTAAAATTTGTACAGATTATACAAATACTATTTATTAAATATTTAGTTTAAGTTTCAGTGAATCTCTAACTTAAACCTTTAGAGTTTAAGTTTCAGTGAATCTCTAACTTAAACCTTTAGAGTTTAAGTTTCAGTAATTGATATTATACTAGGTATATTATCACTATATGATTCATTATTTTCATTATTATTAATAAATAAATTATTATTATTTAATTCTAATTTATTTATATTTAATATTTTTATATTATTATTAATTAAACTAAAATCTATATTATATAATTCATTATTATTATTAATAACTATATTATAAAAATATTTATTATTATGAATATTAATATAATATAATTTATTCATAATAATTATATTATTATTTAATATTTTATTTAAATGAGTATTTATAATAGGAATTTCTATATCTGATAATAAATGTATATCATGATTACAAGATTTATTATTAATAGTTTTACTAATATAAGATTTCATAATATTTAATATTTTATTTTCTGTTAAATTATTAATAATAAATAAAATTATTAATAAAATTATAATTTTATAAATAAAGTTCATATAATTATTATATATATATTTATATAATATCAAACTAATTAATGATATATGATTATATAATTATCGGTGGTGGACCATGTGGTTTAACTATAGCAAATACTTTATCTAAAAATTTTAAAATTTTAATAATTGATAAAAATGATTCATTAGGTGGATGTCATCGTGTTAAAAGAATTAATGGTTTATTTAATGAACATTCACCTAGAGTTTATTCTAATTCTTATTTAAATTTTATAAAAATATTACAAGATATGAATATTAATTTTTATGATTTATTTACCAAATATAAATTTGGTTCAATAACTGCTTTTAAAAAATTAAATAAATATATGACTATTAAAGAATATATTATATTTACAATAGAATTTTTAAAATTTAATAATAATAATTTAACAGTTAATGAGTTTATGGTTAAAAATAATTTTAATGAAGGTACTAAATATATTATTGATAGTTTATGTTATTCATTAGATGGAGTAGATAGTACAAAATTTTTATTATATAGTTTATTTAGTATAATTAATAATACATCATTTTATAATTTATATATACCCAAATATCCTAACGATATGGTTTTATTTAAATTATGGTATGATTATTTAGTTAAAAATAATGTTGATATTTTATTAAATAGTAAAGTAACTAATATTATTGATAATAATAATATTATTATTAATAATAATCAAAAAATATCTGGAAAAAATTTTATTTTTGCATGTCCACCAGTTGCTTTATGTGATATATTAATTAATTCAAATTATCCTTATTTATTTGGTGATATATATAAATGGTCTCAAGATACAAAATATATAACATATATTCCAATGACTTTTCATTACAATAATAAAATAAAATTAAAATCTATATGGGGTATTGCTAATAAAACAGAATGGGGAATAATATTTATAATCATGTCAGATTATATGATTTTTAATGATAATAGATCTAAAACTGTTATTAGTATAACATTAAGTAAACCTCCAATTAATAAAGATAATTTAATAAAAGGAACTTTTGAACAATTACTAAAAATATTACCTGATTTACCTTATCCAGATAATGTAGTATTAGAAAATAGTGAAGATATATCATTCGCCTCAACAAAATTAGGTTATATGAATTATAAATCAAAAATACTTAATAATTTTTATACTTGTGGTCATCACATTGGTCTAAGTAATATATCATATAATATTTTTGAATCTGCTGTTATTAATGGATTAAATTTATGTAAATATATTACTGATATTCCTATAATAATTTATAAACCTATTAAATTATTTAATATATTAAAATTAATAGTAATTATATTTATATTTATTTTATATTTTTTATATTATATTCTTAAAAATATAAAAATTTAAGTATCTATTGTATCAGAAGTATTTATTAAATTATGATTTAATAATAATTTAATATTTAATATTAAATTATTATTATTAGATTTTGATATTATATTATTTTCATTAAATTTTTCATTACTAGTAAAATTAAATATAATTTATGTAGGGGGGGTCATGACCCCCCTACATAGGAATAAATATATAATTTATTTTCTAATATATTATATATGAATAGTATTTTAGATATTTATAATTCTATATTAAAATATAATAATAATGAAATTAATTTTATTATAGATTTTGATGGTAATATTTGGTTTAAATTTATTAATATTACAAAGTTATTAAATTATAAAAGTAGAAAAGATGCATTAAGGTTAATTAAAAAAGATAATAAAAAATTAATTAAAAATATTAAAACCTTTAATAAAACATATAATCATCCTAATACTGTTTTTATTAATGAAATAGGATTATATACTTTTTTAATTAAATCAAAAATGAAAGAGGCGTTAAATTTTCAATTATGGTTAGTATCAGATGTTTTGCCAAATTTAAGAAAATATGGTAAATATGAAGTTAATAAAAAAATAAAATATAAATTAAAAAATTTAAATAAAAAAATAAAAGAATTAGAAAAAGCTAATTTAATATTAAAAAATAATATGACAAAAAATAAATATCCTATTGGAAAACATGTATATGCAATTTTGGATGATTCAAAATATAAAATAGGTTATACAAAAAGTCTAAAAAAAAGATTAGAAGTTTATAATACAGGAAAAGCAAATTTATCTACATATGCATATTATAAAAAAACTAATTGTGCTTATGAAATTGAATTATGTGTAAAAGCATTATTAAATAAATATATTTATAAATCTAATAAAGAATTTTATAATTGTTCATTAGATAAAATAATAGAAGCTATAACAAAGTGTATAAAAATAGAGAAAAAATGTTCTAAATGTAATGAAATAAATAATAATACACAAATTGGCGGATCGTATAATTATGTAATTAATGAATTATTAAATAAATATAATTATAAATATAATTATTATAAATCTATAATAATAAGTTAATATTTATCATACTCTATTTCAAGACATGCATCTATACTATTATTAATACCGCAATAATTATTAGCATATATACTAAATGCACACATTATATCATTTAATTCATTAAATGTCCATTGTTCTGCAGCAGTATTTATAATACTCTCAAATATAATATCATTATCTTTATCTCCCGGCAATTCCATTATACTATTATATTTTCTAAATCTTATTTGTTTATTTAGAAAATTATTATCACCGCCAATACCACCTTCGCACCTATTTAAATAAGGTAATTTTTTAACAGAATCTAATTTACAATAAGATAATAATTCAAATATTATTCTTTTATTATCACTATTTTCACACATTTTTTTAATTCAAACCATCTATTCATATAGTATGTAGGTGTATTATTATATATTTTAAACCGTATCTTAATATTGTGTGTATCTGGAATTAACATAATAATATATATTATTATTAAATCTTTACATCTCTTAGTATTATATATTTAAACTTATCAATCTAATTAAATTAATTTATAAATAAGTTTTTTATATTCATTAAAATTATCTCTCCACAATAAACCCATATCAACATTAGCAGGTGATTCTAAATTAGGATTAGGTAACATTGAAATAATACTCATTAAAATACTATTAACACTATGTGATGGATTCCATCTTTCGGAAACATCTTCATAATTAAATTCATCAACTCCTTCATGTAAAATACTAATACACACTTTACCATTTGAATAAATATTAGGATGAGGAATATTAGTAATAAATTTAAATTCGGGAGGATTATTTGGATAAGTTTTTGGGAAATTAAATTCGCATTCAAAAATACCTCCTTCAAAAATAGTTTCATTAGGACCAAATATTAATACTTTCCAATTTAACATATTATTTTCATTAATATCAATGCTATAAAAACTATTAGGATCTTCTAAATATTGTTTATATTCTATACTTAATCTTTTAATAGCCATTAGAGATATATAAGATAATATAATTAAATCTTTATATTATCAAATTTTCTTGAAATATAAAATAACCAATTATGTTTATCTTCTATTATTTCCATTCTAATATTATTATATTTATATATAATTTTATTAGTAATAAAAAAATTATTAAATTCTTTTTTTATATCATTATGAGTTATACTATTAATAACTTTAATACCTGCAGCAGTTCCTGTTAAAAAAGCTTCTTTACTTTCCATAATATCATTTATTGTTATATTATCTATAATAATATTATTAATAATATTATTATCTTTTAATTCTTTACATAATTCTAATACACTATCTCTAGTTATACCAGGTAAAATAGAAGATAATTTAGGAGTTTTAATATTATTATCTTTATCTATACAAAAAAAATTACTTGAAGAACATTCTTCTATATATTGATTATCAATATCCATATATAATATATCAGTAAATCCATTAGATTTAGCATTTTGTAATGGTAAAAATGTTTGTGCATAATTACCAACTGATTTTATATCACCCATACCATTAATACATGCTCTATTATATTTATTTTCAATTAATAAATTTATATTATTATTAAAATAATTTTTAATAGGTGTTCCATAGATAATTAATGTATAATTATTACTAGGAGATATTCCTAATCCTGGACCACTACCAAATAATATAGGTCTGATATAAAATTCACCATCACCAGTATCTGGGATATTATCAATATTTTTTTGAATCATATTGATACACATATCTATAAATATATTATATGATATAATAGGTATAACTAGTCTATTGCATCCATCAACTAATCTTTTATAATTCATATCTGGTCTAAATAAAACAATATTATTTTTATTAGTAATATAAGCTTTCATTCCTTCAAATATTCCTTGACCATAATTTAAAATTGTAGCAGCTGGTTCTAATTCTATTTTACCATATGGTATAATACTATATAATAAATTAGAATTATAAGGAGATTCCCAATAAATATTATTATTAATAGATATAGCCATAAATGTATTATCAGTTTTTAAATTAATTGACATTAATTATTTTTAAAAATAATTGTTTAAATAAAATTATTTTTATTTAATAATTTTGCATAATAATCTAATTTATTATTACTTGTAATTAAATATTTTGAATGTATCATAATATTTAATTTATCATTATCATTATCATTTGTAATTAATAAATAATTATTAAAATAATTACTTATATTTTGATTACTAATAATAACAAGTTTTAATAATTTATATGATTGATCTAAATTATTATATATATCAATAAAATAATTAATAGATAAATAATTTTTAGTATCATTCATAATATTACCACAATCTATATGAATACATACATAATCAAAAGTAAAAAAATTATATTTATTAAATAATTTAATATCATTATCAAAATTATAAAATTCTTTAATTATATCATCATTAAGTATATAATATTGTAATAAATTAATTATATACTTATTAATTGTTACTATTAAAATAATATTATTATTATTAGTAACTAAACTTAATAAATTTTGATGTAAATTTGTTAAATCTATATTTGATAGTATAGAATCTTTAGTTTTAATACTTTTATTATAATTAAAAATAATATTATATTTTTTACAATAAGATAACAATACAAAGTAATTTTCTATTTTATCATCTAATTGTATTGTATTGTCTATAATATTTAATATTAACATTATTAAATAATAAATAAAATTTATTTTTAATTAAGTTTAATTAAAAAAATGTAAAGAGATTATTTAATCCCACTCTACTGCACCTTGCATTTCAATTCGATTTGCAATGATTAGAGGACTAGTTTGAGGACGATATTGTCGAGATGTGCGGAGATTGAAAGCTCTTTGAAGAAGATTCTTTCTAATTCTAGCTGCATCTACCTTGACTTGTCTAGCTTTCCACCTAGAAAACTCTACACCTCTGAGTTGTGGTGGGGTGAATTCAATGTCTGACTGCATGGTTGACTGCATGGTTGACTGCATGGTTGACTGTACTGTGGACTGTATGGTATGAGTGCGAATGACTATATAAACAATAATAATAGTTAATAATAACTATTATTAAAACCGATAGTTATTATTAACTATCAGTTTAAAAGATATTATATTATTATAATAAAACATAGTAAATAAAATAAATTTCAATTTTTTTGTAATTATAAACAATTTTTTATAATTATTAATATAATTATAAAAAACAATAAATATAATTAATATAATTATAAATTAATTATTTGGTTCTGATTCTGGTTCAGAATCAGATACTGCATATTTAGTATCTGATCTTATAAAATCGCATAATTGCATACATGTATATGAACAAACTCCTAAATGACTCCAATCTGTTTCATGAATTGTATTACTACAAATGATACAAGAATGTTGATCAGAATTTTCAGAATTTGTAAAATCTACAAAGTTATATGTTTCAGATATTTTACAAAAACAACTATTAGAACAAACGCCAAAAGGTCCAAAATCTGTTTCATAAGTTTCATTACCACAAATAATACAAGGATATTCAATATAAGATAATTTAGAGTCTTCAATATTTAGATTCATTTTAGTTAATATTATAATAAATATTTTTTATATTATAATTAAATTTCAATTTTATTTAAAATATTTATTATAAATATCTTTATTTTTTGATAAAAATAAATCATCTATATCTTCTTTAGTATCGATATACTTATAATATATTAAATATTCTACCATATTAATTAGTTCTTTATAACTACAAATAACTTGTCTCATTTCATTAGTTAATATATTATATAAATAGTATTTATTAGTTATAATATGATTATCATTAATATTATTTTCATATAAATACATATAAATTGCTAATTGTAAATAATGTTCTATTTCTAATTTACTAACACATTTAAATTCATATATTTTATCATTATCAATACAATCAATAGCACCATGTAATCTTCTATTTAATAATTCTGGTCTAGAATTATTATTTATACATTCTACAAAAGTTTCATATTTAGCATTAATAGATATAAAATTATTTAATCTATTAAAAGCTTTATCTAAATTATCTTTAGTTATCCAATTATAATTATATATTTGAAATAATTTAAATTTAAATCCACTAATCCATGAACAATAACAATTTGCTATATATAATAATTCATCAATATTTTCTTCATTAATATTAATTTTATTAATATCATAATTTTTTTTAATTATTGAATCATCATCATCAATAAAATCTACATCATTAATAACTGATTTAGATTTTATTTTATATAAATTATTTTTTAATTCATTAAATATAGTCATTTTACCGGTTGATTTATATTCAAAATAAGCTGGTATCACGGTACCTGATATTTCACTAACATTTTCGAAACCATGTTTTTCTTCTATTTTATTAGGGATATTAATTTTTGTATCTTTAGGATTAATTTTTATAATTTGTAAAAATGATTTACAATGAGTTAAAACATTATCAGGTAAATGTTTTAGTAATTGTAATACTGAAGTATCATATAAATCTTTATTTCTTAAAGGTTCTAGTTTTAAATTACAATTTGTAATATAATTACAATATTTTTCTAAATTGGGAATATTTAAAAATTCAAAATAATTATGTTTATAATGATGTAATAAAACTAATTGTTCGGATGCTCTTGTTGTTGCAACATAATATTCATTTGGACATACTAATGGATCTTTATCTTTATTAAAATATTTAAAATATGAATCATCAAAATTATATACTAATACTATTTTACGTTCTAATCCTTTTGCTTGATGAAAAGTTGAAAATACTAATTTATTTTTTAATATATCATTATCAATAATTTCATCATCAGATAATGGAACATATATAGGAACATCAGGAATATTAAATTTAATTAAATTTTCTAATTTTCTAACAGGACTAAGTTCACTTTTAATACTAGGTGCGAGTATAAATATATCAGTTGGTTTATATCCCATAGTTAAAAATTTTTTAACTTGATTAAATGGAATATTTCTTATACTTTCATCAAATGTATTACAAATAATATATTTAGGTTTAATCTTTGATATTTTATTAGATTTAATTCTAGATTCTTTTAATAAACAATTATTAATAAATTCACTCATTTCAAAAGTAATTCTATAACTTTGTGATAATGTACATTTATTCCAATTATATGAATTAAAATTAAATAATTGTTCAGCATGTATAATATATCTAGAATCGGCTCCTTTAAAATTATATATTGTTTGATATCTATCACCTAATATACAAATTTGACTAGTTATTTTATTATCTTTAACAATTTTACAAATTAAATCATAATATAACGGAGATATATCTTGTAATTCATCCAATATAATAATATCATAATTAATTAATAATATATTTTTAGTATTTGATATAATAATATTATTTATTTCAGTATCTGTAAATGCTTTATTATTATAAAATTTGACACAAAAAGAATGATAAGAATGTGTTTCTAAATTAGTTATATTATGAATATTAATTCTTTCTCTAGTTTCTAATTTTAATTTTGCATTATATGTTAATAATAATATTTTTAAAGTAGGAAATGATTTTGCAATATATAAATTAGTTGTAGTTTTTCCAGATCCAGCAACAGATTCAACAATTACATTATTTTTATTTTCTAATAAATTTAAAACATTTTGTTGTTCTAATGAAATTGTTGGTAAAGATATTACATTATGTTTTTTATTAATTTCTGAATTATGCATATAATTAATAATTATATATAATTATATGTTTTTATAATCAATTTTTATAATAATGTATATATATTGATTTTTATAATGTCATATAAATAGATAATTTTTTTTTTAAATTAATATACTTTTGCTTATATTTTAAGTATTTATTATATCCACCTCTCATACGTAGTGAACTAGATGATAAACTACGGCCAAGTGGTGTCGTTGGTGCTATAGCATGTCCTTTCGCAGCTTGTATCGATATTTGGTGTGACAACCTATTTGCGTCTGTCAATATTTTCAATTTCTTTTCCATTTCCTTTTTTATTTCTTCATAGGATTTCCTTACCGGTGGCACTAATGGTAGGCCTGCTGCTGATCGCGCTGCTGCTGATGGTGATGGTGGTCGTGTCGATGGATATCCGGATGATGATGGTGGTCTTACTATCCCTGTGGATGATGCTCGCACTGCTGTCGATGATGGATATCCAGATAATGGTAATGTTGGCCCAAATTGTGGTCTATGATTTGATTCAACTGGTGCTGGCAATTGTT
>Ga0214919_10005843_pt1 | contig 17182 bp, 17 predicted proteins | sample LL1503_MetaG_FD_177994 | JGI IMG/M metagenome (GOLD analysis project Ga0214919, IMG submission 177994) | Freshwater microbial communities from Lake Lanier, Atlanta, Georgia, United States - LL-1503 | ecosystem: Environmental > Aquatic > Freshwater > Lake | place: USA: Georgia | collected...
TTCTCTTCCTCTTCCTATTGTCCCTATTGTCCCTAAAGTGAAGAAAACAAAAGTTTCCAAAACAGAAATACCCGCCGTCGCTCCCAAAAAAATTACCAAAAAACCTAAAGTCTAAATTTTCCAAAATTTTCCAAAATTTTAAAAAATTTAAAAATTTTAAAAATTTTAAAAATATATAAATTTCAAAATTTATAAAAATTTTGAAAAAGTTTCCTTCTTTTCTTTGGGCATACCGAGAATCGAACTCGGATTATCGGCTCATAAGACCAATGTGATAACCAACTACACTATACGCCCTTTTCTTTCCATTTCTTTCCCATTAAATAAAGAAAAAAGTAAAAAGGAAAAAAAAGGAAAAAAAAAGGAAATAATGGACAAATCGATTTGGAAATGTATTGCATCTTTACCGATTGATTTGCAACGTGAAATCTATTCTTGGGATGCGACCTTTCATATTCTTTATCGTCAATTGTGGAAAGAAGATATAATCATTCAATATGTGAAATATAGGGAATCCCAACCTGTTTGTTTATGGTTTAGTGATGGATTGCATCGAAAGTGGACGTTCTCGGACATTTCTTCGGAGAATGAACAATTTTATGATGAAATAGAAACAACGAAACGGTATTGGGTGCTCCAGTCGGATTGTTTTCCTATGGAAAACAAATTAGAGATGATGGAAATGATGGAAATGATGGAAAAGAAGAACGATAAGAATATATCGTTTTCATCTTTTTTCTACGACATGTTCTTTCCCCCCTCCAATGATATCAAATGGACTTCTCTTCATTTCTTTGATAATCTGGAAGATAGAAACTATTTTCTACGTCATTTCGGAAAATGTCAATTGAATTGGAATGTTTCTTACCAACAATTCATCCAATTTTACCGAAAACGTTTCTATCTAAGTTAATAAAGATAAATTAAGGTCCAAAATATTTCAAAAATAGAATTTTATCTTTATTGTCGTCGACTTTATTGACGTCGACTTTATGCAAATGGACCATTAATTCGTTTTTATTAAAATTGTCATTACTGAAAATAAAAAGTTGTTGGAGTTGTTTTTTGCGGATCCATTTTTTTGTTTTTTTTGTTTTTTTCTCATTCTCTTCCGAAATCGAGAGAGAAGAGGAAGATGATTCTACAAACATATTGGCCAACAATAACAATGCATAATCGTCCATTTCATTCTTCAAAAATGGAGATTGAGAACAATTCATCCATTGTTTTTTTTCAGGACAAAAAAAGGTACATCCCACAGCGACCACATACATGGAAAAAATATTCGATTCATACACATCGATAATGGGTTCGTCGGGTGATTTCATATTTTTTTGAGTTACTAATATCCAAAGAACATGGTGAGGACGTTTATCCAACGAAACATCGTCTCGAAGTGGAAAGTAGAAAGAGGGATTGTGTTTGGGGCGATAATATTTCAAGACGGAATCGACGATTTTCGTGGAGGATAAGCCTTCCGTGAATAAAAAATTTTGGCGATGGTGGAACAATTCTTCAGATTGACTCTTGTACTGTTCATGAATTTGATGAAATTCTTTCAACGGACAATGTCGAAAAATATTTTGCATATCCAAAAAACATACATAAGGCAATGTACTTTGCAACAACGAATTCAATAAAGGATGGCGATGAATGGCATCATAGACTTGATGACGATTTTCCTGATAAATTCGATGTCGCTGATTACTCTTCATTTCCCCTTTTTATAAAACAATATATCTATTATTTCTATTATTTCTATTATTTCTATTATTTCTATTAATTTTTCTTGGTTATACAATTTAATATTCTATTCATTTAGACGACAAAAAAAGAGTAAAAATTTTTTTATTATTAAAATTTCAAAAAAGATAATAAAAAAATAATAAAAAGATAATAAAAAAATAATAAAAAGATAATAAAAACAAAATAATAAAAACAAAGAAGAATGACAGATATACCATTTGCCAAATTTTCCACCAATAATTACGGTAATAATACTTTTTTTGGTCCTCTAAAATTGGAGTTAGATCTTATGACCGGCCAAGAAATTCAAGTACTGGAATCAACTATGTACCAACAACTGGTGGATACTCAAAAAAATATGAAAAATGGGTTAATCATTTTAGGAATTGTTTGTGGTATCCTCTTCTTACTTTTAATCTTCATGTTTATTTTATTCAAAAATAAATAAGACCATTCAATTTATTCTTTCATTTCAAGGGCTAATTTGGCCATGGCCATGGCACCTTCTTGGGTTTTATGACCTCCGATGAATCCCGTCGCATGAACAAAGACACAGTCCGGAATACCTGTTGTTTGGCTCAGAATTTCGTTGGTGAGTCCACACCAAGTCTCGGGAAGAGGTTTGCGGGATTGGAAACCGCCTTTGGATACGGGAACGGCTCGAATCATAAATGTTCCTTTGATATCTTTGAAAAGAAGATAAAAGGGCATTTGTTCTTCGGAAAGAAAACGGAATAATGAATTCAAATATTGGGGAGATAATAGCATAATTTTGGAAGATTCATTCTTGTTTTCCCCGTTTTCGATGGATTCGTGGTACGCTTCTTTCACTTTAGTTTCTGTTGCCGAACTCACTTCCTGGTAAAACCTTCGAAAAGCATCGTCAAGATAGTCCTTGAAATCGGCCGACACCATCCCAAGAGGAAAGGCCAAATCACGTTCCAAATCCGTTATATTCTCTATATCCTCTATATTCTCTTTCCACGGATTGGCTCGCCGAACACGCATCATGATACTGGAAGCTTCGCCTTGTTTCTCGCCGGTGTCCTGTTGGTCGACGGGATGGATGTATTCCTTGTAGACTTGTTGGGAAAATTCATAACGAAAGTGGGTGGGAAGTTCGGGAAACAATTCCTCTACAATCTTTATCCCAAAATGTCTCCATACCATCCCGGCCGACGATAACTTGGTCGCATACCCATACTTGCGTTCTTCACAACCACGTTGGTGATGGTCGAATCGAAGACGTTTCGGATCATATTCCCCACCCACATCCACGACGACGGTACATTGGTTCAATATCTCCGGGTCTCTGGTACGAATCATTTTCGCCTTTTGAAAGAAAGGCAACAAACGGAGCAGACTGACCGCCAAGACCTCGTCACAATGGAATTCACCATCATGTGTCCCAATTGTTATTTCTTCTGTCGTCGTCATGTTTATCTTTATTTTATCTTTATTTTATCTTTATTTTGTTTAGTTTATGATTTATGATTTCTTGAAAAAAAAGAACAAGTATGATTTATGAGTTTTATGAGTTTTATGAGTTTTATGAGTTTTATGAGTTTTATGAGTTTTATGAGTTTTATGATTATAATAATTTGAAAATTATTATAAATATAGTTCTAAATGTAGAGATAACTTGAATATTTCATAAAAAATTCATCATTTTTTCCGTATAATATCCTAATATTCTAATATTCGATACCAACACCTTTTGCATATTTTTTTCCAATTCTATATCAACATTTTTTGCGTACTTTTTTTCAAAAAGTACTTTCCAACTCTATACCAACATTTTTTGCGTACTTTTTTTCAATTCTATACTGACATTTTTTGCGTACTTTTTGAAAAAAGTACTTTCCAATTCTATACCAACATTTTTTGCATAATTTTTTCCAATTCTATACCAACATCTTTTGCGTACTTTTTTTCAATTCTATACTGACATTTTTTGTGTACTTTTTTTCAATTCTATACTGACATTTTTTGTGTACTTTTTTTCAAAAAGTACTTTTAAAAAGTACCAGATTTCACCGAGACATTGGACGTCGAACTGATTATATTTTTGGAGAGATTCTTGTAGAGTTATTCTTTTTTCGTCAGAGGGGTCGAGACGGTACATGTCTTCGGCGATTTGCATGGAATGTTTGCCATCTTCGACATAATTTTCATCGTCTTTCGGAAATTGAATATCGATACAGCCCCATTGTTTCATGGCTTTGGCGATTTCTTTCAATTTGCAATTATAGCATCCTTGGAAAACGACCGGTCCTTCCCAAAAAATTTTATGGATATCCATCGAATCTTCGAATAATGTCGATTCTTCGACCAATTGGTACTTTTGACAAAATCGAATCCACGCTCCGGGTTCTGCATAAAAGTAATAAAGGACTTTTCGAAAAGGTTTCAAAAAGGTGTAGACTTGTTGAAGAAGATCGTATTCCGATTTCGAGTCGAGGTGTTTGGCCCAAAAACAGTGATAGGTTCCTTTTCTTTCTTTCCCCTGGGTTATTTCCACGTCTAATATCCATACCCCGACTAAATAGAGACAGTCCCGAGTCCATTCAAAATCCACAAACACTCGTTTGTTGGTTTGAAAGGTGGAGGAGGAAGAAAAGAAGGAAGAAAATCGGTCGTATACTCTTGGATGGATAAAGTAAGGGTCTTGAGAAGAAGAATTAATTTTCACACAATGATATTGGAAAAAGTCGGGAATACTGATTTGTGATGGATGATTTTCCCATTTTTCCAAGGTCATACTTTTCCCATATTTCGATATCCACTCTTTCCTTTTCCGAGTCGTGACATAGGGCAACAGGGTCCATTCTTGGGAATTTTTGGCGAGTCGTTGTTTTTCTTCTCGAAGACTGTTGGTATACCATTCGGCATCAAATTTCATATTCGGAAATGCAAAAGGGAAATGATTGTCGTCGACTGGATATCCGTTTTCTCTACATTCTTGAATGGCTTGAGCTCGATGGTAAATTATGGAAAAGGAGATGGACAGTTTGGTAGAAAGAAGACGAGATAGATTCATGACTTCCATTTTCAGTTCGGGGTATCGAAAAAGTAGGATTTCTTTCGTACAATCCAATGATGTTCCCTTTTGCATTTCCGAACGATAACGACTATGACGCAAGGTCTGGACCAATAATTGAATGTATTGACAGAACCAAGGATTTCGTTCTAAATCTTGAGAACGAAAATGTTTCGACAAGACCAAAATTTGAAATTGTTGATGATTCGCATTCCATACTAATCCATGCAAGGGAATATTGATTTTGTAATTCGGATGAAATAACAATTGCGAACCCAAAATGGGAAAGACAGGATTCATCAAAGACTGTCTGTTTTGTTGGACATAAAAAGAAAAATCTTTGCACGTCCACGATTTCGCATAATCACCAAACTGCTGTTTCAAAAATCGTCCATCCAATTTTTCCGGGGACATATCCTTGGTCGTCCATGTCATGGCCGACATTTTATTCGTTCCTTCTTCTTCCTTCATACCTTTACCGTAAACTGTATAATCTTCATGAAACGCAGGTTCCCAATACCAAAAAGGGGACTGTTTCATTCTTTCCATTCAAAGTTTCAATTTTTATTCTAAAAAAAAATAAAAAAAACCAAAATTCAATTTTGGATAAAGTATTAAATTTTATATTTTATATACCTAAGCGTCTACGACATACATTGGAGAACTAGTAGAGGATTCTATAGTTTGTATAGAATGTATAGAATGTACGGATTCTGTTTCTTCTTCTTCTTCTTCATTTACATAAAAGATGGAGGTAAAGGTGCGATAGGGAGCAAGGGGGCAGTCGTAATTTTTGAAGGAAAAGGGTTGGACATCGATTTCATTTTCTTGAAACGCATTTTCGTAAACGACAAAGATTCGTTCGGATTTCCGATCGGTAAAGACCACGGTTCCTTCCACCCATTTTTTGGAGGAGGGAGAGGAAGTATTATCGGATAATAACACATCGACCATACTTCCTATGGGTAGACGATGAAACATTCGCCAATTTTCTGTATGGGTGAAAAGAGGTTCGATATCATCACTGAAGATATGTTTATAAAAGAGTTGAGAAAATCCGAGAATGGAGATTTGGAAGGTCTCGCTTTCCACATCCATGGATTGAATTTGTCCGACGTACCATTTTTGAGAGAGTTGGGAAAAGGGTTTGGAAGTGGTGGTGTTTGTTTTCTTCAGTTCCTCTTTTTGAATAAATACATCCACCCAACTGGGATAAGAAAAGGTGGAAAGAGAAAATATCCAAGAAAGAAAGGTGGAAATACAATCTTCTTCTTCTCGAAGTAAAATACCATTTAAATTCACAAAGGGTCGTCTGCACAAACAGCACGCCATATCCATATTTTTAATTTGAATATCCAAACAGGAATTGCAAACCGAATGACCATTGGAACAGATAATATACCGCTTGGTCATAATTTCATGACAAATGGGACATTCAAAATTTTTCAAAAGTCGGATACTTTCTCGGTATAAAAATTTATCCTTCTCACACAAATTATCCCATTTTTTTCCGGGTACACTCACAAAAGGGGTCCTCGAAGAATTCGAAGAATTCGAAGAATTCGAAGATGAGGAACATTGGAAAAAAGAGGAAATGTTCCGATCACTATGATTCGTTGAACCAATTCGAGGAACAAGGACCGAGGATGCATAAAAAGGACGTAAAGAAGGGGAAAAAAGATTTTGAGAACGAATACGGGGTCTCAGTGAATTATTTCTACCAGAAGAATTTTCTGTCGTATTCGTAGTATTCGTCGTATTCGTCGTATTCGTTGTTAAACGATGAAAAAAAGAGGAAGAGGGTGTTCTCGGATTTTCTACATCATTTTCAATATCTAGTTCATAAGATGAAGACGAAGTCGAAGAAGATGAAGACGAAGCAGATGAAGACGAAGAAGGAAGAATAGTTTGACTATTATCCTGTTCCGAGGAGGAGGAGGAGGTTTCTGTAAAGATGTTTATTATATTCGATGATAATTGAGTGGAAAGGGAGGACGAAGAGACATTCGTCGCTTCCACAATTTCATCCCATGTCAAATTACTCATTTATCTTTTTTTCTATATACGAACTTTTTAGAAAAAAGTTCACAAAAAATGTTTGCAGATGATGATAGAAAAAGTTCACAAAAAATGTTTGCAGATGATGATAGAAAAAGTTCACAAAAAATGTTTGCAGATGATGATAGAAAAAAGTTCGCAAAAATTACGCAAAAATTGTTTGATAGTATTTGCTAAACAATCCCAAATATTTTTGTAAAATCTATTCAAATCTTTTCAAATATTTTTGTAAACATTTTTTGTGAACAATTTTTGTGAACCTTTAAACATTGTTTGTGAACAATTTTTTTAAAGTCTTTTCAAACATTTTTTGTGAACAATTTTTTTGAAGTCTTTTCAAACATTTTTTGTGAACAATTTTTGTGAACCTTTAAACATTGTTTGTGAACAATTTTTTTAAAGTCTTTTCAAACATTTTTTGTGAACTTTTTTCTAAAAAGTTCGGAATTGGTTTGGAGGGAGGTGGAATCGCCCCAGAGAATGTAATAGCTCAAAAATCCGGCTCGGGTGAAATCATGTGTATCCAAGTCTTTGGCATGTCGAATTCGATATCGTTCTCTTCTTTCTTTGTCTTTATGTATCGTATAGTCCTGATACCGGCGATCACCGAAAGGGGTTCGAATGACCGAACCGTCGGGATACGTAAAAACTGCTATCCATTTTTTGAAGGAAGTGGGGGGAGGTTTTTCTAAATGAAATTGGATAGTTTTTGTTTTTATTGTTTTTATTGTTTTTGACATTCTTAATGATTTGAATTTTTTTTCTTTTCTTTAAAGAAAAAAAACAAGAAAATGGAAATTCTTGAAAATTTATTGTTTTCCCTTTACCTCTTCTTTTTTGTGTTGTTAGTTTTCAAACAACTATATTTACATTCAACATCCGTTGCATCTTCTTTATCTTCGTATTTACCGGTATCGGACCCCAAATCAAAATGGCAAGATACTCGATATGGTAAAAATTTTCTTCAAAAATGGCGTCAACAACAAGAAAAACGTATAAAACAAAAAAAACAAAAAAAACAACAAAAACAACAACAACAACAACAACAAAAAGAAGAAACAGAGAATGATGCGTTGTTGCCTACACAGAAAATCAAAAAATCCAATGTAATAATAACCAAGAACTTGAATATTCTATTGGTCTTTACTTTTATCATTTTGAACCTTGTTTCCCTCTTTCAATCATCAAAGGAGTGGTACGATGTCATGACTTGTATCGTTTCCATTTTATTCTTTCTTGGTTGGTTATTGGTCATTTGGTCACCGGATAATTATGCACCAACTATTCAATCTACATTTATGATGTTTTGTATCGCATTTTTCTGTTGGAATATAGGCTTACTTATTTTTACAAAAGCATCCAAAAAAATTACCATCATGTTGTTGCTGATTACTTCTTATTACGGAATCATCATTCGACAAAACCTAAATCTAAACAACAGTCTGACAAGAAATAGATAAAAAAAAGAAAAAAAAAGAAAAAAAAAGAAAAGGGAAAAATAAAAAAAAATATAATTTTCAAATTTATATTTTTTTGAAATTTTGGAATTTTGGAATTTATTTAATTTTGGAATTTAATTAATTTTTGTTATTTGCTTGGTTTGTGTCTTTTGTGTCTTTTCTATCTTTTGTAAAGAAGAAGTAGACAAGGAAGAGTTGATTTTGGAGTAGACAGAACGTCGGGAAAGGGTGATCCAGAAACAGAAAAGAAAGAGAAAAATGCCAATGCATAAGAGTAAAGTGGTGGTATGGGAAAGACGGGAAACGTGGGAAAGAGGAGAAGAAGAGAAAAATGGTATTATTTTTTGGAAAAAGGCCAATATGGGGATTAAATACCAAGCGGAGATGGATAAACCTATTTTCATTGCATTCCAAATGGGTTGGAAAACGGCTTTTTCTGTTTTCAAGATTTCTTGGAATGATTCATGGGAAAGAGAAAAGAGGAAAAGGAGAGTGAGAATGGAAATAACGACCGTGCCGATGATTTCGAAAACGATGGAAATATTCGATTCTTTATAAAAGGGAAGAAAGCGAGGACGACCAAAACGTGAAAAAGTCATGGTTTCATTTTGTCGAGTGTACAGTTGGGTATAAATTTGTCGAGGGGAAAGGAGAAAAAGAGACATCCATAACCAATTGATGTAAAGATTAAAGTATATCAAGGATACGAATAAAAAGGAAAGATAGAAATGAAAATAAAGGCGTACTATTCGAGGAGAAGAGGTCGATGTGGATGGAGATGGACTTGATGGACTTTTATTTTTCTTTTGGATTTCTTTTATTTCTTGAGGCAATTTCCAACCCATGATATAGAGAATCAATACGACCCATACAATCCAAAACATGGTCAACATGTTCAAAAATAAGAAGAATAAAAATGAAGACGATTTTAGTAGAGTAGAATTTAATTTATAAAACAGTGAAAAAATATAAATTCATTGTAAATTTTTAATTTTTTAATTTTTTAATTTTAACAATTTCTCTTGTTTTTTGCTACCAACAAACAAACCAGAAATAGAATTTAAATTAAAATAAAGAAGGAGTACTATGGATTCTTCTTCGTCTCTTTGCTTTTCTCAGGTTAAGGTACAACCGTTATCGACCGAACAATCTTTTCATCAATTTCTTCATCCTTCGTCGACTTCCAAAGTCATGGTGGTTACAGGGGCGACGGGAAGTGGGAAAACAAGAGGGGTATTGAATTTTTTTACGAAACGTCGGGATATTTCTTCGGTTTTCCTCTTGCCTCGAAAATCCGTTCTTTCTGTTCCTGGGTGGGCGACCCATGTGCATTTATCGTCTTTGACCTATTTTGTTCATCATTTTGTAATGAATCGAAAGTATCCCAAGATGGACGTCTTAATTATTGACGAATTTCATGTGGAAAATACGGAATGGAAAGTCTTGTTGCAAGCGTTGAGTCAAAAATGGGTTCCGTGGAAAAAATTGGTGGTCATATCGGCAACGTTTTCAGATTATCATTATCATTTGATGAATGAATATTTTGGGGTGGAGAATATGCAGAATGTGAAATCCGTTAATTTCGAACGAGCCGATTTTCGGGCCTATACCACAGACATTCAGTATCTCTCCGACTTGCAATGGTTCACGGCTTCCGATGAAAAAGAAAATATTAACCAAAAAAATCAAAATAACCAAAAAAATCAAAAAATTCAAAAAAACAAAAAAAATATGACTCCTCATCGTTGGTCCTTTTCGAACTATAAATTCATCTTCCCCGAATCCATGTATCGTATTATCCTCCATATTTTGAAACAATTTCACTTGCAAAAGAATAGAAAAGCCAAACGTGTTCTTGTTTTCTTACCCTCCCCCGATATGTGTGAACAAATTGCGGATTTTCTATTATTTCGACAAGAAAAAGAGGAAAGAATGGACGTTTTGAATTATTCAACAGTAACGGTGCACGGCCAAAAAACGACGGAAGAAATTGAAGAGATTGTGAAAAAGACCAAACAACCACAACATTCGGAATTGATTTTATCCACGAATTTATTGGAAACCAGTGTTACATTGTCCGATTTGGAGTTGGTCATCGATTTTGGAATTTGCTATGCACCCGATGCACATGGTCAAGTCACTCAACGGTATTGTACTCAGTCCGAAATGATACAACGAAGCGGTCGCACAGGTAGAGTTTGTGATGGAATGGTCTATCGGATCATGTCTTTACAATTTTTTGAGGAGGCACCCTATGCTTTACCGCATAAAACCGAGTGGGGTCAATTTCTATTGACATGTTCGATGCAACGTTTTCATTTACCTTCTTTACTTGCCATCTTTGAATCGGAGGGGGAGGAGGGAAGGGAAGATAAACAGGATATACGAGAGGAATTAGAAAGGTTAACCCAGTTGAATCTGTTGGACAAAATTCCGGACCGATTGAATTCTTCCAAGTTTGAATTCCGATTATCTTCTTTATTTCCGAAAGAGAATATGTATCGTCTACTACAATCGCCCTTTAAAATCGATTCTTTTCCTTTTATTTTATCTTCCATTCAAAGTATCCAATATTGTCAACGTTGTCAATGTTGTCAACGTTGTCAATGTTGTCGAGGGATTCAAAATCTAAATTACTTTCTCATCATTCAGTGGACATTGGTGATTGCGTTGATGGATGTGATTCGACGTTTTGGTATCTATCGATTTTTTTATATTCCACGAATTGAAAATTGTTCCTACCGCCATCTTTTGAGATGTTGGCATCGGTATTTGGACCAAATCCAAGAGGAGGCCAAACGAAAATGTCGAGAGCACAGATTTGAACCTATGGAAGAAGATGAAAAATGGATATGGAAAATGATGGAGTTGGTTTGGACTCTTATTTTGTATCCATCGAGTATGCAAGAGATGCAAGTGAATGGTCGAATTTGGAATCAATTTCTCCTCCGTTGGAAAATACTTTTAGGACCTTCTTTTTTTAATGTTTTCAATCCTCCCGCCCATTCCAAAAAAAAGGAATTCGTGGTTCATCTCCAAGAGTTTTATTTACAGCAATCCATCTATTTGGAAGATGTAGCATGGTCTTTTGGTTCGAGGACATTATACAATCAACATGATTTAATATCCCAAGTGGTTGCGATGAAACAACACCAATGTCAGAAAATAAGAATCTATCAAGGTCAGTGGGTTATTTTATCCGACGTTGGAAAAGAGGAAATGCGAAAACTGTTTTGGTCTTTTGCCTTTTCTTCTGTTCCTACTCTGAACACCCAGGTCACACCCAATTGTATTTTACATGCAAGTTCGTATGGAACCTTTGGAACCTTTGGAACATTTGACCCCTATGTAATTCCCTTGAAACCTAAAATTTATCTTTATGAAGAAGAAGAAGTGTGTATGTATTGTCCAAAATACATGACGGAACATTACCGGGAATTATCATCTACCATCTATACTCAATTTCAAAAATTAGAGTCTTTTCAAACGGAAAAAGAACAATGGAAAAAAGAAATGAACCATGTCGTCCAAGAAATCGACCAGGAAGTCGCTTTTTGGATCGGCAAATACAAATTTTTGGAATGTCAAGAACATTTCTATCATTATGCCCAAGCCCAAACTTTATAAAAAATTTGAAATGAAAACTTTTTAAGATTAAAAAGTTTTTTAAAAGAAGTTTTTAAAAAGTTTTTTCCAAACTTGAACTTGCAAACTGAAAAAGTATAAAAGAGTATAAAGTGTATAAAAAAATATAAAATTAAAAAATTGAGTTTAATAGCACTTTCATTCTTTCATTAAGAAAGATTAAGAAAGATAAAGAAGGAATGGATAAAAGTGAGAGTCATGAAAAAAAGACGAAAGGACAGTTTTATACCGTCAATAGTTTGTATATTTTAGATGGGTTATATTTACCACCGAAAACGAGTCGATGTGTCATCGAACCCTTTGTTGGAAAAGGTGATTTAGTGGATTGGTTGGAGAAAATGGGGAATAAGCTTCCTGTGGAAATGTATGATATCGATCCAAAGATAGAAGGTGTGATTCAAAGGGATACATTGATGAATCCGCCTGATTATGGAGAGGCGTGGGTCATTACCAATCCTCCGTATCTTGCAAGAAACAAGAGTAAAAAGAAAGAAATATTCGATAATTTTGACATGAATGATTTGTATAAATGTTTTCTACTTTCTTTAACACAACAGGAATCTTGTTGTGCGGGTGGAATTTTCATTCTTCCGGCTGGATTTTTTTTATCTCCACGTAAAATCGACGTTCGATGTCGAAATGAGTTTATGTCCAAATATCGATTACTCAAGGTCAAATATTTTGAAGAAAATGTATTTCCAGATACGACGACGACGATTGTCGCCTTTGCTTTTGAAAAATCGAAATCATTGGATGTTCTGAAAGAACAAAATGTAGAATGGATTTCTCTTCCCTCGGGAAAGTCTAAAGTATTTCATTTGAATGTTGAAAATGATTGGATTATTGGCGGTGATATTTATCATTTACCCCTTCCACCTAATTCGAATAGAGAAATCAAGATAAGAAGATATGTTCAAGGACAAACGTTGAAAAAGGGTGAGTCCATCACATCCATGACTCTATGTGCATTGGATAGTGGAACGAAAGAGGGTGGAAGAATATCTTTGGAATATAAAGAAGATTATGTCTATCCAGCAAAAGATTCAAGTAGAACGTATGCGACCTTGTGTGTGGAGGGAATCAAATTATCAGGGGAACAACAAAAGAAAATATGCCAAGAATTCAATGATTTCATTGAAAAAAAAAGAGAGGAAACCTGGAGTTTATTTCTTCCTCAATATCGAGAATCTAAAGAATATGCAAGAAAACGTATACCTTTTGAACTTGTCTATCTGATTGTACTTTATTTATTGAATTCATGAACCCATTGTAAATATCCCTTTAGGTCTCCCACATAGACATATTTTTCTACCTTGGAATATTCGGGCAAGGATTTCAGATAATGAAACATTTTCATTCTTTTCGAACATTCATCTCCATCAAACACATTGGCAAAATAACAAAAAGAATTTATAGAATTTATAGAATTTATAGAATTTATAGAGAGTAAGTAATTGAGTTGGGCTTCTACAAAGGTATAACATTGGTCACGGAGAGTTCTTGTTTGGGAACCTCCGTTTCCTACACACGATTTCATATTTACCCAAACTGTAATTTTAAAAAGGTTAATAGTATGGTCAATAGTATGGTCAATAGTATGGTTATCGTATAGAAAAAAGACTTGTTTTCCATCAAAGTTTTCGGTATACTCGAAACCATCTTCGTTTCGCATCGGTTGTCGAATCTCTACCATTTCATTCTTTCGACGATGAATACGCATATTGGTTTTTTCACAAGGTCTACCTGTTTCTAATATAATCAGTTCTCTTTGTTTTTTTTCGGGTCTAATCGAACCTGCTCCTCCAGCCACTTTTCCAAATTGTTCTTGTCTCTTTTCCTTGGTATATAAAGAACCATCAATGACTTCCATTTCATTCTCTTTTTCATTCTCTTTTTCATTCTTATGGATTTGATGGATATGATGCATTTGAGGGATATTATCCATATTATCCATATTATCCATATTTATTTTAATTTTTATTCTTTTTTTTAGAATGTTCAATTTGAATCCATGAATTAGAATACATTTTTTTCATTTTTCATACCTATCTCAAAAACTTTTTAGAATCTAAAAAGTTTTTCCACTTTATTCTTATTATTCTTATTATTTTTCTATTCTTATTCTTATTATTATTATTAATTATTATTGTAGTCGAGGATTTGCTCGTAAAGGAGGATAACTATATTCATTCTTAATATACGCTAAATCCACTTCGAAGATATGTTGGGTCGGATCCGATGTTGACGGGGTCAAATAAAGAAGAAACGTAAATTGTACTTCATCTAAATGTACCGTTCGATCCACATTCCTACAATATCGATAAATATGTTTGGACTCGTATTGCAAACTAAGTTTTTCTTCTATCGTTAAATAAATATTTTGTTCACGGAGGTTATTAAACAAAGCGTTGAAAAAAATCTCTTCGGTATCCACATTGTGAGGATAAATAGTAAAGTAGATAATAGGTATAATATTATCGTTATTCATATTATTCATATTATTCGTGTTATTAATATTACTATTAGTACTACTATAGTGATTGTCGTGTTCGCTAAAATAGGAGGTGGGGGAAGTATCTACAAATGGAACTTCGATAAATGTCATTCTTTATTAGGATGGATTATGAGTTAATTGTGTTTCTTTGTTCTTGACTTTATAAATTCTAAAATTAGGTCCTTGAATAAAAAAGTTTCATTTTTTTTTATTCAACTAATATAAATCGATAATATTTTTCTTCTTTTTCTTTTTCTTTTATGCCCACTTTACTTGTCAACAGTCAAACGGATTTAATATCTTGGAATGGTTCCGATAATATTCAAATCAATAGCGACTTTACGATTGATAGTTCCGTTTTTCCAAGTTTTCCACTTTCCTTTCTTGGTTCGAGTGGTTCTATCACGGTACGGACGAATCCAACAGTTTCCGGAAACTATACCATTACGATTACATCCAGTTCAGTTGCATTCAATGGTCTGTTTAAATTCTTTACTACAAATACTATGAACATGTCAAATATAAGTTTTGTATACAATAATGGTTATATTTCCACGAATAATAGTGTAATTGTTTGTGGAAATACCAATTATAATCCCAATGTCAGTTTCAATTCTTGTTCGGTCACCACCTCCATTACGACGAACTATACTCAAACTTGTGTGGGTGGATATATGGGAACCTTGTATCCCAGTGTATCAGCAAGTACAATTTCAATTACAAATTGTGCATATTATGGGTTTATTGCCAGATCAGGTGGAGGATTAATTGGGGCAGGGTGGGTCAGCGGTGGTACTGGAAGTAGTTGTACGATTACTATTACAGGTTGTTATGTCAATATTTCACAACCAAACGCCATTTTAACCGTTCAATTTGCAGGTATTATGGGACAACAATCTCAGTATCATAGTGTCACGATTTCACAATGTATCGTCAATGTTTCTAACTCGGGTAATTTAGGATCGACGAATGCTTTTTACGGATTTCTGGGTCAATCGACCAATGCCTTTTCAATCACTAATTGTTATTTAGTGGTAACAGTGACAGGAAAGGTAGGAAGGTTATACTGGATATTTTTTAATAATACAGATGCGACCGTACCATCATCAGTAACCAATTGTTATTTTGTAGACAATGCTACTTCCGGTCTTACTTTTATTACTAGTAGTATTAGTACGAGTCAGAATGCTAGTATGACATTTACCAACTGTGCTTTCAATACAGGTACACAAGTGGATGGTAGTCCTACCAAAGTCAATTGTATTTACACTTACACTTCCACGACAAATACATCCGGTTTAGCTCCATTTACCTCGTGGCCAGCAGGGACATGGAATAATTTCGATAGCACCAGTCCCCCTACATTAGGCGTTTTCCTTTCTTCCCCTTTTCAAGGATATAATGCTACTTCGTATACTGATGTTCCCACTCTTACGGTCGCCTGTATGTTTGAAGGTACTTTACTTCTTACTACCGATGGGTATGTCAAAGTCGAAGATATAACGTATGACCATGAACTTGTGACTTGGGAAGGTCATACCACCAAAATTAAAAATATTTATATCAACGATGGAACTTCCACTCCATGCTACCGGGTGCCTGCTCATTATTTTGGAGAAAATATACCGTTTGAAGATGTATACTTATCGGGTGGTCATGCCATAAAAGATATTTCGAATACATCGAATAATTGCAATAATTGCAATAATTGCAATAATATTAATAATTGCAATAATAGTTATTTCCATCCATTCCATAGTACGCATTTCGAATGCAAGAAAGGAGTCGAGTTTGGAAAGACAAGACATTTTTGTATTGAAACCGAAGACTATTATCGAGATACATTAATTGCATCGGGTCTACCTATCGAAGGATTTGGTGGATTTTGTCCATCAGGTCATGACTGGGAGTGTGAGATGGATAAAGAGTGTAAAATGATTCGGAAATTAATAAATTGACATTTGTAGGAATTTTCCTATTTTCTAAAATAAATTTATTTTAAAAAATTTGCATGCTGATTACAAAAAAAGATGGAGTTACATTACGCTATTGAAAATAATTTGGTATCAACAGTGAACTCAATCTTGGAACATAATGATTCTTTTTTAAAAAGTACAAAAAGTATAAGAGATGTAAGAGAGGAAAGAAAGACGAATGGGGATACTCCCGCTATCACGGCCGCCAAGTCGAAAAACTTTCCTCTTTTGAAACTCCTTTCGAATTATGGGGCACCCATGAATGGTATCAACTCTTTGAATCAAGATGTGTTGTCGATTTTGACCAACGATTACTACATTGAAGAAAAGACCATTTTATTTTTGCTTCATTGTGGATGTCGTCCCGATCCCGTGCGACATCTCAACCTTTGGCATTATATATTACGATATTGTCGTAAAGGAACGGTTCAAGAAGTATTAACTATACAACCTTGCATGGTGGATGTGTTGGATTCAGTTCGTGTCGTTCTTGTCTCTCGTCGACCCCACATTTTGGAACTGTTATTACGTCATGGCGCCGATCCCCATCAAACAGCTTCCAATGGTCTACGCTCCCACACCACCTCGACAAGTCCTGCATGCCAAAATTTGCTCTGTCAATTTGAAAATGCAGTTTGGATATACAGTGTGGGAAGAAAAAAAGTATCATTTATTCCAAAATCAAAATCATTATCCATTGTTGAATACTTTATCACTCATCTTAATCCCGATTTACTCGTCGAACTTTCTTTTTACTTATAAG
>Ga0214919_10005844_pt1 | contig 17177 bp, 15 predicted proteins | sample LL1503_MetaG_FD_177994 | JGI IMG/M metagenome (GOLD analysis project Ga0214919, IMG submission 177994) | Freshwater microbial communities from Lake Lanier, Atlanta, Georgia, United States - LL-1503 | ecosystem: Environmental > Aquatic > Freshwater > Lake | place: USA: Georgia | collected...
AAAAAAACGGCACTTTGGGCCTGAACCAACTCCCAGAATCTTGATTGTTTTTAGACTGGATTCTTGAGCGCCAGCAGGCGGTAGATAATGAGAGCGATTTTAGGTCTCAACCCACCGCCCACCCCCATAAAATTTCAACAATGCCCAACAGAACCGTTTTTTTCATCTCCGATGGCACCGGAATTACCGCCGAAACCTTTGGCAAGGCCATCTTGGCCCAATTTGAGATGAAAACTCGTTACATCCGGCTGCCATTTGTAGACAGTGCAGACAAGGCGCACCAAGCCGTCCGCCAAATCAATCACACCGCGGAGGTTGAGAACATCAAGCCGATTGTGTTCACCACTTTGGTGAACATGGAAGTTCTTCAAGTGATTCGGGAGGGTTGCAAGGGCATGTTGCTCGATATGTTTGGCACCTTCGTCAACCCGCTAGAAGAAGAGTTGGGCATCAAATCGCACCATCGGGTAGGCCGCTTTTCCGATGCCAGCAAGAGCAAGGACTACCACGACCGCATTGAGGCCATTAACTTTTCACTGGCACACGATGATGGGCAGTCCAACCGCGATTTGGAGTCAGCAGAAGTGATCTTGGTGGGCGTGAGCCGAAGCGGCAAAACCCCCACCAGCCTGTATCTGGCCATGCAACACGGCCTGAAAGCAGCCAACTACCCCCTTATTCCAGAAGACTTTGAGCGCAAACAGCTTCCGCCAGCTTTGGTGCCACACCGCAAAAAGATCTTTGGGCTCACCATTCACCCAGATCGACTTTCAGAAATTCGAACCGAGCGACGCCCCAACTCCAAATACGCCAGCATCGAAAACTGCCGTCAAGAAGTGGCGGATGCTGAATCGATGATGCGCCGATCGGGTATTCGGTGGCTCTCGACCACCACCAAATCCATTGAAGAAATTGCCACCACCATCCTGCAAGAAATCAAACCGGAGCGCTTGATTTACTGAAGACAGGGTGATTCAGCGCAGGGTGTTGGCCAATTTTTCGGCACAACCTTGCGCTACGGCCAATTCACGCGCTTCGACCATGACACGAACCAAGGGCTCGGTCCCACTGGGGCGAATTAGGATGCGGCCCGTGTCTGCCAATTCTGCTTGGACTTCCTTCATGGCTTGTGCCAGTTGAGGGCTGTCTTTCCAGTTTTGGTCTTGGGTCAGGCGCACGTTAATCAGCACCTGCGGAAATAGCACCACATCGGCCAGCAACTCAGCCATGGTTTTGCCCGTGGCCACACACGCCTGCAAGACCTGCAAAGCGCTGATCAAACCGTCGCCCGTGGTGTGCTTGTCTAAAGCCAACAAGTGACCTGAGCCCTCACCGCCCAACAGCCAAGCATTCTCTTGCAAGGCTTCCAACACATAACGGTCGCCCACCTTGCTTCTTATGAAGGGGATGTTTTTGTTTTTCAGCGCCACTTCGACGGCCATGTTGGTCATGAGGGTGCCCACCACCCCAGACACCACTTCATCGCGAGCCAATCGATCGCAAACCATGAGGTAAAGCAACTCATCGCCGTTGTACAAGCGGCCCGATTTGTCGACCAGTTGCAGACGGTCAGCATCGCCATCTAGGGCAATACCGTAATCGGCTTGATGGGCTTTGACGGCCTCTACCACCGCTTCAGGGTGCGTGGCACCAACGCCCTTGTTGATGTTCAGGCCATCGGGCGAACAACCAATGGCAATGACATCTGCGCCCAGTTCATGAAACACCTTGGGAGCAATTTGATAGGCTGCGCCATGGGCTGCATCGACCACAATCTTCATGCCCTTCAAAGTGAAGTCATGGCTGAATGTGCTTTTGCAAAACTCAATGTAACGGCCCGCCGCATCGTCTAAGCGCTTGGCCTTGCCCAATTCTGCAGATGTCACCCAAACGGGGGGCTGATCAACCAACGCCTCAACAGAACTTTCCCATGAATCGCTGAGCTTGGTGCCTTTGGCACTGAAGAACTTGATGCCATTGTCATCAAAGGGATTGTGGCTGGCACTGATGACCACGCCCAAGGAAGCTCGTCTGGCCCGTGTGAGATAGGCCACAGCAGGGGTAGGCACAGGGCCTAACAACACCACATCGACACCGGCTGAGTTAAAACCAGACTCCAAGGCACTCTCTAGCATGTAGCCAGAAATTCGTGTGTCTTTGCCAATTAACACGACAGGATGAGCCTCCGTTTGACGCAAGACGCGTCCAACGGCGTGCGCCAAGCGCATGACGAAATCGGGTGTGATGGGCGCTTGGCCAACGGTGCCCCGAATGCCATCGGTTCCAAAGTATTTTCTGGTCATGCTTGTTATTTTGATTGGATCGATTGTGGATGCATCGATTTTAAATCTTCAAGGCCTGCCAAACCCGCAAAGCCTGCACTGTTTCTTTCACATCGTGCACTCGAAGCACTGAAGCCCCATTTTGTACAGCAATGAGTGCTGCAGCCACACTGGCGCCGACTCTGTCCGTTGGCGAAGGTGATTGGCCTTGAATGGCCGTTAGCTTGCCCAAAGTGCCCTTGCGAGACCAGCCTGCCATGAGCGCATGACCCAGGGACAAAAGCTCTGATTGTCGTTGCAGCAAACTTAAGTTTTGCTCGACCGTTTTACCGAAGCCTATGCCTGGGTCTAAAACAATGCGGTTGGCCTGAACCCCAATGCCTCTCAATTTCAAAACTTGCTTGGACAAGAAATCTTTGACCAAGGGCAAGGCATCTCCCGTCATGGGCTGCGCCAACATGGTTAAAGGTTCTCGGTGCATGTGCATCAGGCAGACCCCGCATTGAGGATGACGCGCCACGACCTGCAATGCCCCTGCTTGTCGCAAAGCCCAAATGTCGTTCACGATATCAACCCCCAAGTCCAAGGCAGCTTGCATCACTTGCGGCTTGTAGGTATCGACCGAAATAGGCACGTTCCAGGTAATTGCTTCTTGCAAAAATGGCAACACACGCTTCAATTCTTCTTCGGCGCTCACTGGCTGTGCACCGGGCCTAGAAGACTCTCCGCCAATGTCCAACATATCGGCACCCTGAGCCAGCAGGGTTTGTGCATTTTCAAGTGCCATGGACAAATTCGCATGCCGCCCGCCACCTGAAAAAGAATCGGGTGTGAGGTTCACAATGCCCATGACTTTGGGCTGGGTCAGGTCTAGTACGTACCTGGAGGTCTGCCAAATGGGATGGGTCATGGCTAACAACAGATTCGAAATTGGAGTTTGGCAGTTTAGAAACAATAACGGGGCCGAAGCCCCGTATGGATGATGGATGGGATCAGGCCGCGTTGGGCTCAGGGTCTACTTTGACAGCAGGCGGACTGCCTGCATCGTCACTGCCTGAAGGTGGAATGCGCGGGGTCCAATCTTTGGGCGCCTTGGGTTCACGACCCGCCATGATGTCGTCAAGCTGGGTGACGTCAATGGTCTCCCACTCCAACAAGGCCTTTGCCATGGCGTGCATCTTGTCGCTGTGCTCTTCAATGAGGCTGCGCGCCAACTTGTACTGTTCATCAATGATGCGGCGCACTTCAGCGTCAACCTTTTGCATGGTGGACTCTGACATGTTGGTGGTCTTGGTGACAGAGCGGCCTAAGAAAACTTCACCTTCATTTTCAGCATAGACCATGGGGCCTAAGGCGGTGGTCATGCCATAGCGCATGACCATGTCGCGTGCAATTTGGGTAGCACGCTCAAAGTCGTTGCTGGCACCGGTGGTCATTTGTTTCATGAACACTTCTTCAGCAATACGGCCGCCAAACAGCATGCTGATTTGATTCAACATGTATTCGCTGTCGTAGCTGTATCGGTCTTTTTCGGGCAAGCTCATGGTGACGCCCAAGGCACGACCACGCGGAATGATGGTGACCTTGTGAACAGGGTCGCACTTGGGCAACAACTTGCCAATGAGGGCATGACCCGACTCGTGATAAGCCGTGTTGCGACGCTCTTCTTCTGGCATGACCATGCTCTTTCGCTCAGGTCCCATGAGAATTTTGTCTTTGGCTTTTTCAAAGTCTTGCATTTCTACAACGCGGGCGTTGCGGCGTGCGGCCATGAGGGCTGCTTCGTTGCACAAGTTAGCCAAATCGGCACCACTCATGCCGGGTGTACCGCGGGCAATGACGCCGGGGTTCATGTCTTGGCCGATTGGAATTTTGCGCATGTGCACGGCCAAGATTTGTTCGCGGCCGCGAATGTCGGGCAATGTGACATACACCTGACGGTCAAAACGGCCTGGGCGCAGCAAGGCTGCATCCAAGATGTCGGGGCGGTTGGTGGCAGCCACCACAATCACGCCGAGGTTGGTTTCAAAGCCGTCCATCTCGACCAGCATTTGATTGAGCGTTTGTTCACGCTCGTCGTTGCCGCCGCCAAGGCCAGCGCCACGCTGACGGCCTACGGCATCAATCTCATCCACGAAAATGATGCAAGGCGCATTTTTCTTGGCGTTCTCGAACATATCACGAACACGGGCCGCGCCCACACCCACAAACATTTCGACGAAGTCTGAACCTGAGATGCTGAAGAAAGGGACTTTGGCCTCGCCTGCAATGCTCTTAGCCAACAAGGTTTTACCGGTGCCGGGAGGGCCAACCAGCAGCAAGCCACGCGGAATGCGGCCACCGAGTTTTTGAAACCTGGCGGGGTCCTTTAAGAAGTCGACGACTTCTTTCACTTCTTCTTTGGCTTCGTCACAACCGGCCACATCGGCAAAGGTGACTTGGTTGGCGTTTTCATCGAGCATGCGGGCTTTGCTTTTGCCAAAGCTGAAGGCACCGCCTTTGCCGCCGCCCTGCATTTGGCGCATGAAATAAACCCAAACACCAATGAGCAAAAGCATGGGGCCCCAGCTCACCAGCAAACTCATGAGGAGGGAACCCTCTTCGCGTGGTTTCACATCGAACTTCACGCCATTGGCAATGAGGTCGCCCACCAAACCGCGGTCAAGGTAAGTGGCTGTGGTTTTGATGCGGCGATCGTCGGTGGTGACGGCCACAATTTCGGTGCCGCCCTGGCCTTCTTGAATGGTGGCCGTTTTGATGCGGTTGCTTCTAACTTCCTCTAGGAAGTCTGAATAACCCAAATAGCCTGAGCCGACACCTGTTCGATTGTCGAATTGTTTGAATACGGTGAAAAGCACCATGCCAATCACAAGCCATACGGCAATCTTTGAGAACCAAGGGTTGTTCAAGAAGAGCTCCCAGTTAAACGTCTAATGAGTGAACATTCTAGACTTTTGAAAGTGCTGCGGGGCCAATTTACCTTGACTTAGCCTTAAAAGTCGAAGGAAATTTGATGTTCTGCGTTGCGATTAAGTCGATTCGGCAGAACTGGGCCTGTTTTTAGGTTCAATTCCCACCAAAAACTGCTCTGAGGATTTGTCTCGGGAAGCCTTGGGTTTGATCGGTTTGACAATTTTGAAAGAGTCCTTGAACAGCTTCACCAATTGGCTGTAGCCGCTGCCGTGAAACACTTTCACCACCAAGGCCCCTTGCGGCTTGAGGTGCGTTTGGGCAAATTCAACGGCCAATTCAATCAGGTGCGTGATCCGTGCTGCATCCACAGAATCAATGCCCGACAGGTTGGGCGCCATGTCTGAGACCACCACATCGACAGGGCGATCGCCCACAATGGCTTGAACTTGCGCCAGCACATCGGCTTCAGTGAAGTCCCCCTGAATGAAGTGGACGCCTTCAACAGGCTCCATGGGCAACAGGTCAACGGCCACGATGGTGCCGTTCAAATCCCCCACCGCCGCACCCCCTGGCGATAGCCTGCGCCTGACGTATTGACTCCAAGCCCCAGGGGCTGAGCCCAAATCAAGCACCAGGTTGCCAGGCTTGATGAGGCCAAAAGTTTCGTCAATTTCCTTCAATTTATAGGCAGCCCTCGCCCGATAGCCCTCTTTTTTGGCCAACTTGACATAGGGGTCATTGACGTGATCGTTCAACCACGACTTGTTGACTTTTTTACTTTTGGTTTTTACTTTCATGATCTTCCGTTCATGCAGGGATAATAGCGCTATGCCCCAAATTCAATTGACTCCCGCCCAACGCAAGGTTCACCGAGCCGAAGCGCACCACCTCGATCCCGTTGTCATGGTGGGCAACGATGGCCTCACGCCTGCTGTTGTCAAAGAAACAGACGCCGCCCTCAAAGCCCATGGCCTGATCAAAATTCGTGTTCTGGGTGACGACCGCGTTGCCCGCGAAGCCATGTTCAACCAACTGGCCGATGACCTGAGCGCTGCGCCCATTCAGCACATCGGCAAATTGCTGGTGCTTTGGCGCCCTTTGCCGGAAAAGGAAAAAACCGTTTCCGAAGATCGCATGGCCGGACCCCGTGATTTTAAGGTCTTGAAGTACAGCAGCCGCGGTGGCCAGCGGCCTGAAGTGAAAACATTGCGTGTCTTGGGCAACCAACGCCTGACCTCGGGCGGCCAAGTCAAGCGCGCCAAAGTGAAACAAAAATCGATCAAAAAACGCAATCAAGCCTAAGCCAAGACAGTGCCCATGCAAACCTCCCAACGTCACATCATTTGCATGAAGTGGGGCACCAAGTATGGGCCTGAGTATGTCAACCGTTTGTATGCCATGGTGCGCAGGCACCTGACGGGCGACTTCAACATGGTCTGCCTCACTGACGATGGCAAGGGCATTCGCAGCGAAGTTCAGTGCTTGCCCATTCCTGCATTGGATTTGCCCCCTGGCATTCCAGAGCGCGGCTGGACCAAACTGGCCTCCTTCACCAAAGACCTGCATGGCCTCACTGGCACCGCCTTGTTTCTAGATGTTGATGTGGTCATTACGGGCAGCCTTGATGGCTTCTTCGAAGTGCCTGGCAAGTTTCTGATCATTCACGATTACAAACGACCTTGGCGAATTACCGGAAACTCCTCGGTCTACCGTTATGAGCTGGGTGCACACCCAGAGGTTCTTGAATATTTCCGCCATCATTTCGAAAGCATTCGCCAACAATTTAGAAATGAACAGGCCTACCTCTCAGACTTCATGCACCGCCAAGGGCATCTGGCTTACTGGCCCTCAGAGTGGTGCCCCAGTTTCAAATACCACAGCATTCCAAGCTGGCCCACCAACTATTGGACCGCCCCTCAAATTCCCAAAGATGCAAGGATTGTGATTTTTCATGGCGAATGCAATCCGCCCGATGCCTTGGCCGGCAAGCGCAATCGAAAATTCAGGTTCATCAAACCAGCGCTTTGGGTGGCCGAGCATTGGAAAGAATAGTGCACAGAAAAAGGCGTTGCAATGAACGCCTTTTTTGATTGAAGTTGCGCGTTCTCAGATGTAAGACACCGCCACAATTTCATAACGCTTTTCGCCACCAGGCGCTTGAAACACCGCTACATCGCCCTCTTCTTTGCCAATGAGTGCGCGCGCAATGGGACTGCTGATGTTGATCAAGCCCAACTTGAGATCGGCTTCGTCTTCGCCCACGATTTGGTACTTGACCACCTCACCCGAGCTTTCCTCTTCCAACTCAACAGTGGCACCAAACACAACTCGACCACCCGCATCCAACGATGCAGGGTCGATGATTTGAGCTGCAGAAAGTTTGCCTTCGACTTCTTGAATGCGACCTTCTACAAAACCTTGGCGGTCTTTGGCAGCGTCGTACTCGGCGTTTTCACTCAAGTCGCCTTGAGCCCGGGCTTCGGCAATGGCATTGATCACCCAAGGACGCTCAACGGTTTTCAATTGGTGCAGCTCAGCTTTGAGCTTTTCAGCACCGCGAAGGGTAATGGGAATGGTCGCCACTTGGATGTCTCCGTATTTCTTTTAAACGCTCAACATGGCGTGCATTTCTTGAACAGAAATGACGTCCAAATTGTCGATGTATTTCATGCCTTCAACCGCAGCTTCAGCGCCCGCAATTGTAGTGAAGGTGGTCACCCGTGCCAAGAGCGCTGAAGTGCGAATGGCCCTGGAATCGGCAATCGCGTTACGTCGCTCTTCCACTGTGTTGATGACCAAGGCGATCTCCTTGTTCTTGATCATGTCCACAATGTGGGGGCGTCCTTCAGTGACTTTGTTGACAGCCTGCACCGCGACGCCTTCTGCTGCGATGGCAGCCGCTGTGCCTTTGGTTGCAAAAATCTCAAAGCCCTGTGCCACCAAATCACGAGCAACTTTCACGGCACGTGGCTTGTCACTGTTTTTGACTGTGAGGAATACTTTGCCTTCGCGTGGCAGTTTGGTGCCAGCGCCCATTTGGCTCTTCACAAAAGCTTCGCCAAAGGTTTTACCCACACCCATGACTTCACCAGTTGACTTCATTTCTGGGCCGAGAATAGTGTCTACGCCCGGGAACTTCACAAACGGGAAGACCGCTTCTTTGACGCTGAAATAAGGGGGCGTGACTTCTTTGGTAATGCCCTGGGACGCCAAGCTTTGTCCGGCCATGCAGCGTGCGGCCACTTTGGCCAATTGAATGCCTGTGGCCTTCGAAACATAAGGCACTGTGCGGGATGCTCGGGGGTTGACTTCCAACACATAGATGACATCTTTGCCGTCAACGTGTTGAATGGCGAATTGCACGTTCATCAAACCCACCACGCTTAAGGCACTCGCCATGGCTGCAGTTTGTCGTTTCAACTCGTCCACGGTGGCCGCGCTTAAGCTGTAAGGTGGCAAGGAGCATGCAGAATCACCGCTGTGTACACCGGCTTGCTCAATGTGTTCCATGACACCCCCGATGAAGGTTTTGCCTTCGGGGTCGCGAATACAGTCCACGTCGCACTCAATGGCATCGTTTAAGAAACGATCGAGCAACACAGGAGAGTCGTGACTGACCTTCACGGCTTCGCGCATGTAGCGTTCAAGGTCGCGCTGTTCGTGCACAATTTCCATGGCACGGCCACCCAGCACGTAACTGGGGCGAACCACCAAGGGGTACCCCAAGGCAGCCGCTTTTTCCAAAGCTTCGGGCTCGGTTCTGGCTGTGGCATTGGGCGGCTGACGCAAGCCCAACTTTTGCAATAATTTTTGGAAACGTTCACGGTCTTCGGCCGCGTCAATCATGTCGGGGCTGGTGCCAATGATGGGCACGCCAGCGGCTTCCAAACCAAGTGCCAATTTCAAAGGTGTTTGACCACCATATTGAACGATGACGCCAGTGGGCTTTTCTTTGTCGACAATTTCAAGCACGTCTTCCAAAGTGAGTGGCTCGAAATACAAACGGTCTGAGGTGTCGTAGTCGGTTGAAACCGTTTCGGGGTTGCAGTTGACCATGATGGTTTCGTAGCCATCTTCGCGCATGGCCAATGCGGCATGCACGCAGCAATAGTCAAACTCAATGCCTTGTCCAATGCGGTTCGGGCCGCCACCCAAGACCATGATCTTTTTGTTGTGGGTGGGCTCTGCTTCGCACTCGTCTTCATAAGTGGAATACATGTAAGCCGTGTCGGTAGAGAACTCAGCAGCGCAAGTGTCTACCCGTTTGTAAACCGGCCGAATGTTCATGGCATGGCGCTGAGCGCGCACTTCATGCTCGGTGGTTTTAAGCAATTTGGCCAAGCGGCGATCGGAGAAACCTTTTTTCTTCAGGGCGCGCAATTCATCGGCACTGATCGCTTTCAAGCTGGTGGTTTCCAACTCAAGTTCAATCTTCACAATGTCTTCAATTTGCACCAAGAACCAAGGGTCAATTTTGGTGAGGTTGAAAACCTCATCCACACTGAGGCCCATGGCAAATGCATCGCCCACGTACCAGATGCGATCTGGGCCGGGCTCGCCCAATTCTTTTTCAAGCACTTCGCGGTCTTGCGTTTTTTCGTTCAAACCATCGACACCCACTTCCAAACCGCGCAAGGCTTTTTGGAAGGATTCTTGGAAAGTGCGGCCCATGGCCATCACCTCGCCCACAGATTTCATTTGGGTGGTGAGGCGGCTGTCGGCTGTAGGGAATTTTTCAAAAGCAAAACGTGGAATTTTGGTGACCACGTAATCGATGCTGGGCTCAAAACTGGCCGGTGTGGCACCGCCGGTGATTTCGTTGCGCAACTCATCAAGTGTGTAACCCACAGCCAATTTGGCAGCCACTTTGGCAATAGGAAAACCGGTGGCTTTGGAGGCCAAGGCAGATGAACGTGACACACGTGGGTTCATCTCAATGACCACCATGCGGCCGTCTTGCGGATTGATGGAGAACTGCACGTTAGAGCCTCCCGTGTCGACACCAATTTCACGCAAGACTGCCAAGCTGGCGTTTCGCATGATTTGATATTCTTTGTCGGTGAGGGTTTGCGCAGGCGCTACCGTGATGGAGTCGCCAGTGTGCACACCCATCGGGTCTAAGTTTTCGATGGAGCAAATGATGATGCAGTTGTCCGCCTTGTCGCGAACCACTTCCATCTCGTATTCTTTCCAACCGAGCAATGACTCTTCAATGAGCAATTCGTTGGTGGGAGATGCTTCTAAACCGCGTTTGCAAATGGTTTCAAACTCTTCTGGGTTGTAGGCAATACCACCGCCTGTGCCGCCCAAGGTAAAGCTAGGGCGAATGACTGTTGGGAAACCAACGGTGCGCTGCACATCCCAAGCTTCTTCCATGCTGTGAGCAATGCCTGAGCGCGCAGAACCCAAACCAATTTTGGTCATGGCGTCTTTGAACTTCAAGCGGTCTTCGGCTTTGTCAATGGCCTCAGGTGTGGCGCCAATCAGTTCGACTTTGTATTTGTCGAGCACCCCGTTGTGCCACAAATCAAGCGCACAGTTGAGCGCCGTTTGGCCGCCCATGGTGGGCAAAATGGCATCGGGGCGTTCTTTGGCAATGATCTTCTCAACCGTTTGCCAAGTGATGGGTTCGATGTAGGTGACGTCTGCTGTTGCAGGGTCGGTCATGATCGTGGCAGGGTTGCTGTTGATCAAAATGACTTTGAAACCCTCTTCGCGCAAAGCTTTGCAAGCTTGCACACCAGAGTAGTCGAATTCACAGGCCTGGCCAATGATGATGGGGCCAGCGCCAATGATGAGAATGCTTTTAAGGTCGGTCCGCTTTGGCATGTTATTTTTTCTCCATCAAGTTGATGAAGCGATCGAAGAGATAGGCAATGTCGTGAGGACCGGGCGATGCCTCAGGGTGACCTTGGAAGCAGAACGCGGGCTTGTCGGTGCGCGCCAAGCCTTGCAAAGTGCCATCAAACAAAGACACATGTGTGGCGCGCAAATTGGCGGGCAATGTTTTTTCGTCCACCGCAAAACCGTGGTTTTGGCTGGTGATCGACACACGCCCCGAGTCGAGGTCTTTGACGGGGTGATTGGCACCATGGTGACCAAACTTCATTTTGAAAGTTTTGGCACCGCTGGCCAGAGCCATGATTTGGTGACCCAAGCAAATACCAAAAGTTGGGATGCCACTTTCTATCAGTTCTTTGGCCGCGTTGATGGCGTAGTCACAGGGCTCAGGATCACCAGGGCCGTTGGACAAAAAGATGCCATCGGGCTTGTGCCTGAGCACTTGGGCAGCAGGCGTTTTGGCTGGCACCACTGTGACCTTGCAAGCTCGTTCGGCCAGCATGCGCAAGATGTTTTTCTTCACGCCAAAATCGTAGGCCACCACATGGAAACGAGGTGCTGTTTGTTGGCCGTAGCCAATGCCCAGTTTCCACTCCGATTCGGTCCAAGCGTAGGAAGATGAGACAGTTACTTTTTGGGCCAAATCCAATCCAGTCATGGCCGGTGCTGCCTTGGCCGCTTGAACAGCTTGCGCTTTGAGTTCGGGGGTCACTTGTTGACGTGCAGCCAAGGCCACAATAGCGCCGTTTTGAGCACCCTTGCTTCTTAAATGTCGAGTGAGTTGACGGGTGTCAATGTTGGCAATGGCCACTGTGCCACTGCGTGACAAGTAAGCTGAAAGCGTTTCTGATGAACGGAAATTGCTGGCAACCATGGGCAGATCTTTGATGATCAAGCCAGCGGCATGGACTTTGTCAGATTCGACATCCTCGGGGTTGACGCCATAGTTGCCGATGTGCGGATACGTGAGTGTCACGATCTGCTGGCAGTAACTAGGGTCAGTGAGGATTTCTTGATAGCCTGTGAGGGAAGTGTTGAACACCACCTCACCAACAGTAGAGCCAGAGGCTCCGATCGAGTTGCCGACAAAGACCGTGCCGTCTGCAAGCGCCAAAATGGCTGAGGGGAAGGTTCCCTGAAGAGACAAAAGCACTGGGTTCTCCGGTATGGTTCGGGTACGCCCCAGCACGCGCAAGATTCACCCTAGAAGGCTCTCTTTTTGGCTGCTTTTGAAGGGAAATGGCTTGTTGTGAGCGGGTGCGTACAGGTTGATGCGGGAAAGCCTCTCATTATAGCCGTGACTCTAAGCGTCCCCGTTAGAGCTGACACTGATTTTTTCAATAGCGCGCCATTTACATGGAAGTGGCACTGGCGTGAAGGCAAATGGCCGCCGCCGTTGCCACATTCAAAGACTCCTCACCGCCAGGTTGTGCAATTCTGATTTTTTGGGTCACAAGGGCCATGATTTCGGCTGAAACCCCCTGCCCTTCATGCCCCAACACCCAGGCGCACTTCTGAGTCAAACGACCCTGTTTGAGCAAGTCATGCAAATACGGCCCCTCATGCACGTCGGTGCCTAGCAAAGGCATCTGGAGAGATTGAAGATTCTCTGCATTACCAGACTCGATCAATTGCAAGCCAAAATGCGCGCCCATACCGGCTCGCAAAACCTTGGGCGACCACAAGCCGGCCGTGCCCTTGATGGCGACCACTTGCTTGAAACCAAAGGCCGAAGCGCTGCGCAAAATGGCACCCACGTTGCCCGCATCTTGAAGCCGGTCTAAAACCACGGTGGCGGCATGGGGGTCCAACTCTGGGGGTTCAGGCAGCGTCAACAAGAAACCCATTTTGGCGGGGGATTCAAGTGCACTCAAACCAGTGAACAAGTCATCAGGCACTGTCCACACTTCATCTGTACATTGCGACCACTCAAATTCTGAGGCTTGCCATATGGACTCCGTGAAGATGGCCAATTCGGGTTTGAAACCTCTCGCCAGTGCAGCCCGGCACAGGTGATCGCCTTCCAACCAGACCAAACCCAGCTTGCGATAAGCCTGCGAGTCTTGGGCCAAACGTCGGATGGTTTTGAGCCTAGGGTTGTCTTTAGAAGTGATCAATTTCATGATTTATGGGCGGCCAAGATGGCCTGCGTCACTGGCGCAAAGCTTTTACGGTGAAGTGGCGTGGCACCCAAAGTCTGAAGAGCCTTCAGGTGAACTGCCGTGCCATAACCTTTGTGCGCATCAAAGCCATACGCCGGATACTGTCGGTGCATTTCATCGCACATTCGATCGCGATGCACCTTGGCCAGAATGGAGGCCGCAGAAATTTCTTGGACTTTTTCATCGCCCTTCACAATGGCCTCTGCGCGCACATCCAAGATGGGCAGGCGGTTGCCATCGACATACACCAGCGTGGGTTTCAAGCGCAATGCCTCTACCGCCCTTTGCATCGCCAGCATCGTGGCTTGCAAAATATTCAAGCGATCAATTTCTTCCACGCTGGCTTGTGCAATGGCAAAGCACAAAGCCTTGGCACGAATTTCATCGAACAAACGCTCACGGGTTTTGGCCGTTAATTTTTTGGAGTCGGCCAATCCCTTGATAGGCTTAAGATCATCCAGGATGACAGCGGCGGCCACCACCGGGCCTGCCAAAGGGCCACGTCCTGCCTCGTCCACACCGGCCAGTAAACCAGGCGTGTCCCAGGCCAGGCTGACCTGTTCAGGCGTTGACAAGCGTTTGGATCGCATGGGCTGCCAATGTGGGCGTGTCACGGAGCAATGACTGGTGCATGGTTTCAAAACGACTGGCCAATGCTTGGGCCTTTTCGGGAGAACGCAACCAATCCAAAACAGCGCGAGACATATTTTCTGGCGTGGCTTGATCTTGCAAAAGTTCGGGCACACAAAACTCTTGCGCCAAGATGTTGGGCAACCCCACCCATGGCTGAAGTTTTTTGCGCTTCATCATTTGCCAACTGATCCAGTTCATGTTGTAAGCAATGACCATGGGCTTTTTGAACAATGCCGCTTCAAGTGTGGCCGTGCCGCTGGCAATGAGCGTGACATCGCAAGCCGCCAAGGCAGCGTGCGACTGTCCCTTCAAAATTTGAACCTGTGTAGCGCCCACTTGGTCGCGAATGCGTTCGAGGCGCGATTGCATGGCAGGCATGGCCGGCAACACAAATTGCAAATTGGGTTGCTGCTGGCTTAGCAACATGGCCGCCTTCAAAAAACGCTCCGCCAAATAGGTGATTTCTGATTCGCGACTGCCCGGAAGCATTGCCACGACGGGCCTGTCAGCCTCCAACTTCAAGTCATGCCGCGCTTTAAGCGTGTCGACATGCATGGGAATGGCTTGTGCCAAAGGATGACCGACGTAGGTGGCAGGAATGCCATGTGCATGCAGCAATTCAGTTTCAAAGGGGAAAATGCACAGCACATGGTCGACGCTTTGTTTGATTTTCTCGATTCGATCTGCGCGCCAAGCCCAAATGGAAGGGCACACAAAATGCACAGTCGGAACACCCGCTTGCTTTAAATCGCGTTCTAAGTCGAGGTTGAAATCTGGGGCGTCAACACCGACAAAAACCTGCGGTGGTTTGGCCAGAAGTTGTGCTTTGAGCTGATTTCGAATGCCCACAATTTCTCGGTAGTGCCGCAGTACTTCCACATAGCCGCGCACAGCCAATTTGTCTGAAGGCCATAAAGCTTTGAAGCCCTGCGCTTGCATGCGCGGCCCGCCAATGCCATACAAATGGGCTTCAGGCCATTGCGCACGAATGCCCTGCATCATCAAGCCTGCCAGCAAATCGCCGGAAGTTTCACCAGCCACCATGACCATGGAAAAAGCCCCATCAGGGGCTTTAGAAAGCGCAGACATGCCAGGCGCTTGCACCACTTATCTCACAATGCCGCGGTCTGGCGACGTGCCTTGCAAGAAGCTGATCATCAGGTCGACATCGCCCTTAGCTTGTGGGTACTTTTGCGTAAGCAACTCAATTTCAGCTTGGGCCTGCGCCAATGTGAGTTGCTGCCGGTACAAACTTTTGTACATGGCCTTGACGGCTGAAATTCTTTCGGGCGTGAAGCCGCGTCTTCTCAATCCTTCAAAGTTCATGGACCTGGCCTGAGCCGGCTGACCTTGTGCCATGACGAAGGGTGGTAAATCGGCAAACAACAAAGAATGCATGGCCGTGAAACTGTGCGCGCCCAAACGGCAGAACTGATGGACCACCGTGAAGCCTCCCAAAATAACCCAGTCGTCTACATGCACATGACCTGCCAGTTGCGAACTGTTGGCAAAGATGGTGTGATTACCCACCTTGCAATCGTGCGCCAAATGGACATAAGCCATGATCCAGTTGTCGTTGCCCAACTGCGTGACACCCGTGTCGCCAGGCGATCCAATGTTGAAAGTGCAAAACTCGCGGATGGTGTTGCGGTGGCCAATGCGCAACTCACAGGGCTCACCCGCATACTTTTTGTCTTGAGGCACGGCGCCTAAAGAGTTGAACTGAAATAGGGTGTTGTCTTTGCCAATGGTGGTGTGGCCTTCAATGACACAGTGGCTGCCGACCGTGGTACCCGCATCAATGCGGACATGCGGACCAATGACCGTGTAAGGCCCCACCGTGACACTGCTGTCTAGTTGAGCAGCAGCATCAACAATGGCGGTGGGATGAATACGAGACTGGGTCGACATACGCTTGATGGCTTAAGACACTTTGCGCATGGTGCACATGAGTTCGGCTTCCACGGCAATTTCTTCGCCCACTTTGGCGCGCGCCTTGAACTTGAAAACGCCTGCTTTCATGCGATCGAGTTCAACTTCCAAAATGAGTTGATCGCCGGGCTCTACAGGCCGCTTGAAACGCGCACCGTCAATGCCAGCAAAGTAGTACACGGTGTTTTCATCGGGCGTCTCACCCATGGTGTCGAAAGCCAACAATGCCGCAGCCTGCGCCAATGCCTCTAGCATCAAGACGCCGGGCATGACCGGACGCGATGGAAAATGTCCAGAGAAATAAGGCTCATTGACGGAGACATTTTTCAGCGCTTTGATGCGCACACCCTTTTCAATTTCAAGCACTCGGTCGACCAATAAAATCGGGAAGCGATGTGGCAATTGCTTGAGAATTTGGTAAATGTCCATCATGATTTTTTTTCCTGAAATGGTGGCTCAAGGCGCTGAGCCTCCATGAATTTAATTCGATCGCGCAGCTTGTGCAACTGCTTCAAACTGGCGGCATTTTTTTCCCATGTGGCATTGTCATCGATAGGGAACAGTCCTGTGTAATTGCCAGCCTGAGAAATAGAACGCGTGACCACAGAGGCCGCAGAAATATGCACGCCATCTGCCAAAGTGAGGTGTCCCAGCACAATGGCGCCGCCACCCAGCGTGCAATGGGCGCCAATGCGCGCACTGCCCGCCACACCCACGCATCCGGCCATGGCCGTGTGTTTGCCGATGTGCACGTTGTGGCCAATTTGAATGAGGTTGTCGAGTTTGACACCGTCTTCAATGAGGGTATCTTGCAAGGCGCCTCGGTCGATGCAAGTATTGGCGCCAATCTCCACATCATTGCCAATTTTCACGGCACCGAGTTGTTCAATTTTTTCCCAAGCGCCTTGGTGCAAGGCAAAGCCAAATCCGTCAGCGCCTATTACGGCCCCTGAGTGAACAATGCAGCGCTCACCAATTTCGCAAGCCTCACCCAATGTCACTCTGGATTTCAGTTGGGAAAAGGCGCCCACCTTGGCACCCCGCTCGATCACACACAAAGGGCCGATGATGGCGGTGTCGGCAATGTGGGCTTCGGGGTCGACCACAGCACTGGGGTGAATTTGAGCTTGCGCAACAGGTGCAGTTCGCTTTTTCCAAAATTGCGTGAGTTTGGCGAAGTAGTGATACGGGTCTTCGGTCACGATGCAAGCACCGCGCGTGAGTGCCAATTTTTGGAATTGGCCCGTCACAATCACACAGGCAGCCTGTGATTGCGTGAGGTGCATATGGTACTTGGGGTGACTGAGGAAACTCAAGTCGCCTGGGCCCGCAGTTTCAAGCGGGGCCAGTTTTTGGATGGGGGTTTGTGGACTGCCGTGAAGGCTGCCGCCTAAGGCTTCAACAATGTCTCCGA
>Ga0214919_10005845_pt1 | contig 17177 bp, 13 predicted proteins | sample LL1503_MetaG_FD_177994 | JGI IMG/M metagenome (GOLD analysis project Ga0214919, IMG submission 177994) | Freshwater microbial communities from Lake Lanier, Atlanta, Georgia, United States - LL-1503 | ecosystem: Environmental > Aquatic > Freshwater > Lake | place: USA: Georgia | collected...
TTGCTAAAGCATTTCTGGAGTTTGATGAGGATGGTCGTATGAAACCATCAGCCTATTACGACAGGGTGGTTGATGTGATGGAAGAGTTGGTAAAGTTCACACTACTGACTCGTGATATCGCACCATACTTAGTCGATCGCTATAGTGAGCGAAAGGAATCAGCCGAAGAACTTTCGAATCGAGTCAATCAAAAAGCTTAAAGCTGAACCTGCAGAATTTCATCTGTGAAAAATCAATAGTAATTTAATTTCATAACCATACTACTTCTATACTACTTTGAGTTACCAGAAAGCAGCTAAGTCACTGAAATAATTGAGGAAAGTAGTAGTCTTAAGGAGTCTTCACACTGCAGGGGTCGCAAGTTCGAAACTTGCATCGCCCACCAAAAAATCCCAATTAAATCAAGCACTTAGAGGAAACTCTAGGTGCTTTTTTGTTATGAGTGTCCTAAAAATGTCCTAACTCGGTGTTTTTAAACCGGTTTGATGGTGCTTAGGTATTTCAAACATCGAACCACAAGAAGTCTTTCCATTCAAAAGAGCAGAGACTCCCCACCGCAATATACCGACATCCAACATTAACACTTGTTAGAGTTGAGTCCTCTCGCAGCTGAGGCAGCCCACCCCTTGTCATTTCTGGCTGGAAGACCCCCACCGTACCCCCACCCCTCTTTTTGACGCTGGGACTCCGGCGAGACCTTACATACTAATCTGCTCACCCCCTTCTGTTTGGAATGCAGACTGGCGGGGGGGTATATAAATTTTCTCGTAGAGAGGTAGTGTCAGGCGACCCGATGAAAAATACCACTAGTTTTAGTGGAATGCCAGCCCGACTGGGTGCACTATTGCCTACGGACTGGCCGCAAAATGCGCGTCTGGGTAGAGCAACCCGGACAAGCCAAGGCACAAGACGATGACGCTCAGCACAGATGAGTTCATGCGCCGGTTTCTGCTGCACGTATTGCCTGGCGGTTTCCACCGCATCCGCCACTTCGGCTTGATCGCCAACAATGGGCGCAAAGAGAAGCTGGCCCTAGCGCGCGAACTATTGAATGTGATGCCTGCTGCCGCAGTCACCGAAACCAACGGTGATGATGCAATAGATCAGACAGTGCGACCGGTATTTGTCTGCACGCACTGCGGCGCACAGATGAACATTGTCGAGACCTTTTTGCGTGGGCAATCGATCCGCGGCCCACCTCTTGAGAGAGGTGACCCGTGATCCCACACCAACGACGGTGCAACGGTGAACTGACTTTGCTGTATGGCTGGTCGGAGGGAGTTGGCTTGACTTCAGCAAGCCTGAACTGCATTTATGCACAACCCTGGCGTATTCACCACCGACGTTTGTGGCCCCGTCACAGTAGAGTGACGATCGGCAAGGCCCAAAGTGCCAACAATTCAGTGCTTGCTACCGGTGCTCGCAAACTCAAATCCCCATAGCAGCACCCCTGAAACTCGGGCCGTCTTCTGGCCCCGCGGTTTCCTCCCTCGAGGTTTATACGACGCCCGCCCTTAGCGATGATCGGGGCGTCATTGGCGCGCCACTGCGGGAGGGCGTCCTACAAACCTAAACGGGAGGAGTCGTTGCGGTGAAGACGTAGGAGAACGAAATTCATCCCATTCTGGCTCTCCGGGAAAGTCGGCTTTAGGGTAGCCCAGTTCGCATGCATTCGTCGCAAGCTCTGGCTGATCTTCAAGATTCCTGTATCGAGCGGTTACCAAAACTATTGTTTCCGCAGTGCTGGCAATCCAAATGGGGTTAAGACAACTGCCAGAATCCAAATCACGGGTCCCCCAACAGTCCCGGCCGTCAGTTCGATGACACCTGAAGTAACCATAGCAAAGAGAAAAGTAAGGTCCGCAATACCGATGACAAAAACGCCTATGAAATAGGCAGCCCAAGACGAACGATTCAAAATGAGCCATGCAACGGCCAACCCTAATATTCCATATCCACCGACGTCAATGCAAAAGTTCAGAAGTAACTGGCCTTGTGCAAACGCTGTAATGCCATCCGTAGCGTGCACATAGGATGCACGAGGGGCATTACTACCACCTACCACTATGTTCCATAGCCCGGAAGTGCCATTGGTGAGGAATTGGTGAATTCCTTCATAGCCGACCCAGACGTGAAGAATGCCCCACAGAACGAAGAGCCAAGCACCTACTTTTGCGGCAATGCCCAGGCTGGGTTTGCTTGTAGGTGCTAAAAAGGTATCCTTTGCAAAACCTTCTGTTTTCATGTCAAAGAGCTTTCAATTGTCAAACTGGCAGGATGTAATGCGCGTTTAAGCGCGGCGATGCTGTCCCTTCGAGCGTTAATCGCTACCTGGGCTTCGGGTGCGATGTTGAACACATGGTAGGCCCCAGGATAGATGTGCAGTTCTACAGGGACGCCGTGTCGCATCAGACGCCTCGCATATTCCATGTCTTCTTCCAGAAAAAGATCAAGTCCGCCGGTCGCTATATAGGTTGGCGGTAAGCCAGCAAGGTCGTCGGCCCGGGCCGCAGCTGCATATTGAGAAACTCCATGGGAGCCAGGTGGTACCCCAAGAAGCGATGACCAGCCAAATGCATTGCTTTGGGGATTCCAGATGAAATGACCTGTAAAGCTGTGTGGATCGTCCGCCACACAGGTCCGATCATCAAGCATAGGGTAGATCAAATGCTGGAAACTCAGCGAGTACTCGCCGCGGTCGCGAACAAGCAGGGCGAGTGCTGCGGCAAGTCCACCTCCTGCGCTTTCCCCCATAACCCCTACACGGTTACTATCTATGCCTAGCTCATCCGAATTAGCAATCACCCAACCTAGCGCGGCATAGCAGTCTTCTATTGCTCCCGGGAACCGAGTTTCGGGTGCCAATCGGTAATCAACTGAGACGATAACGCAGTTCGCTTGGTGTGAAAGCCTTTGATGTGCTGGACTTAACTCTGCGGCAGAACCCCTTACAAAGCCGCCGCCATGTATGTGAAAAACGCAGGGCAGGGGCCCATTGCGGCTGCGTGGTGTGTAGATCGAAATGCCGACGTCTGGGGCCGCGTTTGGACCCGGAATCTTCCGAACCTGGGTAATTACCGCCTCGACTGCCTGAGGATCGGAGGGAAATGGGATTCCAGCTGCGCGGATTGCAGGTAGTATTTCCGGCGTCAGCGAAATAGTTGGAATTAACTCAAGCAAAGGCTTAAGTTCTGGGTCCACAAGATGATCGCTCATTAATGATTGCCTTTCTCGGCCACGTCGACCGCACGTATGAAAAAATTCCTTTGATCGGTTCTTAGGTTAGAAAGCCTCAATAGATGTCGATTAACCTCTTGAGGGAATGAACCCCATCCAACTAAACGCATGATTTCTGCTCAAGCGCCATGCTTCGTCTCTTAACCCGAAGTAATGTTCGTGCCAGACCAAGCACTTTGCCCGCGTCGAATGCGATAAAGCTTCAAATCGAATCAACATGAATTTCCTAAACGCTAGCTGCCATTTGCTGATGATTTGAAATCTGTTCTCCGTCAGCCGGCAGCAGTCCTCTGAATAGAGGACGGACATAATGTTCCGTGGCCTCGGAAGGAGAAATTTTGTGCACAAAATGATGCAATTCATCTGCGCTATTGATTAAGCCCAAAATCATGTGAGCACCAATGTTTGCGTCGATGCTAAGAACCGACCCATCTGCGATGCCATCACTGATAACAGAAGCTATGCGGGTCACAACTTGATCTATGCCGGCCATGATGGCCGCTTGATTGGATTCGATCATGGTGTCAACTGCTGAGACTCGAAGCAATGGCGCATCACCAGTAATCTGGTGTTCGACAAGCGTTGTAGCGACAGTTGCGAGGGTCTGCAGCCCCGTTCCTCCCATTGCTTCAGCAGCAATGATCGTGAGTCGCATGATTTCAAATGTACGTTTGAAGCAGGCAAGGACAACTTCATCCTTGGTTTTGATGTGGTGATAGAACGCGCCCTTCGTAAGGTTTATACGTGCGGTAATACTGTCGACAGAGGTACCGCGGTAGCCCTGCTCATTGATCTGGGCTGTCGCAGCACGCAGAAAAATGTCGAAATTGGCACCTTCCGACGATTCCAATTCTGGGAATTCAACTGAGATTGATATCAGTGAGCAATCGGCGCCTGGAGCAGCGATACCGTCAACAAGGGTGTTAAAAATGCGCTCACCAAATCGCACGCAATCCTCGGGATGCACCCTCCTAAGCCAAACAGGTGTCCAGTGCAACTCTCCAAGGATAAGGTGCGCTGCTGAGTTTAGAGCCACCCCCTTCGGTGGAACCGCTTCAACGCCTCCTATAAGTTTACGCAGCTGGCGATACATTCCGCTGTAAGCCTCGTTCACCGGCACAAGGTTTAGACCACGGGCATCACTGAAGGAAGGAATTTCTTCGACTTCATCACGGGCGGAACGTGCTTTGAAATCAAAGTAAGCTGACAAGAACAACTTGAGCCGCGCTCGAGCGCCTTCTCCTGTTTCAGCGAAGGAAAGAAAACTACTGATACGGGAAAGCCCTTGTTGAAGACAGGCGGCCGCCAGGTCCTCTTTCTTTCTAAAGTAGTACTGGATGGTTGGCGTCGAATATCCAAGGCGCGTTGCAACGTCAGCAAGGGTCATTCGGCTGACGCCCCGGCGGTTAAGAATGGAAATCGCAGCTGCTACGACTGCTGCTTTGCTCTCCGCATAACGCTTATTTGTTCGACCTGCTTTTGCCATCATTTTCGCGCCTCCAATTTGCGCCCTCTTTAAGGTCCCAGCAAACGATCATTGCCGGGTAAATATCGCAGCGGTTCCGCCACGCTGCTGGTGGTATCGCTGAGAGCATAAACGCTGCTTTTTCATAAAAGACATTGTTCTCAAATCTCCTGCGCCCAGCTGCACTAGGAAGTCTGGCACTAAGCGATTTTGTCAAAATTTTACCACAAAGAATGTTGTTTCATAAAGTGAGTACGCAGCACATAGATGCATTCGTTAAGACGTTTAGGAGGCTTTTTGCTCATCTATCTTGCGGTGCATTTTTCAGCACGTTTAAGCACTTTCCTAATGGTAAATGCAGTTTATGCCTGTACAAGTGGCCGAAGGTGAACGCGGCTTGGGTCAATGATCGGTGATGAAAAGCACTTCCGACCCCCGTCCCTGGTGCGGACTTTCGCTGACATGTCCCTGAAGACATCTGAAATGAATTGATCGACCATTGGTCTTCGAAATCTTACGGTTTTCATATGGAGATGCCAACTTTTGGCGGCAAAAATGCGCGTCTCACGGATAAAAATCCAAGGGAAAACCCTAATTACAATGAAACATTCTCAATATATGATTAATCACCTGGTCGACCATTTGGTTGACCAGGTGAGTCACACGACCCAGCCTTTGAGGTCATGTTGTAGGACTTACGGTCGAGACGGAGCAGGTTTACCCAGCCCATGAAAGGCAGGGTCCAAAGATTTTTGACACCAATAGATAAATGAAGGAGCGCAATAGATGACAACGTACATGTTCAAGAAGGTCGCCTTTGCTTTCGGACTTGGCTTTGGAACGGTGGCAATTGCACAGTCGGAAACGCCGCTAGTCCCGAGCGGCGCAGAAACGCAAAAAACCCAGAGCGCAACTCTGGGGCAAGTCGTTGTAACTGCGCAGAGGCGAAGCGAAATATTGTCACAGTCACCGGTAGCAGCCAGCGTGCTGTCGGGTTCTGAGTTGGCCGAGAAAGGAGTGGTCAATGCAGACTCTCTCCAATTTGTCAGCCCGTCCATCGTGGTCAATAATTTTGGGCAGGGCTTGGAATTCAACATCCGCGGAATCGGCAAAGCGGAGAAAAGTGCATTAACGACCACAGGGGTCATAACTTATCGTGATGGAGTTCCATCTTTTCCCGGATTTTTTCAGGGAGAGCCCTACTACGATGTCTCCAATATTCAGATTCTGCGCGGTCCGCAAGGAACGGTTGTAGGCCAAAACTCGACTGGGGGTGCGGTGTTCGTCAATACCAATAACCCTGTAATTGGAGGTGAGTACAACGGATTTGCAAGTCTGAGCTATGGAAATTACAGAGATGTCGGAGTACAAGCCGCGCTGAATTTGCCGGTCAGTGACACATTCGCTGCGCGTGTGGCCATTTTTAATGAACGCCGCGACAGCTTTTACAACATCACTGGCCCAAAGGGTTCACCGTATACGGGTAACCCAGGCGATATCCGCCAGCAGGCCGTTCGAATAAGCCTACTTTGGGAACCGACTGACAAACTAAGTATCTTGTGGAAAACTGATTCGGTTGACCTTGATATGGGTGCATATGTCGCCTCAAAACCGCAAAATCGATTTCTGACAATTCCAGGAACGGGCGCGCCCAATCCGACTTATAGCGACTTGTTTAGTGTCACAGCGAACGCACCGCAGGAAGCACGAGATAAGTTCGTCCGTTCAATCTTCAAGGCTGACTACACCTTTGATGGCGGAATCAAACTCAGATCCGTGACTGGCTATGGGAAAGGTACTTCGAAGTGGGTTGCTGATTTCGATGGAACAGCGGACGGTATTCCAGCCCGTGGACCATGGGAGGCAGTAGCAAGCAATAGGACCTGGTATGTCAACCCTGACGAGACTCAGACCAGCCAAGAATTCAACATCATTTCAGCCGACAACCAACCCGTCACTTGGCTGCTGGGTGCCTTTGCGGTTCGGAATGTCTATGACTTTCCGTCCCCGGATGGAACGTTTGAACTAAATTACGACACAGCTTTGGCTGTGGGTCCATTTGCGCCATTTTACAAGTATCAGTTCAGTGGGACTACTCCCCAGCAATCGCAGGCAGTTTTCGGTCAGATCGGGTTTGCCATTACACCGGATCTAAAGCTCGACATAGGTGCGCGCTCAACAAACAGCAGCTCGAGCAACAATCTAATAATCAACCAAGTTGGGACGGCGATATTTCAGGACCAGACGGCGGAGGAAAAAAATGTCTCTTACAAAGTATCTTTAGGCTGGAAAGTCAATTCTGACAATTATGTCTATGCTCTCAAGTCGACAGGATTTAAACCTGGAGGCCTTAATCTCAAGGTGGCTCCTACGCTTCCCGCAGACCCGTTTGAAAAGGAAACGATCGAGTCCACTGAGGTTGGCTGGAAGTCAAACTTTGCTAACGGCAAAGGGCACCTGTCAATGACCGGTTTTTACAACGATTACAAAGGGTTCCAGGTCAGCGTAGCCTATCCACTGGCGCCGACGTTTCCAATTATTAGCAATGCAGCAGGCAACACACGAGTTTCCGGCTTCGAAGCACAAGTGGATTACAAGATCGGCGCCTTGACACTTGATGGCGGTATCGGAGTGGTAGACAGTTCACTTGGTCAGTTCTACGCGGTCGACCAGCGGTTTCTCAAAGGGCCCGCATGTAATCAGAACACAGGACCGGAAAGTGCATCTTGCGTCAATTTACAGGGCAGACAGCTGACGTATTCGCCCTCGCTCACTTACAACGTTTCCGCGAAATACGATATGGCGGCGTGGGGTGGTAAGTTGACAACAGTAGTTAACTTTGGATATGTGGCAGAGCAATGGGCTTCGCTCTTTCAAAACACCTTGTACGGTGATCGTCTAGATGCGCGAAATATTTTGGGTGGTCAATTGACATATCAAAAGGGTGGAACTTCGGTAACGCTATACGGTACCAACTTGACTAACCAGCAATATGTTTCTGCTCACTGGTTGGTAAGTTCGGGCAACCTTGATTTTGCCGGACCGCCGCGACAATACGGTATCAAGCTGAGCCAAACGTTTTGAACCTATGGGCTTTCGAATGCTGGATTTGCACTCTGGCATTCGAGGACCTTGGGATACATAAAGTCCTTTCTTATACGTAAAGCGGTTCCACATCAATCAAAAGTGGTTTTGATGGCGTCATGCCAACAGAGACTAAAAATCATAGAGGTCCCAATTGACAGCAGAAGCAACAAAAGCACCTTTCGGTATCGGAACGAAGCTTTCCTATGGTATCGGGTCAGTCGCATTCGGTATCAAAGACAATGGCTTTGGCGCCCTACTCCTTCTGTTTTACAACCAGGCTCTCGGACTAGATGCGCGTCTTGCAGGACTGGCAATTGCCATTGCGCTTGTTGTAGACGCGTTCGTGGATCCAATGATTGGGTACGCATCCGATCGTTTGAATTCTCGTTGGGGGCGGCGCCACCCTTTCATGTACGCGGCAACAGTACCTGCTGCGCTCAGCTACTACTTTTTGTTTTCTCCACCTGAAGGCCTTAGTCAAACTGGTCTTTTTTCTTATCTCCTCATTACGGCAATTCTGGTCAGAGTTTGTATCGCCTTCTTTGAAATCCCGAATTCAGCTCTTATCGCGGAGTTCACTCAAAATTATGAAGAACGCACAAGCTACTTGAATTGGCGCGTGTTCTTTGGCTGGATGGCTGGGCTGACAATGTCCGTTGCGGCGTTCGGAATTTTTTTAGCAAAGGGAGTCGGGAATACACCAGGAACCCAGATTCCAGCGAATTACCATCTTTATGGAGTTGCGGCAGCAGTCATTATGTTTGCCGCGAGCATGGCGTCGGCATTTGGCACGCATCACACGATTCCTTCACTTTATCGTCCAGCATCTCTTCAAGGGTCACAGGGCTCCTACGGGTTCTTTCGAGACGTTAGGCGCACTTTGTCATCCCAGTCCGCGGTCATTATCTTGCTGACTGGCGCTCTGGTGATGCTGGCTCTTGCTTTGCTTGGTGGTGTTACACCCTATGTCTACAGCTACTTTTTTGGGCTCACACCGCAGCAAATTTCAGTGCTGTACGGCTCAGCTTTCTTGTCTGCTTTTGCCGCGTTGATTTGTACGCCTTTACTTTCGCATTGGCTCGAGAAACGTCAAGCACTTATGGGAGTCACCATTGCGGCAGTTCTAACGACACCGATCGCAGCCGCGCTCCAATTGCTCGGATTGCTTCCACCGTCTAGTTCTCCTTCGTTGATTCCAATACTTTTTACTTTGGGTGCAGTAGGAGCGACGTTCTTGATCATTCAAACCACTCTTTATTACTCGATGACAGCGGATGTGGTGGAAGAAAACGAGGTTAAAACTGGTCGGCGCGACGAAGGCACGTTCTTTGCGGCCAACATTTTTGTCAGGAAATGTGCTACTGGTCTTGGCATTCTCTTGACATCAGCACTGCTTGCATTAGCTGGCTTTCCTGAAAAGGCTATTCCAGGGTCTGTACCCGAGCCGGTGATAACGCTCTTAATCAAGTACTTCATAGGAGCCTTCATCGTCCTGAATGTTGCAGTAATTTTTTGTGCAATGGCTTTCAAAATAACACGCGCCCGCCATGCCGAAAATCTTGCCGTTATAGCTAAAAGACGTGAGCAAGGCGCCGCTGCACGATAGTCTTTCAAACGCTAAAGCGCTTCCACACTTTTTAGACAAATTATTCAACGACACCGTGGAAGAAGCCACAGGTGACGCAAATGACCAATATTGAAGATTCAACCATTTTCCGCTCTCAGACCCGCGCATGGCTTGAAGCAAATTGCCCGCTCGAAATGCGCAAGCCGCACAAGAACGAAGGCGACTATTGCTGGGGTGGCCGAAATTGGGAATTTACATCAGACTCCCAGAAGCAGTGGCTTGAGCAAATGGCCGGTCGAGGCTGGACAGTTCCGACCTGGCCCAAGGAATATGGCGGCGCTGGCTTAAGCCAAGAGCAGGCCAAGATACTGGGTGAGGAAATGAATGCGCTGTGCTGCCGGCCTGCGTTGCAAAGCTTTGGTATCTGGATGCTGGGTCCCGCCTTACTTAAGTTTGGCACGGAGACACAAAAGCGGGAACACCTGCCAAAAATCGCACGAGGTGAAATTCGCTGGTGCCAGGGTTATTCGGAACCGAATGCGGGATCAGACCTTGCGTCTTTGGCATGTAAGGCAGAAGACCGGGGTGACCACTTCATCGTCAATGGCCAAAAAATCTGGACCAGCTATGGCGACAAAGCCGACTGGATTTTTTGCCTGATTCGCACCGATACGGCTAAAAAGCATACCGGCATCAGCTTTGTGCTGTTTGACATGACCACCCCCGGGGTCAGTACCAAGCCCATTCAACTGATCTCAGGCAAGTCACCATTTTGTGAAACCTTTTTCGACAACGTACGAGTAGAAAAGTCCAACCTAATCGGCACATTGAACGCTGGCTGGGACGTCGCCAAATATCTGCTCACCCATGAGCGCGAAATGATTGGCGCCATGGGGGAAGGCACACTCCCGCAGTCCATGATTCAGATTGCGGTGACGGCAGCCGGCAAGGACGAACTGGGACGACTTGCTGATCCGCAGTTGCGCTCCCAAATTGCCGAGTTTGATATGGATGAAGCGGCGTTTCACGCCACATTGTCACGCTTTGGTGAACTGGTGAAGGCCGTGCAAGACACCTCCGGCAGCACCCCAGTAATGGCCGGATTATGAAACGCGGCCATCCTGGTGGCCCTCGGGCCACCAGGATGAAATCAAGTGATGAATCGTCGAAGCGGGATCAATACCGCGCTCAAAAGCCAAATAAGCGCGTTTCTTGGCAGCCGTTCACACCATCAGCTGCGGCGTGTGATTGGTAGATTAATTTGTCACAAATGAAAGCAATTTCACTTAAAATATCGTTAAGTAAGTTGCGAAGAATCTGCGATGAAAAACTCACCAATTTTCCCCAAGCTCCCGTCAGGCTTGTCCGAACAAGAACTGCGTAAAGAAATTCGCCAGCGATTGGCGATAGCTGAGCAACTGGGCGTAATTAAAAGGGCAAAGAAATAACCTATGGCAAAAATCCTCCCGGGTGCGCCTTGCAAAAAGCAGCGACTAACTGAAAAGACCAAGGTTGAGCCACATAGCAGTATGTAATTGTTAGGACAAGATCATCAAAACTTCTAGCAAGAACACAACATTAACAGAAGTTAAAGTCAAATTGGAAATATTTTCCCAATCAACAATAACTGCTGTTAAAGTTGTTTTGGGTTCTTTCTGAGCGGTGTAGCCTGTTTTTTCTTTAGGGTCTGCCTCTACTCACATTGACGCTACCCTAAATGCATTTTTGATGCAATTGAGTACCTACCATGGCAGCAATAGATAAGTCTGAGTACGAGCAATATGTGATCATCGCTGGTGGCAGGATCCGCTGCTTACGGTGCACCGCCCAATGCTCCAGAACAGGAAAACAGTGCGGTAAGCCTGCGATGAAATCCAGCCGGTCGCAAAAGTGCACCCATCACAGCGGGAGACCACACTCATCTGCTGTGCTGCTTCGCATATCCGAAGCCAATACACTGCATGGCGAATCGTGCCAAGTCGCCAAACAGCAGCACAGAGATGCGAGCGTTCTGATACATGAGTTGGAAGATGCCCTTTATATGTTGAATATGGCATCTGGGCCCAGAACACGGGGCAGGAAGCCCAACGGGTACAGGGGTGTTTACAGTGAAGCGGATGTCGTCAGGATGATTCGGGAGCGAGTTTTGCACCTTATGTAGGGGGTCTTTTGATGAGGTTAAATTTTTTAACGTTTAACCCCATCGACCGCAATGCCGTCTGTATTGAATTTGATTTTTATTATGTGCTCCTTAAATAACTGTGCCACAACGCGATACCAACGTCACAGCGTTGACCGTATCGGCTACCAAGCCCGGCGGCTATGCATGTCGGGCAAATGAAATGGTGCGCGTGGTAAACCGCAGCCAGTTCTTTCCAGTTTGATGGGTTAACGGGTGAATCAGGTACTTGGCTGGCAGCATCGTTGGCAGCCTTAAGCCAGTCAATTAAAAGCGCTTTGCTGCTGCGGATCAGGGCGCGTAAGTCGGCGGTCAAATGGCTGGACGGTGCCACTGCTAATCTACCGGCAGGTGCCAAGGAGAGCTTCAGGCCAGCATCGGCGAGCTGTGCCACTACGGTTTTAACGGCCTGTACGGTCATCAAAATATCTCCATGTCATCAAGCTGGCTTACACCCGCTGTATCGTCAAGGTTCTGAATCTCGCAACTTGGCGCAACTCTCGCAACTATTGGTGTGGTCTTTTCTGTTGCAGCACGCTCTAAGGTGCGTACTACAGTCCAGCGCTTCAGTCCGTTGGTCTTGTTGGCGAGCACAAGACGCAACCCGGTGCAAAGCTGACCAGCGTGGCGCTCCAGCCAGCGGCCCAATATGCGCACGTTGAGTTTGCCGTTTTGTCCAGCAATTTCGTCTAGTGCATCAAAAAGCACGGATTGAGCCCCATACCCTTCATTAGCTTTGGTGATGGCCTGCGCTGGTGACGTGGGGGTGGTTCCAAAGGCGGCGATCCATGCATTCACCAATGCCGCCAGTTTGGAGGTTTCCGGGTTTTCGGACGCAGCGCGGTCAATAGAGTCCGCCGGGTCAACAAACATGGGTAAGTCCTTCAGGTCTCTACCCGACTCCATCACGCGTTCCTTCAGCCAGCACAAGGGCTGGCGCACAAGGTCGTCCCACAGTTCAAACGACGCAATACGCCCCGAGGCAACCTTAGGCCTGCCAGCGGCGATGTAGGCTCGTACGATGGTAAGTCCGGCTACCACGAGGACTTGACGGTTATTACAAACTTCGGTAAGTGGATCAAACTCGAACTCGCGTTTAAAGGGCGTTTCGATTTGTGCATCCAGACGCGCCAGCAATATCCGGCGGTGGGTGTCGCCCGTCAAAACGAGGTTGTTGCCCGATACCAGAAACAGGGATCGGTTGGGCAGTTCCACGTTCTCCGAGACACCGAGTACGCGGTCGGCAAAAAGCGAAGATGTCAAGAATGAGTCGATTACCGAATTGCCCAGCGGGTCTCGAACGTTGTCCCAAAGCAGCACCTTGAAGCCACCGCGAAGGGCAGCAAATAGGCGTTTGCGGCATTCGTCTTCTTGATTGGTGGGTGGCAGCACCGCCACATCCCCACCCGTGGCTAGCGCGGCTATGCATTTGGCTAGCAGGGTTTTGCCGGTGCCTGCTGCTGGGGCATCAAAGCCGAACGCTGGACAGGTGGGCAGTGCAGGGCGAAGGCACGCGGACAATATGGCGGCCAATGTGACGCCGATGGCGACCTCATCTGCAAAGGGAAATAAGCGTACCGGGTGCCACAGCTTGGCCAAAGCGTCTAAGGCTTGCTCTACCGTGGGTGCCGAAGGCACTGGCAGTGGATAAGCTTCTGTGGTTACGTACATCAGTCCAGTTATTGCGTCATGGCCCGGTTCATCCAATACGCTTCCATCCGGTCGCAAAGTAGGAGCTGTAGTGACTGCCGTTAACTTCCGGAAATTTCGGCCTCCGTTTTTGGCAATGATGGCGTTGGCAATATAGGCGGGTGCGTCTTCTGGGATCTCTCGAGTGGAGGTGACGCTGCCGTCGTCATCCCTTTCGGTCCTAACGCTATAGAACTCTGCAACCCGGCCCGCGTGGTCCACCAGCCAGTCGCGATTGACTGGTGTGGCCTTACCGTCGGCAACATATGCAATGGCATTGGTGCCAAAGTCAAACAGTTCGCTACGGTCGCGTAAGACATGCAGTACGGCATCGGTTGAATCGACCCGCATACCTCGGCCTATTTGAACTCGCGCCGACTGGCGACGTAGCTCGTACCGCATGCCGCCGTGTCGGTGTGAAAACAAGTCGGGTCGGGTGCCGTTCAGGAGGCGGGCCACCGCCACCCGCTTGTCTGCGTCTGGGTCGAGCGGGTCTGCGAAACGGGCGTTGTGCCAACGGTGTGGGTTATCCAGTAACTGAGCAACATTTACTACTTGCCCATCGGAGCAAGTTAGCTCAAAGTCGCCCATTAGCACTTGATGTACCGCAGCACGCTCCAAAACGGTCTTTGCTTGCGCCAATTTAATGCCACGGTGCTGCGCCAGTGCTGGGGCCTTGTTTTCTACCCAATTACGGCGGGCTGTTTCGCACTTCTCGACTACTGCTGTACGTGCCTCCTTGACTCCGGCTTTAGCTTGCTTCCTGATGGAGGGCGTCGCGCTGTCGATTAACAGGCGCAGGTTGAATTGGGCCGTTGCATCTCCATAAATAACGCCGTCAATCCCAGCGCGGGTAACCCCATCCACTAAGACTGGTGGCCCTGCAAAGTCCAGCCTCTCAGGCTGCCATACAGCCACATCGACCAGGCAGCGTGGCAGGCATTGACCGGCGACGCCTACGTCGCACCAGCCAGCGCCCGGCGTTGCCAACAGCAGAGCCTCCAAGGCTTTGCCCGCCTCGGGAATCAGAGTGGCGTCCTTAACGGGGATGTAAAGGCGGTGGCGGGACAGGCCAGATAAGATGATGCCATCAGGCGACACACAACCTGCCGACGCACTGGGCCGCCAGAGCATGGGTGCGTCCGCCAGCGCTGGCGCAGCGGCAATCAAACGGTCCCGAAACTGGAGTGCCGACAACTCACCATCCGGCAAACCATCGTGGTCCAGCATCATCACGCCCGGTGCGGCTCGAAACTTGAAGTTCTCGCGGGTGCGAGCGATGGCACCAGCTTGCTGTGCTTCGGTATCGCCCTGCGTGCAGACTTCCACTGCGGTGTCTTTGGTGACGCCCCAAGTGACTGCCTGTGCACTAGTCAATGAATCTAGGTGGCACTTTAGGTCGTGCAGATCAGCCACCTCTGCGCGATGTGCATCGCCACGTTTGAGCATCGCCGAGGTTTCCTTGCGCATACCGCCTTGGGTGTTTAGGCCAATGATCTTGGTCAGCCGGTCCGGTTTGATGCCGGTAATCACGGTGAAGGCCAGTGGCAGTTTGAGTGGCTCTTCGCAGTTGCGAGAGTTGTCTGAAGTTGTGAGATTTTCGATATGGTCGTTCATACGTACCCCTTAATGCGAAACCCAAAAGGATGGCAACGTAATAGGGCATGGACTGCACAAGCCAATACGTGATGGCGTGGACAGTGGTTTGCATGGCGTCACCCAGAAAGCCTTGAACAACTCTATGTCAAGACTTTTATGGGTTTCCCTCATAGCCTTTTGAACCGAACAGATGTTATTTTTTGGAGAGGTCATACTGCCCCCATTTTTCTGATCAGTTCCTCAAGGTACTCAGTGGTGTGGCCACGCGCACGTCTACTGATTTTTATTGGGGGGGCAATCAGACCCTCACGCCGTAACACGTAGTAGGTGCTACGTGCTATGCCAAGAATCAGACAGGACTCGCGAACGCGATGGATACGGTTTGTTCCGGGGATGACATGACTCGAATCCCTTTGTTGCTTGCTGTTCATCAATGTACTCCAGTGGGTGTCTCTGGAGGTATTTGAATTCAGCCAAAATTTAAAATCACCCTAGTGAGCCGGAGTACCTATTCTTTCGATAGGGAGTACTCCTCCCCGCGGTCGGTGTCCTTCGCGTTCCAGTCCTTTCGCACGGTCGCCCAATTTTTGTCAACTATTCCCGCTACCATTTGGAACGCCTCCTTTTGTTTGATTGACCCTGATTTTGTCTTGTCAGTTGATGCTGCAATAAATCCGTTCGCATGCTTGCGCCGCATCTCTTTTAAAAATTGATTTTTATTTTGACCCGGCTTGTTTGGCTTGATGTTTAAACACACCTCTGGATCGAATCCACATGCGATATTTTGTAAAGCAGCAACTAACCATGAAGATAGTTCTGGCCGTAGAGGCTCGGCATTTTTGTTTGAAAGTTCAATCTCTTCAGCAAACGCATACAATTTTCGTTGCTTATCAATAAGTCCAACTTTTTTGATGGTTACCTTAGCTTGAAGCCCTGACCAAGGATTCATTTCTTTCGTCATAGTGCAAGACCCCCCAGTGCTTTTGCCGCGTGGTCAGCGCGATGATGACCGTAGTGTTTTTCGATCATGGCAACGCTCGTGCCGCTGAGTTGAGCCACGGTGAGCAGATCAAGGCCGTTGGTCACCAAGTCCGTAATTATGGAATGGCGTAGTGTGTAGGCGGTGACTGTGTTGGGTAATCCTGCTGCCGCTGCCGCTGCTTTAATTGGTTTTTTCCACGCGTCTTTGTGCCAAGCCTTACCATCAGCTTGACTCAGGAGTGGTGCTGCAGGAAGTTTGTCTTTGGTGAAGCTAACAAGAACTGCTGCGGTTGAGGGGGGGAGTTTGATTTTTCTGTCCCGTCCAGCTTTATCTTTGCCAACAGTCAAAACTCCAAGTTGATTGTTCACCTTCTCCACCGTCAAAGCTGCCAATGCTCCCGGGCGTAGGGGGAGAAGTGACATGCAGAGCAAAAGTTGACCAAAGCTGGCATCTGATGATTCAATCAATGCTAAGCGTTGTCCTCGGTCAAGATACGTGTCGCGACGAGTTCCTGCATTTTCTATTGCTCTCAATGCAACTCGCCACGCCATGTCATTGGTTACATCACCGTTGTCATGGGCACTGTTAAGTGCGGCACGAAGGGCAGCCATGTCGCGATTAAGAGAGGACGAGGCCCTCTCTCGCGTGAGAGAAGGGTCACTGTGTGGATTTGTTTTTACAGGTGTTTTTGCCAATTGGTTTCGCCACTCCTCGACTGTTTTTCGAGTGAGCTTGGCCAGGGCTTGATCTGCAATCTTGTGTGAATAAACCCTGCGTCTAAAGCGAGCCTGTACATCTTCAGCGTTTTTGGTTTCGCCTGCATCGATCAAGCGCTGCACATACCTTTCGCACGCCACTCCAACGGTAATGACTTTTGTGGAGCCCCCACGCCCAAGGTGTTCAAACCAAGCCTCAGCAATTTTTTTGGCTGCATCGAATTGCTGGTGGGCAGGTAGATGGTCCAGTTTGCCGTAGCTCTGACGCGTCTGCTTTTGCGTGCTTGAGTCGTAAGCCTGTGCGAGCCATGTCCCATCTCCCCCGGCTGACTTTCGAAAGCCAACGTGACAACCGGTGGTCAGCTTTTTCCAGTAAGGCGGTGTTCTGGGCTTCAAGCGGGTGCGTCCCTCAACGGTGTCAATGCGGTGAGCCATTTTTTCATGTCCTAAAATTGTCCTAAACATCCACGAACATTTTAGGACAATAATGGACTTTTTCCAAGAGTAATCCCTGCACTTTTTGTCCATTAACGTCAATATACCCTGCATTCACACTGCAGGGGTCGCAAGTTCGAAACTTGCATCGCCCACCATTTACTTGGCGTTAACGAAAACAAGCAAGCACCCGGACTTTTGTCTCGGTGCTTTTTTTGCGC
>Ga0214919_10005846_pt1 | contig 17175 bp, 15 predicted proteins | sample LL1503_MetaG_FD_177994 | JGI IMG/M metagenome (GOLD analysis project Ga0214919, IMG submission 177994) | Freshwater microbial communities from Lake Lanier, Atlanta, Georgia, United States - LL-1503 | ecosystem: Environmental > Aquatic > Freshwater > Lake | place: USA: Georgia | collected...
TGCTTACAAAATTGGCTCAGGGGAAATCACCTGGATCGAGATGGTTGAGCGTATTGCGTCGAAGCAAAAGCCCTACATCTTGGCCACAGGCGCTTCGACCACGGACGACGTAGTGCGCGCGGTTAACGCTGCCTTGGCGATCAACCCGCAGCTTGTCCTGATGCAGTGCAACACGAACTACACCGGTAGTATTGAGAACATGCGCTATGTGCAACTCAACGTGCTTAAGACCTACCAATCGATGTACCCCGGAATGGTCCTGGGCCTGAGCGATCACACCTCGGGACATGCAACAGTGTTGGGCGCTGTAACACTAGGTGCGCGAATGATTGAAAAGCACTTTACTGACGACGTGCACCGCGTCGGCCCTGATCACAAATTCTCGATGGATCCGAAGTCTTGGCGCGACATGGTCGACCGGACACGCGAGCTTGAAGCCGCCCTTGGTACTGGTCTGAAGCAGGTTGAGGACAACGAGTTGCAGACGGTGGTGGTACAACGCCGCTCTGTACGCCTCGTTCGGGATCTGCCGGCGGGACACATGCTCACCCGTGGGGACCTGACCGTGTTGCGACCGGCCCCCCACGACGCAATGCCGCCCTATGAAATTGGGCAGGTCGTCGGCCGCGAGCTGCGTACCGCTAAGGCCGCCGGCCAGCACATAACCCGGTTGGATCTGGGATGAGTGTGAACGACCAATCTTGCGCAGCGGGTGACTGCACGCCTGCCCCGCAGCTGGCCGCAGTGATACCAGCTTTTAACGAAGCCCGGACCATCAAGGCCGTGGTGCTCCAAGTGCGGCAGCGTGCAATAGCTATCGTGGTAGACGATGGCTCTACAGATGACACAGCGGCCCTGGCCCAGGCCGCCGGAGCGTACGTTGTAAGACATCCATTGAACCGCGGCTACGATTGCGCTCTCGAAACAGGCCTTCGAACGGCGCTTGAACTTGGCTGTACCTTTGCCGTCACCATGGACGCTGATGGCCAGCACGATCCGACCTTACTAGACCGTTTCCACGCCGAACTCGAGGCGGGGGCAGACTTGGTTGTGGGCCAGCGTGACAGAACGCAGCGCTGGTCCGAGACACTATTCTGCTTTGTTAGTCGCCTTGCCTGGGGCCTAAATGACCCGTTGTGCGGAATGAAGGGTTACAGTAAGCGTATCCTAGCTCGGGTGGAAGACATCAATACATATGCCTCCATCGGAACTGAGCTTGCGGTACGTTTGGTGAAAGCCGGCGTAACAGTACATCAGTTACCAGTCAAGACTCGGCAGCGTGAAGGTATCTCACGTTTTGGGCAGGGATTTATGCCCAACTTAAAAATAAGTAAAGCCTTGTGGATGGGTATATTTTCCCCACCTGCATTTCGTCAACCTGATAAATAAAGCTAATCGAATAGAAATATATAGAGCAGTAGGACATCGGCTTTGTTCAAAGCTTTGCGCTTGCCTAGACGCATGGCAATGTGCCAAGTGACAGCACACTCAAGTTCGACACCAACACCCGTTTTTCCTGGTTTTTGACCCATACAATTCCGTTGGTACTAAATTCACAATTTCAGCAATACGAAATAGCAAGAAGATCTTGAATATGGATATCATCACTAGGTCGCGCTCGGATAAACCACGTTTCGGGAGTGGAGGGATGGCAAATAAATAAATAAATAAATAAATAACTCCTTTTATAAAGTACTAACCAAACGCAGCGGGAAAAGGAATTAAATAAAATATGCCGCACCTATTCGATAACACCTTACATAACGAAAAAATTACCATCCTCAATGGTCATATATGGATGCCCTATTTGGTCAGTTCTGATTTGAGATAAAAATTCACTAGATTTTTTACTTTCATCTTGGCAATAAATATTCGACATTTTTCTAATTTATGTGGAAACAATATGAACGATCAACAACAAAAATACCTACCAACTAACTCGCAGGTAATAATTTTTGGATCTGGTCAGACTGGCAGAACCATTCTGGATGTACTCAATTCATCCCGTAGAGACGTTAGGGTTATTGCATTCATTGACAACTATCGTAGTGGCGAATTTCAAGGGATACCAATTATACGTCCAAATGACATTAATAATTTCGAAAATTTAGATAAAACAGTCGTAGTGCTAGCTACTCAAGAACGCGTATCCGAAAATGAAATGATAGAATCTCTTAAGATTATAACTAGGAAGTTAAATTTATGGAGTCCATTCATGGGCCCTGACAGACTGTCCAGTAAGCTATTTGATGAACTTGTGATAGATGAAATATTGGATACATTGAAATTCGGAAAAATTCTATTTAGAAAAGTTATTGATGCGAGAATAAATGGGTCATTTTCTGAAGTTGAAAGCATTTGGAATTTGCAGAAATTAGAAGGAAAAGCGATTAAACCATATTTTGAAGCACCATATATTTTGCCCCCAGATGCTATTGTGATCGATGGGGGAACTTTTGATGGCACTGAGGCTTTAGAATTTTCAAATATGGCAAACACAGGGTTTGTGTTCACATTTGACCCTTGGGGCGGGGAATTTATACCAAAAAAATCATTAGTTCACTGCGCAATAAATATTGAAATAGTATCTGCAGCACTCTGGAGTAATTCACGAATTGTCTACTTCAATCAGAACCTTTCCCCAGGGGGGGAGGCTGGGTCGTATGTCACGGAACTAGCACGAACCGACAGTGAAAAAATTAATGCAATTTCAATAGACGATTTCTGCCTAGAAAGAAATCTAAAACGAGTTGATTTTATTAAAATGGATATTGAAGGATCTGAGTTAGAAGCTTTACACGGGGCGAGAAAAACTATTGTTTCTTATAAACCGAAACTAGCTATTTGTATCTACCATAGGCCAGAGCATATGCATCAAATATTTACTTATATAAAAGGGTTGGATCTGGATTATGATATTGGATTTGGTCATTACTCTGATAATATTTTGGAAAGTGTAATGTATTTCTATTAGTTGAATTTTTCATATGGTATGGCGGCAAGCGCGTGATCGACAGTCCAAGTAACGACGCCCCTATTTTAATACTCGCTCAGATTCAGAAGGCGCAGTTGGTAGAGAATATCAGGAAAAGCGGTGTAAAAAATAGACTTTTAGTGTTTTAATAATAAATAATAGAACTTATTTTATTACAACTGGCTGGCCCTCTTTATCTCCGTCACACTGGTATCTAATTCGCCGTCATTTACATGACAAACTGGCACATAAGTTGTGATAATTATTTTATGATAAATATGATGCTTTTCACTAGCCTTTTCTAAGGAGTTAATAATGCTTAAAGCCATACTCAAGCAGCCGTTTAGTCCAAAAAGAGTTCCTTTAATTTCACTGCTGCCACTAAATACTCCTTTGACGCTTTATATAGACCCTGCCGGCAAATGCAACTTCAAATGCAAATTTTGTTTTCAAGGGGATCCTGCTCTGCAGAGTAAGCTGATTACAAACATAATGGGATTCGATTTATTCAGCAAAATCTGTAATGATCTTAAAGATTTTGATAATCCAATTAAAAAAATACATTTGCATGGTTTTGGTGAGCCTCTTTTAAATAAAAATATTTCCAATATGGTCGAGATGATTAAAAGCGGAGTGGCTGAGGTTGTGGCAATAACTACAAACGGCTCGGCACTGAACAAAGAAATGGCGAGAAATTTAGTATCTGCCGGTTTGGATGAAATCTATATAAGTATTTATGGCTTAACGGACGATGATTATTTAAATTTAACTAAAACTAAAATTAACGTCGAAAAAATAGTTGGTAACGTTAGAAATCTGTATGAAACTAGTAGAGGGTCTCAATTAAAAATTCACTGCAAACTTATCGGAAGTTATTTCTCTGACAGTGAAAAAGAAGATTTTAAAGATCTCTATTCTGGCATTTGCGATTCCATATGGATCGACAATGTTTCCAATATATGGCCTGGTCTGGATATAGCTGATTCTCTGCCGAAGGATACCAAAATTCTCCATCAATATGGAGTTTTGTCTGCTCAGGATGATGCGGGGAAAATTTGTCCACAGCCGCTCTATCAAATGCTTATACATTCTAATGGAAAAGTATCTCCTTGCTGTGCTGATTTTTCTGCTGAGGTAAGCATGGGTGATGTAAATGAAACTTCTCTTAAGGACATTTGGAATGGGGAAAATCGCAGAATTTTTGTTGAAAATCAAGTTAGAGGAAATAGAAATAGCTATTCTGTTTGCTCAAAATGCGATTATCCCAAAAATGGTTCAACCATTAATCTCAGTCAGAACCAATCCCAATTGAATGAGATTTATCTTTAGCCCGAATCTATTATTTGTTGGCGGGCAAAGTTATTTTTAGAAAATAATATTTTCTGTCTTATTTTGCTTAAGCGCCTCTCAAAAATAATTTTATTCATATTTATTCCTGATTAGCAATGATGTTCAGCCAAGCTCACGTGGTGAGCCCGTCCCGACCTAACCTGCTCCCATCGTTCACTTTGGGTAGCAGTGCTATGGCCATGAATCGCATCCAGTTTCAACCCGGCTTGTCCATGCCGGAGTTCTTCAAACTCTACGGCACGGAGCCACTTTGCGCCCAAGCGCTGGAGAGTTCTCGCTGGCCTGAGGGCTTTGCGTGTCCGCGCTGCGGCTGCACAGCGCACTGTGTTTTGCGTACTGGTTCCCATAGGGTCTTTCAGTGCAACGCGTGCCGGCATCAAACATCGCTGATCGCTGGCACCGTGTTTCAGGGAACCAAGCTGCCCTTGACGGTGTGGTTCTTGGCGATCTACCTCATCAGCCAGGCCAAGACCGGCCTGTCGGCACTCGCGCTCAAGCGTCACCTGGGTGTGAGCTATCCAACAGCCTGGCTGGTGCACCACAAGCTGATGCAGGCCATGATGCAACGTGAATCTCGCTATACGCTGGAGGGCCCGGTACAGGTTGATGATGCCTACCTTGGTGGTGAGCGCCGTGGCGGCAAGGTCGGGCGTGGCTCGGAAAACAAGGTGCCATTTGTGGCCGCAGTTTCGCTCACCGAGGATGGGCACCCCTTGCGTGTCAAGTTGACCCCGGTACCGGGTTTCACGCTCAACGCGATCACACAGTGGGCGCGAAAGAACCTCGCGCCCGGCAGCACGGTGTTCTCCGACGGACTGGCTTGCTTTGGTGCTGTCACGCTGGCAGGCTGTACCCATCAAAGCACCGTGGTAGCAGGTCGCAAACCGAAAGAAGTACCGGAGTTGCAGTGGATCAACACGGTTCTGGGGAACTTGAAAACCGGGCTCAGTGGCAGTTACCACGGGTTTGGCTTTCGCAAATATGCCGAGCAGTACCTGGGCGCTTTTGCGTACCGGTTCAACCGGCGATTCAACCTCAGGACGCTGCCACAGCGTTTGCTGGTCGCGGCGCTTCAGTGTGGCCCGCACTCGCAGCGCTCGATTCGGTTGGTGGCTGACGTTCATTGCTAATCAGGTATTTATTTTATTATATTTATTACACTATACTGCTTACGCAAGTCGTGCCCAGCTAGCGCTCAATTCGGGTTTTGTAGCTGATTTATACGATAGACATTTGGACAGATGGCCGCATGAGTTCTTGCCTTTTAAGTTCGACACTCCGCCCCCGGCTTTCCCGAATTCCCCGCGTCTTAAATCAATGAAATCAAGCACTTACGCCGATCTTCGGGCTAAGTGAAAAACATCACTGTAGTGGCACGTTTTTTTGCCTTATAGTTTTATTACCACTGAACTTACGCTACACTCAGTGCCACGTTTATCACGGTGTTTTTGATATCCTGCTATTGGAGGGAGGACAGTTTTCGTCACATTAATCATAGTGACCTAGCTGCTTCTTCAAATAAGTTTTACTCCAACCATAGTAGCGCACCATTCCCGCCATGACTAAAAATGCAGCCCCTTCAAAATCGAGCTTAATTATAGCTAGTGCGGGATAATGAAAAAAATATCTTTTTGCAATATGAGTAACGCTTTTTAACTTTCGAGAAAAGCTCCACTGTGGCGCCATTCCAGTGTAAAAAAAATAATCTCCGTGACCGTATGTCATATATTTAGTGAGAAATCTGTTTATATCCATCGGTTCGTATTGAGAAGCCGTGGTGTAGCCTAAGCCAAAGGTAAGTCCTAGGCTTCTAGCGGTTTCCGCCACTTGCGTATCGGTACTAAAGCCTGCAATCTTCGGTTTAAAATATTCTCGGAAAACTTCTGTCTTATAGATGGCCGGCCCGCCAATGATTTCTTTTTTTCCTTTTTTGATCTGATGAATTTTGTAAAAGGAACTTAATCCTCTTTCAAAAAAGTTACGTTCAAAGTTACATACGAGTGTTGCTTGAACGCCGCAAAAATTCGATTGATCGAACTCGAGCTTTAAATTTTGAATAAATCCTTTGGGGTATCGGTGATCCGACTCGATGCAGAGCAAGTGATTGTATTTCACTTCATCCACTCCTTTGGCTATCTGATGAACAAAACCTATTTTAGTTACAAATACATCTTTTGTGTATTTTTTCGCAAGCTCCACTGTTCGATCTGTTGAACTACCATCCACGACAATGATTTGATCTGGGGATGACTCAAGTAGACTGGAGAGTACGCCTTCAATGTCTCGTTCGTTGTTTAATGTGCAGAGAAGAGCACACACACCAGGGAGCAGTTCGTTTAATTTCATTACCCGCCAAATCAAAAATAATACATCTGGACAGAAAGCTGAGAATAACAGAAATCGGCCCTGTTGCAGTAAGTGTCGAATCCTGGATGATCGTAAGGCAGTTTTGCAAACAAATACGAATGTTAATCGTACCAGTCTGTCAAGGCCCTCATTGGGTTTTGTTCTTGAGCGGCGACTGGGGTAATTGATGGTTGTACAGGGTCACGTTACGCATGAGCGTTTGCTCCAAGTCTTCACCACTGGTGAACTAATGGGTTTTGAGCACATCGGCGATGCGCCCATTGAAACGCTCGACCATTCCGTTGGTTCGGGGTGTGCGTGGTCGGTTTGGTAAGGTGGTGTTCAATGTTTAACCGAGATTGTCCATTAGGAATTTGATCGCACCGGCGTTAGCTTCACGGGCTCGCCCGCATTTGCCCACAAACCGTCAAACCAAGGCCTTCGTTTACGTGCCACAGCCAAGCGAAACGTCTGCTTGATGTTCCTCGTGCTGTCGTCCCACAGCGCCCCGACGGCAAGCACCTGATGGTGCAGAGTTGACAGGGTGTGGTGCACCTTCTGGCGCATCACTGCATGGCGAAACACACTCATCAGGTTGTAGCTGAGCATCGTCACCCCCAGCGCAGCCTCGGTGGCCCAGAAGTCTCTGAGCACAAAGCTGTCCAAACCAAAGTCCGCCTTGAGCTCCTTGATCCGGTTCTCGCAGTCAGCACGCCCGCGGTACAGGCGCCATACCTCCAGCGCAGGAAGACTCAAATCGGTGAGCATCGCCCCGTAACGCCAGCCCTGCAGATCCGGGTCATCGGCAAACAGCGACATCGTCTTGCCCGCCACCGCACCGCCCCGACGCTTGACGTGCTGGCGCACCACCACCAGGCGCTGTGGTGTCTGCCAACCCTGCGGTTGGTAGAGGAGTTCTGAGACTTCCAGGCCCACTTCGACTTGCTGCCATTTGCACTGGTCTACGATGGCCTGCTGCAGCCCCTGCGTCAGACGCGCACTGATGATGTGACTGATGTTCTTGGTCCTGAGCAAAGCTACGACTGCTTTGTCGTAGAAGCCGCTGTCGGCGCGCAAGAGGCCCACCTTGGTGTCGCCCAGATTCTCCAAAGTGGATTCGATGAAGCTCTCGAAGTTGTTGCTCGATGCGGTGTTGCCCGGGCGTAGCCAGAAGTTGGCCACCAGGCGCCAGTCGGCCACAAACGCCAGCAGCGGGTGGTGGCTGGCGCGGCCCTTGTTCTTGGGGTTGTAGCCCTTGGCTGCGCCTTCAATCTGGCCTCCCCAGCGGGTCAATACCGTGGAGTCCACATCCAGGGTGATGGGGTTGAGGTGCAGCTTGTCAAAGAGCCAACGGTAACCGCTGCTTTGTACGCGGGTGGCGCTGGGTTGGTCAAAGCGCTGGAATAGCCTCACGATGGCCTTGTGGCCTGCGGCTTTACCCCAGTCAAACAGGCGCACCAGGGTCGCATCCAGGCGGGTGATGTCGGCATGCGCAAAGCGGGCTGCGCCGCACCAGATGCTGACGATCATTTGTTCGATGAGTTGTTCTGGACGGTAACCCCGGTTGGACCCAGGCGGGGGCAAACCCCAGCTTTGCACCGCCTCTTTGAAGCCCATACCGTCGAGCATGCGTTTGAGCAGAGCCAATCCGCCCCAAGCGGTGACTTCGCGGGAGGTGAACTTCAGATCGAACGGTGTTTCTGGGGGCATTGGCGCTCCAAGCAGTACAGATATCGTTGATTTCATTGGGGATTCCTAATGATATCCATTAGGAATCCGGTAGCGCACGGGGCCGCGCCTGACGGGCTTTCGATAGCAGCCTTGGGGCTAATGGACAATCTCGGTTTAAGGCTTGACACAGTTGGACAAACTCATAGTTGCCAGTGGCTTGATGCTCACGGCTTGCAAACAACTCGTCAGTGAACTCTTGGGGAAATTCGTTTTTTGACCAGAGCACCGAATTCAAAGCATTACGCCGCGGACCACACGTGCACCGAAACCCGACTGTTCGATGTTGTTAATAATCTCATACAGGCTTTGAACACCGGCCGGGAATATGACCACCGGGTTATCGCTCGGGGCTTCAGAATCCACTTTTTCTTCGGACAGCTTGCGAAATTCATCGCCGTCCTTCACGGTGCCGATGATGCGCCCAGACTGACCAGTCACCGTGTGTTGCAGCAACCACTCCGCCTGTTTACCGACTCCCCACAATACGATGGCGGCACTGGATTCGGAACCCAATAGGTACTGCTCATCTAAACCGCGCACAGATAGGTGCTGCCGGACCATAAGCGCTCGATCAGGATTCATGCGCAATCGATCTCGGACAAGGTCATCGAAAAATGCGAACCGAGCACCTTGCTTTAGCAGGCGAAGCGCCAACTCGTACAGCGCGCAAATCAAACCATCTTCCGGGACATCCAGTGTGAAATCACAGCTAATCTGGAAAAGGCAGTCGAGAAGCGGGGATCCTTCTAGCTTGGCGCAATAGGCCTCAATCTCTTGAGTGGAGAAATTACTCGCACCGACGATGTACTTGACAGTCAAACGCCTGGGGTCGTTGAGAACTTTCCTGTAGCGAACAAGGTTCGCCAGTACATCGTCTAGGCCCGACTTGCCACGCAGCGCCAGAAATGTTGCCTCCGTACCTGCATCGATACTTGTCACCAAGTGAAACCGCGGGTCGCGCAGTTGCTCTTCCAAATTGCTTGAGTATTTCAGGCTATTGCTCAGGACCCGTATCTTTCCTGACTGTGGTAACGAGGCAAGGCTTCGATTTATGGGCACAAAGCGGGGACTCAAAGTTGGCTCGCCCCCGCCCCAGACCACGTGGCAATTAGTTTCGAAGCCCGCTGGCATCTGAGCAAGCTGTTCAACGATGGCTGCAGCGTTGTATTGCGCCTCAGTCCCTCCATAGTATTTTGGCGAGCAGTAAGTGCAGCGCATGTTGCAGTGCGCAAAATTTTCTAGCGACAAATAGTTGATGCCGCCGTGGTATAAAGGCCGACGCTCGATATAAGGGCATCCAGAACACTCAGGCGCGCTATCTGCATTGATGCGGTCAACTAGTTTATGTTTCGCCGACTGAATACGCTGCAGATCAATCTGTTCGTCGGCTTTGAGCAGGACCACGTCCCCCTTGCGAATTCCATTCACAAAAAAACGCTTGCAGCAGGCCCGGATTTCGTCGGGGCCAAGAAAAAGGGACGAATCCAGATCTTTGCACGACAGTTGCGTGCTGAACACCTCGCGCAGCGACGCCAACAAAATGAGGTCGGGCTGATCAAATCGCGCGCGCCACATGGAGCCAACATACTCAAAGTTGGTGGCCTGTGGGCCGAATGTGGGAAGCTGTTCTAAGTCGCGTGACCAAGTATCGCCACCCCGGCTGCAGACTCTCAAATACTCCAAGAATGACAAACTAATGGTGTCTTGCAACTCCCGTGTGATCAAGAGCAGCAGCACGCCCAGAGCCTGTACAAGGAACAACTGAAATAGCCTCGGGGTTTCGAGTGCAGATCCTTTCAGGAGCGCTCGTGTTTCGTTATACGCCCGGACGTAACCGTCAATACGCTGCAAGCTCATTCTGGCAGTGATGGCGCCTTCTGTTTTCTGCTTAAGGACAATGGAATGGGGCAGCACGCGAACCCCCTTCGCACACAGCATGAGCTCGACAACATAGCGAATATCCTCGTGCACCCCCGGTGAAAAATGAATGTGATTTTGAGTGATTAAATCCTTGCGAACGACATGCCTGAAAACTTCCTGCATTTCACGAAATGTCAACACCCGCTTTGCCAATTCCAGTCTGGCTTCTTTAGGTGCGTCCGGGTAGGCAAGCTTTAGCGAGTGGGCTACCACATCGATGTCAATAGGCGCCTGTTGCAGCTCAGAAAAAAGTGTGGTGATATGGACTTGATCCAACGCATCGTCATCATCAAGGAACCAGATCCAATGCCCCTTTGCAACGGCCACACCAGCATCCCGTGCAGGCCCCGGACCCGCATTAACTGGCGTCTGAAGAAGAACGAGTCCATGGATCTGTCCAAACCGCTGTTGCAATTGATCAAACGACCCATCTGCGGACTTGTCGTCGACCACGATGCATTCGAACGATGCGCCGGTCGCATCTGCAGCCAGACGCAGGACCGACAAGTAGGCCTCCAATCTTTGCTCGATTAAGCTGCCACGTTGGTAGGTGGGTATGACCACCGAAAGCAAAGTCATATTAGTGCACTACGTCGTAAAGTTGTCGATCCAATGTCGTGGCGTATAGGATGTCCAATTCATTTTCATCCTTAGCCCTCGCGAACAGAATACCTATGCGGCCGATAGGGCTAGGCTCAAGGGGACCCCCAGTCACACGCAAGGGAACCCAGCGTTCCAAAAGCAGGGGCTGAAGAAAATGCAGGTGATCGAAGCCCTGTGCTGCAGGTACTGAAACTGTGTGGCGCATGACAGGGACATACAGTTGGGGATTTTGTATGGAAACGGGCATGCCGAGAAACGGCCGCACATAGTTGTTCACATAGCCAGTGCCACCACTGAGCTCAATCAACTGACTGTAGAGGTCGCCAGGACAGCGGCGGGTGATTTCAATGAGCCATGGTTGTTCGCCGTCAAGGATGAATTGGGTGTGTATGAGTCCATCACTCAAATTTAGTTCTGTCGCGATAGCCTCTATGGCTTGCCGAAGCTTGGCGCGCAATTCGGGTAGCACCACCGGCACCACACGGCTGGTGTCCACCACAAAGGGATTGGCGGTGCAATGTTCCTCTACGAGAAAATCTTGGACCACGTGCCGATCGCAAAGAAATGCAGAGTGACTGAAGAGTTGGCCTTGGACAAAGTCCTCGATAAGACATAGGCCTCTCGCCGAAGCCGAACGCGCCGCCATAACGGCCTGCTGCAGAGCCACTTCGTCCGCCTTTAGAAGAATGCTGACGCCTTTGCCGCTGAAACCATCAACGGGCTTGATGACCAAAGGCCAGCGAAAATTGGCATTGACAAGTAGCGGCTCGGCAGATTCGTTTTCGCTGTCCTGCCACTGTACGCGAGGCACGGGCAGGTGCAGGCGTTGCCCCAATGACCTGAAGCGGTCTTTTTGGTTCAAGTCCTCATCTACATTGACAGGGGCGATACTTGGGAACCGCCCCTGCGAGACAATCGCGCAGGAGCTGTAGGATCGGTCTGTACAACCAGGAACCAGATAGGCAAACTGCTCCTTCTCTACAAGGTCTTTCAAAGCGTTAGTATCTGCGTAGTCAATATGCCAGTAACGATGACACGATTTGGCGAGACAGTCGGAGGGGTTGCCGCCCACCACATGGACTTCGTGCCCCAAACGCACCAATTCTTGGTAGATCGGTTGTACAGAAAAATTGGTGTCCACCAACAGTACTTTGGCCATCGTTATTCTTCCACTTTGACCGTATGACCACTGTTTATTGCGCGACGGATTGCCTCTGTAACCAACAAGTTACGATAACCGTCGACAACTGGTACACGCGGCTCGGTATGACCGAGGATGAGATCAACAAAGTGCGTCAGTTGTCCCCGCAGAGGATCATCACGCTTTACGTCGATATGCTCTTCTAAAAAGGGAACCCACCAACTGGCTTCAGTCTCGGCTTGGCAATAACGAAGCCGCATGGTGGGGAAGCTAAGGCTACCCATGGTCCCGGACACCGTATAGCAGTCGACATCGGCATACGTTGGGTACGCCGGATTCTCGCGCACGGTTTGTTCCCAACTCATTGGTGTGGCAGCTGTGTCAGACAGCACAAAAGTCCCCAAGGCTCCATTAGCGAAACCAAAATTGATGGCAACGGTGTCTTCGACGACGAACTGTCGCACTGCATTCGAAGCCATTGCCTGAACGGTGGCAATCTCCCCCATCAGTGCCCGAAGGTTGCCTACCTCATGAATCATGTTGATTAACAGGGGCCCCCCTCCTGCTTGGGTCCGCCAAGGACCATCCCGGAAATATTGAGCTGGCTTGTAGAACTGAGCACTTCCCACCACAGACACCAAACGACCCAGACGGCCACCTTGGATCACCTGTCGGGCGGCCGACAAGAGTGGGCTATAGGCACGATGGTGGCCGACCAAAGCCTTCGAATTATGGAATCGCACAAGCTCAACCAAATGTCGGGCTTCTTCTAAGTTGCCTGTGACCGGTTTCTCAATCAAGACCGGGATTTTGTTTTCTATACACCAGCGTGCTTGCTCGTAGTGAAAGTCGTTAGGGGACGACACGATCACTCCATCCAGCTCCACTGCCATGGCGCATTGTGCGAGTGAATAAAAAAGTGGCACGCCCTCAGCCGCTGCAATGCTGTGATTCTCCACATGATCAGGCGCCACGATGGTCACCAAGTGAGTGTCTGGGTTAGCCCGGATCAAGGCGATGTGCTTTTTACCGATCAGGCCTGGACCCACCACGACAATACCGACGGACATATTCTTCCTTAGACGTCGTAGTTGTGCCTGTGCAAGTCGCTAACGCACATGACTTGAGAGAATTTGTGAAAGTTCAAAAGCGATCCCTAGTGCCTGTGAAACATTAAGAACTTATCCACAAATAATATTGTCGCCCAGCTTTATCTTTCTGAACGCAATGATCGACGCCGCCAGGTGCTTGAGGGAAAGAAAACTGCGATCCAGCTTTTCGTATCGCACCAGCAATGTGCGGAAGTGGTTGAACCAACTGTGGTCCACCTCGACAACCCAACGCCAGACCTGCTTCTCGGGTCTGCGCTTGAGTTCGCTTGCCTCTTGTCCGCGCCCTTCGACGTGGGGTATGTAGCCGTGTTCTTCGATGCCCTTCATGGCAGGCACTCCGGTTTCGCCCGCGTCGGCACACAGGTGCTTGTGGCGCCTGTGAGGCGGATTGGCTCTTTGAACCACGATGGCATCAAGTACCGCCGCCAACTGAGAGAAATCATGCCGGTTGGCTCCTGTCACGAAGAGCGACAACGAAACGCCATCTCCGTCCACCAGCAAATGGCGATTGCTCCCATTTTTTCTCCGATCCGTCGGGTCGGGTCCGACACTTTGTTGTGCCAGTGGCGCTTTCATCATGGCCCCATCAATACTATGCCATCGCCACGCGGTGCCTTCAAATTCGTCGTACTCGGCAAGACCCGACTGCCACAGAGCCACAAAGACCCCCGCCTTCTCCCACTGCAGGAAACGCGCGTGTATTGCACTGGCGCTACCGTATCGCTCGGTGGGTAACGCATTCCACTGGCAGCCGGTGCGTAGCACATAGACGCCACCTTCAAATACGAGCCGAGGATCCGGCTTGCATCCGCCGCCAGCCTTTCGGGCATAGAGTTAACCAGCAACTTTATGCCACACCGGAATAAGCGGCTCGACACGACTCCAGAAATCATCAGTGACCTCCAGTGCTTTCGAGTTTGCCATCGCCCCCCTGCCTCAACACATTTACAACAGAGAGTTGCTCTTCATCTGTCAACGAGGGATGAATGGGCAGACAAATGACCTTGGCCGCGATACTGCTGGCGTTGACAAGATTATCTGCGCGCGCGGACGGCAGGCCACGGTACATGGGGAACACAGAGATCAGCGGGTAAAAGTAACGCCGCGCGTAGATGTTGGCATCGCGCAGTTTTTGAAACAGCGCATCGCGGCTGCATGGGTAGTCTGGCTCCACCAGCACGGGAAAGTAGGCATAGTTGGCCACCCGCTCACCCGTGGGATTCACACAGTGAAGACCCTTGATATGCTTGAGCAGAGTGCGGTAGTTGTTATCAATTTGCTTGCGCCGCTCCAACGCACGGTCAATGTGCTTAAGCTGTAAAACGCCCAATGCAGCGTTGAACTCACTCATCTTGCCATTAATGCCGGGGGCCACCACGGTGACCTCATCTGTAAAACCAAAGTTCTTCAAGTGGTCAATAAGTACTTTGGTTTTAGCATCTCGGCAGACGATGGCACCGCCCTCAAAGGTGTTGAATACTTTGGTGGCGTGAAAGCTCAGCACCGACAAATCGCCATGCTGAAGCACACTGCCGCAGTGGCACTCCACACCAAAGGCGTGGGCCGCGTCGTAGATGACCTTAAGGTTGTAGTCGTCGGCTATTTTTTGTATCGCATCGACATCGCAAGGGTGGCCATAGCAATGGACGGGCATGATGGCGGTAGTTTGCGGCGTGATGGCGGCCTCTATCTTGGCCGGGTCCATATTGAGCGTACCGGGGTCAATATCTACAAATATCGGCTTGATGCCGTTCCACAGCAGCGAATGCGCGGTAGCCACGAATGAGTAGGGCGTAGTTATTACTTCACCCGTAATGCGCAATGCCTGCAATGCGGTCACCAATGCAATGGTGCCATTGGTGAAAAGCGATATATGTTCCACACCCAGATACTCGCACAGCATTTTCTCTAGCTGGTGGTGAAACGGCCCCCCGTTGGTCAGCACCTTGCTAGCCCATATTTCTTGCAGGTAGGGCATGAACTCCTCCAAAGGCGGAAGGTCCGGTTGGGTAACCAATATGGGGGAGGGTTTGACCATTTTATACCTCACTTCAGTCTACCATGAGAGACGAGTACTCTCGCATGGATAGCGTCAGTATGCATGATCGTCAAAGACGGGGCTCAAATGCTACCAGGCTTTTTGAGTGGCATTCAAGGGCTGTGGGACGAACTTGTGGCTGTCGATACAGGCTCGCACGATGCTAGCGTAGCTCTATTGTTAGACGTAGGCGCAACCGTTTTGCATCAACCTTGGGCCGACGACTTTGCCGCTGCGCGAAACCACTCGCTGGATGCCGCTAGCGGCGACTGGGTGCTGGTGCTCGACGCCGACGAGCACTGCTCGGGCAAGCCACCATTGGCGCAGCCACTTTGCAGATGCGCAATTTGCGAGAAGACGGCCACTAAGACGCTGAAACAACTTTTACGCTGCTCTTTCGCTTCCCACACACACTTGCGTCACGTAAAATCAATTCTTAAACATTAGCAGAAAGAGAACAGCAATGGAAAAAGACATGCAGCAAGAAGTAAGCCTAGGCTTCAATCAGTCTAAAGTATTTATAGAAAGCGAAGGCGACGGTTGGTTTGAAAGGAATAAAACAGCAGTCAATAGCAAATCAAGCTTCTACGAAACAGAAACAATAAAGCGCGTCCTTCAGCACTATAAAGACAATATCAATAATGTGTTAGAAATCGGCTGCGGCAATGGCGCAAAACTTTTTGATTTATGCGATTACTTTAAGGCAACAGGTTCTGGCATAGACCCTTCGGCCGCAGCAGTAAAAAATGGAAAAGAACTACACAAAGATTTACAACTATCAGTTTCAACTGCTTCAAAACTTCCATATACCGACGATAACTTTGATTTAGTTTATTTTGGATTTTGTTTGTATTTGGTTGATAGAAATGATATTTTTAAAGCGGCAGCAGAAGCAGATAGAGTGCTAAAGAACGGCGGCTTTTTAGCAATACTTGATTTTGACCCTAAACAAAGACATAAACGAGCCTATCACCATAAGCCAGGTTTGTTCTCTTTCAAAACTTCATATGCTGATTTTTTTACAGCAGGCGGCCACTACTATCTTGTAGCCAAAGAAAGTTTTTCACACGGCGCAAGTCATTTCACAACTGATAGCGACGAGCGAGTGTCTGTTTCTATTTTGTATAAAGAACCTGAAGCGTATTAAACCAACTCAACAGTAAGCGGTAAGCGCTCCAGCAACCACAGTAGATCAATGCGATACAACTTGCCAATCAGACTCACCGCCTCATCGGCGCGCCCGCGTTTGCCTTTGGGCTGCACCCGAGTCGCCTCCACAAAGCGTCGTCTTACATGCGCCCAGCACGCCAGGCGCTCAATACCGTCGGTGCGCGCCACCTCGTTGTAGCCGTCATAGCCATCGGTCATCAAATAACCCTTGAATCCTTCCAGCAGAGCAGTTGGCACATGATGATTAGAATTTGAGCGCAATTACTTTATTCTTGTGCAAAAGTAAATCCCTGTTTAGCAGGAAAGATCCATGGCTGAAACCCTGTCTGTATGCATGATCGTCAAAGACGAGGCTCAAATGCTACCTGGCTTTTTGAGTGGCATTCAAGGGCTGTGGGACGAGCTTGTGGCTGTCGATACAGGCTCGCACGATGCTAGCGTAGCTCTATTGTTAGACGTAGGCGCAACCGTTTTGCATCAACCTTGGGCCGACGACTTTGCCGCTGCGCGAAACCACTCGCTCGATGCCGCTAGCGGTGACTGGGTGCTGGTGCTGGACGCCGACGAGCGCTGCTCGCCAGCATTCATAGCCCAGACTCGTGCACTGCTCGGGCAAGCCACCATTGGCGCAGCCACTGTGCAGATGCGCAATTTGCGAGAAGACGGCCACGTGCATGAGGCGCGGCTGCTGAGGATGTTCCGCCGCAATGCCGCTGTGCGCTACCGGTACGCCATCCACGAGGATGTGTCAGAGTCACTCTGGCCGGTGCTGGCGGCACGCGGTCAGCAA
>Ga0214919_10005848_pt1 | contig 17173 bp, 15 predicted proteins | sample LL1503_MetaG_FD_177994 | JGI IMG/M metagenome (GOLD analysis project Ga0214919, IMG submission 177994) | Freshwater microbial communities from Lake Lanier, Atlanta, Georgia, United States - LL-1503 | ecosystem: Environmental > Aquatic > Freshwater > Lake | place: USA: Georgia | collected...
CCTGTTGTCGGCATGGCCGGCGCTGGCTGCGGCGCAGCCCGCAGGGCCGGGTTTGCCGCTGCTGATCGGTCAGGCTGCAGGCGGTACCGCCTATTCGGTGCCGGTGCAGACGCTGCTGTTCTTCACCGCGCTGTCATTCCTGCCGGCCCTGCTGCTGATGATGACCGGCTTCACCCGCATCGTGATCGTGCTGTCGCTGCTTCGCCAGGCGTTGGGCACCACCGCCGCGCCACCCAACCAAGTGATCGTGGGCTTGAGCCTGTTCTTGACCTTTTTCGTGATGTCGCCCACGCTCGACAAGGTCTACAACGACGCCTGGCTGCCGTACTCGACCCTGCAGATCGATTTCCCCCAGGCTGTCGAGCGCGGCGCCAAGCCGATGCGCGAATTCATGCTCAAGCAGACTCGCCGCGGCGACCTGCAACTCTTCGCGCGGCTGGCCAAGATCGCGCCCGACCTCAAGGGCGAGTCCGTGCCCTTCACCGTCCTGGTGCCTGCATTTGTCACCAGTGAACTCAAGAGCGCTTTCCAGATCGGTTTTCTGATCTTCATCCCGTTCCTGATCATCGACATGATTGTCGCCAGCGTGCTGATGAGCCTGGGCATGATGATGCTGTCGCCGGTGTTGGTGTCGCTGCCTTTCAAGCTGATGCTGTTCGTGCTGGCCGACGGCTGGAACCTGTTGCTGGGGTCATTGGCCGCCAGCTTCACTAGTTAGCAAACAGCACGTCGAAATACAATGGACAGCCAACACGCGTTCCACCTCGGCCAGCAAGGCCTGTACATGCTGCTGATGGTCTCGGCGCCGATCCTGCTGTCGGTGCTGGTGGTGGGTCTGGTCGTGAGCATCTTCCAGGCCGCAACCCAGATCAACGAGGCCACGCTGAGCTTTGTGCCCAAGGTGGTCGCTGCGGTGGCGGCGCTGGCGGTCGCCGGGCCCTGGATGTTGACGATGCTGGTCGATTACCTGCAGCGCACCTTGCTGGCCATTCCCACGGCCATCGGCTGATCGACGACAACACCGATGATCGGGCTGAGCGAACCGCAGATCCTGGCCTGGCTGACGCCCTTGATCTGGCCGTTTCTACGCGCACTGGCCTTGCTGACGAGCTTGCCGGTTTTCAGCCAGCGCGCGGTGCCTATGCGTGTGAAGATCGGGCTGGCGCTGCTGATCGCGCTCGCAGCCCAGCCCTCGTTGCCGCCGATGCCGGTGATCGCGCTCGACACACCGGCGGCGGTCATGACGCTGCTACAGCAGTTGCTGGTCGGTCTGACGCTGGGCTTTGCAGTGCGTCTGGTGTTCGCCGCTGTCGAACTCGGTGGCGAGTTGATCGGCCTGCAGATGGGCCTGAATTTCGCCGGCTTCTTCGACCCGGCCACCGCCAGCCAGGGAACGGCCAGTGGCCGCTTTTTTGGCACCCTGGTGGCGTTCTTGTTTGTGCTGTCGAACAGCCATCTGGCGGTGATCGGTGCACTGGCGCGCAGCTTCGAGGTCTTCGCTGTCGGCGCCGAACCCTTCGCGTTCCTGCGCCACACACTGCCCCAGCAATGGGGCGCCGAGGTCTTCACGCTCGGCCTGTGGATCGCGCTCCCGCTGGTGGGCATGCTGCTGTTCGTCAACCTGGTGCTCGGCGTGATCTCACGGGTGGCGCCGCAGATCAGCGTCTTCTCGATCGGCTTTCCCGTCACGGTCTCGGTCGGATTGATCGGCATGTTGTTGACGCTGCCACTGCTCGAACAGCCCATTGCCACGGCCCTGGCGCAGCTATTGCTGCGATTCCAGTGAGAGGACCATGGCCACAGCGCTGGCGCGCGCCTCAGTCGCCCACCAAGCCCTGCCGGATCGCATAGACGGTGAGCTCGGAATTGTTCTGCAGCCCGAGCTTTTCCAGCACCCGCGCGCGGTAGACGCTGACGGTCTTGGGGCTCAAGCTCAGCTGCTCGGCGATATCGCCCAAGCGCTTGCCGGAGGCGATCAGCACCAGGGTCTGCATTTCTCGATCCGACAGCTTGTCGTGCGCATGCTCGGACACCGGCATCGTCAAGCTCTCGACCAACATCTGCGCGATCTCGGGCGTGATGTATTTGCGGCCCTGCGCCACCGTTCGCACCGCGTGGACGATCTGCTGCGGGTCGGCGCCCTTGTTGACATAGCCGTAGGCACCCGCTCGCAGCGCCCGTATCGCGTACTGGTCTTCGGGGTACATGCTGACGACCAGCACTTTGACCGGCGAGCCTTCGTCCTTGAGCGCGCGCATCACATCCAAGCCGCTGCGCCCGGGCAGGTTGATATCGAGCACCAGCACGTCGCAGCCCAGGGCCTGGCCAATCCTGGCGCCGACATCGGATCCATCCGGGGCGGGTGCGGCCAGGCGGCGCATCAGCGCGCGAAGCTCAGCGTAGTCAGCTGCCTCGCCCACCACATCGATGTCGGCGGCGTCGGCCAGCGTGTCGCGGATGCCGCGCCGGATCAGCGCATGGTCGTCGCAGACGATCACCTTGATCATGCTGCGTCCCAGTTCGATGGCTGCCAGTCGACCGCCGCCGGGGTATCGACACTCGAAGCGCCAAGCAAGATCGGGTCAATCGGCACCGACAACAACAAGACCGTACCGGCATTCGAACTGCTGACCTCCACCCAGCCACCGACGTTGCGTGCTCGCTCGTGCAGGCCACGCAGCCCGAAACCGCCCGGCTTGGCCGCTTCGTCAGCGCCCAGGCCGCAGCCGTTGTCGCTGACTTCGAGCGACAACACACCGCCGCTGAGCGACAAGTCGATCAACACCTTGGTCGCGCGGGCATGTTTGCTGACGTTGGTCAGTGCTTCCTGGGCGAAGCGGTAAGCCGCCAAGGACACGCCAGTCGGCAACTGCAGGTTGTCGTGGCTGCTGCGAAAGTTGCAGACCAGGCCCTCGCGCTTGCGAAACCTGCCCGCCATCCACTGCAGCGCCGCCACCAGGCCTTGCTCCAAAATGGCCGGTCGAAGGTTGTGCATGATGCGCTGGCTCGCCTCGACCGCATGCGCCACCACCTCGAGCGCAGCGCTCAGGCGCTGCTGCACTTCGGGAGATTCGACATGACGGCCTATCCAGGCCAGGTCGAACTTGATCGCGGTCAAGCTAGCGCCGACATCGTCATGGATCTCGCGGGCGATCGCGGCACGCTCGGCTTCGATGCTGGTTTGCAGATGCTGGGCCAACTCAGCCAAGCGCTGGCGGCTGCTGGCCAGATCGCGATCGGCGCGCTGCCGTGCGACCCGCTCGCGGTTGGCAGCGATCGCGTGTTCGACCGCAGGCGCGAGCCGCGCCAGGTTGTTCTTGAGCAGGTAGTCGGACGCGCCGTTGCGCATCGCTGCAACCGCCATGTCCTCGCCGATCTCACCCGAGACCAACACAAACGGCAGCTGCAGGCCGCTGTCCTTGAGGATTTGCAGCGCTTGCAGCCCCGTGAAGCCTGGCAGCTTGAAATCCGACAACACCAAGTCCCAATCCTGCTGGGTCAGCGCATGTCGGTAATCGGCCTCGGTGTCGACCCGCAGCAGCCAAGGCGTCAGGCCGGCGTGTCGCAGGTAGGCGACGACCAGTTCGTGGTCGAGCGCGGAGTCCTCCAGGTGCAGAACCCGCAAGCTCCGGTCTGCTGAGACAGGAATTGCCGGTCGAGACGCATGGGCCATGGCTGAAGTATGGCAAAGCCTGAGGCCGATCGAATTGCGCAAGACCCTGTGCTGCGGCCGGTCTGCGGTCGGTTGCGAACAAGTTCCTGCCCGATCGGGGGCGCGGCCCCAACCCTACCCAACCCAGGCTCAACCCTGCCCCTGATCGGCCGAAAACAAGCCAGGCCTGCACACACAAGCTCGGCTGCCGGGCAATGTTTTAACGCACAGCGGTGCCGTGATGCGGAGTGACGATGCCAGATGAAGACCCGAACCCTGCCCAAACGCCGCTGCACTGGCTGCTGGCGGCCGACCTGCAGGACAACCTGATGGTCGCCAGCAACGATCTGGACCGCTTGCAGCGGCTGCTGTGCGACGCCAGCGAGACCTTGATGGGCCACTTCGATGCGGCCGCCAACCAGATCCGGCCATTGGCGCGTCTGGCGGCGCAGCACCCCGAACTGCCGCAAGACCAGCTGCACGAGGCCATGGTCCAGCTCAGCGGCGCGATCACTGCACTGCAGTTCCAGGACATGGCCTCGCAGCTGCTGGAGCACACCCACAGTCGCCTGCGCCACTGCGCTGACCAACTGGCGCAGGCAGCGATGGACGACGACGAGGACGGGGTGGTGCAGGACGCACCGACCCGGCCCAACCCGGTGACCCAGGACGAGATGGACGCCGGCTCGGTCGAGCTGTTTTAGTTTCCCCGCCCGCCACCGAAAACAAAGCGTAATTCCGGAGAAAGAGATGCACTCAATCCTCGCTGTCGATGACTCGGCCTCGATGCGCCAGATGGTTTCATTCACCTTGAAGAACGCAGGTTTCAAGGTCATCGAGGCAGTGGACGGCCAGGATGCCTGGGAGAAAGCCAGCCAGCGCGACTTCCAGCTGGTGCTGACCGATCAAAACATGCCTCGCATGGACGGCATCTCGTTGACCAAAAAGCTGCGCGAGAACCCAAAGTTCAAAACCACACCGATCCTGATCCTGACCACCGAGTCGAGCGACCAGATGAAGCAGGCAGGTCGCGCCGCTGGGGCTACCGGTTGGCTGGTCAAACCCTTTGACCCCGCCAAGCTGATCGAGGTGATCGGCAAGGTGATCCGCTGAACCACCTGCCGATGCCCGACCCAGCGCGCACGCCGCGCGAGCAACCTGCCGGAGACAGAACGCCATGACCGAGACCAGCCGCAACGCGCAGTCCGCCGATTTCGACCTGAGCCAGTTCTTCCAGGTTTTCTTCGAGGAAGCCAGCGAGAACCTGCAGACGATGGAGCAGATGCTGCTCGCGCTCGACGTCGAGGCGGCTGACGACGAGACGCTCAATGCGATCTTCCGCTGCGCGCATTCGGTCAAAGGTGGCGCGGCCACTTTTGGATTTTCCGACGTGGCCGAGTTGACGCACCAGATGGAGACGCTGCTCGACAAACTGCGCCGCCACGAACTCGCACCCCGACCGCAGATGGTCGATCTGCTGTTGGCTGCCGGCGATTCGCTGCGATCGCTGTTGGCACGCCATCAAGGCAGCGACGAAGCGGCGCCCGAGACCAGCGGGCTGCTGCGCGACATTCGGGCGCTGTGTGCTGGCGGCGCCGGCACTGCGACGCAGGTCGGTCCCGCCGCGACCGAGCCGACACCGGCCGCCGCGACGCCCAGGCTGCTCGAGCTCACCGTCGGCGAGTTGGTCGACGACAGCCTGGCTGACAGCTTGGTCGAGTTGTTCAACGAGATCGCCGACCTCGGCCAGATCGAAGCGCTGGACGCCGGCCGCGCCGCCGACGGCATGCGACGGTTCAAGCTCACGACCACCTGCAGCGACAGCGACTTGCTGGATTTGTTCACCTTCCATGTGCCGCGCGAGGCGCTGCGCCTGGCCCCGCTCGGGCCGGGCTACGGCTTCCACGAAGGCGCGCCGGGCGCCCCTGCTGAGCCGACAGGCTATGGATTCTTCGCCGATGCCCCGGGGGCGCCGATCGCCCAAGCTGCACCGGTGCCGACCGAGACGCCAGCCGGGTTTGCCGCGCCAAGGGCCGAGCCCAAAGCGGCGCTGGATTCGGCCACGCTGCGCGTGTCGATCGAAAAAGTCGACCAGCTGATCAACCTGGTCGGCGAACTGGTGATCACCCAGGCCATGCTTGCGCAACACCGCAGCGAAGGTTCGATGGACCAGCAACTCGGTGCGGGGCTGGCAGACCTGGAGCGCAACACCCGAGACCTGCAGGAAGCGGTGATGTCGATCCGCATGATCCCGATGGCGATGGTCTTCAACCGCTTCCCGCGCATGCTGCGCGACCTGGCCGCCAAGCTGGGCAAGAAGGTCGAGCTGGTGACGGTGGGAGAGTCGACCGAGCTCGACAAGGGCATGGTCGAGAAGATCACCGACCCGCTGACGCACCTGGTTCGCAACAGCTGCGACCATGGCATCGAACTGCCGGCCGAGCGCGCCGCGCGCGGCAAGCCGGAGCAGGGAACCATCACCCTGGTGGCCAGCCATCAGGGTGGCAGCATCGTGATAGAGGTTCGCGACGACGGCCGCGGGCTGAACCGGGCCAAGCTGCTGCAAAAAGCGCGGGAAAAAGGGCTGCCTGCAGCCGACACGCTGACCGACAGCGAGGTCTGGGGTTTGATCTTTGCGCCCGGGTTTTCCACCGCCGAGACGGTGACCGATGTCTCGGGCCGCGGCGTGGGTATGGACGTCGTCAAGAAGAACATCACCGCGCTCGGTGGCACGGTCGAGATCGACAGCGCCGAAGGCCATGGCATGAGCGTGAAGGTGCGGCTGCCGCTGACACTGGCAATCATGGACGGCATGAGCGTGGGCGTGGCCCAGGAGTGCTACATCCTGCCGCTGGGTTCGGTCGTGGAATCGTTCCAATGCCAACCGGGCATGGTGCGCACCATCGGCGGCAGTGCCAGAGTGGTCGAGGTGCGCGGCGATTACATGCCAGTGATCGATCTGGAACAGCTGTTCCAGGTGCCGCGAGCCGATGCCGGCGATACCGGCAGCAACATCATGGTCGTCGTCGAGGCCGAAAGCGGGCGTGTCGCGCTGCTGGTGGACGAATTGCTGGGCCAGCAGCAGGTGGTCGTCAAGAACCTCGAGGCCAACTACCGCAAGGTGCCCGATGTCTCGGGCGCCACCATCATGGGCGACGGCCGGGTCGCACTGATCCTGGACATCGGCGCGTTGGTACGACGCAGCCGCCATTGATTCGCGCCGGGCAGCGCTTCAGCGCAGACCATCGCAGCCGATAAAACCTTGAGCGGCCAGACGCCGCAACCTTGATTCACCGGAGACCGCCATGGACATGATCACCGACGCCGCCCAGATCGCACGCCACGAGACCCACCGCGCGATCGCCAACGCTGGGAGCCGTGAGGCGCTGGGCAAGTCACCCAAGGGCGAGTACCTCACCTTCCGTCTCGGTGCCGAGGAGTACGGCATCGACATCCTGCGGGTGCAGGAAATCCGCTCGTTCGAGCCACCCACCCGTATCGCCAACGCGCCTGCCTTCCTCAAGGGCGTGGTCAACCTGCGAGGCGTGATCGTGCCGATCGTCGACCTGCGGCTCAAACTAGGTTGCGACAACGCCGAGTACAACCACTTCACGGTGGTGATCGTGCTCAACGTGCGCGCAAGAGTGGTCGGCGCCGTCGTCGATTCGGTCTCCGATGTGCTGGAACTGGGCGGTGACGCGATCCGACCCGCCCCGGCGCTCAATGCCAGCATCGACACCAGCTTCATCACCGGCATCGGCAGCGTCAACGACCGGATGCTGATCCTGATGGACATCGAGGCACTGATGGGCAGTGCCGACATGGGATTGATGGACGACGTGATCGCCTGAAGTCCACCTTTTCGCAAGTTCGCCGCCTGCTGGAAAACAACCATGAAAATCGCCACCCGCCTGTGGTTACCCACGCTGACAGTGACCAGCGTCTTGGCCGTGATGGCCGTCTGCCTGGCGCTGCGCAGCAACCAGCAAGAGGCCCAGGCGGATGCGCAGTTGCTTGCCCAGCAAGCCAAGCTGCTCGACGCAGCGACCTGGCAGGGCTTGACCAACGCCAACACAGCGCGCGTGATCGCCAGCGTGATGAGTGAGGACCCTTCGGTCGAAGTCGCGCTGAAACCCGAGATCGAGGCCAGCACGGCGCGCATCAGCGAGATCGCTCAGCGCATCGACGCGGCCGCGACGGACGGCGACGAAAAGGCCGCGCTGGCCCGGATTGCACAGGCCCGCCAGGTCTACATCGATGCCCGAAACAATGCCAGAAAGGCCAGGACAGAAGGCGACGCTGCGGCCGCTCAGGCCTTGCTCAGCGACCAGGTCCGGCCCGCCGTCAGCGCTTACCTGTCGGCTCAGCAAGCCTATCTGGCGATGCAGCAGCGCCATGCCGAGGTCGCCCGCGCCCAGGCTGGCGCGCAACGCAAGGCCACGCTATGGGCTGCGGTTGGGACGATGGCACTGCTGATGCTGGGCCTGGCCATCGCCACGCTGCTGCAGGTGCGGTCGATCTGCCGGCCGATGTACAGCCTGGCGGCCATCGCCGGGCGCATCGGCGAGGGCGACCTCGAGGTCGAGGTCGACACCCGACGCGGCGATGAGATCGGCGCCGTGAGTCAGTCGCTGGCAGCGATGCGAGATGCGCTGCGCGGCATCGTCGGCCCGGTACGCCAGGCGGCTGAGTCGATCCAACTGGCCAGCGCCGAGGTGGCCTCGGGCAACACCGACCTGAGCCAGCGCACCGAGCAGGCCGCGTCCAGCCTGCAACAGACCGCCAGCTCGACCGAGCAACTGGCCTGCAACGTGCGCCAGAGCGCCGACGCCGCAGACCAGGCCCAGCAACTGGCAGCCTCGGCCTCGGTGGTGGCGCGCCGTGGCGGCGAGGTGGTCTCGCAAGTGGTCAGCACCATGGACGAGATCAACGGCTCGTCCAAACGCATCGCCGACATCGTCGGCACGATCGACGGCATCGCTTTCCAGACCAACATCCTCGCGCTCAACGCGGCGGTCGAAGCCGCGCGCGCCGGTGAACAAGGGCGAGGCTTCGCGGTCGTGGCTGCCGAAGTGCGCAGCCTGGCCCAGCGCAGCGCCAGCGCCGCACGCGAGATCAAGACCTTGATAGGCGCCAGCGTCGACAAGGTCGAGACCGGCGCCCGCCTGGTGCGCGACGCCGGTGCGACGATGGGCGAGATCGTCACGAGTGTGCAGCGCGTGGCTGACGTGATCGGCGAGATCAGCGCTGCGGCGCGCGAGCAGGATCAACGCGTCGGCGAGGTCAACAGCGCCGTCAACAGCCTGGACCAGATGACCCAGCAGAACGCCGCGCTGGTCGAGCAAAGCGCCGCAGCGGCCGAGAGCCTGCGCGAACAGGCGCAGCGGCTGGCGACGACGATGCAGCGCTTCCGCTTCACTGGTGACCCGGTCTCGTCAGTCGGTGCCGGCCAGCCATCGGTGCGAGCGCGGCCCTCTCCACCGGCCAAGGTGACCGCTGCGTTCACCGCACGAAAACCGGCTGTCCGGACTGCCATCACAGCCCCGCGCACGGCCGAGGCTGCCCAGGCAGCGATCGCCAGGGCCATCCAGACCTCGCGCCAGGCCGCACCGGTTGCGACGCTTGCGACGCTTGCGTCGGTCGCGTCAGTCGCGTCGGTCGCGTCGGTCGCGTCGGTCGCGTCGGACGACTGGGAGTCGTTCTAGACCGCCACGGCAGAACTGGCAGCGCCATGCGCGCAAGCTGCCACTCACAGCTGCCAGCCGAGACGCCGCTTCACTCCGACGCGCGTCGCAAGGTGTCCATCACCGGCCTGCGCAGCACTTCGCGCAAGCCCCACCAACCTGCCGCCCAGGCCAGCAGCGCACCGGCGACCGTGCCAGCCAGCGGCACCCATGGCGAAGGCGCCCAAGCGAATTCGAACACCTGGCGCGCCAGCAAGCCACCCAACACCACCGCGGCCAAGGCCGCCAACAGCCCCGCGAGTGCCCCCACGCCCAGCAGTTCAGCGCGCTGAACCTGGCGCAGCAGCGCGCTGCCCGCGCCCACCGCACGCATCACGGCGTACTCGCGGGCCCGGTTTTCGCGGGTCGAACTCACAGCCGCGAACAGCACCACCAAGCCGGCGGCCAACGTGAAGCCGAACAAGAACTCCACTGCCCGTACCACCTGGTCGAGCACCGCCTGGACCTGGCCCAGCGAGGCGGACAGGTCGACCAGGGTCAGGTTGGGAAACTGCTGAGCCAGCGTGCGGTCCAGCCCAGGCGCCAGCGTGCGGAAAGCGCTGATGTAACTCAGCGGCAGGTCATCCATGCGCGCCTGCGGAAACATCACGAAGAAGTTGACGCGCATCGAACCCCAGTCAACCTTGCGCAGGCTGCTGATGCGGCCCTCGCGGACATTGCCGGCGATGTCGAAGCGCAAGCGGTCGCCGAGTTGCAGGCCCAGGGTCTGCGCCAGCCCGGCCTCGACGCTCAGCGCGTCGGCTTCATCGGGCGTCCAACGCCCGCCGGTCAACAGGTTGTGGCTGGGCAACTGGGCCGAATGGCTCAGGTTGAACTCGCGCTCGACCAGGCGCTGGGCGCGATCGTCTGGGTATTGGCCTGGCGCAATATCCTTGCCGTTGATCGCCACCAGCCGGCCGCGGATCATCGGGTACCAGTCGTAGCGCGTGACACCGGCAGCCTTGAGCGTGGCCTGGAAGGCCTCGCCTTGCTCGGGCTGCAGGTTGATGACGAAGCGGTTCGGCGCATCAGCCGGTGTGGCCGCGCGCCAGGCCGAAATCAAGTCAGTGCGCAGCAGCACCAGCAGCATCAACGCGAGCAATCCGACCGCCAGCGTCGAGACTTGCAGCACCACCAGCGCCGGCCGCGCCGACAGCTGGCGCGTGGCGAGCACCAGCCAACGCGGCGCGGCGGCGCCCAGCGTCCACCAGCGCGGCTCGCCGACCGAAGGCACAGCGCGACGCAGCAGCGCCACCGCGCCCCAGGCCAGCAGCGCGAAGACCGCAATCGCGCCAGCAAACCCGCCCACCGCCAGCAGGCCCATCTTGAGGTCGGAAGAAGCCGCCACCAGCAGCGCTGCAAAACCAGCGCTGCCGGCGATCAACACCGCGGCAGACGCAGCGTGCGGACTGCCGACGTCGCGCCGGATCACCCGCAGCGGTGGCACGCGCGCGAGCTGCAGCACCGGCGGCAGGCCAAAGGCCGCCAGCAGCGTCATGCCAACGCCCAGCCCGAAAACAGCAGGCGCCCAGGTGGCCGGCGGCAAATTGGCATCGACCAAGCCCGCGAGCAAGCTGACGAAGACGAAATGCACTGCAAAGCCCAGCGCCGCACCGATCGCACTGGCGACCAACCCGACGGCGCCGAACTCCAGCGCGTAGGCGCCGGCAATCGCGCGCTGCGGCGCGCCCAGCACCCGCAGCATCGCGCAGTCGTCGAGATGGCGCTGGGAAAAGTCGCGCGCTGCGATCGCCACCGCGACCGCCGCCAGCAGCGCGGCCAGCAGCGCGACCAGGTTCAGAAAGCGCTGCGCCCGGTCCAGCGTCTGGCGCATCTCGGGGCGGCCGGACTCCAAGGACTCGATGCGCAGACCACGCAGCTTGGTCGCGGCGATATGACCCTGGGCCCAGCGCACGAACTCGCGCACCCCCGCCTGGCGGTCGAGCGGCGCGGCGAGCATCAAACGGTGCGTCACGCGGCTGGTCGGCTGCACCAGACCGGTGGCGGCCAGGTCGGCGGCGGCCAGCATCACGCGCGGCGCGAAGCTCATGAAACCGGCACCACGGTCGGGCTCCTGCACGATCACACGGGCGATCGCAAAGCCTTGCTCGCCCAGCAACAAGGTGTCGCCAGGCACGAGCGCCAATGCGTCGAGCAATCCGGCATCGACCCAGACCGTGCCGCGCGCCGGGCCGCCGACCAGCACCTGCTCAGGGCCGCCAACGCGCGCGGCCAGGAGCATCTGGCCGCGCAGCGGGTAGGCATCGGTCACGGCCTTGACAGCGACCAAGCGCGTCGCACCGCCCTTGGCATCGGGCGCACGCGCCATGCTCGGAAAACTGGCGCTGCTTGCCAGTTGCAGGCCGAGCATGCGGGCCCGCTCAACAAATGCCGGCGGCGCAGCCTGGTCGCTGGCCAGCACCACGTCACCGCCCAGCAACTTGCCGGCATCGCGCACCAGCGCAGCCTCGAGCCGGGTCGCGAAGAAACCTACCGCGCTGAGCGCGGCCACCGCCAGCACCACCGCGACCATCAACAGCCGCAGCTCGCCGGCACGAAAGTCGCGCCAGCCCTGGCGCCAGGCCAGCGCGAAGATGGAGACAGGCAATGCGTGGGAGTTCATGGGCAGGACGGTACACCAACAGCACGACGCCTCGGCCCACCCTGTCAATGCGTTTTGAACGCAGCGTGCAGTGGCTTCGAACCTGAGGCCGCGCAGCCGCTGCTTTAATCCTGGCATGACGATCGCTCCTTTGTTCCTGTCCCATGGCTCGCCGATGACTGCGCTCGAACCCGGCGCCACCGGCCCCTTCTGGCAACAGCTGGGCACGGCCATCGCGGCCACGGCGCAAAAACCGCGTGCCATCCTGGCGCTGTCGGCCCATTCGCTGACCCGCGAGCCGGTGCTGCTGGCCGCCACGCAACACCACACGGTGCACGATTTCTCAGGCTTTCCCGACGCGCTGTACCAATTGCGCTACGACGCGCCTGGCGCGCCCGAACTCGCAGCGCGTGTGGCCGAGCTGCTGCGCGGCGCCGGCCTGCCGGTGCACAGCCAGGCCGAGGGCGGACTGGATCACGGCATCTGGACGCCGCTGCGTTTCATGTGGCCGGCCGCCGACATGCCGGTGCTGCCGCTGGCGTTCCCACCCGACTGGTCCCCGGCCCGGCTGTTTGCGCTGGGCCAGGCGCTCGCGCCGCTGACCGACGAAGGCGTGTTGGTGCTGGGCAGCGGCAGCATCACGCACAACCTGCGGCTGGTGTTTGCCAACAGCCGACCGCCGCTGGACGCGCCCGAGATCGCCGAATGCGCGGCCTTTCGCCGCTGGTTCGCCGAGCGCGCGGCGGCCGCCGACTGGCCGGCGCTGCTCGACTACCGCCGCCAGGCGCCGCACGCGGTGCTGATGCATCCGACCGATGAGCATCTGCTGCCGTTCTTCATCGCCGCCGGCGCCGGTGGGACCGGCAGGCGGCTGCACCAAAGCCTGACCTATGGCTGCCTGGGCATGGACGCCTATGCTTTTGGCGAATCGGCCGCTGCCCTGGGCTGACGGCGGCGAGCTCAGCGCGACGCGGGCAACACGCCCACCACCCCTTGGACCAACCAGTCCATGCCGACGATCTGGGCATCGTCCAGCACGCCCCGCGCCAAGCGGCTGCGACCTTGGTTGTCGACCAGCGGCGCGGCAAACGGCTTGAACTGCCCGTCGATGATCGCCTGCTGACGCTGCGCCAACTCGGCCTTCACGGCCACAGGCAGCGCCGGATTGACGGCGCTGAGTTGCACCAGTCCGTCCTTCATACCGCCCCAGACCGGTTTCGGCGTCCAAGTGCCAGCGATCACCGAGCGCGCCACCTCGGTGTAATAGCCACCCCATTGGTGGGTCACCGCTGCGAGCTGGGCCTTGGGCGCGAAGCGAGCCATGTCGCTCTGGTAAGCCAGCAGCATCACGCCCTTTTCCTCAGCTGCCTGCGCGACTGCGGATGAACCGCTGTGGTTGGTCAGCACATCGGCGCCTTGGTTGACCAGCGTGATCGCGGCCTCGCGCTCGCGCGCCGGGTCGAACCAACTGTTGAGCCAGACCAGCCGGACCTCGGCCTTGGGGTTGGCCGCGCGCATGCCCAGCGTGAAGGCGTTGACGCCCTGCACCACCTCGGGTATTGGAAAGCCCGCCACATAACCGGCCACGCCGGTCTTGCTCTGCTTGCCGGCCAACCAACCGGCGAGCCAGCGTGCCTCGTAGTAGCGGGCGTTGTAGGTGCCCAGGTTGGCCGCGGTCTTGTAGCCGCCGGCATGCTCGAAGCGCGCGGCAGGAAATTCCGCCGCCACCCGCAGCGCGGGCTCCAAGTAGCCGAAGCTGGTGGCGAAGATCAGGCCGCAGCCCTGCTGCGCCAGGTCGCGCATCACGCGCTCGCTGTCAGGCCCTTCGGCCACCGCCTCGACGACGCGGGTACTGACCTGGCTGCCGAGGGCTTTGGCCAGCGTTTGACGTCCCAGGTCGTGCTGGTAAGTCCAGCCGGCTTGGCCGACCGGGCTGACATAGACAAAGCAGGCCTGCAACGCAGCCGTTTGAGGCGCCGCCGCGAACGCGCTCACGCCGATGGCACTGACAAGCGCAGCCGTGACGGCGCGCGGGAGGTTTTTGAACATGGTGTTCCTCGACATGGCCCCGTGGAATGAAAAACGCCGGCTTCGGGGGCACGAAACCAGCGTTGCCAGGATTGTCGCAGACCGCCTGCGGCCAACCCGCCACGCCATCCAGGAGTTGGGCCGCCGCTGGCCATTGCGCGAGACGCCTTAGGATCGGTGCAACACGAGGAGCCCATCCATGTCCCACATCAGCCTTGCCCGGACCGATCCAATCGCCCGCCAACAGCCCACCAAGCCGCACGCCTTCGTGGCGTTGCTGGCGGCCCTCGCTGCAACGCTGTTGACAGCAACAGCCTTGCAGGCCAAGACCTTGGTCTATTGCTCTGAGGGCTCGCCCGAGAACTTCTCGCCCGCGATCAACACCACCGGCACCAGCTTCGACGCCGCGCGCCCGGTCTACGACAAACTGACCCAGTTCGCGCGAGGCTCGACCCAGGTCGAACCCGGCCTGGCCGAGAGCTGGACCGTGTCGCCCGACGGCCGGGTCTTCAGCTTCAAGCTGCGCAAGGGCGTCAAGTTCCACTCGGGCGTCAACGGCTTCAAACCGACGCGCGACTTCAACGCTGACGACGTGCTGTTCTCGTTCGAACGCCAATGGAAAGCCGACCACCCCTATGCCAAGGTCTCGGGCGGCAAATACGACTACTTCGCCGACATGGGGCTGAACGAGGACTTGGCATCGATCGACAAGATCGACCCGATGACGGTGCGGATCACGCTGAAGAAGGCCAACGTCACGATGCTGGCCAACCTGGCGATGGATTTCGCCAGCATCGCCTCGGCCGAATACGCCGACTTCCTGGCCAAGGCCGGCAAAAAAGAGCAACTCGACCAGCAGCCGGTGGGCACCGGGCCGTTCTCGTTCGTCGCCTACCAGAAGGATGCGGTGATCCGCTTCAAAGCCAACAAGGACTACTGGGGACCGGCGGGCGAAAAAGCGCTGGTCGACGACCTGGTGTTCGCGATCACGCCCGACCCGACTGCGCGCTACAGCAAGCTCAAAGCCGGCGAATGCCATTTCGTGATCGCGCCGCGACCGGCTGACCTGCCGGAGATGCAGAAAGACCCGGCGCTCAAGCTGATCAACCAGCCTGGCCTGAACATCGCCTACTGGGCCTTCAACACCCAGAAACCTCCGTTCGACAAGAAGGAAGTGCGCCAGGCGATGAGCATGGCGATCGACAAGGCCGCGATCATCAAGGACGTCTACCTGGGCGCCGGCCAGGCCGCCAAGAACCTGATCCCGCCCACGCTGTGGTCGTACAACGACGCGGTCAAGGACCACGCTTTCGACAGCGCCAAGGCCAAGGCGATGCTGGCTGCGGCCGGCGTCAAGACGCCGCTAGAGATCGACCTCTGGTACATGCCGGTGCAGCGACCCTACAACCCGAATGCCAAGCGCATCGCCGAGATGATGCAGGCCGATCTGGCCAAGATCGGCGTCAACGCCAAGCTCGTCACCTACGAGTGGGGCGAGTACCGCAAGCGCATGCAGCAGGGCGAGCACATCACCGGCATGCTGGGCTGGACCGGCGACAACGGCGACCCGGACAACTTCTTCTTTCTGCACGGCTGTGAAGCGGCGCGAGTGGGCGGCCAGAACCTGTCCAAGTGGTGCAACAAGGCCTTCGACGAGCGCCTGATCAAGGCCCGCAGCATCGCCGACCTCAAGGAGCGGACCAAGCTCTACCAGGAGATGCAGGTGATAGAGCATGAAGAATCACCCGACTTCAAGATCGCGCATTCGGTGGTCTACGAGGCGATGCGCAAAGAGGTGTCGGGCTACAAACAGAGCCCGTTCGGCTCGCACCAGTTCAATGGCGTGGAGCTGAAATAGGCCTAGCCTGTCGCGATGCAAGACAATGCACTACACTGTAGTTCATAACCTCCATCCACGCCACCAAACGGAGCACTGCGATGACCGAGCCGACCTTGCCAGGCATGCCGACCACCAAGGACAGCCAGGTCAGCATGCGGCTGCCCGGTGAGTTAAAGGCTCGCATCGAGACCTACGCGGTGATGATCGGCCGCAGCAAGAGCCATGTGGCGATGGAGGCGCTCACCGACTACCTGGACTGGCGCTTGCCGCAGGTCGTCGACCTGAAACAGGCGATCGCCGCCGCCGACCGAGGCGAGTTCGCCAGCGACGGCGAGGTGCAGGCGCTGTTCGACCGCTACAGCACGCCGCGATCGGCATGAAACTGCGCTGGTCGCAGCGCGCCCTGGCCGATCTGCAGCGGCTGGCAGATCGGATTGCGGCCGACGACAAACCGCTGGCGGCCCAGGCCTTTGTCGAAGCCATCGCCGACCGGGTGGCACGGCTGGAAGAATTTCCATTGCTGGGGCGTCAAGGCAGGCTGGACGACACCCGGGAACTGCTCGTGCACAAGAACTACTTGGTGAGCTACCGCCTGCGCGCCGACGAGGTGCAACTGCTGCAGGTCTGGCATGTGGCGCGCGAGCGGCGCGGCTGATCCCAAGCACAAGTCCGGCCCACCCCGCCCGCTCCGCTGCCGCCCGCTGATGTTCGCCTACCTGCTGCGCCGCCTGGCGCTGACCCTCCCCACCTTCATCGCTCTGATGTTCGTCACCTTCGCGGCGATCCGCTTGGTGCCGGGCGACCCGGTGGAAGTGCGTGTCGGCGAGCGCGGCATCTCGGCCGAGCGGCTGGCGATGTTCCGCCACGACCTGGGGCTGGACCAGCCGGTTTGGCAGCAGTTTCTAAGCTACGGCGGCAAGTTGCTACAGGGTGATTTCGGCACTTCGCTGGCCACCAACCAGAAGGTCTTGACCGAGTTCGCGACGCTGTTCCCAGCCACCATCGAGTTGTCGCTGGCGGCCATGCTGTTCGCAGTGCTGCTGGGCATCCCGGCCGGCACGGTCGCGGCGGCCAAGCGCGGCACCATGTTCGACCAGACGCTGATGGGCCTGTCGGTGACGGGTTACTCGATGCCCATCTTCTGGTGGGGCCTGCTGCTGATCATGTTCGTTGCCGAGCGCTGGGGGCTCACGCCGGTCTCAGGCCGCATCGACTTGATCAAGTTCTACTTCGAGCCCGTCACCGGCTTCATGGTGGTCGACGCCTGGCTCTCGGGCCAGGCCGGCGCGGTCAAGGACGCGCTGCACCACCTGGTGCTGCCGGCGATC
>Ga0214919_10005849_pt1 | contig 17172 bp, 16 predicted proteins | sample LL1503_MetaG_FD_177994 | JGI IMG/M metagenome (GOLD analysis project Ga0214919, IMG submission 177994) | Freshwater microbial communities from Lake Lanier, Atlanta, Georgia, United States - LL-1503 | ecosystem: Environmental > Aquatic > Freshwater > Lake | place: USA: Georgia | collected...
GGCCTGACCCAGCCCGAGGCCGTCGCTGGCATCGCGGCGCCTGAGCATCAGGCTGTCGCCACCGCAGGCTCGTTGGCGGGCGTCGACCAGCGCGTCCCAGCTCACATGCTGGACCTGCGGCGCCAGCAGCCAGGACGCCCCACGCGACAGCGCCTCGAGTTGGAGGCGCCGCTGCTGCCAAGGCTGGGCCCGCCAATCGGCGGCGCCCAACGCCAGCAGGTCATGGGCGACGAACTTCACTGGCAAGCAGGGGCCTGCAGGCTGGCCTCGAACAGCCAGTCAGGCATACCGGCAGCAACGCAGGCCTCAGCGCGCAGCAGTGCGGCGGGCATCGCGCGGCGCGGCTTGCCGCCGACCAGCAACGGCAGCGCCCAAGCGGCGTCGGCCGGGTCAGCCCCGGCCAGGTAACGCTGCAGCGCGGCCAGCTTGGCCTCGGTGGCGCTGCTTGCGCTGTTGGCACTGAGCTCTGCGCAAAGGCTTGCGAAGCGGCGCATCAGCTCGCGCCAGTCCAGGTCGCTGTGGTGTCGCCCAGCGTTTGGCCAGCGGCCACGGCCTGCTCGGCGTGCAGTTCGCTGGCCGCAGGCCCGCCCTGGCTCGGCGCCGAACGAGCCGGCCTGCAGGCCTTGCTCACGCAGCCAGCGACCCATCACTGCTTCTTGGCCATGGGTGACGATCACCCGCTCGGCGCCGGTGGCGGCGATCGCTCGCAGCAGGCCTGGCCAATCGGCATGGTCACTGAACACGAAGCCGCGGTCCATGCTGTGGCGACAGCGACGCAGCTGCATCCAGCCGCTGGCAAAACCGACGCTTTGCTCACCGAGCGCGGCAATGACGCCCCGCGCCGAGGGCGACGCGATCACCAGCGCGCCACGCTGCGGATCGATGGGATCGGCAAGCACGTCTGGATCAATACTTGCCGCTGGTACCGGCCAGCCGCAGGAACCAGTAGGCCGCCCAGGCCACGAAGCCGCGCCGCAGCACCGCCCACCAGCCCGCGGCCACCGGTGGCCTCAGCACTTCGGTCGAGACCTGCAAGGCGACCTCCATGCGCAGCGCCAGATCGGCGGCGAAAGGCTGGTCACGAATGATCACGTTGGCCTCCAGGTTGAGCAACAGCGACAGCGGGTCGATGTTGCTACTGCCCACGGTGGCCCAGTCGTCGTCGACCACCGCGACCTTGGCATGCAGAAATGCCGGGCTGTACTCGAAGACACGCACGCCGCTGCGCAGCATCTCGTCGTACAAGACCTGCGCCGCCAGCGCCGCAAAGCGGTAATCGGCTTTGCCCTGGAGCAGCAGACGTACCCGAACGCCACGCTGCGCGGCGCGGCGCAGCGCGCGGCGAAACAGCCTGCCGGGGTAGAAGTACGGACAAACCAGGTCGACCCGGGTCTGGGCGCGCGAAATCGCATCGACATAGGCCTGCTCGATGCTGCGACGCCGGCGCAGGTTGTCGCGCACCAGAAACACCACTTGCACAGGCGTCAGCCGGGCCGGCGGCTGGGCTGGGGCGCTCGGCAGCACGCGCAAGCGTGCCAGCACGCGGCGCGCCCGGGCCAGCGGCTCGGCGCTGCGAGCGAGTTGCAACACCTCGTCGCGCCAGTCGGCACCCAGCGCAGCGCGGCGCCACATCGCGCGGGCGGTCTGCTCCATCAAGGCCACCGCAGGGCCTTGCAGCTGCACCGCGAAATCGAGTCGCGGCGCGTCCGACCAACCGTGGTGGAGGTCGAGTCTGTCGTCGATCAGGTTGATGCCGCCGACGAAACCGGTATGCCCATCAACAGCGCACAGCTTGTGGTGCAGGCGGCGCAGTTGGCCGGGCTGCAGCAGACGCCACCAGCGGTCTACCGGTCGAAACACCGCCAGGTTGACGCCAGCCGATGTCAGCCGTTGGCGCAGCGCGATCAAGGTGTCCTTGCTGCCAAAACCGTCGACCACCACGCCGACCCAGACACCGCGCTGCGCAGCATCAGCCAGCGCCTGCGCCACGGCTTGCGCGGCGGCATCCTCGTGAAAGATATAAGTCGTCAGCCAGACCTGATGCCGCGCCGCAGCGATGGCTTGGCACATCGCCGGAAACAACTCATCGCCACCGGCCAACAGGCCGACGCGGTTGCCGCCGGTCAGCAGCGGCGCGGGACTGTGCGACGGCGCGGTGCGGGCGGGCTGCTTCATCGGGTGGCCAGTCCGGGCGCAGCGGCTCAAGCCAGCTGCAACTCCACCAGCAGCGGCAGGTGGTCGGACATCCGCGACCAGTTGGCGTTGCGCGGCACGGTGGCCGAGATGCATGCCAGTCCACGGGTGTAGACCCGGTCCATCGCGAACATCGGCACCGACGACGGGAAGGTGCGCTGGGCTCGCGCGGGCCCAGCGCTGGCGCGCAACAGGTCGATCGCCTGCATCGGACCGTCGAGCTTTTCGCCCCAGTCGTTGAAGTCGCCGGCCACCAGCAGCGGCGCACCGTCCGGCACCTCGGCGGCGACAAAGGCAGCCAGGCGTTCGACCTGGCGCACCCGACTGGCGTGGATCAGGCCGAAATGCGCGACCACGGTGTGGATCTCGACGCCCTGCCACTGCACCGGCACGTGCAGCAAGCCGCGCTGCTCGAAACGGTGGTCGCTGACATCGTGGTGGCCGACCGAGAGAATCGGCCAGCGCGACAGCAGCGCATTGCCGTGCTCGCCGTGACGCGTGGTGGCATTGGTGCGGTACGCCACCTCGTAGCCTTCGGGTGCCAGGTAATCGGCCTGACCGCCCTCGGGCCAGCCCAGCAGCGTGCGCTCAAAGCGCAGCGCATCGCGCCGGTGGTGCAATCGCACCTCCTGCAGGCAGACCAGGTCGGCGTCCAGCGCCTCGATGCCCAGACCGAGGTTGTGGATCTCGAGCCGCTTGCGCGGCCCCAGACCGCGAACGCCTTTGTGGATGTTGTAAGTCGCCACGCGCAGCGATGCTTGCCGCGTCGTCGGGGCGCCGTGTCCAGGCAGGCGCGAGGCGCCAAAGTTGCGCATGCCGGGGCTCAATCGGTGGCGCCAGACAGCTGCGGCAAGTGCAGCAGCGCCTCGGCGTTGCTCGGCGAAAAACAGCGGTCAGCGGCCTCGCGCCAGGGCAGCCAGACATGCTGCAGGTGCTCGCGCGGGCTCAGCGTGACGGGCGTGCCGGCGGGCACGCAAAGGCCGAACACATGCTCGGTGTTGTGCGTCACACCGGGCGCATAGCGGTGCCGCCAGACCGGGTAGAGCTCATAGACATTGCGCAAGCCCCAATCGCGCAGCGCCGATCGCGGGACGGCAGCAGAGCCGACGGCGATGCCGGTCTCCTCTTCGACCTCGCGCATGGCGGTCTCGAACAGCGGCTCGTCGAGCGCATCGCGGCTGCCCGTCACGCTCTGCCAGAAACCGGGGTGGTCGGCACGCTCGATCAGCAAGACCTCAAGCGCAGGCGTGTGGATCACCACCAGCACGCTTTCCGGGATCTTGAAAGCCTTGGCCGTCATGCCAACGCCCGCCGCTGGCGCACCGCTTGCGCCAGACCGCGCAGCAGCGGCTCGGTGTCTTCCCAGGCGATGCAAGCATCGGTGATCGACACCCCCGGCCGCAACGCAACACCGGGCACGAGGTCTTGCCGGCCCTCGTGCAGGTGGCTCTCGACCATCACGCCGATGATGCGGCGCTCGCCGCCGGCCAGCTGCGCGGCCAGGTCGGCGGCCACCTCGATCTGGCGCCGGTGCTGCTTGGCCGAATTGGCGTGTGAGCAGTCGACCATCACCTGCTCGCGCAGCCCCGCCTTGCGCAGCGCCGCACAGGCCGCCGCGACATGTGCGGCGTCGAAGTTGGGCGATTTACCACCGCGCAGGATCACATGGCCGTCGGCGTTGCCCCGGGTCTCGAAGATCGCCGCCACACCCATCTTGGTCATGCCCATGAAGGCATGCGGTGCAGCGGCCGAGACCAGCGCGTCGGCGGCGACCTGAATGCCGCCATCGGTGCCGTTCTTGAAGCCCACCGGGCAGCTCAGGCCCGAGGCCAGCTGGCGGTGACTGGGGCTCTCGGTGGTGCGCGCACCGATCGCGCCCCACGCGATCAGGTCACTCTGGTACTGCGGACTGAGCAGGTCGAGAAACTCGGTGCCCGCGGGCAGGCCGATCGCGTTGATCGCCAACAGCAGCTCGCGCGCCCGGCGCAGGCCCTCGTTGATGCGAAAGCTACCGTCGAGCCGCGGGTCATTGATATAGCCCTTCCAGCCCACCGTGGTGCGGGGTTTCTCGAAGTAAACCCGCATCACGACGATCAGTTCGCCGGCCAATTCATGGGCCAGCGGCAACAAGCGGCTGGCATAAGCCATGGCTTGGTCGTGATCGTGGATCGAGCACGGCCCGACCACGGCCACCAAGCGGTCATCGCGGCCTTGCAGCACTGCGCTGATCGCGTTGCGGCTGTGTTCGACCAGAGCCTCGATCTCAGCGGTGACCGGCAACTCCTCGAGCAGCACTGCGGGCGAGACCAGCGCCCGAACCGCCTTGATCCGGGTGTCATCGATGCGGGTGGTGTCGAGGGTCTGGCCTGGTCTGGCGCCGGCTTCGTGGTCTGGGCGTGGGGATTCGATGTCTGTCATGTGATGCTGTTGAAAAACGCCAACCAGGATGCCCATCAGCGCGCGCGAACGCGGCCACGCAACCAGGCGGCAAAAGTGGGCTCGTCGATTTCGCCCGAGGCCAAACCGAACACCGCCACCGTCGCCTCGGCCTGCGATGCGGTGAGGCGATAGCCGTTGAGGCCAAGAAACAAACCGGCAGCCAGGAAAGCAGCGCGCTTGTTGCCGTCAACGAATGGATGGTTCTGGGCCAAACCAAACGCATAACTGGCCGCAAGCTCTGCCAGATCGGGATCGCCGTAAGCGACCAGATTCAAGGGTCGGGCCAGCGCAGAATCGAGCAAGCCAGCGTCGCGCAGCCCCGACGCACCACCGTGCATTGCCAAGCTCTCGTCATGTAGCAACACGAGCAGCCGCCGGTCAATCCAGCGCCAGTTCACAGCGCCTTCGCTGTTCACTTCGCCAAGGCCCTGAAGGTGTCGCGGTATTCGCGCATGAATTCACGGCCGATGTCGAGTTGCTGCTCGAAGCCTGGGTCGAGCGGCGTCAAGGCCAAACCATCGGGCGTGTCGGTGATGTAGACCGTGTCGCCCTTCTCCAGCTTCAGGCGCGCGAGCACCTCCTTGGGCAGGATGACGCCGACCGAATTGCCGATCTGGGTGAGCTTGAGCGCGTGCATGAGATCTCCAGCAGAGTTATAACGAATGTTATACCGAGCTGGCGCCAGACCGCAAGCCGCCGGCCCCTCAATCGAGCGGGCCGGGCCTGCCGATCAGACCGTCACACCGCCCGGGTTGCGCAAACGGATGTGCAGCTCGCGCAACTGCTTCTCGTCGACCAAGCTGGGCGCGCCAGTCAGCAGGCATTGCGCGCGCTGGGTCTTGGGGAAGGCGATCACATCGCGGATCGAATCGGCCTTGGTCATCAGCGTGGTGATGCGGTCCAGCCCGAAAGCCAGTCCGCCGTGCGGCGGCGCGCCGTACTGCAGCGCGTCGAGCAGGAAGCCGAACTTGAGCTGCTGCTCCTCGGCGCTGATGTTGAGCGCAGCGAACACCTTGGCCTGGACCTCGGCGCGGTGGATACGCACCGAGCCGCCGCCGATCTCCCAGCCGTTGAGCACCATGTCGTAGGCCTTGGCGATGCAGGCACCGGGGTCGGTGTCCATCAAGTCCTCATGGCCGTCCTTGGGCGCCGTGAACGGATGGTGCACCGCGTTCCAGCGGCCGGCCTCCTCGTCATGCTCGAACATCGGGAAATCGACCACCCACAGCGGCGCCCAAACGTCGTTGAACAAACCGTGTTTGCGGCCGAACTCGCTGTGGCCGACCTTGACGCGCAGCGCACCCAAGGCATCGTTGACGACCTTGGCCTTGTCGGCCCCGAAGAAAATCAGGTCGCCGTTGCGCGCGCCGGTGCGGGCGATGATCTCGGCCACCGCAGCGTCATGCAGGTTCTTGACCACCGGGCTTTGCAGGCCTTCGCGGCCCTTGCTGGCGTCGTTGACCTTGATCCAGGCCAGGCCGCGCGCGCCGTAGATCTTGACGAACTCGGTGTAGGCGTCGATCTCGCCGCGGCTCATGTCGGCACCGCCGGGGATTCGCAGCGCCGCGACCCGGCCACCTTTGGCGTTGGCCGGCCCCGAGAAGACCTTGAAGTCGACATCGCGCATCACCTCGGTCAGCTCGGTGAACTCGAGCTTGACGCGCAGGTCGGGCTTGTCCGAGCCGTAGCGGTGCATGGCCTCGGTGTAAGTCATCTCGACATAAACCGGCAGTTCCAGACCCATGGTCTTGCGAAAAACCTGGCGGATCATCGCCTCGGTGATCGCGCGGATCTCTTGCTCGCCCAGGAACGAGGTCTCGATGTCGATCTGCGTGAACTCGGGCTGGCGGTCAGCGCGCAGGTCTTCGTCGCGGAAGCACTTGACAATCTGGTAGTAACGGTCGAAGCCCGCGACCATCAGCAACTGCTTGAACAGCTGGGGCGACTGCGGCAGCGCGAAGAACGCACCGTCGTGTACCCGCGAAGGCACCAGGTAGTCGCGCGCGCCCTCGGGCGTGCTCTTGGTCAGCATCGGCGTCTCGATGTCGATGAAGCCTTGCTCGTCGAGGAACTTGCGCACTTCCATCGCCACCCGGTAGCGCAGGATCAGGTTCTTCTGCATCGCCGGGCGACGCAGGTCGAGCACGCGATGGGTCAGCCGGGTGGTTTCGCTGAGGTTGTCCTCGTCGAGCTGGAAGGCCGGCGTGACGCTGGGGTTGAGCACCTCCAGCTCCCAGGCCAGCACCTCGATCTTGCCGCTGACCAGGTTGGCGTTGGCGGTGCCCTCAGGCCGGGCGCGGACCTTGCCGACGATCTTCAGGCAGAACTCGTTGCGAACGCCCTCGGCGACAGCGAACATCTCGGCGCGGTCGGGGTCGCAGACGATCTGCACCAGACCTTCGCGGTCGCGCAGGTCGATGAAGATCACGCCGCCATGGTCGCGCCGGCGGTGTGCCCAACCCATCAGGGTGACGGTCTGGCCCATCAGCGCTTCGCTGACCAGGCCGCAATAAGTGGTTCTCATGACACGACTCCAATGCTTGTCTTGTTCGGGACCGGCGCCCTGCGCTGCGCGCGCACCGGATGGAAGGATCTTCGGGTGGCTTGGACGGGGCGCTGTCGTGCGCCCTCAGGACCAGGCGCTGTGCCCAGCGCGCCCGGCCCCGTCAATTTCGACTGGCAAGCACCGGCGGCGGCGCCGGCGGCGGTGGCACCACGACGCCCATCGAAATGATGTACTTGAGCGCCTGGTCGACGCTCATCTGCAGCGGCCGCACCTGGCTGCGCGGCATGATCAGGAAGAAACCCGAGGTCGGGTTGGGCGTGGTCGGCACGTAAATGCTGACATGCTCACCGTCCAGATGGGCCTGCACCTCGCCACCAGGCTTGCCGGTGACGAAAGCGATCGTCCACGCGCCGGCATGCGGGTACTGCACCAGCACGGCCTCACGAAAAGCATTGCCATTGCTCGAAAACAAGGTGTCCGACACCTGCTTGACTGAGCTGTAGATCGCGTTGACGATCGGGATCCGAGACATCGCCCTGTCCCATTGCCGCACCCACCATTGGCCGAAAATATTGGTCACGAACATGCCGGTGATCAGCATCATCGCGACCATCACCAACACGCTCAGGCCGGGAACATGGCGCAAGGACTCGATGAACGCATCGGCGCCCGCCGGCAGCACCGCCTGGCTGAGCATCAACAGCCAGGAGAACATGCCGTCCATCAAGCCCAGCAGCCACAGCAGCACCCAGATGGTGATGGCCAATGGGAGCCAGACCAGCAATCCAGCAATGATGTACTTTCTCACGCGATGTACTCTGTTGTCAGTCGAAACGTTCCAGTCATTGGCATCACCTCAGCTGCCGGTCGGTGCGGCCGCGCTGCTGCTGGGCGCGGCCGGCGCGCTGGGCGCCGCTGCGCTGCTGGGCGTGGCGTCCGAAGGCTTGCTGTCCACAGACGCCGGTTTGTCGGCACTGGACTGACCGTCTTGGTCGGCCGACTTGTCCTTGGCCGCCACGCCGGCCGCCGGTGCTGCGCCTGAACCCTTGAAGTCCGTCGCGTACCAGCCCGAACCCTTGAGCTGGAAACCGGCGGCCGTCACTTGCTTGGTGAAGGCTTCAGCGCCGCAAGCCGGGCAGGTGTGCAACAGCGGATCGGACATCCTCTGCAAAACGTCTTTCGCATGGCCGCAATCGGTGCAGCGGTAAGCGTAGATCGGCATGGCTAAACCCTTGACGCAAAACCTAAAATTATAGCTGGGTAGGCCGGTCGCGCCGCGCGGCAGACCAAGGCGAAGCGGCTTGAAGCCTCTGCAGGGCCAGCAAGCCCTCAGGGCTTCAAACCCGCCATCCGGTGGTGAGAGCCCTGGTGGTTCTTCAGCGACTGCGGCCCGAGCGAGCCCAGCACCATGCCCAGCGCGGCCATCAAGAAGCCAGCCAACTGGGCCGGAAAGGCTTCGCCCGCGGGTGTGAGCATGAACAAGAGCCAGGTCAACACGCCCAACACGATAGAGAACACCGCCCCCTGGGTGGTGGCGCGCGACCAGTACAGGCCGGCCAGCAGCGGCACGAAAGCGCCGACCAAGGTGATCTGGTAAGCGCCCGAGACCATGTCGTAGATCGGCGTTCCCTGCGAGGCGATCGCGTAGGTGCAGACGCAGGCCGAAAACAGCAGCACCGCGATGCGCATGGTCATCAACTCCTGCCGGTCGCTGACACGCGGGTAGAACTGGCGCCAGATGTTCTCGACGAAGGTCACCGACGGCGCCAGCAGCGTGGCCGAGGCCGTGCTCTTGAGCGCAGACAACAGTGCGCCAAAGAAGATCACCTGCATCGCAAAAGGCATCTTGGTCATCACCAAGGTTGGGATCACTTTCTGTGGGTCGTCCTTGATCAGCGCGGCAGCGGTCTCGGGCATGATGATCAGCGCACTGACGACCAGGAACATCGGCACGAAAGCGAACAAGATGTAGCAGACGCCGCCGATCACCGGGCCTTTGGTCGCAGCGCCGACGTTCTTGGCCGACATCACGCGCTGGAACACATCCTGCTGCGGGATCGATCCCAGCATCATCGTCATCGCCGCTGCGATGAAGAACGCGATCTGCTTGAAGCTCGGTTCGGGCCAAAATTTGAACAAGTCCTTTGACACGGCCAGCGCCAACACCTTGTCGCTGCCGCCGGCAAGATCGCTGGCAAACCCGGCGATGATGCTCAGGCCGACCACCAGAATGATCATCTGGATGAAGTCAGTCACCGCCACCGACCACATGCCGCCGAACAAGGTGTAGGCCAGGATCGACGCCGTGCCCAGCACCATGCCCATCGGCACCGAAATTGCCCCGTCAGACAGCAGATTGAACACCAGGCCGAGCGCGGTGACCTGGGCCGAGACCCAGCCCAGGTAGCTCAGGATGATGATCAGCGAGCACACCACCTCGACCGCCCGGCCGTAGCGCTCGCGGTAATAGTCGCTGATCGTCAGCAGCGTCATCTTGTAGAGCTTGCTGGCAAAGAACAGCCCGACCAGGATCAAGCAAGTGCCGGCGCCGAACGGGTCCTCGACCACACCGCTCAAGCCGCCCTGCACGAACTTGGCCGGGATGCCCAGCACGGTCTCGGAGCCGAACCAGGTGGCGAAGGTGGTCGTGACAATCATCACCAGCGGCAGGTGCCTGCCGGCAATCGCGAAATCGGCGGTGGTCTTGACCCGCTTGGCGGCCCACAGGCCGATCGCGATCGTGACGAGCAGATACAGGAGAACCAGGGTCAGCAGCATGGTGGCAAGGCTCCGCGAAAGGCTTCAGGACGGGCGGCCTAGCCGCGCGGCCGGCGGCATTATCAGCCGCTGCCGGCCCGTCTCAGCGCAAGTGCAACAGGATTTGGGTCACAAGCACGCCGCCAACGAAACCCACAGCCGCATAGAGCAGGGCTTGCAGCAGTCGGTTGGTTCGGCGCTGCTCGACCAGCAGCGCCAGCGTGGCCGGGTCGCCGGCCTTGTTGCGCAGCAATGCCTGGTGCACCAAGCGAGGCAACTCGGGCAGCAACTGGGTGTAGCGCGGGGCCTCATTCTTGAAGCGCTCGATCAGACCGGTCCAGCCGACCTGGCGGTGCATCCAGGACTCGAGGAACGGTTTTGCAGTGGCCCACAGGTCCAGTTCCGGGTCGAGTTGGCGACCCAGGCCCTCGATGTTGAGCAAGGTCTTTTGCAACAAGACGAGCTGCGGTTGGATCTCGACATTGAAGCGGCGCGAGGTCTGGAACAGGCGCATCAGCACCTGGCCGAGCGAGATGTCCTTGAGCGGGCGGTCGAAGTGCGGCTCGCAGACCGCGCGGATCGCGCTCTCGAGTGCGTCGACCCGGGTGTTGGGGGGCACCCAGCCGCTCTCGACATGGAGCTCGGCCACGCGCTTGTAGTCGCGGCGGAAAAATGCCAGGAAGTTCTGCGCCAGGTACTCCTTGTCCCAGTCGGTCAGCGTGCCGACGATGCCGAAATCGAGCGCGATGTAGCGACCGAAGCTGCGCGGCGCCAGGCTGACCATGATGTTGCCGGGGTGCATGTCGGCGTGGAAGAAGCCGTCGCGAAAGACCTGGGTAAAAAAGATCGTCACACCATCGCGCGCCAGCTTCGGGATGTCGACACCGGCTTCGCGCAGGCGGGCGACCTGGCTGATCGGCACACCGTGCATGCGCTCCATCACCAGCACGGTAGAGGTGCAGAAATCCCACACCATCTCGGGCACCATCACCAAGTCCAGGCCCTGCATGTTGCGCCGCAACTGGGCTGCGTTGGCGGCTTCGCGCACCAGGTCGAGCTCGTCGTGCAAGTAGACATCGAACTCGGCCACGACCTCGCGGGGTTTCAGGCGCTTGCCGTCGGCCCAGACCCACTCGACCAAGCGCGCCAACTGGTGCAGCAGCATCAGGTCGTGCTCGATCACCTCGAGCATGCCGGGGCGCAAGACCTTGACCGCGACCTCGCGGCCGCTTTTGAGCGTGGCGAAGTGAACCTGCGCGATCGACGCACTGGCCACCGGCACGCGGTCGAAATCGTCGAAGATCTCGGCAAGGCGCCGGCCAAAAGCCTTTTCCACCATCGCCACCGCCTGAGCGCCAGGAAAAGGCGGCACCCGGTCCTGCAAATGCGCGAGTTCGTCGGCCACGTCCAGCGGCAGCAGGTCGCGCCGGGTGCTCAGCACCTGGCCGAACTTGACAAAAATCGGGCCCAAACGCTCCAGCGCCATGCGCAGCCGGGCCCCGCGCGGCGCGTCCAGGCTGGACCTGCGACCGATTGTCGCCACCCGCACCAAGGCCCTGACCCAGCCCTGGCGGAAGCCCGACAAAGCGACCTCGTCCAAGCCGAAGCGCAGGATCGTCAGGCCGATGAAGATCAGCCGAAAGAAGTGACCCATTGCAGCCCTGGGTTCTCAGCGGCCGCGGGCTCGCCCAGCGGCTGCCGAGACACCCTGCACCGCAGCGCGCAAGCCAGCGGCCAGCGCCGAGCCCAGTCGTTGCAACTCACGCGCCACCGAGGCGCCGAAAAGCCGATCCAGATCGTCGGCCACATCCCAGCGCAAGTTCTTGATCAACCAATCGACGTCAGCGGCCAGTTGGGCATCGCCGTCGATCACCACCGGCGGCATCTCGCCGCTCATCAGGCACTGACCCAATGCCAAGGGATTGCCCAGATCCAGGCTGACTTGCAGATCGGCCACGCCGGGCTCGGGGCACCAGGCGACCAGACCGGCCGGTGTCACCGTGAAGGCCAACGGCGGCGGTGGCGGCAACAGCCGCGGCCAGTTCGGCAACACCAGTTGCAAAAGCTTGCCGCTGTGCGGCGCCAGGCGCGCCATCGCCTGAGGCTCGGACGCCAGCACATGGTTGACCACCAGCACCAAACGGTCCATCAGCGCGGGCGCCAGCAAGGCGTTGAAATTTTGCAGCATTGAGTGAGATTGTAGGCAGGCACCAGCGCGCCAGTACCCGGCGCTGCCAGAACGCGGTGGCAAATTGCCTGAGAATAAATTCCGACAGATCGCACCGCTCCGGCAATCGATCGAACACAGACTGGTTCAGTCTCGCCACGGTCAGACTTTTCATGAACCAAGAGGCGCACAAGGGCCCGCGCTTGATCCAACTACCCTGATGTTCGAGACCCGAAGCAAACGCAATTTCAGCAGCGCGCCGCCATCGGTCACGTCGCTAATCGCCACCTTGCTAGAGCCAGCCATCACCGTGCTGGTGTACGTGATCGCGATGCGTTGGCAAGACGAGCCGATCGGCCGCGCCGACCTGACGCTTTGCTTCCTGGTCGTGGCCCTGACTTGGCCTGGGGTCAACCGCTTCCACGACCGGCTCAGCTCGGCTGCAGTGGGCATCTTTGGCTCCTGGCTCACACTGCTGGCGATCCTCGCGGGCTTTGGCTACGGTACCCGGAGCTTCAGCCTGTTCGATCGTGATGTGATGACCTTCTGGGTGCTCGTCACGCCGGTATTGCAATTGCTGGCGGTGCGCTTGGGCCACGTCATCGCGCATCGCGCCAGCAAGCGCAGCAGCTATCGCCGCAGCGCGGTGGTGATCGGCGCCGGCGCACTGGGCGCCAAAGTGGCCAACAGCATGCTGACCCGACCCGGGATAGGGCTGGATTTCGCCGGCTACTTCGACGACCGCCACGGCGCCCGCACCGAAGTCGGCAGCGCCCGCAGGCAACTGGGCGATCTGAACGATGTAGCGTCGTTCATACGCCAGAACGGCATCAAGGAAGTCTTCATCACCTTGCCGCTGGGTTCGCAGCCCCGCATCATCGCGTTGCTGGAGAGTCTTCAGCGCACGACCGCATCGATCTACTTCGTGCCCGATGTGTTCGGCATCAGCATCATCCAGGGCCGCTTGCAAGACTTCAACGGCGTGCCGGTGGTGGGCATCTGCGAGACGCCGTTCACCGGCACCCACCTGCTGATCAAGCGCATCAGCGATCTGGTGCTGGCCAGCCTGATCCTGTTGCTGATCTCGCCTGTGATGCTGGCGGTGGCCCTGGGTGTCAAGTTCAGCTCACCAGGGCCGGTGATTTTCAAGCAAAGGCGCAACGGGCTCGATGGCGGTGAAATCGTGGTCTACAAGTTTCGGTCGATGACGGCGCTAGACGACGGCGCCGAGATCAAGCAAGCCACCCTTGGCGATGCCCGCGTCACGCGCTTCGGCGCCTTCATCCGCAAGACCTCGCTCGATGAGTTGCCGCAGTTCATCAACGTGCTGCAAGGCAGCATGAGCATCGTCGGACCTCGGCCGCACGCAGTGGCGCACAACGAGATGTACCGCCAGCTGATCAAGGCCTACATGGTGCGCCACAAGGTCAAGCCCGGCATCACCGGCTGGGCCCAGGTCAATGGTCACCGAGGCGAAACCGACACCATCGGAAAAATGCAGGCGCGGGTGGAGTACGACCTCGAGTACTTGCGCAACTGGTCGCTTGGGCTGGACCTGGTGATCATCCTGCGCACCGTCAAGGCTGCGTTCTACGACATCAAGGCGTATTGATGGCCAAGCCCTCGCCGATCCACGCCGCAACAACAAGCAAAAGAAAAACCATGTCCTGTCACCTTCGCAGCATTCGCAGCCTTGGCCTGTCGCGGCGCGCCGCACCAACCCGAGGTCGGCAGGCGGCTTGGGCCGGCGCCACTTGCCTGGTCTGCCTGGCGGGTGCGACGCCAGGCACAGTGCAGGCCGATGAGCCCAACCCCTGGTACCTCGGCGCCTCGCAAGCGCTGACCCTGCAGCCCAACCTGTTTCGCATCGGCAGGAATTTGGCCGGCGCCGAACAGACACTGCCGGCTGGCGTCAGCAAGTCCGACCTGGTCTCCACCACAGCATTGGTCGGCGGCATCGACCAGCCGATCGGCCGCCAACGCGTCTACGGCAGCATCAACCTCGCCAACAACCGCTACCGGCACAACAGCCAGCTCAACACGCCCAGCCACAACCTGAACCTGGCCTTGGACTGGTCCACCGTCGAGCGGCTGTCGGGCAGCCTGGGCTACACCGACAACAAGCGCCAGGTGCAGTTCAACACGATCAACAGCGCCAGTTCAGTCGAGACCCGCCGCAACATCATCGACACCCGGCGCGTCAATGCCGTGGCCAGGTTGGGGCTGGTCACCAAACTGACCGCAGAAGCCCAATGGGCCCATGAGCGCGTGGACTACTCGGCGCCCGAGTACGCGTTCCGCGAATACCGCCAGGACAGCCTGTCACTGGGCCTGAACTACAAGCCCAGCGGCTTGCTCACGCTGGGCGCTGCCTTGCGCCAGACACGCGGCGAATACCCGCTGTTCAGTGCGCTGGGAGCAGACCGTTTCACCCGCGATGACCTCGACTTCAGCGCCAATTGGCAACCCAGCCAGCTCAGCCAGCTCAGCGCCCGCCTGAGTGCGACCCAGACCCGCTACGAACAGGACAGCCTGCGCAACTCCTCAGGCCCGACCGGCAACATCAACTGGAATTGGCAGCCGACGGGCAAACTGAGGCTGCGCGCCGATCTCGAGCGCGACTTTGGCCAATCGGCTTATGCCGCCAACTTCGGCTTGCTGGGCACCGGGGTGATCGACTACAGCAACACCCGCACCACCTGGCGCCTGCGCGCCGACCAAGACATCAGCGCCAAGATTGCCCTGAGCGCCTCGCTGGCGCAGGTGCACCGGGCGCTGGTGAACACCGCGGCGACAACAGCCGCAAAACTGGGCGTTGTCCGCGGCAGCGACGACACCGTCTCGGCCAGCCTTGGGGCGCGCTGGACCCCGACGCGCAACAGCTTGCTCAGCTGTGACCTGAGCCACGACCAGCGCCGCACCAGCAGCGCGCTGTCGACGCGCATGAGCGCTGCGGTATTGGGCTGCAGCGGGCAGCTCACGCTGCAATGAGCGTTACTGAGCGCCCCAAGGCCGGCCGAAGCCGACCGCCCCCCGTGGCGATCAAGCAAAGTGGCAAAGCCACATTTGCGTGAGAGACAATCCTTCGCATGCCTCTTGTCCTGCTCACCGGCGCCACTGGCTACATCGGTTCACACACTTGGCTGGCACTGCAACGAGCCGGTTTCGACGTCGTTGGCGTCGATGACTTCTCCAACAGCTCGCCCGAGGTGCTGAACCGACTGCAGCAACTCAGCGGCAGCAAGCCGGTTTTCGAGCGCGCCAACGTGTGCGACGTGTCGGCGATGAGCGCCTTGCTGGCGCGCCACAAGATCGATGCGGTGGTTCACTTTGCCGCTTTCAAGGCGGTCGGCGAGTCAACCGCTCTGCCTCTGGCCTATTACCGCAACAACGTCGGCGGGCTGGTCAGCACCTGTCAGGCGATGCTGGCCGCGGGCTGCAAGCGCATGGTGTTCTCCAGCAGTGCGACGGTCTATGGCGACCCGCAGCAGCTGCCGATCAGCGAGCACAGCCCGCTGTCGGCGACCAGCCCCTACGGCCAGACCAAGCTGATCGGCGAGACCTTGTTGCGCGACCTCGGTGCTGCCGATGCGCAGTGGCAGACGGCCTGCCTGCGCTACTTCAACCCGGTCGGCGCGCACGAGTCTGGCCTGATCGGCGAGGACCCGCGAGGCACGCCCAACAACCTGATGCCTTACGTGGCCCAGGTGGCCGTGGGCCGCCGCGAGCGGCTCAGCGTCTACGGCAACGACTACGCCACGCCCGACGGCACCGGCGTTCGAGACTACATCCATGTCACCGACCTGGCCGAAGGCCATGTCGCAGCGCTGCGCCGCCTGCTCGACCACAGCGGCTCGGTCACCGTCAACCTGGGCACAGGCCGCGGCTACAGCGTGCTCGAATTGGTCGCGGCTTACGCGGCGGCGAGCGGCCGCGAGATCCCACATACCATCGCGCCGCGCCGCGCCGGTGACATCGCCGCCTGCTACGCCGACCCGGCGCTGGCCCGCAGTCTGCTGGGCTGGCAGGCAAGACACGACCTGAACCGCATGTGCGCCGACAGCTGGCGTTGGCAAACGAACAACCCAAGAGGCTTCGACACGTGAACATCCTGGTCCAACCCGTGATCATGGCCGGCGGTTCCGGCACCCGGCTGTGGCCACTGTCGCGCGCTGGTTACCCGAAGCAGTTTCTCGTGCTCTCCGGCAGCACCAGCTTGTTCCAGCAAGCGGTGGCGCGGCTGAGGGGACTGGGTGCCGAGGGCATCACCGTTGCCGCGCCGGTCATCGTCGGCAACGAGGAGCACCGCTTCCTGGTGCTTGACCAGTTGCACGCGCTGCCGGTCGAGCCCGCCGCTGCGCTGCTCGAGCCGGTAGGCCGCAACACCGCGCCAGCGGTCACGCTGGCAGCGCTGGCCGCGCTCGAAGACGGCCAGGACCCGGTGCTCGTCGTCACCCCGGCCGACCAGACGGTGACCGACGAGGCCGCATTCAGCGCAGCACTGCAACGCGCGGTGAGAGTGGCCGACGGCGGTGCGATCGTGATCCTGGGCATCGCCCCAGACGCCCCCGAGACCGGCTATGGCTATATCCGGGTCGACGCAAGCGCCATCGACCCGGCGCCGCCGGTGGCGCAGTTCGTCGAAAAACCCGACCTGGCCACCGCGCAACGCTACGTGGCGGACGGCGGCTATTTCTGGAACGCCGGCATGTTCGTGCTCAAGGCATCGGTGTGGATGGCTGCGCTTGAGCGCTTCCGCCCCGACATCGCCGCAGCCACGCGCAAGGCTTGGGCTGCGCGCAGCAACGACGCCAAGTTCGTCCGCCCGGGCCAGGCCGAGTTTGCCGCAGTACCGAGCGAGTCGGTCGACTACGCGGTGATGGAGCGATGCCCGGGCAGCGAGTTCGAGATCCGGATGGTCGCACTCGACGCCGGCTGGAACGACCTCGGCGCCTGGGAAGCGGTCTGGCAGGTCACGCCCAAGGACGGGTTTGGCAACGCCAGCGTCGGCGACGTGATCGTCAAGGACTCGACCAACACCCTGGTGCACGCCACCAGCCGACTGGTCAGCACCGTCGGCCTGGACAACGTGATCGTGATCGAGACGCCA
>Ga0214919_10005851_pt1 | contig 17170 bp, 16 predicted proteins | sample LL1503_MetaG_FD_177994 | JGI IMG/M metagenome (GOLD analysis project Ga0214919, IMG submission 177994) | Freshwater microbial communities from Lake Lanier, Atlanta, Georgia, United States - LL-1503 | ecosystem: Environmental > Aquatic > Freshwater > Lake | place: USA: Georgia | collected...
TCTGCACATCATGGTGTACGTGATGGAGAACTGTGAATATTGCCGTAAGCTCAAGAGCATGCTCGAGCCTTTCGGATCCGCCATCCAGTATTTTGATGGAACCGATCCCTCCAATGCGAATATGGTGTCCAAGGCCCCCGGGTTCCCTTACATCGTTTCTAAAAAGACCGGTAAGAATATGGTCGGTCTCCCCTCTACCATCCAGCAAATGGTTGCCAGTCTCTCGTAAGCATTTCCCCAATCCCTCCCCTCCCTCTTTTTTTGATTTTTTTTTCCTCGTTGGTAAGAAAAAAAAACACATCATGACAGACGACGATTATTTTGTTGTACCCGTTCCAAATCTTCAATCTCGAAAACGCATCTATCTCTATCTGATACGTCATGGCCAGTCGCAAGCAAATGTCTCCCCCCTTTTAAAAAAAGCTACTGATCCTTATACTGATCCGACACTCACGCGACTCGGTATGGAACAGGCCATTACAGACAGTCATGCAATTGCCAAATGTTTTCACAAGATTCTGCGCAAGATACGAGTGTACACCTCTGTCCTCCTTCGTGCCCAAGAAACCGCGCTCCTCGCATTTCCACAATCAAATGTGAATATCTATGTTTCCAATCATTTAAAAGAAGAACCAAATATATTGCAAAGAAAATTCGAAAGGGGGGAGGGTGAGAATTTTCCTCTTCCGAGCATTCAAGCCCAACAATTCAAGATGCGTCGTGCCAATATTAATCCGAGTCGTCTCGTCTACGAGACCAATCTTCTACAACCCGACGGATTCCATTACCGTCCAGAGGTAATCCGTACTACTGGGAACGTGAAGAGATTCCTCCACGAGCACGCCGACGATTGGAGGGACGGAGAGATTATTGTTCTCGTCATTCATGGACACCTCATTCGCCATTTTCTTGGAGTACCCGATAGCACAAAAATACCCAACGGTGGCATCTATCAAGCCTTTGATGATCCCATACGACGCACCCTTTCTATTCCCTTACATACGGGTGAACAAGTTCAACACCTCCTTCTCTACCATCCGCCTCAGACCGACAGGGAATGAATCGCGGCATTTCCCCGGATCATGGGATGATATTCATAAAGCGTCTTTCCTGACACCGTGAGCTTGACGGGCTTTTTCCCATTTTCAAGCAGAAAACACGAAGGATATCCATCCAGTTCTTCTGCCTCGGGCAATCCTTCAGGAAACAAATAATAAAGAAGAAATAATACTTTTTTACAAAACAAGACCCTTTTTTCCGTCTCGGGATGAGAAAGATCGCGCAACTCCAACTGGAAGTAAAATAGGCTTCGAAACCATGCATTAAAATCAATATTTTTCAGAGAGAGAAAAGGAACACGTTCCAACAATGCCGACTGCATATCCCTGCTGAATTTTTGATAACACGATTGCAGATCAGCATGTCGAAGTACCGCAGACTCGTACTCTGTCTTGTGATTTCCATACGTCATTGACAACACATGAAGAAGATCCTTACGTATGATTGTACTTCTTGTTTGTTTCATCAGTACTCCGCAATAATCAATATGGGGCTTCAATATTTCTTTTAATGTTTCCACATCGCCTTCATCCTCTTTCCATCCCGTATAATAATCCACGACCATATCGACCGGATAACCGAGATCTTTAATCTCCTTTTCCAACTGTGCACAATAAATACATCCGGTAAAAGCATATTCTTCCTCCAATTTTCGGAACAATCCCTGAAGTTTCCGAAATCCTTGATGTCTTTTTGCTCGATCGTTGCAAGAAGTCACAATATATCGAAATAATTCAACCATCTCATGATCGGGACGATAGGGACAATGTTGCCTCTCGGAGCTAACCTCACAATGAATCTTCCACCAGGCTGGATAAGGGGTGTACAAAATATCTTGCCCCGTTTTCCAGAAAAGATGTCGCTTCGGTTTATTGCTTGGCTCGATTCTTAGTTTGTGGATATCCATACTAAGAGAAGGGTCGTACAATATCCTACAAAAAAGATACTCGAGGATTTCGATCACTGTCTGAAATTCCCGCGGAAAAAGAAATAACCTCGATAATTCCATCTCTATTTGAAATTCAAAGAAAGATGTGTTTAAGCCTCTTCATTTTATTCATACCTGTTCACCGCCCTGTTCAGCGCCCTGTTCAGCGCGCTTTGCTTCTGCCCATTCTTTGAGAATGGGTCGGACGAGTTTTTGTTGGATAATCTTCTTCTGACCAGGAAAGGTAGTGAGACTCTGTTCGAAGACAGTGGCGAATTCGGGATGGGTGACTCCCAATCCATGGATGATCTCAGTTAAATAAAATGCTAAACCTTCATCAGAGTCAAATTCATTGCTACTTTCGGCATACAATTCATAGAATAAATCGAATAAATCGTGAAGAATAGCTTCATATTGGGGAGATTTATTTTGTATTAATTGCGAATTTATTTGTCTCAATTTCTGGGCACGCTTCTGGGGCTCCTCATGGGCAATGGCACGTAATTGCTGTATCTTTTTTTTCACCTCTAAATGAACAGGATCGGTAACCTGTGGAGCTCGTTGCTGAACAGGATCGGTAACCTGTGGAGCTTGTTGCTCTTGTTTAGGGGGCTTGGATGGTTGACTTCCCATTTTTTTCCTTTTTTTTTTGTAAGGACATTTATTTTTTTTTTGAAAGAAATTCTGTTTCCTCCCATCTACTTGAAGAATCCTGACATGGTACCACCACCGGAGAGCATTCTTGCCGTGGTCGTGATGGGCGCAATCCTCTGTTGCCACTCGCGATTACTATTCTTGTGCATCAAACGTTGTTGCAATTCTGTGCGATACTGAATCTGATTGTCCGTATAATTCTGATTCGTATACGTCCTCAGCGCATCCCCTTCCAGAACCTTTTGATTGGCGGCTCCGATGGTCGGCAGACCTCCATAGATATCCAAATTATTCCTCGTGATATAATTGGGCTGTGTCTGTTGATCGATATCATCATAATAAAAACGTGGCTGACCCGTCAACGGTTCGATATACGAGCGATACGATGTACCGTATCCCGTAAGACGCGGGTCATAAATCTCATTCCTTAACGGTGCCCCGAAATTCTGGCTATTATACGGCTCCACCGGCACCGGTTTCACCGTCGCCGGATCATGTTCCACGTATTTAAAGACCTGTGTCTTGTCATCGAAAGAGGAAGTAGTGGGCAGGAAAGGTTGATCCATAGAAATACCGAGATTCGACATGCTTGCATAGGGTTGATTGACCTGTGATTGGGTGTAGACACCGGGTTGTAAAGGGATGCTGAAAAGGTTCTTGTTATATTCTGCCATAGAGGGCGTTTTCTGACAGGCGTCGGCACGATAATTGACAGGCAATTGATATCTCAGATTGTCTGGATCATAGCCACATTGTCGGTCAACATAAGGATCGGGTTTGGTCTGATTATAAAGTGTTTGATTGTAATAATTGGATCTCACGGCGTAATTATTGTACTGTTGCTCGTCGGGTGAGTAATAATCCTCTCGAAGGGTACGCTGTGGGTGTTGTGGGTGTTGTGGGTGTTGTGGGTGTTGTGGGTGTTGTGGGTAGCGTGGAGGTGGTGGTGGTGGTCCACGTGGATGTTCTTGAAAATGAGGAACCCGATGATCTTGGTATCCTCTGAATTCTTTGCGTACGCGATCATGCGCTTCTTGCCGTGCCGAGAGCGGTCCCTTCTGTGAAGATGGATACGGCTGTCCAAACTCGGGCTTCTCGGGCTCATAATCATATTTCGCGTACATCTCCCGAACAGGAGGAACGGGCGGTGTTTCTTGAGAAGAAACCACGTACCCATTCTGCCAGAATTCAACGCGCTTCTGATCATTGATCCCACTGGGTACAATAAAATCATTGGGTTGCCAGGATCCAAAATCAAAGATTGGATTAGGAATAATGGGTTGAACCAGCGTCCTTGGATTCGGAGGACCTGCATAAGACTGATTCTGACCATACGAGGCCTCGATGGGTATATTCTTATTCATATACGGAAGCGATGTCTGTGGATCCATGATCTGTGGATTGTCCTCCAGGACATTAAAGGTCATTGCGGGATAGACGGGTAAAGGCGTCGTGCGACACGGCGCCGTGGGAGAGCCCGTGAGGGGTGAAAACTCAAATTCATTAGTTCCCTGATTCCAAGCGGTAGGAGGCACCGGTTCCAACACCGTATCCACCTTGCCATAATACTCGATAAAATTTTCCTTCTTGGAAGGCATAGCCTTGATCAGATAATAGGCACCGATGATGAGAAGCACCGAAACCGAAAGAAAAAGAACATCATAGGAAATATTGGCGAAAAGCATGATGAGAAAGATGAGAAGGACAATCCTCGTAATGCAATTCATCTGTTCCTCGAGCCCCATGGATCGCGTAGGGACGAGATAAAAGGAATGAAATAAATAAGAAATATCCTCGACCCAAAACTTGCTCATTTGTTGAAACAATAAAAAAGGTTTTTATTTTTTTTTTACAAAGAAAAAAAAAATATTCATCCATTAGGGAGCGAGTCTCAGATGCTTAGACCGGTTTTTGTCTTTACCTCATTCATAAACAAAACCCTTTTCCACGCTTAATACATCCCCCTTGCTCATCACATAATGAGCCAGTTGCATATTCCCCGCCGTGAAACTCGCCTGACACATTCTCATATAATACTCATACAGCAAATATTGCTTCTTCCCATAAACCTCCTCGATATGATCCTTGGCCCATTGCAACCTCATCGCCCATTCCGAGAGGGTTCTGGCATAGTGTTGTCCACCAAACAATTCCGTGTGATGAATCTTGAGATCCGTCTTGTCCACAGCCTCATCAATCCATGATCGATGAGGAATCTGACCTCCGGGAAAAATATGGGTCGTCACAAAGGTATCATTTTTGATGGTGGTGTAGGGGGGAGAATCATGTCGGTCACGAGCATCGATGATGGTATGAAGAACCAAACGACCTTCCGGCTTCAAGAGCCGTGATACCTTGCGAAAGAAGGCCTCGTAATTCTCGTGACGCACATGTTCAAACATACCAATGCTATAAATGGCATCATAGCCATCCTCTTCCAGAGACACCGGTTCCTCCATATCGACAAAAGGAACGAGTAGTACTCGCACGTTTGGATTCCTGGTGCAAAGATCGGTTTCAATGCTATTCTTCTGGTTCTCCGACAGCGTCACACCCGTGATCATGCATCCCGTCTTTTTAGAGATAGTATTCATGATATACCCCCATCCACAACCCACGTCCAAAACACGCGCGCCTGTTCTATTCTGCAGACCCAGCTTTCGAACGATATATTTCACCTTGCGCTCCTGTGCAATGTCCAGCGTATCCCCTTCACTCTTAAAAAAACCACAAGAGTAGGCCTGATAAGGATCGGTCAGGAAAAGCTTGAAAAAATCATTCCCCGGTGCGTCATAATGATGACGAATATTCTCGCTATCCGTCCCAAAACTCCATGTCTTCAACGCGAGACGATGACGTCCCAGACCCTCCTTCCGTCGTTCATTCAGCACGAATAAAAGAAGCAACGATTCCAGACTTTCCTCCCCTGCATACCACACCTCCGAAGTGTACGATTCTCCAAGACCGATCTCTCCCCTGCTTAAGAGCGCGTGAGTAAATCGTACCTCGTCACGAATCACCATGATACCACACGGCTTCCCTTCTCCTTTCTCGAGAAGGATTCTCCCGGCTTCATTCTTGATGACCAGTTTTCCCTTCTCAATGCCCGATGCAATGGCCGGTAACAAAAATTGCTCAAAAAGGCAACGATAGACCACAGGAGTGGTCTCTGAAACAATACGTAAACCCGTCTTCTCTATAGTATCCAGCGCTGTAATGATGTGGGGTGTTAACAGATCCATTGGTTTTTTTTTAATCATGTTCTTGTCCACTATAAAAAAAGTAAATCATTTTTTTTTTTACAGCGTGGCGATCCAATCCAACAATTCAACAAACGATCAAGCCACATAGAGATAGACAGATGTATCCTCCTCGGCTCGTTCCAAATACTCTTTCTCCATCAATTTTTCAATCATCGTCTTGATCATTTTAGATTCCATCGTTATTGTGGACTGTCTCATGACCTCTTGGACAAGATCCCTATGAGACATCTTTTTCCTTGCCTTCATAATACGAACGATAATCGCCTCCAGATAAAATTTCCGATCTTCTTGAATTTTTTCCTGCACCTTGGGAGGATCTACCATAATTGTAGGCAGTTGGAGAGTACTTCGTTTGGAAGAGAAATCACAATTCAAAGAGAACATATCGGTCTCTCTGATTTTATGATCGGTCATGGGACTCTTGAGAAGCAATTTATTAGAGGCAAAGACAAGGGAATGAAGGATAGGAAACAGGAGAGAAAAGGAGAATCGGGTCCCTTTGGAGATTTCTTGTAGACTGATTTCCTTCTCTGGCGAAGCTCGATCCGCCATCCACAATAAAACGATTCCTTGAAGGAATCCGCAAAAAATGTCGTAGCGTCGGGTTTTACCGGCGTTATAGATTCCTTGCAGATGAAAGTTGCTAAGATGATGCTGCCAGGTGATCCTACGGGTAGAATAATATTCTTTAAAAAAGGCGTCAAAATGCGCCATGCACCGTGTCATCAAAGGGGGAAGCGTTACAATATCATCGGGCGCTGAAAAAGAAGGCCAATGACTGCCGGTCAGGAGTCGCACCGTTCCTTCCGGGGACGGGATGTATTCGGTGGTAAGCAATTGGGTGGTATAATCGAACCTCATTCCTTCCATCCGAGTCGTAAACTGATAACCAAATCGGAGTTTGAGTGAGGAGAGAAGCGTTTTTTCCCATTCCTGAGAGTGTGTCCGATTCATAAATAATCGTTTGGCCATATCTCTTCGTAGCGTCTCGGCGATCACATCGGATTCAGAATGATAACTCAACAACTCACAAATAACATGAATCCGTGACTCGGAAACATTGCCAATGCGCATAACACGATCCAGATATTGAGTTAATCGGGACGGATTCTTATTCACAATCTGTCGCAAAATCTGAAGATATGCCTGTTGAAACAAAACATGATCCCCAAGATCACGACGCATCATGACCACCATTTCCTCATGAGCTTCCAAAAACCGTTCAATATCCTCGTCCAGACTGGCCTCTAACTGGGTCAGTGCATATTTTGTAAAATCTTGACTCATCCTTACCATCGCCTCTTCCATTCCGGCGGTATGAAATAGTCTAAAAAAGAGAGAAGTCATGAAGGAATCCCGATTCTTCAATGACTCCAAAAACGCATTGTGGACCGTGGAAAAAATTTCAGAAAAATAATCTTGCAAAAGTTTGCGATGCATTAGAGATCGCGCAGGAGCCAGAGTTTCTTCTTTCATAAAAATCTGGACTCGCTTTTCCTCCGCTTGAATCTCTTGATCCACCCGTCTCATATACTCGCACGGTATCAACTCACGGGCATGAGTAGCAGTGTATTCCTCCAGAAAGGACCCGAGTTCTCTCAGATATTCCATTTGCAAAAAGAGATACGATGTTTTGTCGGTAGTCAGCATCGCATTCAGACATCGTTTTATAAAGAAAATATCCTCCTCCAGCACCATCCTTTTAATATCACAACGATCCTTTCTGATGAACCGATTATAAGCATAATACAATGGATACGCCGATTCATGAAACACCGTCTCTTGAAAAATCTTGCAGGAAGATTCCTCCAGCGACAGATAATTATTGTTCTTTATGTATCCTCGGTTCAGGTACATGAGAAATCGACACATCCAATTCTGAAAGAGGATGAATCTATCATAGATCTTTATCCATTGAAACATCATACTATCAAGATCGTATTTATTCAACTCGTACGAGCATCGGTCACAAAAGTCTTTAATTATGTTGTTAAACTCTTCATACAAAAAACCAGAATGGTTGTGATCCCGATGGATGGCCATATCATAACAAATAGTGTAGATTTTCATAAACTCTTCATTCGTAAATAACCTGCTCTGTAGCATCCTATTCGGTAGATGGAATAAACGATCTTGTAGATAGGCTATTTCTAATTTGACGAGCGGCCATTGTTCCATGATTATGATTTTTTGTTTTCAAGAAGAAAAAAATCATGTTGGTGCATTTCCATTTTTTTTTTTCGAGGTAGAAAAAAAACACAAATCGCCGAGGTATGATGGAAATTAAGGATTGTAAGGGTCTTAAATTTTTACGAACTCAAGGTCAGAAAACTCACATGATCGATCTCCTAAATATTTCATTTAAAACGACGGATGGGGATGATATTTTATCAAGTATGGAGAATTCTCATCAATACTACATTTTACACAAGCATAGGATCGCATCCATCTTGTCTCTAAAGGAAACTGCTCTCTCGAGAACGGGAAATTACATACCTTTTATGATTTACAATGCGTGTACGCATCCTCGATTCCAGAATCGCGGATATATGTCTAAACTTCTTGCGCACGTGGTCAAAACACTTGTCACTGACCGTCCGGGGTCTCTTTTTCTGGAGGTTTTGAAAAACAATACATCGGCAATAGGTTTGTACCACAAAATGGGTTTCCATGCCTATAAAGATTTTGGAGAAGGAGTGCTCATGCGCAAACGGATCCCTTCTCGTCGTTCTTATACCGAAGAAGTGTTGTATCCACCACAGCGTTCACACCGGTAAATGGTCATCATCATCATCGTTGTCGTCATTGTCATTGTTGTCGTCGTAAGACAATCATTGCACAAAAAAGTACATTCGGTTTCTTGTTGATGTTGTTGTCCCAAGGGAATGGATAGATTTTCTTGCATTTCCTTCACATATTCACCATATTTTTCCCAATCCATATCGATGGTCGTCTTTTTACACAAGGGGCATCGAAAATTACCCGTGTGAAGAAGCTCCTTCATACACTGTGTATGCATCCAATGACCGCACCGTGTACGATACGGAGTCTTGACCCCATAATACAATGTCTCCAGGCACACACAGCATTCCTCCCCCACATCCACCATGGCCTTGGGACACGAGTGTTCCCCTTCCGTACCCACATAACACAAATTGCATAGATCACAATGACTGCGCTCGTCGGGTGCAAGAAGATAACAAATCCTACACCCCTCGCAATGATAGACGGGTCGTGGCGACCAGAGATTGCATTTCTCGCAAAAATAAGAAGCAAATTCAATACCACAACCTGTACAGCCATTGGATCGTGGCTGTGGACCCTCTCCACAAGCCGTACAGCGCACCTCCTGGATAGCATAACGATCAATAGAATGAGTCTGCACCCGGACATCATGACAGATACGACACGCATGATATTCCTTGCAACAGGGCGCCAAAATCTCACAATGGATTCCCTCGTAATGCTCACACATATTTTTTTATATATCTTTCTTTCCACTCTTCATTTTAAATCTGTTCAATGCATTATGATCTGATGACCCGCACTGTGGTTGTTGCCCATGAGCTGACGTTGTGGCATGATGACCACGAGATTATCATGGACCATCTTCTTGAAAAATTTCTTTTCCTCGTCCGTCAAAAACGTTTCCTGTAATTTTTGAAAAATCTTTGAAATCTTTTCTTGTTTCTGTCCCTGACTCAGGGATGCATCCTTCATGATCGCCTCTCGCTCCGCAAAAAACTTTTGCCCGGTAACTGTCATGATTCGCTGTCTTTCTTTGGCACCATTCTCTATAATCTTCTTCTGTTCCTTGATCGTACTATCATTCATAATGACCTTGATCTTGTCCTCCAACTTTTTCATGGCATCCTCTACATCCTTGCGTTCCTTCTTGGTACCATCCTCCAACGTCTTGTTGATCATCGTCACACCCTTTTGGACAATCATACCTTGTTCCTTGAATTGTTTTCCCAGAGAGTCGTAATTAGAATACGCCGTAGGAAGAGTCGTTAATGTCTGTTTCATGAAAAAAATGGGTTTTTTTTTGTTCCCAAGAAAAAAAAAAGTTTTTTTCCAAAATTATGAATCGGGCCTCAGCAGACCCTGCACCTGACTGGCCGTATCTTGCCATGAAGTCACACGGCGTCCTTGAACCCGCGGATCGTGGTAAATCTCATAATCATTTCCCCCTTCATCCGTCTTGTCTCCAAAGAAATAAACGGTATCGAATTCGTCAAGGGGAAGGTGTTCCAAACAAAAGGTTTTATTGAGCCCACGAGGAAAGACATCAAAACTAATCTGTCCTCCGATGCCATATTCCACGGGCATTTCCGATTCCGGAAATTCTTCCTTGAGGTTCATAATCATGGTCTCGCGGATACGATGCTCTTGATCATAAATCTCAAAATCATCTCTCTGTTCTTGAGAACAGTTTCTTCCCACGGGAGAAATGTTGAGCATCGACTTGCGATATTCGATAAAAGTACCGGTCTTGACAGGAAGCTCAAGGGTGCAGAGATACAATAGCACATAATTAATAAAACGATTGAGGGTCGATGGAGAGATGAAATGGGTCAGGGAATACTCATGGCGAAGAACGCCTTTATGATAAAAGACGAGACCGTTTTCAGAAAAGGCGTACTCGAAAAGATCCGTCATTTCCTTTTCTCCCAATTGTTCTTGTGCCTTGATCCGATCGGATCCACCAACGATGCCAAGAGTCACTCCAGGCACCGATTTCCAGGATTGAAGATGTTGTAGCATCTCGGGGTCTATCCTTTTGCGAGGATCGGTAAGAGTACCATCAATATCAAAGAGAAGCAGGATCATTTTATTATAAGAGATAAGAATTTAAAAAAAATAATTATATTGAACATAAGTAAAATGAACATTGTTCTTACGTGTCTCGTCAATTTCCAGCCTTATATTCTTGACAACATCCGGCAGTTGCATCGTCTGGGACATGCCCGGGAAAATATTTTTATATTGTGTAACCAACATATGGTTCCACAATTCGGTACTGTGAAAGAGTTTATTACCATAATCGAGGTGGAAGAGCTGGAGGGACAAGAAGATGAATTTCGATATGACGATCGTTCGGGTCTGGACAATGGATTTCGCGGTGGTTTCTGGAAATTAGCGTCGTCGAGGTTTTTTGTGATTCACCGCTTTATGAAGAAATACAATGTCCGTGACGTCCTCCATTTGGAAAATGACGTGGTCATGTATTATCACGGCAACGAGCTGATGTCCTATCTGGATCCTACACGGATGTATCTACCCTTTGATAATTATGAACGAAATATCGCCAGTATCGTCTATATTCCTGACGCCAATGTCCTTGGTGGCGTCCTACGACACTATGATATGGGCAAGAACGATATGTATAATTTTTCATCCATCGCCAAGAAAACCAACCTCATTGATCATTTTCCCATTTTTTGTTTGTGATCTTCTTTCTTATTTTGATTTTGGTTTTGGCTTCTTGCTCAATTCTTGCAAAATCGTTTTTATTATAGTAAAATCCATATATAAGGGATATTTCCAAAATTGGTAAGGATAACGTTTTTTCATACGCCCGGTGATGTCTCGATAAATTTCTCTTAACCAGAGTCCTTTAAGATGTAGACAGACGTCTTTTTTGTCAAAGATTTCCCTTAATGTATTACCATAAGTAGTTTTTAAATCATAAATTTTTTGTCTTTCCACCGGAGATAATTCGTCCAAAACATTGGTGATATAATCAGACATGGCGACTTCACCAATTCGTGCATCTTTTTGTCCCCCTTTTAAATATAGTAATGCATAGGACAATTTTCCAAGCAAATCAATGGCTTTGAAAAATTGCAACATTTGGTCCGGGTTTTGGTCCGGCTTTTGGTCCGGCTTTTGGTCCGGCAATCCCATTTTCAATTTTAATTGCTTCACGCTTTGACGATCAAGATGCGGATGATTAAGAAAAATTTCTTTGGCTTCGTCATCATTCCATATTTTTTGACCAGAACGTCCCAGTGGATCTAAATCTCCATACGGTGAGGACATGAGATAATCTAATAACTCATCAATAGAATGACAATAACGATAAGGAGTAATAAAAAGCTTTCTTGGATCCAAATTCAAGATAGGTTCATCCATCACCATCGTCTTGGCGTTTTTACATCGCATTAATTCTCGTAATAAATATTCCACATAAAATTCTTTGTTCATACCGTTTGGAAATTTACGATATCGATTCGTGAAGAACAAAATGCGTCCGATATCTTCAATTGTCAAGGAGAGGTATATATCTTTAATTTTTTCGATATGAGATTCTACTGCCTGCGACACCGGAATATACGTGTCTTTGTTGATTTTGATGTTCAGATCCGGACAGATTTCCTTGAGAAGCCGTTCTATGTAAGTATAACTCTTGCTTCGAACCGCATCCAACAACTGAAATTTTTTGGCTAAAACTGTAGACATTTCTTTTTTAATCCCGAAAATAAAAAAACAAATGGGAAGATTACAACAGATGAGAAAGGTGCGTGCCGAGGTCGCAAACACAGAGCCATGGAAAAAAATCAAGGCCGTTCCACGGACCGGTCTTGATGAGATCTTTGTGACCGGAGAAAAGATCCAATCCATCTGTACCGTCTATTTGACCAACAGCAATTCCATCCCCAATCCGTATTTTGGTAACGAGCCCTCGAAATTTATGAATGTGAGTTTTATTCCTACTCCCTCGTACGACAATCCACGCCTCGTCTTTTGTTTTACGCACTGCATCCCCGATCTTGCTCCTCGCATCCATCTCTTTCAAAATGATTTTGTACTCGTGTCCCACAATTCCGACCACGAGATTCATGAAAATGAGACTTCCCGAAAAATCCTGCAATGCTCTCGTCTCTTGCATTGGTATTCTCAGAATGTCTGTATGGAACATCCTCGTTTGTCCGTCGTGCCCATTGGACTCGCCAATTCCCAATGGTCACACGGAAATACCGCGCCTTTCTTGCCTCTCCTAAACAACCCTCCTCAAAAGACCCGTCAAATCTATTTTAATTTTGGTATTGGTACTAATCCAAGTAAACGACAGCCTTGTCATGATATCTTGAGGAGCCAGAAAAACCTGGAATGGTTGCCACACATCGATCCCACGGCGAATTTGAAACGCCTTGCCGAGAGCGAGTTCTGTATCTGTCCCGAGGGTAATGGCGTGGATACGCATCGACTTTGGGAGGCCCTGTACTTACAAGTCGTGCCCATTGTTCTCCGAACGCCATTTACGGAAGCCCTTCAGCGACAGTTTCCCATGATGCCCATCGTAATGCTGGACAGGTGGGAAGAGTTGGATCCCGAAGCGCTGGATGTTTCCATGTATGAGTTTGATTCTTTTCTTCCCATCATCGATGTTTCTGAAATACAAAGACCCATCATTGAAAATTGATTTCAAAAAAATAAAAAAATAAAAAATAAAAATTCCAACATAAAAAATGTATTTGCAATTCTTTCTATTTTCGTTTCTGATTGTAATTACCATCTTTCTCATTTTACTATTGGTAAAAATACAAAACAGGACAATGATCACAACGATAGAAGAATATGAATGCTCCAGTGGACTCTGATTGTACCGCGGATAGTAACGGAAAATGTACCAAAAATAAGTGTGTTTATACTTCTGAATAAACGAATCCTAAAAAAGAATCGTTCCCACGAGCTTACCACACGACCGCCTATTAGGTATTCCTTTTCATGAAAAACATGTTTTTTTTGGTAAGCACTCCCCAAAAAAAAAAATCTTTTGACCAAAAGATAGGATAGCTTAGAAAGAATTATGGATAAAATGATTGGTAATCGATTGCATAATGCGCGTCAAACCTTTCTATTATAGACGGTTCGAGGAACGCAAAATCGGCAACAATCGAAATAGAAACAGATGTGTTCTCTCGTCCTAAACGCACAAATGGTATATTATTTTTTTGACAAAATGTCTCCCAATCGCTATCCAGATTTTCGTGTCGCAAAATTACAATGTCATTATCCAAATTTCCATTACGATCACAAAGCATTGAATATTGCGTATTGGAAAGTTCAGGAATCTTATTTGTCAATAAGATTTTCTCTATGAAATCAGAAAATGACATAAACTTGTACGAGTGTGTGAATTTATAGAGAGAAATTGCACGTTGTCGTGGGTGGCGAATAATTGTCATTATACACGGTTTTATAGCGGATTTGTTTATGATTTCACCGAAATCGGTATATATTTGATGATAATCGCGAATATAGGACGCGAAATACCGATAGTTGTCTATATCAAGAACTATACAATACATTATCATCGTCCATAAAAGTTCATTTTTCCGAATCGCATCCGAAATTACACCATCTATGATATATCTCTCAGGCATTCCGATTTTTAAAAGTGCATGCTCCATTGACGTTCCCGCGTTTTTAGGAATATGGATAAATATCAAATTGAGATTTGGTATCCACATATACACTCTCATATACATATATTTCGCGAAAAAAATATATGCAACAATAGTCTCGGTTTCTACATTGAGAAGAATTTTACTTTAATTTTTTTAAAAAAATCCAAACACTTTCTATTTTTGCACCTGTCATCAGGAGATGGTTACCACCAGGTGCCTGTTGGAGGTCAAGAAGAGGACGACATTTTAATTCTTTTTTTTTTTTCCAGAAAGAATAAAAAAATGCAAGTCAAGGATCATGATATTATTATTGTCGGAGGAGGGATTAGTGGACTTTTTCTTGCCTATCGTCTTCTGATGGAAGATCCCAAGATTCGTCTTCTTATCATTGAAAAGGGTAAGGAAATGGGTGGAAAACTACAGACAGAATATTCCACGTCCTCTAACAACGAGATAAAAACGGTTCTGTATGAAAAAGGTCCGTGGAGGATCAGTACTTCGCACACCCATATGATCCGGCTCTGTCACAATCTCGGTGTCCCACTGCATCCCTTTCCTGAAAACATTGTCGATGGATATTACGATGTGAATACCAAACGATATTCCTGTTCGGCACCCGCAACCCAAAATCCTACAAACCCCGGACTGTCGGCCTATGATGAACTTATTTTGCATCGTAATCGATCTGTCGCACGCGATAAAGAAGACAGAACAGGATATCCCGATATACTGGACATGACCAGTGTGATCGATGTCTATGAGGCCCAGAATCCATCGTCCTATCTATGTTTGCTGACGGGATTTTCGGGACTCATACAGGCTCTTGTGAACACGCTGAAAGCATTAGAAAATCAATGCTCATTTCTCAAGGAGGCGTTGGTTACCGACGTTGTTTATGACAACAAGAAGAAGCATTATCGTCTCTCTATCCAGAAAAGAGAAGGATCGAATGAATTTCATGAGAGGACAGAAATCGCACCACGTGTGGTACTGGCGTGTCCACCTTCGTCTTTCCAAGACTGGAGCATCGCGGATTATATGAGACCACTTCTGGCAAGCGTGCGTCCGGTCTCTCTTCATCATATCTATGCCATGTCGCCACAGCGACCTTTGCTTTATAATAATAATATTGATAATTTTCACATCAATACCAACAGTGCTCTATGTCAGATCATCAGCAGTCCATACCCCACATCAGCCTCCAACCACTGGTTCATGGTTTCGTATTCAAGTGGTCGTATCGCGGATTTTTGGGAACGATTGTGCATCGCTCATCCGTTGAAATTTAGAGAGAAGCTTCGTAAGGAAGCCTCGACATTTCTTGGAAAGACACAGACACGCGCGCTCCAGCAAATCAAGAATTATTATTGGAAGGAGGCCATTCATGAATGGACACCTTCTTTTGGTATGGACATGAAACGAATGTACCGCTTGGCCATGATCCCTGATCCCATTCATCTCCCGGATCTCTTTATTATCGGAGAGGCCTTTTCTCCACTCCAGGGATGGTGTGAGGGTGCATTGGAAACCGTAGAAAACTTGCTTGCGGAAATAGTACACCCTTCTCCACCCGTTATAGAAGCGTTGCCAATCCAGCATGTGATTTACCGATCACGAGTATTGGATGTGCATCGATGGATGTCTCGTCACCCGGGAGGCGCCCAGGCCCTCGAAAATCATTTAGGAGAAGATATCACTCAACTTTGGGATTCCATCCACAACACCCTCCAAAGCAAGGCAATGATTGCAGCACTCCAAGTGGGATGGCAACACTCCCCCACCACCATGATAAAATTGATTTAAGAAAGATGAAAATAGTTATAAAAAGAAAGACCCACCGATAGCTCAATTGGCAGAGCTCCCGACTGTAGAGGTAAAAAAAACAAAGCAATCATCGGGCGGTCGTGTGTTCGATTCACACTCGGTGGATTATTTTGATTCTGCAATCAAAATAATAATCAGGTAGTGCCAGTGGAAATAAAAATCGTCTTCTTTCTTTATGGATGTCGATAAACCCGATTGAAAAATCATAAAAAAAAACTTGAAAAATAGAATAAATGCCCTCCTTTTTAGCCAAAAAACTGCAGTTGTTGGATGCGGTTCGACAAAAAAATTTTCGCCAAGTAGAGGCTCTTCTCAAGGAAATCTGTCCGGAATTGCAAATCAAAATAAACCGAGACACGTTCCTTCAAGTGTCGCGGGCAGTAGAATCTCATATCGATACCATCAAAAGAAAATATCGTCGCTCACTGACTATGAAAGATATGCAACGCATTTTACATACTACGGGCGACTACATTATTAAAAATAAAAATAGCAAAGAAGAATATATAGACTTGTTGTTGAGAAGATTGTCTCGTTGCAAGAACCAGGAGACCATGGTGATGGGGGAGCCGATCATGGAATTGGATCCGAAGAAGCTTTACATTACTCCTTTTCATTATTGTCATTCTATTGATGATTTACTGGAATATCTAAAGTCTTCTCCATATGGGAATACAGATCCACTGGGACGCCACGATCAAAAAATATGGAGAAATAAGTGGGAAAAAAACTGGTTTTTGGAACATCCTCATCTTTCTGAAGTAGATCTGAAAGAATTAAAAATCAAAACATTCAACGACAGAATGGGGCTACCGAGTTCCAAGGAGTTTTTCGAAGCTATCCTAAAACTTGAAAAATTAGCGACTACATTAATGACTCTACCGGGAGGTCAAGCCGATGCGCGAAAGGGTGAATTGGCCATGACCGAATACATCACCACTGTTCTGGACGCATTAACTCAAGAAGATAGAGATAAAATATATAATTCAAAAACTCCTCATGGAAGAACGGTGAGACAAATCTTT
>Ga0214919_10005852_pt1 | contig 17170 bp, 21 predicted proteins | sample LL1503_MetaG_FD_177994 | JGI IMG/M metagenome (GOLD analysis project Ga0214919, IMG submission 177994) | Freshwater microbial communities from Lake Lanier, Atlanta, Georgia, United States - LL-1503 | ecosystem: Environmental > Aquatic > Freshwater > Lake | place: USA: Georgia | collected...
AAAAAAATAGCACTATTACATGCCAATCATCTTGTGAGTGCTTTGCGCAAACAGGTCTTGAAATGGAGGCCCTCTCAGCCGTCACTATCGCCCTCCTCACCATTTATGACATGGTGAAAGCAGTAGACCGTACGATGGTAATTTCAAATATCCACTTAGTGGAAAAGTCTGGAGGACGCTCTGGGCTTTATAAGCGAAGTGAGGGGCTAAGTAAAGCAAGGTCCAAAAAAGTTAAATAAAAGAGTGCTTGTCCCAAATCTGTCCCACTTAAAGGATAGAAGCATGGCAACATTCAGAAACAGAAAAAATAAATGGCAAGCAAGGGTAAGGCGAGGCGGCCAACCGGACGTAACTAAAACCTTCCTCATAAAAATCGATGCTGAAAAATGGGCAAGAAGTATTGAAATCGAAATAGATCGTGGCACTTATATCAATACCAGCTTCGCACAAAAGACTCTTTTCAAAGACTTAATCCAACAATACCTTAAAGAAGTAACTCCAACCCTTAGAGGCGCTCCTGAGGATACTTATAGATTAAGAAAGATGATGAGAAATCCTATTGGCGAACTTAATCTTGCTGAGTTGACCCCAAATAAAATTGCCAACTATAGAGATGAACGCCTTAAAGAAATAAAACCCAATACAGTCATTAGGGAACTGGCATATATATCCAGCATGATTAACCACGCGCGACGTGAATGGGGGCTAGGCATTATTAATCCTGTAGCACAAATTAGAAAACCATCGCAACCTCAAGGTCGTGAGAGAGTGTTAAACGATGTGGAAATGAATCGCCTGCTACAAGAATTAGAAAAGATAAATCCATACTTGAAATCACTTTGTAAATTTGCTTTGGAAACTGCAATGCGACGAGGCGAATTGATGTCACTTCTTTGGGTGAATGTTAACTTTGAAAAACGCGTAGCATTTTTACCAATCACTAAAAATGGAAGATCTAGAAGCGTTCCTCTTTCAACGAAGGCTGTAGAAATTTTAAATTTATTGCCAAGAGATATTGAGGGGCGTGTTTTCCCTCTTAATAAACAAACGGTTTCAATTTTATTTTTGAGAGCGACTCGAAGAGCTGAAATTGATAATTTTCATTTCCATGACTTAAGACATATGGCTCTTACAAAACTATCTGCAAGACTTACTAATGTTTTAGAGTTAGCAGCATTAAGTGGGCATCGAGAATTAAAAATGTTGCAGCGATACGTTCATATCAAAGCAGAAGATCTTGTTAAAAAACTGCAATAGAAAAATATGCTGATATAAAACTTCATTTAAGAGATTCTTAGCTGATGCTTTTCTAAACTTTTATAAGTAAGCATTGTGTCATTAGCGAATTTCTAAAATGACGCCGAGAGCCTGTTCCATGTTTTGTTCCAAGTTTGTTCCAATTATATGTAAAGTTGTTCCAAGTTTGTTCCAAGTTAAGTTGTTGATTATAAAGGTTGTTCCAATGTTCCAAGTTTTTTGCAATAGGGAATAGTTTTGAGATTTTACAAAGAGTCTTGTTCCAATTTTGCAGAGCAAACATAAAAAATGCTAGCATATATATTCACTTAAAAAAACTTGGAACATTGGAACAAGACCATTTTTTAGCATATTACTTACTTATTAAAAATATAATATAATATATATAAAACAAAGACTTACCCGATTTCAGCACACGATTTATCAAGCCCATTTTGTTCTAGTGTGTAAAGTTAAAAGTTGGAACATCGTTGGAACAATTGGAACATGAATAAAATCACTTATAAGTAAAGTCTTACTTTACTGTGCTGGCAAAAAAGAGCTAGCTAAGATCTTTTTTAGATTGTTTTTCTAAGGGGTATTGGACCTTCTAAAAACTCTTCGAATCTAATTGTTTCTCTGAATTCAATCGGCGCCCTCCCGAGATCAATATTATTATCAAGATTGAAACCATACAATGAAGATCTAAATGAGCCTCTTAACTTCATTGGAAATAAATCCTGACTAATCCATAAATTTAACCCTGGCCCTATATAGCTATTCTCGAAATCATAATAAGGCATAGCAATCTTGAACTCACTCAGAAGAGATTTAATACGTTCTAAGATTTGAACTGAATTCAAACCTGATCTTTTAATTGCTTTAACAATTGCATCGAAGTTTTTAAGAAAATCATTTCTACGGTCGACATCTTCATTATCAAAATAAATCTTGCAGTAATTGTCAACTAAGTCCTGATACATATATGAATCAGAATCGTACCAAAAAAAATATCCTGGCTCATTATCTGATGTACCGCCTAAAAAGAATCCAAATTTCTTTGTTTTAGTAGTTGCCAAGCTTGATCACCTAAAAAAGATAAACATTCTTAAACATATCCTGCAGCCAAACACACACATTAGGATCTAATCTCTCTGGATACTTGTGAATCATTCTACTCACTCCATTCATTGCTTTTTTTGACACTTCTTTATTCCCATCTTCAGTAGCAATTTTATCTATAGCAAGCATGAGAAGTGTTGCCCAAGTATCATAATTACAAAACATCACCGAACGATTGCTGACCTGAACGTAAGTTTCTTTAGCGATACTATGAAAAATATCCTTATAGCTAAAATGCATAGCATCAATATCAATCTCTGTCATATATTTAACTAAATATATAGCATGCTCTTCAGTCAGTTCATCTAAAGCATTAAACATGTTGGCGTGATTCCACTCATGGATGCGCTCTAATGTAGGGTTAATCATCATGGGGATTAATACACATCACTCTAGAGTCACGTGCCTCAATAAGTTTGTCGAGCATATCCATGGTATCCATATACTCTTCATCAAATTCCCCAGTAAAAGCCTTCTTAGCCTCTTCAAAGTTACCCATCTCTCTATAGATCTCTACTTTCAAAAGCTTTTCTTGGGTGTCATTACAATCTAATATCTCTAAAAGCCTATTCCAATTTTCAATTTGTGGGTCAATAGGAGAGTGCTGGACTTTTTGATCTCGATTCACATCGTTATAGATCTGCATTAATTTTGACCTAAGATAAATTTCGTTTTCTTTAGTGATGTTTAAATCATTCAAGCCTTGAAGATAAATCTTTTTTGTTGGATTCTTATAAGGAATGGGGTTTTGATTTGAATCTAGGGTTAAATCTGGTATTTCTCTTTCTTCATCATAACCCAAAGAATTTACGACTTTAGTATCATCAACCCAGAAGGTACCTTTGCAATGTGGACAGCCTCCGTATGCAGGGTAATCTGGCATCATCGGTGCATCCATTTTTCCGTCAGGCCAGAACTTAGCCCCAAAAGTATTGCCTGAAGCCATGGTTGGCTGGGTAAATTTTCCACTACACTGAGGGCACTCTCTTATATAAGTATTTCCTGGCAGCATTTTACTTATCTCCTATTAGAAAATTTTCTTGATCTATCTTTACTTGTTTCTTTGAAATACTATTTTTATAAAAGTGTTCTTTTTGTGGCCATTCATGCTTGACCATATAACCAATCATTGAAGCCAAGATAAGAACATTAATCATCGTAAAAACGCTTTCTTTGTTCTTGCGCTGTTTTTTTGTTTTTTCAATTGTCACAAAATGTTTTTTTAAATGGCTATTCACTTTAATTAGTGCAATTAATGACAGAACTGGCATCAAATAAATAAATAATTCGAGTAAATTCACATGCACCAAATAATGAAAAATGCTTACTTTATTCATAGTCTTTTATATAAAATAATTATTAATTAGATTAATACAGTCGAGGCTCACCTGGTGATACTGAGGCTCAATAAAATAGTATTTGATTATTATTTAAGACTCCAAAGATCTAAATGCATAATCAACGCCGATTTGTCAGCTTGCATGGCGTTTAATAAATGATAGCTAAAGCGATTTAGTGTTGAACTAACCCGTTTTGGCCTTTATAAGCTGGGGCGGGTTTTTTATTTAGGAGTTTATGTATGAAAAAGCAATTGCCAAAATTTAGTAAAGAGTATATTGCAGAACGAAAGGCACATGCTGACGCATTAGCTCAAGCCTTATCTGCCAACTTAAATAGGGTTGTATTGGAGCGAGATGCTGAAGAGAAGGCAGAAAAATTAGCTGACGATGAAAGACTAAAACTCAAGACTAAAGAGCTTATTGATAACCTTAATAGAAAGGTTTTGGAGGAACAGGCTCAAGATAAAGCTGAAGCTTCTAGGAAGAAGAATACAAAATAATATGACTCAACTGAAGCATCCTATAGATTTGCTTGGAGCAGTTAAATCATCCAGCGGTATAGCTTGTGCAATAGCCAAAACTAAAGAAGATGGATTGGTTTCTGTCATTTGGAATGAAGATAAAAAAGATTGGGAAATATCGGACTTCTCAATTGGAATGATTGCCCAAGCATTTCCAATGTCATACGATGAATTAGAGCGTTTAGGTATTGAAATAGATTAAGCAGTAAACAAGGGTGGATTTAAACCTAACTTGCCACACCCTGTCCTTTGACAAAGTGGCTAAATAAGGAGAAGTAAAATGTCATTATCAAACCGTGATAAAAGTCGCAATCAAACTGCATGGAAGGTAGGTAAAGCAACTTACTATGCAAACATCCCTGAAGGTATTAAAGATAAAAAAGTTATTAGCAATGCAAAAAGTATTGTAGATTTTGCCTTGCCTCAAAGATCGGGCCCTTGGGGAACAAATTACTATTCATTTCTTACACGTGAATATGTGTTAAATCTCATCCTTCACTTTTATAACGAATATAAAAGATTTCCACATGGAGATATTTGTGTTGTGGATCATTGGTGGTGGGAAACACCCTCTTGGGCAACTTCACAAAGAACAGTTCGTTGTTTTAAAAGTAGAAAATTAGGAAGAAATTATGCGCCAGGATATTGGGTTTATTTACCAACTCTTGAAGAAGTAAACGGGGTGCAAAATGACTAATCCTATACAAACATTTCATCTATCAGGGTATTACGACAAGATTCATTGTCCCTATTGTGCTAAGAAATTAACACCAAGCCTTGATGATGTATGGAAAGGAGGCACACATTTCTGTCGTCATGTCCTATACGTTCAGACTCTAGATTCCATTGATTACCTATCTAAAGAGGCATTAAATCAATTAGAGTCCAAAGGCTTTAATGTGGAAATATTAAAAGATCTAATTTTTACGGAAAAAGAAATTGATATCTTTTTGAATGACATTCTTGATTATCCAAACACTCTAGAAATAGAGGTTGATTCAGGGGTGCCTTTCGGTAATTTCTTGTATATCGGTATTAGTCCTTTTTTAAATGATAGAAAGGGTAAGGAGGTGATTTGTGAGTAAGTACAAATATAAATATTTAGATGATGGCCTGTCTGAAGAGCATATAAAGCAGATATGTCGTTTCCTAGATACGCCTTATGTAAAAGGGGAGCATCAGAAATGGCATAAGTTTTCTGCTTTTAAGTGGTGGCATAAAAGACAAATGGATAAGAGGGATGAAGAACTTGCCCTTAAAAAAGATAACATCTAACTTGATTTAGAGTCATTATTAAATAATGAAATACATTCATTGCAAATACAGGCTTTTTTATCTCTAACCTTATTTAAAGAAATTTGATTAATATCTAATTTAAAGCACCAACATTTTGAAACTTCATTTTCACCCTGAGCTAAAGAGCAATTGTTAAATTCTCCACAAACTGGGCAATGTATTCTACCGTCAACTGTTTTCATTAGAATAATGTTACGCTTATTTATTTATAAAAAGTAGATTTATTGATGCCAAGATACTTAACTAAATCAAAATTCTTGTCTGCTGTTGAATGTCCAACAAAATTATTCTATCTTGGAAAAAAAGAATATAAAAACACAAAGAATGAAGATTCTTTCTTGGCGTCTTTAGCAGAAGGTGGTTATCAAATTGGAGCCTTAGCTAAATTCTTGCACCCTAAAGGAGTTGAGGTTTTTGAAAGAGAGCATGAAACAGCGGTACAAATAACGTCAGAACTTTTAGAGTCAGATAATATTGTAATTTTTGAAGCGGCCATTAAATACGAAGACTTCTTTATTAGAGTAGATATTTTAGAAAAAATTAATGGCAAGTTAAATATTTATGAAGCTAAAGCCAAGTCATACAACTCATTAAACCCTCAAATCGAAGGAAAATTAGGCGGCATATTAAAACCCATGCTCCCTTATTTACAAGATGTTGCTTTTCAAACCTGGGTTCTCAAAAATAAATTTCCAGAAAAAGAAATTAATTCATACCTTGTTATGCCAGATAAAACTGAGTCTTCAGATGTTGATGGCCTTAACCAAATGTTTAAGATAAATCAAAATTATAAAATTACATTAGATATTCCTACTAATGTGGATATGGCTAAAGAAGCTAACAAGCTTCTTGTAAAATTGAATGTAAATGATTTAGTTTCTTTTATTTTAAATACTCCTTTAAGCTACCCCGGCGGTCCAAACTCTTTCGATAATGCAATAAATGAATGGTCTCAGCACAATAAAGAAGATAATAAAATAAAAGCTTCAATCGGTGGGCACTGTAAAAATTGTGAATTTAAATCCGAGCCATCTGATGCTTCATATAAAAGTGGGTTCCATGAATGCTGGAAAGAAACTCTTGAGTGGGGTAATGAAGACTTTAATGATGGGCTTGTTCTTGATATTTATGGATATTTAAAAAAAGATAAGCTTATTCGGCAAGGCGTATATAAATTAAAACAAGTGCAACGTAACGATCTTGCAGAATTTAGCGACGAGGTCTCTGAAGAAGGTTTAAAGAGGGCACAAAGACAATGGCTACAAATTAATGGCATCCCTAAAGATTATGATTATGGTAATTACTTCTTTGATAAAGCATATTTCGAATCCCAGCATAATAAATGGAATTATCCACTGCATTTAATTGATTTTGAAACTACGAAAGTTGCCTTACCATTCTTTAAAGGCATGAAGCCATATCAATCAATAGCCTTTCAATTTTCTCATCACACACTGAGTGAAGATGGCTCTGTCGCTCATGCTGATCAATTTCTATGCGCTGAACCGGGTGATTTTCCTAGCTATAAGTTTGTTAGGGCTCTGCGAGATGCTTTAAATATAGACAATGGGTCTATATTCATGTGGCATCACCATGAAAACTCCATATTAACTTCAATTCTAGAACAGCTAATAAATGATACCAATGCACCGAATGACAAGGATGAGTTGTGTCAATTTATTAGATCGGTTATCAAGGGTGGCGAAAGGGAGATGATCGACCTATGCAGAATCTCCGATAAATGCTTCTATTATAAAGATACAAAAGGAAGTAGCTCACTGAAAAAAGTACTCCCAGCACTATTTAAAACTTCAAAATACTTAAGAGATTTTTATTCAAAGCCAATTTACGGCAGTCCTAATGGTATAAAAAGTATTAACTTCAAATCAGATAAGGGTTTTATTTGGATAAATGAAGATATAAACGACCCGTATTATTTACTTAAAGATGTGGGAAGAGAAATGCTTCCTGAAGGGATAGATGACTCAGAAGATGACGAAAGTATTATTGCGGAAGGGGGTGCAGCAGCCATTGCTTATTCTAGATTGCAGTTTGAGGATCTAAATATTGAATCTAGAGAAAGAATCAAAAATGGCCTTTTAAGATATTGTGAGCTCGACACACTTGCTATGGTAATGGCTTTACAGGCATGGAAAAATATCTAATTATTTAGGCTTTCTTTTAACTCTTTAAGCATTTTAAGTAGACTCCCAGAAGAGCTAGCAATCTTTTCAAGTCCAAATATTGCGTCATCAAGGTTCGTACCCCTAAGATTTTTCAGATGCTTTTTAGTGTCCACTTCTTTCAATACACCGTGGAAATCTCTAATTTTAGTTAATTCATAGTTATCAACTCCTTTTTCCTTGGCAATTGTAATTGCATCCTTATAAGGTAGCTCTTCATTAAGAAATCTTTTTTTAATATCTTTTTTTGATTTCAATATTTTACTTACGCCATCCCTAACATCTCTTGCTTCCTTAAATTCCCCAGACCTTACCTTTTTTACAATAAAGGTACCAAAATCAGGCTCAGCCTGCATTTGCTCTTTCAACTCTTTGTTTGTGAAAAGACATTCGTAATAATTGTATCTTTCTGGATCGAATTCTTTTTGTTCTTGCATGAATTTATAAGTCAGGATTTTCTTTTTTACATCGGGCTCCTTCATATTAAATTCAGTAGCAAGTTCTTTATAGTTAATTTTCCTGGCATCTTTTGTATCGTTGAGAAATGCAGCTTGATTATATGGCTTCCAATCTTTCTTACCTATAAGATGGATATCACCTAAATACATATTAATAATTTCAATAGGGGTTTCTTTTGATATCAATTGCGTTGGAACATACCTCCAATTCTCTGTAGGATATTTTTCATAGATTTTTTTGCAAGCAGCAAGCCTTCGATTGCCTTCAACAACAACAAATCCATTTTCCCAGACGAGTATCGGCTCATTAATTCGCCCATCATTCAAGATTCTTTTAGCAAGTTCATCAACCTCACCAATATCAACAAGAGCTTGCATCAAATTTTCTTGTGATATGTCCTCCCCGTATTCTCTCGTTAAATGATGAGTTCTAGGGTTATTTTTCCAAAAAAGAATATCAGTTATATCCATCTTCCCTACTTTAAGCGTAATAATATTTTTTCGTATCTCAAGAGAAGTAGTCGATTCCTGAACAAAACTATTAATCATTTATTTTTTCTCCAATTTATTAATATTTAATACTTTATGTAAGAGTTCAGCAAAAGAATATGTAGCTTTAGATCTATATTCAGCCAAGGATATATCACCTTGCGCTAATTGCGCCGCTAATTTCTTAGCTTCCAATAAGTCATCTAACCACTCATCGACAGAATCTCTCATTATTAAATTATAAACATAGCAAATTTTGGATTGAGAAACCCTATGAATTCTATCTTGAGCTTGTAAATAATCATCTAAACTAAATCCTCTGTCGAAAAATATTGCATGGTTAGCAACAGTTAATGTTAGCCCTTCCTTTGCAGCTCCAGGCGTTGCAATTAATATTTTGCAGTCAGGCACACCTAAAAATTTATCAACAGAATTATTACGTTCTTCCATTGAAAGCTTTCCGTGAATTCTAACGGTATTAAATTCTTTTAGAATATTAGCTAAATAATTAACATTATCGGTAAAGAGGCTCCAAATTATCAATTTTTCATTTTTAGAAATAATTTCATGAACTAGCTCGAGCAATGCTTTAAGTTTGCCAGGTTGGTTTGTGTATGAATCATCTACTAATGCTGGATTTGAAGCTATTTGAACTAAACGTAATAAACGTTTAATAATTTCTTCTGCATCGTCGTCTAGCTCCTCACCATTTTTTGAAATTGTAGCGCCAAGCTCGTCCCTATATTTTTCATACAGTAATTTTTGAGCTGCTTCCCAATCTGTAATGATATTTTTTATAATTTTTTCAGGAAGTTTTACGTATTTACTTTGCTTATTCTCTCTTATACTAAAACCCGAAATTTTTTTTTGTATTGAGGATATTGCGTTTTCAAAATCTTCTCGTCCTTGGTTAGATGAATTACTTATGACGTAAGTTCTTCCATCGGGCTTATCGCCTAATTTATTATCAAGATTATGTAACTTTCTAAACGCTTCAAAATCATCGCCTAATGATTTGCCTAAATCAAGAAAATAAATTTGTGACCACAGATCGTAAGGTCGATTTGCTACCGGAGTTCCGGTTAATATTATTCTTTTTGAAAATAATGGCGCTAATTCATGGAATATAGATGAAAGTTCAGCGCCTGGATTTTTTATCTTAGTGGCCTCATCTAATATAATTGCCACTCTGCGTGATTTTATAAAGAGCTCGACTCTCTCTCTTTCAAATTTTATTGCTTCATAATGTGTCAAAATGACTTTATTAGAGCTAGTAAATGTGTGGAAATTATTTTTTATGTCTGAATTAATTACTCTTGGTGTTAAAAATGAGTGGGATGACAATTCTCTTTTCCAGTTTTCAACTAATCCTTTTTTTGCCACTAGGATTACAACATCGACAATGTCATTTTTAAGCCAATACAATATAAGATCGATAGCAATTTTAGATTTCCCTAAACCTTGCTCATGAAATATACCGCCATATTCTAGATTTTTAATAAAGTCTACGGCTTGCTCTTGGTAGTCAAAAGCATCAAATTTTGGACTTAGATTTCTGTTTGTTTGTCTAATCACTTTATTTCAACTAAGTTTTGGATGTAAATAGGCTTATTGTCTAAATTAATCTTATATTTATAAATTAGATCGTCAATAACAGTTCTAAATCTAGGAACGACAATAAATGGGGCGGCAAAAATTATTAATGCATCTTTTTTATTATTAATAAAGTTAAGGTAGCTTAAGTATTGCTCGATTGAATGTGGCCTTTCAAAATCATTTAGAGTCTTAGCTTCTCCTATAATGATTCGTTCAAAATCAACGTAAACATCCGGTACAAAGCCACAAATATTTGGGGGCCTATCGTTGCTTACATTTTTTGGATGATCATATTTTATAAATGCATAGTCATTTTTGTGGCAATTTATTTCAATCCATTTAACGATTGCAATAACAAAATCACTATGGGCTAAAGATTCTGCCATTAATTAATCTAACTCTACGTCATTACAAAAGCCGATTACGCAGTCCCGTAAATCTTTAACTGTATCTAGGAAATCAGTTTTTTTGTTTTCCTTAAACTTTTCGATTTTTTTATTGTCAGTCAAGTCCAACAATCTTTGTTGAACTTCTTCCATTAGCTGAGTCGTAGAAAACTCGTCTAATTGTTTTGAGATTGGGGATTCAATCATTTTTATAGCTTCTGTTGAACCGTCAGCTAAAAACATCTGTAATGTATTTGGATTGGTTAAAATTGCTACCAATTTTCTAACATGTTCATTTTTTTTAATTTTGGTAGGCTTAACAAACCAAGAAGCCACATCGTGCATATCAAAACCAGCTTCTTCAATTGCTCTTTGAATTTTTGGGGATTGAAGTTCAACGAATCCGCTAAATCTTGTGTGGTCGAAATTATCCGCGTCAACTAGCGGCTCATAATAGTCTTTCATAACTTCATAGGCTTTTATGAAATCTTTTATCTGATCACTTTTTCCACCGCATATTCCTATAATTGTTTCAATATCAATCTTTTCTTCTTTAAATAATTGATACAAATACTTTCCTTTCGCGTAGGGTGTCCAGTCTCTTGTACCAACCAAATGAGCTTGTAAACGTATTTCATGCATTGATGTTTCATCGAGGTCTTGATGAATAATCGCAGGAATTTTTTCCCATTCCCCAGGCACACCTTTTGATTTAAATTCCCAATAAATTGCCAATCTTGTATTGCCTTCAACAACAGTGAATTTATTTTCAGAATTTTTATTGACTATAATTGGATTGATTAGGGTTCCGTAAGCCCTGATAGACTCTCTTAAAGCCCTAAAAGATGTTCCTGTCTCATTAGTTCTATCAGGTGCAGCTCCACCTAAAGCTAAAAATACATCTTCTGGCGTTGGATTTTTATTTGCATTTATATATTCAGTTATTCTTGGATTATTTATATCTGGTTTCAATAATGCAATATCAATATCTTGACGCGTTCCAATGCTCATATTTATAAACCCCTATTAATAACTAACTTGTTTCTTTTTGTAATACGTTGAATACTTCTAAAGCTAAATCTAACCCTGCTTCAGTTGTCTTGGAATTAATAATTATTGCGTTAAGCGCTTTTGTAAGTGTGTTGGAATATTTCTGAGAATAGTTATTGTCTTTTTTCTTGCTTGAAAGAATTGACTTAGCAGCCTTCTCGACTTGTTCGATCTCCCCATGTAATTTTTTATACTCAGAGGAATCTTCACCCATCTTGTACAGTTCTGCATATAAATCATTGACATACTTTTCTGAAATACCATACAGTACATCTTTAATAATTGAAGGAAGCTTTCTTTCACTATTAAAACTTGTAAGTGTATTTATGGATGTAATTTTACTATCGAAGAACTTTAATTTGTTTCGCTTAACTGAGCTTTCTCGGATTTTTTGAGAGGCTGATTTTGCAATAATAGCGAGCTCACCCTGGAGGTGAGTATATGCGGGTGAATTTTCAAAATCATCCCGTCTGCCGTTAGGTAATATTTTATTGCTCAATATATGTATATCGCCGATAACCCAGCCGCAAAATCGAGGCTCGCGAAATGAGTCAACGAGTATAGACTCTGTTCCTACCTGTATATTTCCAGCGCGTAATCTTATACCGCCTAGACCTAAGGACTTCGGAATTGAGCCAAAATAAGCATGATCTGCAACCCACCCGCAAGCCGTAATTTCCCCATCTGTAGTTTTTATTTCGAAGAAATTTATATCTTTAATTGCATCTTCAAAGCTTGGCCCATAAGTTATCGTATCTTTCAGCCGATGTTTAATCGGTCCCGAGCCGTCCATAATCTCAATGTTGAATGGTGGCTTTATTCCGTGACTCCCTAAAAAATCTTGAATTTTTTCTCCAAATTTTCCTTCTATAGGAACTGGTGCCACTTGAGAAATATAATTTGAAATAACTTTTTCATTTAATAAAATATCATTTTTTAACCTTGAAATTTTAAGCATTTCAACTTCAAAGAAGCGAGAAGGAAAGTTATCTGGCGAAATTCTATTAACTGACGTGACTTCTTTAACTAATTCGGTCAAGGTGCCATTGTAATCTGGGTCCCTATATCGCTCTTTTAATTTTTTCCCATCCCAAAATACTTCCGTTACTTTTGCATCACCTTCAGAGCGGCCTCTAAATATGAGAGTTTGGCAGTAGCCTAAGCCAGACAATCTACCAACACCTCTAAAGCCCCTTAATTTTTCCCCCCGCTTCTTACTTGCGCCGATGGTAACAATCCTGGACAGGAACTTATCAGATGGAATACTAATACCATTGTCTCTAATTCGAATGTTTCGATTTTGATTATCTATAAAAATTTGAATGCTTGGTTCGCTCTCGAATTTAAACTCAGCATCTTTTGCTAAATCTATCGCATCTGCAGCGTTTTGAATATATTCACGATAAACATTGAGTGGATCTACATACATAGAACCAGTCAATAGATCTAATATATCCTTACCAACAACTACATCTTCCTCAATTGGTTTTGGCATTGCTTGAATACCTGAAATATTAATTGGGGTAATAGATGCTGTCATAATTATCTCTCAATCTTTTCTTGTAAGCCTGCATCCTCTACCAGCTCATCAACAGGAATATTAGTATTTTCTGAAATTTGTTTAATATTTTTCATATCTTCCCAAATTTTAACTTCATTTTCTTGAGACAGTGGCACATAAAAACTTAGCAATGAATTCACCTTAGAAGAGTTTGCTTTACCAATTAAACCAGCATAAAAAATTGGAGTCGTTGAGGATAATAAATTGATAAGCTCAATTTTTTCTTCTGAATTAAAGTTGTTGTATATTTTTTTGTATTCTTCAAGTTCAGGTTTTCCATCATAACTTTCATACCAGCTGCGATTAAATAAGAAATGTTGTGGTAGCGAAAGAAGGTCTGCGAAAGCTTCAGGATTGTCTCCAAAAGCAATTTTAAAAAACTCAGGTGAGCCGCTAACTATCCCATGAGTTGCTTGTAATATAATTTGCATAGACCTCAACCAGTATTTATTCCAATTTTCGCCAATAAAACTTCTATCTTTCATATTGGTTGGTTGATATCGCATTGGGAATGAAAATATTTTAGTACCCAACTCAACATTAAGGTCTATATTCAAACGCATTCTTTCATATAGATCAGTCGGGGTGTCGTGAAAGTTATAAAGCATATAATTTGAAAGCTCATCTAAACCGACTTCATGCGCCATTCTTATAGCTGTCTCATAAGGTTTTTTTACGCCTATATGATCAAATGCGATCCTGAGCGGCTTTATTGCGATTGTGCTCATTTCTTTTAAGTACATAATATCTTTACACAAAATACGCGCATCAACCCCTTGATTAAAATCTACACGCCTTTGCATTTCTCTTCCTGTTCTTGGGTTTTTGTATACAGCACCTCGGATAAAACCTAAATCCCTGATTTCGGCAATAATATCTTTATAGGTTTGCGATGCAACTACATTATTATCCATGAGCATTAAATCTTTTTTAGGGCCATATCTATCAATAATGCCATTTACTAATGCGGTAATCGATTGAGCGTCTCTTTGCGCACCTTCTAATTTAGGGACCCCACAAAACTGACACTTACGCACACAGCCTCTTGAAGCATAAGCGAAGTACGCATCATGGACCGGATAAACGTATTGGTCTTTAATTTGATCGAGTATTGAATAGTCCGGGATTAAATCTTCGATGGGAGTGCCGTGAGTATCTTCCGCATAAAGATCTTCTTCAAATTCATCTAATTGAAGCGAGGCTGCAGGTGAGGTTCCTAATAAACCATTAATAAATCTAATGCCGCGCCAACGGGATTCAGCTAAGAACTCTTCATGCATTAGTGATGCTGCTATACCGCCTACAAATATTTTATTTGTATTGCCATTAGCAACTTGAAGAGCAAAATCAACGGTTCTTGATATTTCTTTCCATTCAAATGAAAAGAGAGTTGTTACATAAATTCGGTCCCAATTAATATCAAATACTGCCCTATCTTCTGTGCCTTTAATAAACTTAATATTGTCTTTTTTGCCGTATTGATTATGGTAGGCAGCAATTTTCATGAGGCCAAGGGGCGGATATTTATTCTTATATCCAGGTTCTATTAGAAGTATATTTTTATTGGCCATTTGTGGGGTTTAGTTATGTATATGTTCTTCAATTATATATTGGCTTTAGTCAACCATAAGTGGCTTTAAAATATATTCCAGTAAATTCTTAGTTTCTTACTTTAAACGTTGGAAGGCTCACTAAATGAGCTTATCATATAATTTTATGGGAGGCTCACTCAATGAGCCCTTGTATCAATCAAAATACTAATCTATGAGCATAAATGAACGTATCTATCAGATAGACCAGCTTCTAAGGGACAGGAAGAGCATTAGTTTTAATGAGCTAATAAATAGACTTGAGATTTCAAAAGCAACCCTTAAAAGAGACCTCGCATATATGCGAGATAGATTAAATGCGCCAATAATTTTTGACCGAGAATTAAATGGGTATCGATTAGATAATACCCCGGGGAATAAACAATATGAGTTGCCAGGGTTATGGTTCAATGCAGAAGAAATTTTCGCACTTTTAACTATGCAACATCTTTTAGACAACCTCGATTCAGGCGGTATATTATCCCCACATATAAAACCCCTCAAATCTCGTTTAACTGAATTGCTTGGTGCTACAAACGACCCTTTAGACCAACTACAAAAACGTATAAAAATAGAAACGATAGGTTCCAGGAAATTTAATCTGGATCATTTTCAAGCTATTGGATCATCATTACTTAAGAGAAAGCAGTTACATATTGACTACTTAGGTCGCGGAAGAAATGAGCTCACATCGAGAAATATATCTCCACAACGTTTAATTTATTACAAGGACAACTGGTACCTTGATGGATGGTGCCATTTAAAAGAAGATATTCGTAGTTTTTCAGTTGACGCAATTCAGCGCGTAGAAATTCTAGAAAAAAAAGCAACTGATGTATCTGAAGAAAAGCTTAATGAGGAACTTGGGTCTGGATACGGTATTTTTTCAGGTAAAGATGTTAAATGGGTCACGCTAAAATTTTCACCTGAAAGAGCTAGATGGGTATCAAAAGAAAAATGGCACCCAAAACAAGAAGGTCAATTCCTAGATGACGGTTGTTACCAACTTAAAATCCCATATAGCAAAGAGCCTGAGCTTTTAATTGATGTAATGAAATACGGCCCTGATGTTCAAATTATTGAGCCAAAAGACCTAAGAAAAAAAATTCAAGAAACACTCATCAAGACATTAAGAAACTATGACTAGCGAAACTAAAAAAACGAGAGAGCATTGGCTTCAAAATGCTGTAGATATGGTTGAGCCTATCTTTAAAAATAAAGGCTATAAAATCCCTAAGATTCAAGTTTCGTGTGGATTCCCAAGTACAGGCAATAAAACAAAACATATAGGCCAGTGTTGGGGAAGAAGTTCAACCAGCGATGGTGTGAATCAGTTATTCATTTCACCCATTTTAGATGAGCCAGTTCAGGTATTGGATACCTTAGTTCATGAATTAGTCCATGCCATAGATGATTGTATTCACCATCATGGCCCAGAGTTTAAAAAAATAGCAACTGACGTTGGACTTCAAGGCCCAATGAGAGAAGCTTCAGCAGGTCCTTGGTTAAAAGAGCATTTGATTGGCATAGCAAAGCAGTTAGGCAAGTACCCTCATTCAAAGATTAATCTAGCTCATTCTTCAAGTAAAAAAACAGGTCCAAGACCTCGGGCTAAATGTAAAAAATGTGGCTACGAAGTAACACCATTAAAAAAATGGTTACATATGGGACCACCGCTTTGTCCAAAACATACTACCGAAATGGAACCTATTGGTGACTGGGAAGAAGCAATAGCTTCTACGAATGAAAAGTAAATATCTTTTTTTGGACTTTGACGGGGTTCTTCATCCTGATCGCTACTCATTGTCTAATTACGATCCGGATAGAGTTTTTAGAAGTAATGAAGTCTTTAGTCAAGCGCCAGTATTGGCTGGATTAATATCGGAGTTTCCATGTCAAATAATCATTTCATCCAGCTGGAGATTCACTTACAACATAGAAGAAATGAAAGAAAAACTTCCCAAAGTGATTGCAAAAAATGTTGTAGGGGTTACAGGAGATGCATACATAGGCCCCTATCCTCGGTACAACGAGATTCAAGAGTACTTGATCAGTCGAAATAAAAGTCTCTACGCTTGGCGTGCGCTAGATGATTCAAAAATGGAATTCCCCAACGGCTGCACTGATTTAATTTTATGCGATCCCAATACCGGTATTGCTTCTAAACAAATACAGGAATTAAAAAAATGGCTACAAAAGTAATTATAGCTTTCTTGAGCTTAATCTTTCCTCTGATTGTTTCGGCTGAATACCAAACGTCAATAACGTTAGAAAAATATATTAAAACGATTACAGTTAATGCTGACGGAACTAGTGAAGCAATCACAGAAGCTTTAGATAGGA
>Ga0214919_10005853_pt1 | contig 17168 bp, 13 predicted proteins | sample LL1503_MetaG_FD_177994 | JGI IMG/M metagenome (GOLD analysis project Ga0214919, IMG submission 177994) | Freshwater microbial communities from Lake Lanier, Atlanta, Georgia, United States - LL-1503 | ecosystem: Environmental > Aquatic > Freshwater > Lake | place: USA: Georgia | collected...
AATCAGCGCACAATCAGGGTGATCAAACTCAAGGCATGACCCATGCATGGTTATTTACTGGTCCGCCGGGCTCAGGCAGATCAAATGCTGCCATAGCATTTGCTGCCGCATTAGTTTGTAAAGATGGCGGGTGTAGTAATTGTCCAGATTGCATGGCCACAATAACCAACTCACACGCGGATGTTGAATTAATTAAAACTGAAGGCTTGTCAATAAAAATAGATGAGATAAGAGAATTAATAAGCAGAGCATCTTGGGCACCATCGGTGGCTAGTTGGCGTGTAGTTGTAATTGAGGATGCCGATCGATTAACTGATTCAGCAGCGAATGCATTACTTAAAGTAATTGAAGAGCCAGGACTTAGAACTGTTTGGTTACTTTGCGCGCCAACTCTTACCGATGTTCTACCAACCATAAGATCAAGGTGTCGTCATCTTTCTCTGCGTACGCCATCAACTAAATCAATTAAAAAATTACTAATTGATCGAGATTCAATAGATCCAGCAACCGCTGAATTTGTTGCAAAAGCATCAGGTAGTCACATAGGTCGTGCTCGGCGATTAGCCACAGATACAAATGCTAAAGAAAATCGAAAAACTATTATGAAATTACCATTCGCAATAAAAGATATAGCAAGTGCATTTAAAGCAGCCCAATATTTAGTAGAGGCAGCAAAGGCAGATGCACTTGCTGACTCAGAAGCAAAGGATGAATTAGAAATTTCTAAATTAAAGGAGGCGTGGGGAGGCAGTGGTTCAAAATTAGCTGCCGGTGGTTCAAAGGCTGTCAAAGAGTTAGAGAAGGAACAAAAGTCTCGTTCTACTCGTATGATCAGAGATTATCTTGATCGGGCATTATTAGATCTTTCAACTTTATATCGAGATGTTTTACTAGTTCAATCTGGTTTAAATGATTCGTTAATAAATGAAGATTTAAAATCTGAAATTAGTAAACTTGCTGCGACTGAGGGCCCAGCGCGGACACTTAAGAAGATAGAAGCCATTTTGAAAACCAGGAGCAATTTGGCACAAAATGCTGCCCCATTGCTACTAATTGAAGCCTTAATGTGTGAACTAAGGTAAAAAATGGTAATTAGCACCCATAAATGTAAGGCAAAATACTCTCATGCGTCTTGACCATGTTTCCTATGTTGCATCCCATGATCAGATCTCTGATGTAGTTAATCGAATTGGCTCTCAAATCGGAACTGCTTTTATTGATGGTGGCATTCATCCTAAGTTTGGAACCAGAAACTTCACAGCTCCTTTATTAAACGGGCAATACATTGAGGTTGTTTGCCCAATGGATCACCCAGCTACAGATGCAACACCATTTGGTAGGGCTGTAAAAAAGAAAGCTGAAGAAGGCGGCGGTTGGTTATCGTGGGTGTTTAACGTAGATGACATTTCACTAATAGAAGATAAGTTTGGTAGAAAAGCTGTAGAAGGTAACCGCAAAAAACCAGACGGCACTGAGTTAAAATGGAAGCAAATAGGTGTAAACGATATTTTTTTAATGAACGAATTACCATTTTTTGTTCAGTGGCATACAAAAAATCATCCATCAGAAGATGGAATAGCTGAGGCAAAAATAAAGAAACTGTATATATCTAGTGAAAATAAACTTGAAAAATCTTTTTTTAAAAAAGAAATTTATAATTCTTTAACGAATACGGATGTCGAGTGGATCAACCCAAGTCAAATTGACAATTTTAAAGGAATTGATTCAGTGGATTTCGAAACGCGTAATGGCTTAATCTCTATAGAGTGAACTAATAATCATTTAATTATTTATTACTCCATTGGGTGTAAGCATTATTGAGCATTTCAAAATCTTTATCTAACTTACTAGAATTGCCTGCAATACTAATTCTTAATGCAGTACTGGCAGCAGATCCAAATTTTGAACCAGGGCAAGTCGCAACGTTTTTTTCTAAGAAAAAACTAAACGAGTCTTTATCATTTCCAGTTTCAATCATTGCATAAAACGCTGAATTTGGCTTTACCAACATCGCCGTATCCGGCATTAGATTTAATAATAAATCGTGCCTACGTTTCATTTCGGCAATTACAGATTCTCGGAAAATACTGCTTTCATCCATAGATAAATATTCAGCAATTGCCACTTGGATAAATCTTGGCGCACATGAAATAGTTAGCGAGATAAAATCTGCAATAGTTTTGGAATACTTTTTATTTGCCAACACATAACCAACCCTTAACCCCGGTGCGCAATGTTCTTTTGAAAATGTACGAATTCTAATTGCATCTATATTTGGAATTAATGCCACTGTAGAGTCATATACTAAATTTATATATGTTTCATCAATGATCATTCGAACATCATTATCAATTAAAGATTTTACTGCTTTTAATATCTGTTTTCCATCGTATGCAATTCCAAGAGGGTTTGAGGGATTATTTATAATTATAACTTTAGGTTGATTTTTGATGTCGTTATCTAAAAAATTTATGGTGGGGAAAACGTTACTATTATTTGGGTATAGGGAGTATGACAAGGTTTTAAGTCCAAGAAAATCGCACGCAAGTTTATATGTCGGGAAACCTGGATCTGGAATCAAAACTGTATCTCCAGGTGAAGTAACAGCTGCCAATGCTGCCATAATTAAAAAATTTGCAGGTGCAATTGAAATATCGTACTCAGTTTTTTTAAACTGCCCCCACTGTGTTTCAAACAATACATCAATTAAAAAAGGCTCACCTTTTGAAGGCGAATATCTATGAGGTTCTTGAGAAGTTTTTAAAAGAATTTGATTTAGAGCACTATTTTTAAAACCCGGGGTGTCACCAATTTCCATTCTAGCGACGTAATGACCTAATTGTTCTCTTTCCTTAGCTAAAGTTAAAACATCAAACATTGGCTGTGCATTAATGAGTTCGGACCATTTTCTGCCTGAGTTCATTTATTTGCTTTTCAAAATCTCAATTAATTATTTTTATACGAGAATTCGCCAGATGGAAATTTACCATTTTTAACATCTGTTACAAAAGCTTCAATAGCAAGTTTAGAAATATTAAAAACCCCATCATTCTTAAAAACTTCAATATTTTCCAAAATATTTGTTTTTCCTTCTTCATATTTTGAGATTATCTGAGGTACAAAACATTTTGCAAATTTAGGCCTAAAATCTGGGAACAAGCCAATCAGATCATGCAATATTAAAAGCTGTCCATGGACGAATTCTCCAGCACCAATCCCAAAAATAATTATGTTAGATTCACTAGAAATTTTTTGAGCTAAATTTGGTGGAACTGCTTCGAGCAAAATAGAAAAAACACCTGACTTAATCAATGATCTAACTCCGTCTTCTAATCTGGATATTTCTTTTTTATCCCTTCCAACCACTCTATATCCACCTTGTTGCGCAAGTGATTGAGGAGTGAGGCCTATATGGCCAATTACTACTATTCCACTTTCTACAATTGCTTTAACACGTGACAAAATTTTCTCATTGTCGCCCTCGAGTTTTACGGCATCACAGCCAGACTCTTTTACAAAGCGCATGGCATTTCTTACAGCATCTTCGTCAGATACTTCATAGGAACCTTTGGGCATATCACCGACTATAAATTTATTTGGAGCGCCTCGCCTAACCGCAGAAGAAAGCATGATCATTTCTTCCATTGTTACAGGAGTTGTATCTTTGTAGCCTAAAGCAACCATTCCGCCAGAATCACCGACTAGAATCATGTCTATATCCGTTAACTCTATAACTCTTGCAAATGAATAGTCATAGCAAGTGAGCCATGTTAACCTTTCGCCACTTTCAAATTTTTTGTTTAAAGTCCGTGTATTCTCTTTCAAATCCCCCCCAAAAACCCAATTGTTTCTATACTACTCCTAGATAGAGGATATCTTTATCTATATATTAAGTATTATGGAGGATTTATTTATACCGGCGCTGATCTCATTGCAGATTTTATTGCACTGAAGCTGTACCCAAACGTTTTTTTGGTGACAGGTGGGGCTTGTGCATTTATGGTAGATGCATTAGGAAGACACAGTGCAACTAAATTCACTTGCTTTCAGCACGAGCAATCGGCTGCTATGGCTGCAGATGCTATTTGGAGAACAACTGGAAAAGTTGGAGTGACTATGGCAACAAGTGGTCCCGGTGCAACCAACTTAATTACAGGTATTGCCTGTTCTTGGTTTGATTCAATTCCTAGTTTTCATATTACCGGGCAGGTGAATCAATCTGAGAGTCGTGAAAGTTTGGGGGCAGAAGTTAGACAAGCTGGATTTCAAGAAACAGATATTGTCGGCATGGTTAAGCCAATTACTAAGTGGGCACACAAAGTTGAAAGCATTGATGATTTAGTTGAATCTTTAGATTTAGCCTTAATTAAAGCTTCTACTGGAAGAATGGGCCCAGTTCTTTTAGACATTCCAATGAATATTCAGAAGGAATTAGTTTCAGAAAACCAAAAATGTAAAGCACTTCAAAATAAGAGTAAAACTTCAGACACAAATTCGAAATCTAATCCTACACTCAAGAATTTTCTTTCAGATTCCGATCGACCACTTGTTATAATAGGAGCTGGACTGGCATTAAGTTCTGGAGCTAAAGAAACTCAAAATTGGTGCGAATCATTTGGGATCCCATATGTTGCAACTTGGGGAGCAATATCTTATTTAGACAGATCAAAAAACGGATATCTAGGAACAATTGGAGTGTATGGATCTAGACTTGCAAATTGGTGCGTTCAAGCTGCTGACAAAATTGTCGTACTTGGAAGCAGATTAGACAATCGACAGAGAACTGGAAATCCAAACGGATTTGCTCCATATGCAAAGATTCTTGTATTTGACGTTGATATAGAAGAGCTAAAGAAATATAAAATTCATAACAATTATAAAACTGTAGAGTTCAATCTTAAGGAAAGCCAAATTCTACTAAATGGATCTATGAAAAACTATAAGGACAGCACCTGGCAAATTCAAATTTCAAATATAAAAAAAGAAATAAATAATGGTTTTGAAAGTTCAGTAAATTTCGGCGAATTGAATCCGTACACAGCTGTACAAAAAATTCAGAGTAAATTTCAGGCTAATTCGATTGTAGTTTCTGACTGTGGTGCAAACCTTTGTTGGGTTTATCAACCATACCAACCTGATTCAAGCTACCTATTTACTGCAGGTGGTAATTCTCCAATGGGTTACAGTTTACCTGCAGCAATCGGAGCTCAGATAAGTAATCCACAAAAAACAATTTATTGTTTTATAGGGGATGGTGGGTTACAAATGAACATTCAGGAGTTGCAAACTTTGGTTAACTATAATTTACCGATCAAAATAATTATTCAAAATAATTTTGGGTATGGAATTATAAAGCAATTTCAAGATGCTTATTTTGATGGAAGATATTTTGCTACTGGTGAAGGGTATTCCCAGCCTGATTTTAAGAAAATTGCAGGCGCATATGGAATTTCATATCAAAAAATTACAAATGAAAAAGAGTTAGACAACTTAAAATTTGAAGGGAAAGTAGAGATCATAGATTTACATTTCTCGCCAAACTCATTAATTACTCCCAAAACTGAAATGGACCGCTTCATTCACGATCAGTTTCCATACCCAGAAGATAATTCAATCCGTTTGCTACCTTATGATTATCCTTCTAATCCTAGTAAATTAGGTGGCATAAGTGCCTCTACGGTATAAATAAATACTAAAATACTTACACAAAAGATTATTAGATACTTGTGATACTTAATAGTGATATAGACGAAATTATTCAGAATACAAGTTTAACGAAAGATATTACTGATTTACCCATCCTAATAACTGGAGGCACTGGATTCATTGGTTTATGGTTGGTAGCAGTTTTAAATCAATTGGCAGTACGTAAAAAAATAAATAACCCAATTCTTATTTTAACAACTGATAAAGTTAAGGCTATTACTGTATTTAACAATTTACATATTGCAAATATCTCAATTTTCACTTTAGATGAGTTACAAAATCAAATATCAAGTGGGTCAATACGTAACCTAGGGTATGTATTCCATTGTGCTACTTCGACAAAATTAGGCACAAATGATAAAAAAAATGATTTCAATCAAACTATAGATCTCACACTCAAAATTTTAAAGGTTATTGAATCCACAAATACAGTTCCAAACTTCATACATTTAAGCAGTGGAGCAGTTTACGGTCCATTTAGGAATAATTTTAAAATGTCCGAGAGTGGTACACCAGAAAATTATAGTTTGCCTCTGACCCTATATGGGGAGGCAAAGGCAAGCATTGAGGATGTGATAATAAAAGCTGATACAGACGGAATAATTAAGGGAAGCAACCCGAGATTATTTACATTTTATGGACAAGGTTTAACATTAAATTCTCACTTTGCAATCGGAAATTTTATCAATAGTGCATTAACTAAAGGAGTAATAGAAGTTAATGGATCAATAGATACGGTCCGTTCATATTTATATATGGTAGATCTTGTCAAACAATTATTTTCATTGTTAACTAAACCAACACTAAAGATTCTCCATATTGGTAGTGCAAATTCAATTACAATTGGCGAATTGGCAAGTAAAGTATCTGAGCATTTTAATAAATGTCCAATAATCTTCAAGAATAATAATATAGACCCAAATTACTACATACCTGATGTGACAATTACATCTAAATACTTAGGCGTCCGGGAAGAAATATCTCTTGACGAAGGCCTATCTAGATGGAAAAAATCTTTAATAAATTGATTTTAAAAAAATAATTGAAAATTTATATTATATTTAACCAAGGTGGAGTTTCTAAAAGTGCTTCTTTTTCTAGCTCTCTTTTTTCGCGGAGAGTATCCATAGGCTGCCAAAATCCTTCATGGTGATAGGCCATAAGTTGAGATTTATTAGCTAAACGAACTAGCGCTCCAGATTCAAAAGGTTCGTTTATCGATTCGACATAATTTGTTACCTTTGGATCCAGTACAAAAAAACCACCATTTATCCAGCCTTCATCTGATTGGTTTTTCTCACCAAAATGTGTGACAACATTGTCATCAATCTTCATATATCCAAAGCGTGCAGGTGGACGTACTGCCGTAACCGTAGCCAGCTTGCCGTGCGTATTATGAAAATTTAATAATTTTTTTACTGAAACATTAGCTAAACCATCTCCGTATGTCGCAATCACTCTTTCCTTAGGTAAAGTTTTCATTACTTCTGAAATTCTTCCACCGGTTTGAGTCTGCAATCCAGTATTAAGCGTGGAAATGTTCATCTTGTTCGAATTAGAATCTAAAATTTTATTATTTTGTACCCAATTCTCTATCACCTCACCTTTATAACCCGTAGAGATTACAAATTCATTCAAACCCTGCAAACAAAATATATTCATCAAATGCCAGATAATTGGCTTGTTATTTATAAGTACCATTGGCTTGGGTTTATCTTCAGTTTCCTCAGCAATTCGAGTACCGAGCCCACCCGCAATAATAATTACCTTCAATTAAATACCCCAATACATGAATAATTGCTGTTAAACAATTGTACTGGACTTTTCAAAGATTTTGAGAAAATATCATATGTTCTAGTCATGTCACTTAGAACCTACATTAAAGGTCCATTTGTAAATAACCAAGAAAACAATGTAATTGAGATTATTGCTCCAAAAGCTAGGGAAACTTGGGGCGATGAAATTTTCTTAGGATACCTCATATACATTTTAAGAATCATTAGGAATAGAAATATCATAATTGGAAATGTTAATCTTCTTGAATAATAACCATAAAAAGCAAGCGTTAGTGTGTATATTAGAAGTATAAAAAATTCTAATTTAATCATACTTAAATTCTTTTTATAATTAATAAATAAAGGCATAACAATTAAACTAATAATGATAGGAATAATAGGAAAAGTTTTTAAATATAAGGTTAAAAACTGATTAACTTTTGAAACAAGCTCATGATTAAAATAAGCGTCTATGATCCAAACATACATCCTTCGATAACCTATAGCGAAGTTATTGTAAGTTCCGCCAAACAGTCTTAGTAATATTGGATAGGCTGCATAGATAAGAACCGATATAGCAAGCACTAATATCCTTGATTTATAATTTTTCCAACCTAGTAAGACTAATGGAATTAATAATAAAATAAAAAATGCATAACTAAACAGCAACACTATAAAGGCACAAACATTTATTATAAAAAATTTGTCAGTGACTGGACTATAAGCAAATTGCAGCAAATAAAAAAGGTAAACAGGAATCAGGATATTAAACATCTGACTACCAGGTGTCCAGAAAAAAGTTTTTGTCACTTCATTCATTGATATTAGAGTTGTAAAAACAAACGCACTGAATGCAAAGGATTGATTATTTAGATCGAATTTATTGGTGATATTTGAAAAAGTTTTTATTCCTAACCAACACGATACGCTTAAAATGATTGCACTCAATAGTAAGAATAATATGTATGTAACTAAAGAGTAGGTAATTACTACTCCAGAATTTCCTACTATATCTCTATGGTAATCCGGTAAATTAAAAAAGTGCCATATTTTTGCAAATAGCGATACAAATAATGTAGGAAGTGGCCGGTCCTGATAAACGCTTTCACCATTGAACAAACGAATCGGCATTTGAGCATCTTTCATATAGACGGCGGAGTCACAATTAATTAATACCTCAACACCGTTTGTAATTTCTAAGACTCGACCACATGGCGGGTTAAGTGGGTAGCTTCGGAATAACGAAACAACTTGTAAAGTCAAGGCAAACATAGTCAGTTTAATGTAAGTACCTTTAGCAAATACTTTATTCAAACTACTTAAAATCATGAGTGTTATACTACGCTAGCTGCTACCAACTTAGATTATCTAGTTACGGAGAGTCAATAATGGACTTTAAAAAAGTTTGTATTATTATTCCGTGTTTTAACGAAGCCGTAACACTACCACTTATAATTAAGCAAATTAAAAAAATTGACTCAAAGATTCAAATTCTTGTTGTTGATAATGCAAGTACTGATGACACTTACAAAATTGCTACAAAATTTAGAGTTAAGGTTATACAAGAAAGCAGAAAAGGTAAGGGGTACGCCGTAAAAAAAGGTTTTTCAAATTTAGGTGCAGAGTGCCAAGTGGTGGTATTAGTTGACGGGGATGACACCTACGATCTTTCCAATTTGAAGCAAGCGATTGAATTAGTTGACGAGCACGGGTATGACATGGTCGTAGGAACAAGAGTAACTACGGTAAATAATTCAGATCCAAGAAGTAAAGTTTTCAGAGCAGGCCATAAAACTGGTAATTATATTTTTTCCAAACTTAGTCACATACTCCACCCTTCCGGAGTTATAGATTCACTATCCGGCTTTAGGGTCTTTTCGCGGAATTTTGTCGAATCATTCTCTGGTGGAGCATCAGAGTTTGAAATCGAAGCCGAGTTAAACGCTCACGCATCATTCATTAAAGCAACAGTGGAAAACATTGAAGTAGCTTATCGAGGTAGACCGGCTGGCTCAGTATCAAAGTTAAGAACGTACCGCGATGGGTACAAAATATTGAAGATTAATTTCAAAATTTTTAGAACTTATCGCCCTAAGGTTGCCTACACAATATTAGCCTTAACTTGGCTTCTAATATCACTATTTTTAGGAATAGAGCCGGTCAAGGTATATTTTGAAACGGGCTTTGTTCCTAAATTTCCAAGCCTGATCGCCGCAGTGGGTGCCTTTATTGTGGCAATTCAATTATGGAACACCGGAATGGTTCTAGAAAGAATCAAGGTAGCACATTTAAGCCAAACAAGAAACGCATACAAGAATTGGAGTGGCAAGATTAATTAATTACTATGGTTGCTTAGATGAAATCTACGATCTAATTCAGAGTTAAAACATTATTTGTATGTGCAAGCAATATTCTATTTAGATCTCTTTAAAAAGCCATTAAGTGAAATATTTGTATTATCAATTATTGACCAGCATATAAAAGCAATTACAGGTAATTGGTATCTAAAGTTTACACCAACTGTTCCATTCATTGCGCCGGTTAGCAACCCAGCTAACAAAAATAAAAGTAAATATTTGCTCGAATCTTTGTTAATGTATTTGAAGGAAAGATATATACTTAATGCACACATGAAAAAAAGAATACGGTCCATCACAAATAATTGGGCAAACTCATAAAAAGTTATTTTAATTAAATAAAATGGATAAAGCATAATTCTTTGCCGCAAACTCCTATCAGCTTCAACTGCCAAAAATGAGTCACTAGAATTACTAAGCAATGTTGGTATCACAATTAATATAGAAACCAATGTAATAAAAATAGCGTTTTTGCGGTTTTTTTGAATTAGCAGCACCGCAGCAATGGCTACCCAGAATAAAATACTAATTCGCGTTAATCCAGTCAGTATTACTAGGACGCCAAAAACCAAATACCATCCATATAATGATATTTTTCTCACTAAGCAATAAGTAGAAACTGAAAATATTCCGACAAGTAGTGCATCAGTTGTATTAGCTATCATCCACCTAGTAACAGTGGGTGAGCTAGCGACTAAGACTAGAGTTAAAAACGCAATGAAGGGCTTATTGAGATCAATACCAATTTTAAGTATTACTAAGAAAAGAATTAATAGTGAAATGGACGGTACGGCTAACATTCCCGGTACACCGAATAATTTAACAAACGGGATTGATAATAATGGATACAAAATTCTGGGAGAATATTCTCGATATAACGGGTGTACGGAATAATAGAAATCTGAAGGTTTTGTAGTATTAAATTTATAGGCGTGAATGTTGTACCAATTTGAAACTATTTTTGCTGCCTCTGTTTCACTATAGCCTGACCAATCTAATGCCTTTGTTGTGTAAAGAGATCCATCAGGATGGTAGAGGCCATAATCAAATCCTAATATCAGCCCATTATATTTGAACTTAATCAATAAAGTCACTAACCAGATTCCCAGAACTGAAACATACAAAATAATATTTCTTGATCTATATTGCATTTTTATTACCTATATATCTTTTAATTTGCGATAAATTTTTTTTAATTAGCCCCGGTACTTTCAATTTTAAACTTCTATAAAATTTAATTAATTCTCTTTCAAAAGGAGTAATTGTTAAATTCAGCATACCTTTATTCTGGAAATGGTCTTCAATTGCTAATAAAACCATATCGGCAATTTCATAATCATCTAATCCATTAAAATTTACACAATTTACAATGACACTATCTTGGGTGAATTTTGAGTGTTTACAAGACACATCAATTTTGGCGGAACTATTTTGATTAAATAATTTTTCTACATTGCCCAGATTTTCACATATCCCTTCAGAAAAGTTTAGCGTCAAATTGCCTTGAGACTCTTTACTAGCTAAATCCAAACCGGTATAAATAGTTTCTAAATCATTATTTTTAGTATAGACGTTAGAACTTAATATATATTTTTCAGCAATCTCATTTTTAATCAAATTATCCTTAAGTGCATTGATAATATTAAAAGTTAGATCTTTTATTAAGCCATTGTAATATTCTGGCTGTCCATATAAAGGTTTTTTACTCATACATAAATCCACAAGTGCCTTTAAGTCTGAATCCGTCATGCTCCCCAAATATTCATTAAAAGACGCTGAGTTAATCACTGTAGATAGCATCCCGTAACCCTCAAAATTTTTCCTTCTACTAGTTGCTTGAACACTTTCTTGATTTTCGTGAGTACGATACTTAAGACCGATTGATTTTGTTGACTCGACTTGATCTTTAAGAACAATTTGTAAGCTAATCCACCAATCAAAAACAAATCTAGAAGTAATAACTTTTTCCGGAATTACACCGAACCGTATAAATAAGCAGGGCCAAAAGAAAGGTGGTTCATGTAGTGACCGAGATACCATTTCAACTCTGCTTAACACGCCATAAACAGCCGGCATTCTAATCTCGCCAGTTAACTTGCTATTACTATCTATCACTTGTGCACTTGCCGCAAATGCATTTAAAGATCCATTGTTTTTGAGTGCCTTTTTCCATTCTTCATATATATCGAAGACCAAAACGTCATCATCCCCCGGGAATATAATCCAGTTCGGATTGAAAGAACTGATTTTTTCCCAAAAAAACGGTGTTCCTAATTTTTCATTAGATTCAACTCTATAATAATTTACTTTTGAATCATGTTTTAATTTCCAATTATATAAAATTTCTTTCGACAAACTATCCGAGCCATTATCAATGATAATTACATTAACTTCACCTGTATTAAGAAATTCTTCATAGCTGCTCAGAGCTTCATTTAAATATTGTTTACGACCTTTAGTAACTAAACAAATAGTTAAGATCATTTTGTTTTCCAGTAATTATCAATTTTTTTTGCGATTTTTACATAAACTGCATCACTCGACCAATTTTCTACAAAGTTTTTTGACTGCAAAAAATCTTTCATGGCCTCCAGCATATCATTTACATTATTTTCTCGCATAGAACTAAGTATTTCTCTAATTTCACTTACCGATCCATCGCAAGAGTAATATAAATTATTTGGAAGAAATATCTCCGTATTTTTAGGTCCAATATAAATAGGAATTGACCCATTAATGATTGCATCAAAGAGTTTTTCGCTGCAGTAGTCAGACGAATTTTCTATTACAAGCGAATACTTATATTTTTGAATTACTATGTGCTTGTCTTCTGGTTTACCTCTAAAGTTTCCATATTTTGAAAACATACCACCATAAATTTCAACTAAGTTTGGCATAAATCCTATTCTTAAGGCATACAGACCAATTGAAATCCTGTACAAAAACTTACGAAACAAAGTTGAATCCCATAGGTCTCCATAGATGTCGATTTCTTGCGGGTTCATTTGATTAGCAATTTTTCTTCTGATTCTATAATTAGATTTACTTGTAGGGCTAACTTTATTCGCTGCGATTAACACAATTTTATTGGTTCTTTGGTTCCAATTCGAAAAATCAAAAAACCCTTTTTTTAATGCATTGCTAATTGATTCGTTAAGATCCGGGTCATTTTGTTTTGGCGTCGAAGGGTTTAAGTTATATTTATAAGGCCAACCAATAAAATTTGATCCATCTACATTTTTTGATTTTTTACCCGGGTCAATTATCAATCCAAATTTTTTTTCAATTGATTTTCGGTATTGAATTGGCATTACAGCTCTGGGTTCCAATCGAATTAGGACTAAATTCTCGGTGTTTTTGCCTAATTTCCTATATCTTTTATAAGATCTTTTACAATAATTTACGAAAATTAAACTTTCACAATCCTCAATAGAAGTTTCAATCATTCCTAACTGCTGCAAACATGTTGAGACTTCAGAGTAACCTGTTTTAGGGTCTACTATGATTTTAGCGCTCCCTGTAATGGCAAATTTTTTCATCATAAAGAATTTTACTCTATTAGGTATGCATAAGTAACAGCAATGAAATGATAAGCAAGCGTGTCGAGGCAGTATCTACTAAAACAACATAATAGTAGTTACGTTTTTGTGATCCAGCAAAAACAATTAATTATATAATTCTTTAATATCTTTTCTAAAAACACAAATCTTTCGTTTTAATGTATTATTGCAAAATGAGGCTTAAAAACTTTGAACCACTTGTCATAGTTTCAAATGCACTGGCTGGTGGGGGCGCGGAAAAAACCATGCTTGCTCTACATCAAGAATTAATCACAAAAGGAATTAATTGCAATTTAATCGCGCTAAACCAAAGCATTGAAATTGAAAATATCGAAAATATTAAAATTTTAAGTCGTGAATGGGGAGGGGGTATTAAAGCTACTTTAATTAATTTTCTTAATTTTAAAAACTTAATAAATCAAATAAATCCAAAAACTATAATAGTAAATTGTGAATTACCTGAGCTTTATATAAGTTTACTAAAGTCTTATAAAGGAAGAATTATTTGTGTAGAGCACACATCAATTCCGTGGCACAAAAAGCGGATCCTAGGAGTATTCGTTAGATTATTACTTAAACTTAGAAAAGTAGAGTGGGTCACGGTTATTAAGGGCGAAAGAGAAATTTGGTTTAATGGTAAAGCAAAGTATATTCCGAATCCTTATATTGGTTCAGCTAATTTTTCAAAAAGTTCAGATATTAATCCTTCGTTAGTTTTCATAGGTGGGCTAAAAGAAAATAAAAGACCTGACTGGGTTATAGAAGCCGGAATTAAAAATTCAATCCCAGTCAATATTTATGGTGATGGAAAATTAAAATCTAATCTCGAATCTAAATATTCAAATCCGACTTGGAATATTAAGTTTCATGGGTTTAAATCAAATGTTTGGGATCTAATTCCTAATAATTCTCTCATAGTAATTCCGTCTGAATTTGAAGGTGATGGAATGGTCGTAATTGAAGCGATCATTTCTAAATATCCATTGTTACTTTCTTGGAACGAAGATTTCATGAGATTTGAACTTGATAGTAAGCACTATTTTAAAACTTTAAATGAGCTTGAATTTTTAATTGAGCAAAATAAAAAAAATAATTTTAGAAGCTTGGTGCCAGATGAAAAATTTATAGACAAACTAAAAAAACAACGCTCCTTAGATTCAATACTTATAGAATGGTTATCGTTCTTAGAAAAATCTTGACTATTATTAATTAACGCGCATTTAGATTTAATTTTATTGTATAATTAATCGATAATAGGGCGCATTGAATGGACAAAACAGAGAAATAGTCAAATTTTATTATTCATCGATTAAACTGGCGGGACATCATGATGCTACTATTATCTGATGAGAATAAATATTAGAGAAAATTTGGTAGTAAATTGATTTTAAATCCTAACAGGTTTGTAAGAAACTCATTATTTGCAAAATGTTTTAAAATTCTTCCAAAAACCGATCAAATAAAAATGGTATTTATAGCTGTTATACAGTTTTTTGTAGCCGTACTGGACCTTGCAGGTGTTGTTGTTATTGGTATTTTAGGCGCACTATCGGTTAATAGTGTGGGGTCTAAACCACTCGGAACGCGATTAAATAAAGTTTTAGAAATATTAAACATAAATCATTTAACTTTTCAGACGCAAGTATTCGTGCTTGGTATAATCTCGGTAGCTTTTTTATTGACACGTACATTTTTATCAATTTATTTCACTAAGAAAATTTTATTATTTTTAAGTCGACGTGGAGCGACTATTTCTTCTAATTTAATCTCTAGATTACTTGCACGTCCTTTAGCTTTTATTCAGGCTAGGTCAGCGCAAGAGAATATTTTTATTCTTACAAGAGGTGTAGAAGTAATTACAATTCAAATTTTAGCAATGTCTTTAGTTTTAGTCTCAGATATAGCCCTACTATTTATATTATTCACCGGACTTTTGATTTTGGACGCAACAACCGCATTAAGTATGATTATTTTTTTTGCTTTACTTGGGCTTATTTTTTATTGGCAATTTGATATCAAGGCATCAAAGCTCGGTTTAGAGAACTCATACTTAACTATCACAAGTAACGATAAAATTGCAGAAGTAATCGGCTCTTATCGAGAGTCTGTTGTTCATAACCGTAGACATTATTATTCAAGTCAAATCAGAGAAATTAGATTTAATCTCGCAAAAGTTTCAGCAGAGTTAGGTTTTATGCCACTTATAACTAAATATATATTGGAAACTGCTGTAGTAATAGGCGCTATGCTTATAAGTTTAATTCAATTTATTACTAATGATGCGACTCACGCGGTAGCTACATTGGCAATATTTTTAGCATCAGGATCAAGAATTGCCCCTGCTGTCATTCGAATTCAACAAGGTTTACTAGGTATTAGAGTTGGGACAGCCGCTGCTACACCTACAATAGATTTAATCGAAAAGCTCTCACTTGATATTTCGTTAGTAGAAGCGGACGATAACCTACAAACTAATCATGAAAATTTTGATTCAGAGGTTGTTATTGAAAATATTAGAGTTGAATATCAAGAAACTAAGGTAATAGCACTTAAAAATATTAATTTAAATATTCATAGAGGATCTTTGGTAGCAATTGTTGGCCCAACAGGTTCAGGGAAAACAACTCTCGTTGATACAATTTTAGGAATAATCGAACCAACAGAAGGTACCGTTAAGATCTCTGGAGAAACTCCGTTAAACGCTATCCGTACCTGGCCTGGTGCAATGTCTTACGTACCGCAGCAAATCCACATTTCTAAAGGAAGCGTGTTGGAAAATATTGCCCTTGGGTATCCAATAAATCCAAAAATTTCATTACTTGCCTTAGAAAGTTCAAAACTAGCAGAGTTAGATCTAGATCTTACATATCAAGTAGGGGAAAATGGCTCTAACCTTAGCGGCGGCCAGCGGCAAAGATTGGGCATTGCTCGAGCGCTGCTCACAAAACCTAAATTATTGGTTCTTGACGAAGCAACGAGCGCACTTGACGCAGAAACCGAATTTTTAATTTCGCAAACAATTTCCTCTATGAAGAAAAATGTTACGATAATAACCATAGCCCATAGACTCTCTACAATTAGAAATGCAGATAACGTAGTTTATATTGACAGCGGTGAAATAAAAGCTACTGGAAACTTTGAAGAAATCAGGTCAAAGATAAAAAATTTTGATTCTCAAGCAAAATTAATGGGTTTATAGCAAGTGATTTTAACTCAATCAAAGAAATGTTTTTCTAAATTAGAATGATTGAATCAAATCGCAGTAAACCTATTACAAAAATAAAATACTCAAGGATTTTTGTAAATATTTTAATTGGGATTTGGTTTGTGATTCCAATTTTATTGCTTAGGCCGTTAAAGAAAATATATTTAGCACCGCTCCAAACTAGTCGAATTGGTCACTTTATTTTAGATACAGAAATTTTGCTTGCCCGTATCCATCTAGATCAAGTTCATACTAGGAAAAAAATGTTTGTGATCTGGGTTCCAGAATCTTTCATTTGCAACAAATACGTATATAACATTTGGAAACAAAATATTCATATTGTTCCATATAGTTTAGTTACTACAGCAATTTTATTCACGGCCACATATATTGAAAAAGTGATCAAAATAAAGATTACTTATAGGTTTATTGGATGGGACGGATATTTACCATACGTACACCTACTAAACATCACACCAACTGTTTTTAGCATGCCTAAAGAAGATGAAGAATTATGTTTAAAAACCCTGAAAATAAACGGAATAGATACCAGTAAAAAATGGGT
>Ga0214919_10005854_pt1 | contig 17167 bp, 18 predicted proteins | sample LL1503_MetaG_FD_177994 | JGI IMG/M metagenome (GOLD analysis project Ga0214919, IMG submission 177994) | Freshwater microbial communities from Lake Lanier, Atlanta, Georgia, United States - LL-1503 | ecosystem: Environmental > Aquatic > Freshwater > Lake | place: USA: Georgia | collected...
GAGTTGAACTTAAAAAGAAACTTCAAATGAGCGCACAACCCAGCATTAGAAAAGCAGTGTTCCCTGTGGCCGGATTGGGAACCAGATTCCTGCCTGCCACCAAAGCCGCGCCCAAAGAAATGCTGCCGATCGTGGACAAGCCTCTCATTCAATATGCCGTGGAAGAGGCTTATTCTGCTGGCGTTCGCCACATGATCTTTGTCACGGGTCGCAGCAAACGCGCCATTGAAGACCATTTCGACACAGCCTATGAACTGGAAACCGAGCTGGAAAGTGCGCACAAAGAAGAGCTTTTGAAGTTGGTGCGTTCTGTGCAACCCGACGACATGGTTTGTGCATACGTTCGCCAACCCCGTTCTTTGGGTTTAGGCCATGCGGTGCTTTGTGCAGAAGCCATGGTAGGCCAAGAGCCTTTTGCAGTGCTACTGGCAGACGACCTCATGGTGGGACTCAAAGGTGGCCCCTCCATCTTGGCGCAAATGGTCAAGGCCTATGAGCAACAGGGCCGCTCTATTTTGGCTGTGCAAGAAGTGCCGCTTAGCCACGTCAAACGCTACGGCATTGTTGCTGGAGAATCGGCTGGCAAACAATTGATTCGTGTTGAGCAAATTGTCGAAAAACCATCGCCAGAAAAAGCGCCGTCGCGAATGGGCGTTGCTGGCCGGTACATTCTCACGCCAGGCATCTTCGAAGAAATTAGAAACCAACCCACAGGTGTGGGCGGTGAGATTCAACTCACCGACGCCATCGCCAGATTGAAATCTCGCGAAGCTGTTTACGCTTTTCAATACGAGGGCAAGCGATACGATTGCGGCAGCAAAGAAGGCTTCTTAGAGGCTACTGTTGAGTTGGCCTTAGAGCATCCGCAAGTGGGTGAATCGTTCAGGGCTTATCTCAAAACATTGAAGCTCTAAAAGAGCTTTGGGTCCATCTTCAAAAAAGCTTCAGTTTTTTGAAGCTTTTTTTTCAACGTCGCTTCATCCAAATGAGAAAACGATCGCCATCGGTTTCTTGCAAAAGCAACTCATTGCCTGTTTGTCTGGCAAAGGCTTCAAAGTCACGTTGCGCACCTGGGTCTGTGGACAAGACTTTAAGCACCTGCCCCGATTGCATGGTTGTCAGTGATTTCTTGGCTTTCAAAATAGGCAAAGGGCAATTGAGGCCACATGTGTCAAGCTCAATGTCAAATGCGAGGCTCATGGTGTCTCCAAAACTTCTTCAAACAAAACTGTCTTACTCTGCGGCGCGGCCTTGCGCGTCGCGCTCTTCCCATGTCATGAATTTGGGCTCGATGCCTTGCGTGCGCAACCAATCACCAAGTGCATAACCCGTACCCGCCGGCCAGCACACCAACTCATCAAAATTGAACATCTTGTACTCTGCCAATTCAGGCGATAACTTAACCGTACCCGAAGCAACAGCGTGGTAAGCAATGATCACTTGGTTCATGCGCTGGAAATCATAAGCACCGATCAGTTTCAAGGCGCTGACCTGCAAATTGGTTTCCTCAGCAATTTCCCGGGCAATGCCTTCTTCTGGCGATTCACCTGCTTCCATGAAACCCGTGATCAATGCGAATTTTCGGCCAGTCCATGCCGCATTGCGGGCCAACAAAATTTGATTGCCGACTTGCACAATGCCAGCCAATACAGGGGTGGGATTGTTCCAATGCGTGAAGTCGCATTGTGTGCAGCGCAAGCGGAGTTTTTCACCCCCATCTTCGATCTGCGGCACCCAAGACAGCGGCGATCCGCAGCATGGGCAAAAACGGTATTCGGTCATGCTGGAAATACTCCTGTAGAAAGATAGCGGTCACCGCGGTCACATACGATGAAAACGATGGTGGCATTGGTTTCACGCGCTGCAATTTGCTGGGCAACCCAGCAAGCGCCAGCGGCTGAAACGCCTGCAAACAAGCCCTCTTCTTTGGCCATTTGACGGCAGGTGTCTTCTGCATCGTCTTGACTGACATAGATCAGTTCATCGACATTGGCGGGGTTGTAGATTTTGGGCAAATACGCTTCAGGCCATTTGCGAATACCTGGAATGCGCGAGCCTTCGCTGGGTTGCGCGCCGACAATTTGAATGGCGGGGTTCTTTTCTTTCAAGAATTGCGACACACCCGTGATGGTGCCAGTGGTGCCCATGGCACTCACAAAATGGGTGACACGGCCCTCGGTTTGGGCCCAAATTTCGGGTCCTGTGGTCTCATAATGGACGCGTGGGTTGTCGGGGTTTGAAAATTGATCCAAGATGTGACCCTTGCCCTGCGCTGCCATGTTGTCGGAAAGGTCGCGGGCATATTCCATGCCGCCGCTTTTGGGCGTCAAAATGAGTTCTGCGCCGAAAGCCTTCATGGTTTGCGCGCGCTCAATGGACAAGTCTTCCGGCATGATCAAAATCATTCGGTAGCCCTTGATGGCAGCAACCATGGCCAGTGCGATGCCCGTGTTGCCTGAGGTGGCCTCAATGAGGGTGTCGCCTGGCTTGATTTCGCCACGCTCTTCAGCACGCTGAATCATGGAAAGCGCCGGCCGATCCTTGACAGAACCAGCAGGGTTATTGCCTTCAAGTTTGCCCAAAATGACATTGCCCTTGGGCTTCGTAAAGTCGGCTGCAATTCTTTGCAATCTGACCAAAGGCGTTTTGCCAATGGCATCTTCAAGCGTTGGGTAGTTCATTATTCGATTTAAAAAGACAAGTCTGGGATCGGATTTAAAACATCATTGAGTGAGTGTCTGAAGAGATTATGCTTCGAATCGTTTTCTAAGTAGCTTTTCACTCCAAACTCAAACCAATTTTTTTGGTGACAGCGCCCCACTTTGCATAATCCTTTGCAATGCGCGCAGCTGCTTCTTCCGACGTACTGCCAATGACCAGTTGATCGGTCGCCTTTAAACGCTCTGCAGTCTCTGGCAGTTTCAAGCCATCTAACAAGGCTTGTCTGAATTTTTGAACCAACTCATCGGGCACTTGCTTGGGAGCCCACATCACCAAGCTGAAGTCGGCGTCATAACCCTTCACACCCGCCTCAGAAATGGTGGGGGTGTCTGGCAAGGTGGGCGACCTGGCTTGCCCCGACACTGCCAAAGCAATCAACTTGCCAGAGCGAATATGTGGCAAAACAGTTGGGCCCGCCAATAAGCCACACGGCACTTGGTTGGCCAGCACATCTTGGGCTGCAGGCGCTGGCCCCTTGTAGGGAATGTGCACCATCTGCATGCCCGTCATGTTGAGCAAAAGCTCCATCGACAAGTGACCTGGCACACCCGCACCGCCGGAGGCATAACTCAATGACTGCGTTTTGGATTTGGCAATGAGCTCGTTCAAGTTTTTCACGCCCAATGCCGGATGGCAAACCAAGGTTTGACTGAAGGAGGTCAAGATGCTGACCGGCTTTAAATCATCCAACTTAAAACCCATGCTTTTGTAAACATGCGGATTCACCGTCATGACAGTGTCTGTTGTGATGAGCCATGTGTACCCATCGGCAGAGGCCCTTGATGCAGCAGCGCTGCCAATGTTGCCACCGGCTCCTGGTATATTTTCAATGATGACCGCTTGCTTCAAAGCAGCTTGGACCTTGTCTGAGACGGTGCGAATGACGATGTCACTGGGCCCGCCCGGCGGATAGGGTGCAATGACTTTGATGGCGCGTTGTGGCCACGTTTGTGCAAACGCAGTCACTGAAAAACACAGACATGCGAAGGATGTTATGAAAGCACGTTTGAAGGAATTCATCTTGTTTCCTGATCATTGAAAGACGCCTCTATTTTCGGATTTTTGCACGATGCGGTGTGGACTTTAAAAATCCACAGACCCCCTCCAAAACCCGCAAGAAATATGTCATAATTGCCGTCTTCGCAATCCGCCCGGGTGGTGAAATTGGTAGACGCAGGGGACTCAAAATCCCCCGCCGCAAGGCGTGCCGGTTCGATTCCGGCCTCGGGCACCATCGATTTGATGCAAATCGATTAAACTCATTTGCGAAATGCACATCCTCTTGATACTCGCATTAGCTGTGTTGTTTCCAGCAACACACATCCTGAGTGGATGGCTGTTTGACTTTGCCACCATAAACGACCATGTCTCGCTGATTTACATGCCGGCGTTTCTACGCCTGTTCAATTTGCTCATCTTGGGGCCGTTGTTTGGCACGCTGGCTACCATCTTGGGCGGCCTGTTGCTGACGACTCAATTCAATGAACATCTAGGCATTCAATTCCTGAACGTCGCCTGCTCAAGCGCCGGGCCTTTGATGGCATTGATTGGGTTCAAAATGTACTGGAAAAGGCAAGTGCAACTTGTGTCGCTTCAAGACTTGGCCGCACTCACCCTCATTTACTGTGTCTTCAATTCAGTTATCCATCACGTCACTTGGGTGCTCATTGGTCAATCCCAAGCATTTGAGCTGACTGGGGTCTTTTGGATGTTTTTGGGCGATCTCAATGGTGCACTGCTAGGCGCCTATCTGATGAAAGCCATGCTCGATTATCTTGAGAAAAAAGGCGTTAAGTTTTCAGGCTTTTAGCCGCTGTCAGTTTCAAACCTTGCGCAATGGTGGGAAACAGCAAGCGGACTTTGAGTTCTTTTTTGAGCCTGTCATTCATCAAACGCCTTGACTCACTCATGAAGCTCAACAACATGAGGGGCAAGGCATCTTGTGCTTGAATTCTAGGCACACGCGGCGGGCGCTTTAGACCCATGAGGTCGGCTGCCAAATCAAAATAATCTCCCATCTTCATTTGGCTGTCATCGCACACGTGAAAAACACGCTGCGGCTTGCCTCGCCACAGCGCCGCCACGCAGGCTCTTGCCAAATCATCTGAATGAATGTGATTGGTGTACACATCGTCTTTTTTCAAGAGGACAGGCGTACCCTTCAAGAGCCTTTCACGCGGGGTGCCATTGGGGCGATCGGGCGCGTAGATACCCGGTATACGCAAAATGCTGCTGCGCACACCCGATTTGCCAAAGAATCGAATGGTATTTTCCGCATCAACCCGCCGAATGGCTCTAGGGGTGTGTGGCTTAACAGGCCTGGATTCAGGCACCCATTGCCCCTGACAATCGCCATAAACACCGCTGGTAGACCCATACACAAGCGCTCTGGGTAAAGCCCTTTTGTGCAGTGCACGCACCAAATTCAAAGTGCGCGAATCGGTAGACCACGCTCCCACTCGGTCGGAAGGGGGTGGGGCCAAATGCAGCACCCGCGTAGCCCAACCGGACAATCGCTGCAATGACTGAGAATCGTCTAAATTGCCAACAACCGGTGTGATGCCTTGAGCCCTCAAACCCGGTGCCTTTTCGGGGCTGGAGGTCAATGCCAACACCCGAGCTCTGCCGACCAACTGTTTGGCTGCGCGTTGACCTACATCACCACATCCGACGATCAAAACACGCTCTTTTCGAAAGCGGGCAGGCAAAGCACCTAAAGGGGTTTGGTTTGAGGGCAAAATCAGGGCTTGTGGAATTTAAGACCCCTCTAGGATAACGAAAACATGAGCTTCCAAATTACCGTTGAGCCAAGTGGCCGTACTTTTAATGCAGATAGCAGCGAAACTTTGTTGGCGGCCGGCATTCGCCAAGGCATAGGCCTGCCCTATGGCTGCAAAGATGGCGCGTGTGGTTCCTGCAAATGCAAGAAGATTTCTGGTACGGTAGTGCACCGTGAGCACCAGGCCAAAGCTTTGAGTGCTGACGAAGAGGCCCAAGGCCTGATCTTGACCTGCTGCTCTACCGCACAAAGCGATTTGGTGTTGGAGTCGCGCCAAGTGACGGAAGCAGGCAGTTTTCCCATTAAGAAAATGCCTGTGCGCGTGGTCAGCTTAGAAAAAAAATCACACGATGTCATGTCCATCATCATGCAACTGCCTGCCACCGATGTGATGCAGTTTCATGCGGGCCAGTATGTCGAGTTTTTATTGCGCGATGGCTCGCGCCGCAGTTACAGCATGGGCAATGCACCTCACACGCTAGACCCCGCTGCACCCAAAGTAGAGCTGCACATTCGCCACATGCCTGGCGGCAAATTCACCGACGTGGTGTTCAGCACCATGAAAGAAAAAGACATCTTGCGCATTGAGGGCCCTTACGGCAGTTTCTACTTGCGCGAAGACTCTCAAGCACCCATGATTTTGTTGGCTTCGGGTACCGGCTTTGCGCCCATCAAAGCCTTGATTGAGCACATGCAACATAAAGGCATCACAAGGCCTGCCACGCTTTACTGGGGCGGTCGCCGACCTTCCGATTTGTACATGAACGACTGGGTTGAAGAGCAGGTCAAAGCCATGCCCAACTTGACTTACGTTCCAGTGGTGTCCGATGCATTGGCAGAAGACGCATGGCTTGGTCGCACAGGTTTTGTTCACCAAGCTGTCTTGCAAGATCACCCAGATCTAAGTGGTTTCCAAGTCTATGCCTGCGGCGCCCCCATCGTGGTGGACTCTGCACGCGCAGACTACCTAGGCAAAGCAGGATTGCTTGAAGAAGCCTTCTTCGCCGATTCATTCACCACTGAAGCCGACAAGGCCAAGGAGCCCAACTGATGCAAAACATTCATTCAATGGCAAAAAGTGTTTGGCTCCAATTGGTCATGGCATTGCTGGCCCTCACCGGCATCCCTAGCGCCAACGCGCAAGTCTTGGAAAAACCCATTCGCTTGGTGGTGCCCTATGCGCCTGGTGGCCCCATTGATGTCACCGCCCGTGCATTGGCAGAGCGCGTGAAAGATTCATTGGGCGTTGTCATCATCGACAACAAGCCCGGCGCGGGTGGCAACTTGGGCGTTGACATCGTGGCCAAGGCGCCCGCCGATGGCTACACCATTGGCATTTCCGCTGTGGCAACGCATGCCATCAACCCTTGGCTTTTCACCAAGATGCCCTTCAATGCAGCCACTGACTTTGCCGCCATCACCCAAATGGTTCGTGTGCCCAATGTGTTGGTCATGAATTCCGACACCGCGCAGCGTTTGAAAATTAACACATTAGCCGACTTGATCGCCTACGGCAAAGCCAACCCAGGCAAGCTCAACATCGGCTCTGGTGGCAACGGCAGCGCAGGCCATTTGGCGGCAGAAATGTTCAAGCGCGATGCCGGCGTTTATGCCGTTCACATTCCCTACAACGGTGGCAATCCTGCCCAGTTGGCCTTGTTGTCTGGCCAAGTCGATTTCAACTTCGACAACTTGGCGACAGCCGCACCCAATATCAAGGCTGGCAAGCTCAAGGCATTGGCCGTCACCACGGCACAACGCACCAGTGCATTGCCAGATATTCCAGCCATGTCTGAAACCCTCAAAGGATTTGAAGTAGACACGTGGTGGGGTCTGGTCGCCCCAGCCAACACCCCGCCCGCCATGGTAACGCGTTTGCACCAGGCATTCTCAGCAGCCCTTGCAGCGCCCGAGACCAAAACTCGTTTTGGCATGATGATGATCGAGCCCGTGAGCAGCACACCCGATCAATTTGCCGCCTTCATGAAGCGTGAATTGACGAAGTACGAGCCGGTTGTCAAAGCCAGCGGCGCCAAAGTCGACTGACGCTGTTTATTCACCCAAATAGGCAGCGCGCACTTTGGGGTCGTTCAACAAGTCTTGGCCAAGGCCAGACATGGAAATCAATCCCGACTCCATGACATAGCCCCGATTGGCAATGGCCAACGCACGGCTGGCGTTTTGTTCGACCAACAAAACGGTCACTCCTTGGGCAAACACATCGCGCACCACTTCGAAAACTTTGTCCACCATGAGGGGTGACAGACCCATCGAGGGCTCATCCAGCAGCAACACTTTAGGGCGGCTCATGATGGCGCGGCCCATGGCCAACATTTGCTGCTCGCCACCGGACATGGTGCCGGCCAGTTGGTCTTTTCGTTCACGCAATCTTGGAAAGGTGTGAAACACTTTTTCCATATCGTCTTGAATGGCGGCAGTGTCATTGCGGATGTACGCCCCCATGAGCAAGTTCTCAAGGATGGTCATGCGGGTGAACACACCGCGACCTTCTGGCACCATGGCCAGGCCCTGCTTGACCAAATCCCAAGGGCCTTGGCCCACAATGCTTTTGCCCAAATACTCAATGTCGCCCGCATGAAGGGGCAAGCTTCCGGTGATGGCTTTCATGGTGCTTGTTTTACCCGCACCATTAGAGCCAATGAGCGACACCAATTCACCTTCATGCACTTCAAAATCAATGCCTTTGACAGCCTGAATGCCACCGTAGGCTACTTGTAGGCCTTTGACTTTTAACAATGTGCTTGTCATTTCAATGCCCTCCGGTACCCAAGTAGGCTTCAATTACTTTTTCATTTTTTTGGACTTCTGCTGGCGTTCCCTCGGCAATTTGTTTGCCATAGTCGAGCACTGTGACGCGATCGCACAAACCCATGACAAGCTTCACATCGTGCTCAATGAGCAAAATGGTGCGCTTGTCTTTGCGGATCTGGTCGATCAACGCACGCAACTGAATTTTTTCTGTGGCGTTCATACCAGCAGCGGGTTCATCTAGCGCAATGAGTTGTGGATCGGTGGCAAGGGCACGGGCAATTTCTAAACGGCGCTGATCGCCATAAGACAAAGTGCGTGCACGGTAGTCGGCATACTGACCAATGCCCACATAGTCCAACAATTCTTGCGCACGTTGCGCAATTTCGGCTTCCTCTTGTTTGAATTTGGGTGTTCTAAAAATAGCCCCTAACAAACCCGAAGAGGTGCGCACATGTCGACCCACCATGACGTTTTCTAAGGCTGTCATTTCTGCAAACAAACGAATATTTTGAAAGGTCCGAGCAATGCCTGCCTGCGCCACTTCATGGACCGCTGTGGGCTGATACGGCTTGCCCGCCAATTCAAAACTGCCACTGTCTGGCGTGTAGAGGCCCGTGATCACATTGAAGAAGGTGGTCTTGCCTGCGCCATTGGGACCAATGAGGCCGTAGACCTGACCTCGCTCAATGGTCATCCCAACATCTGACAAAGCCTGCAATCCACCAAAGCGTTTGGAAATGCCGGCCACTTTTAAAACGGCATGGCTCTCAGAATAACTTGCGGTCATGTTAAGCGCCCTCTTTCGTTTGGAGCGCTTTGCCGTGCTCTCGCGAAGGCCACAAGCCCCTGGGGCGCATGAGCATGATGACAATCATGGCAAGGGCGATGAGCAATTGACGCAAAATGGCGGCATCAATGCGGCCGTCTGTCATAGACTGCAATGGGCCCGCGACATAGCGCAAAATTTCTGGCAAGGCAGACAACAAGACGGCACCCAACACAACGCCCGGCAAGTGCCCCAAGCCGCCCAACACAACCATGGCCACGATCATGACGGACTCCATGAGACTGAAAGACTCGGGCGAAATAAACCCCTGAAAACCGGCAAACATGGCGCCAGAAATGCCGCCAAACGTAGCACCCATGCCAAATGCCATGAGCTTTAAATTGCGTGTGTTCAAGCCCATGGCTTTGGCCGCAATTTCGTCTTCACGAATGGCCATCCATGCGCGGCCAATGCGCGAGACCTGCAAGCGATATGAAATCAAAAGAGTCACCAGCACCAACGCCAAGAACAGGTAGTAGTACAAACTCACTGAGGCAAATTCAATCCCAAACAGATTCAAGGGCTTACCCAAGTTGATGCCGAAAAAATGAATCGGATCAATTTGATTCAAACCCTTGGGGCCATTGGTGATATTCACCGGCTGATCCAAGTTGTTTAAAAAGACCCGAATGATTTCACCAAAGCCCAGTGTGACAATGGCCAAATAATCGCCGCGCAGCTTCAAAGTGGGCGCCCCCAGCAACATGCCAAACAGGCCAGCCAAAGCAGCAGCCACAGGCACAATGACCCATAAAGGCATGTGCAAGCCGCCAGGAAACAGGGCCGCAACGGCTGGGAATGTTTCAAACAAATGGGGCGACGCAAGCAGGCCATACATGTAAGCGCCCACAGCAAAAAAAGCCACGTAGCCTAAGTCGAGCAAGCCCGCGTAGCCCACCACGATGTTCAGGCCAACCGCCAACAAAACATAGAGCAAGGCCATGTCAGCAATGCGCACCCAGGCATTGCCAAATTGCTGCAAGACCAACGGCAAGATCAGCAGCAGCAAACCGATGGCCAAGGTTTTGAGAGTTTTTGAATTGTTCATGGTGGGTCTAATTTTTCTATCACGCGCGATCGGCCACACGCTCGCCCATCAGGCCTGAGGGCCGCAATGTGAGCACAATGATGAGCACGATGAAGGCAAAAATATCGGCGTAATGGCTGCCCAGAACACCCCCTGTGAGGATGCCGATATAGCCCGAACCAATGGATTCAATGAGGCCCAGTAAAATACCGCCCACCACCGCCCCCCCTAAGTTGCCAATGCCACCAAACACTGCAGCCGTAAACGCTTTCAAGCCCGGCAGGAAGCCCATGCTGTGGTGCACAGTGCCATAGTTGGATGCAAACATGACCCCTGCAATGGCCGCCAACACGGCCCCAATGACAAAGGTGGCAGAAATAACCATGTCGGGTTTGACACCCATCAAGGCTGCTACGCGTGGGTTCTCAGAAGTGGCGCGCATGGCCCTTCCCAACTTGGTGGCATTGACCACCCACATCAGCACGGCCAATGAAATGGCGGTGACACCTAAAATCATAATTTGAGTCGTAGAAATAACTGCGCCGCCAACGTGAATGGGTGTGGTTGACAACAAGGTCGGGAAAGGCTTGTAGTTAGGCTTCCAAATGATCATGGCCAAAGTTTGCAGCAAGATGCTCACACCGATGGCGGTAATGAGTGGCGCCAATTTGGGGCTATTTCGCAATGGGCGATAGGCAATTTTTTCAATTGCAAAATTGAGTGAAGCCGCCACCACACTGGCAATGACCAAAGAGATGATGAGCATCAACCAACCTGGCATGCCAGGCGTGGCATCTTGCATGAGCGCAATCACAGACCAGCTGGTCAGGGCAGCCACCATCAGCACCTCGCCATGGGCAAAGTTGATCAAATTAATGATGCCGTACACCATGGTGTAGCCCAGGGCGATCAGGGCATACATGCTGCCTTGAACCAAGCCATTGATCACCTGCTGAAGAAAGACATCCATACCAAACTCCTATTTTTTTGTCGCTTTGGCTTGATTCAGTTCATTCAAGCTGGCCATTTTTTCTGCAATTTTTAACTCTAACCCACGATTCACGGGTCGGTAAAAACCTGGCGCTGGCATGCCCTCAGGGAGGTACTTTTCGCCTGCCGCAAAGCCGCCCTCTTCGTCATGGGCATAGCGATAGCCCTGGCCATAGTCCAAGCTTTTCATAAGCTGAGTCGGTGCATTGCGCAAGTGCATGGGAACGGGTCGTGTGCCGTCTTTTTTGACCCAAGCCTTGGCTTCATTGAAGGCTTTGTAAACGGCATTCGATTTGGCGGCCACTGCCAAATAAATCACACACTCTGCCAAAGCAAGTTCACCCTCAGGGCTGCCCAAACGCTCGTAGACTTCTGCAGCATCCAGTGCCAAACGAAGGGCACGGGGGTCGGCCAAGCCAATGTCTTCTGCGGCCATGCGAATGAGGCGTCTGGCCATGTAACGAGGGTCTGCACCGCCATCTAACATGCGCGTGAACCAATACAAAGCAGCGTCTGGGTCTGAGCCCCTGACAGATTTGTGCAGCGCACTGATGGTGTCGTAAAACTGCTCACCGCCTTTGTCGTATCGGCGCATGCGTTCGCCCAAAACTTTCATCAGCCATGCATCTGAAATAGCTTCTAGCTTCTCTGTTTTTGCTGCGACAGCCAAAGTTTCAAGGGTATTGAGCAAACGACGCGCATCGCCATCGGCGTAAGCAATGAGTCGCTGTTCTGCATCTATCGCCAATGGAGGCACAGCACCAATGGCGTGCGCGCGCTTCACAATGTGTTTTAAATCTTCTTCGTTGAGGGCTTGCAGAACATAGACAGCCGCTCTAGAAAGCAAGGCAGAGTTGACCTCAAAGGAGGGGTTCTCGGTGGTTGCGCCAATGAAAGTGAACAAGCCACTTTCAACATGCGGCAAGAACGCGTCTTGCTGGCTTTTGTTGAAACGATGAACTTCGTCTACAAACACAATGGTTCTCTGCGGCTGCAGCCCAATCAATGCGGCCTCTGCTTTTTCGACCGCTTCCCGAATGTCTTTGACGCCACCCAGCACCGCACTGATGCTGATGAATTGAGCATCAAACGCATCTGCCATAAGCCGAGCAATGGTGGTTTTGCCGACGCCCGGCGGACCCCACAAAATGCAGCTGTGTGGCTGGCCAGATTCAAATGCCAAGCGAAGGGCCAAACCCTCACCAATCAGATGTTGCTGACCAATGACCTCCCCCAAATGATGGGGACGCAATCGCTCTGCCAAAGGCTGCTGTAAATGAACGCTGGCGTTCATGGCCGAATGACCTGCACGCCCGCAGGTGCTTTGAACTGAAAAGTCTCGGGCGGCAACTTCACATTGGCTTCGAAATTCTGAAAATTCAAACGCGATGTTTGACCTAAGCCATCGACAATTTCCAAGACCGTTAACACAGGCACATTGGGGGCAGTGTTGGCGGCGGCTACGCCAAGCTTCAAGCCCACTCGGATGACTTGGACTGCGCCATCCGACTGTTTGGGCGTGGCTCTGACCCACTGCAAACCTTCTGAGTCTGGCTCTGCTTGCAAATTAAATTCAGCTTGCAACGCTTTCAAATCGCCAGAGGAGGAAATGAACGCTGCAGGCGTTTGGCCCAGCAATTGGTTTTGTTTGCGCATGGTGACTTGGTTCAAGTCGGCGTCAAAAAGCCAAAGCCACTGACCATCGGACACCATGGCTTGTACAAATGGTTTTTGATAAGCAAATCGAAATTGCTGCGGTCTTTGAAATTCAAAAGTACCCGAGGACGTTTTTCTGCGCGGAGCTTGATCGGCTTTTGATGGCCCCGTCACCACCTGCGAAAACTGAGCACGTCCGCTGTTGGTGAATTTCAAAAATTGACTCAAAGACTCGATGGCATCGGGCGAACTTTGAGCCCATGCACTTGGCATAAGGCAAAGACAAGCCATGGACAGCCAGAGCAAAACGAGTTTGGCTTTCATCTTAGTAAGGCAGTCTGAAAGAGGCTGTTTATTCAGCGCGCGCAGGCACCAAAATTTCGCGCTGCCCGTTGCTGCTCATAGAACTGACCAAGCCCGCTTTTTCCATCTCTTCCACCAAACGCGCAGCGCGGTTGTAGCCAATCTTCAAGTGACGCTGCACCAAGGAAATACTGGCCTTGCGATTTTTCAAAACTACTTCAACGGCTTGGTCGTACATAGGGTCTTTTTCAACATCCCCACTGTCGCCGTAGCCGGTATCTTCGCCATCGGTGGTGCCACCTTCCAGCACGCCTTCAATGTAATCGGGATCGCCTTGTGTTTTCAAATAGCTCACCACGCGGTGAACCTCTTCGTCACTCACAAAGGCGCCATGAACTCGAATAGGAAAGCCAGTGCCTGAAGGCATGTAGAGCATGTCACCCATGCCCAGCAAAGCCTCAGCGCCCATTTGGTCTAGGATGGTTCGGCTGTCAATTTTGCTAGAGACCTGGAAGGCAATGCGGGTGGGAATATTGGCTTTGATCAAGCCTGTGATCACATCGACACTGGGACGCTGTGTGGCCAAGATCAAGTGAATGCCAGCGGCACGCGCCTTTTGTGCCAAACGTGCAATGAGCTCTTCAATTTTTTTACCCACCACCATCATGAGGTCGGCCAACTCATCAATCACCACCACGATGTGCGGCAAGCGCTTCAGTGGTTCTGGATCATCAGGCGTCAGGCTAAAGGGATTCAAAATAAATTCTTCGCGCTCAGTTGCGTCGTCGATTTTGGTGTTGTAACCTGCCAAGTTGCGAACGCCCATTTTGCTCATCAGCTTGTAGCGACGCTCCATTTCGCCCACACACCAATTGAGGCCATGCGCGGCTTGCCGCATGTCTGTGACCACGGGTGCTAGCAAATGCGGAATGCCTTCGTACACCGACATCTCCAACATTTTGGGGTCGATCATGAGCAGGCGAACATCACGCGCTTCGGCTTTGTAGAGCAAAGACAAAATCATGGCGTTAATGCCCACCGACTTGCCAGAGCCCGTGGTACCTGCCACCAAGACGTGAGGCATTTTGGCCAAATCCACCACCACCGGATTGCCCACAATGTCTTTGCCCAAGCCCATGGTGAGCATGGACTTGGCTTCGTTGTATACCTGCGATCCTAAAATTTCGCTGAGCTTGATGGACTGGCGTTTGGCATTGGGCAATTCCAAGGCCATGTAGTTTTTGCCGGGAATGGTTTCCACCACACGAATGGAAATGAGACTGAGTGATCGCGCCAAGTCTTTGGCTAAGTTGACCACTTGCGATCCTTTGACACCCGTTGCAGGTTCGATTTCATAACGCGTGATGACAGGGCCAGGTGCTGCAGCCACCACACGCACTTCAACGCCAAAATCTTTCAGGCGTTTTTCAATCATGCGACTGGTCATCTCAAGCGTTTCTGACGCGACACCCTCTTGTCGCAAGGTCAGACTGTCAAGCAAATCAACTTGCGGCAATTTGCTGTCCGGCAATTCATTGAACAAGGGTTTCTGGCGCTCTTTCACCACACGCTCGCTGCGCGGCACGGCTGTTACGGGTGATTCAATGACCATCGGCGGAACAGGCTCAGAGAAGACTGGCGCAGACACGCCTGCCGCGGCAAACAATGGCTTCTCTTCAAACTCGTTTCTGAAGGGGTGCAGTTGAGGTTCAGCAGGCAATTTAGACTGAAGCTGTTCGCGTTCGCGCAAAGCTTGTTGACCCATGGCCAAGTCTTCTTCCATTTCACGCTTAACTTGACGCGATTGCATCAAGCCGTCTAATTTGCCGCCCAATGCTTCACACACTTGGCCCCAAGAAAAACCAAAGGCCCATCCCATGCCCATAGCGAGGCACACAATTTCAATCAAGCTAGAGCCATTGAAACCCAACCATTTCAAAGAAAAATGTCCAACGGCATAACCTAAAGCGCCACCGCTGGTGCCAGGCAGGATGGCATCCCAACGCGTGAGCCGCGCCCATTCCAGTGCACTGCTGGAAGACATGAGAACAAACAAGCCGATCCAAAAAACCAAACGGTTTTTCCAGTTCGATTCCGTTTCTTTGTCGGAGACTTTGGGCGCGGTTTCGTCCGTTCTGAGCCAGTCGGCCCAAGCATTCAGCCAAAAGCGCCCCATGATCGCAAGCAACCACCACGCAGAGTAGCCAAAGCAGAAATACATGCCATCAGCCAACCAAGCACCGACCACACCCATCCAGTTCAGCACGCCGCCGCCCAAGCCTGAACCCGACCAAGATGGATCTTTGGGACTGAAACTGAACATGGCCAAGGCCAATAAAATGAGGACAGCAGCACCTAGGAAAAGAACGATTTCCTGAGTGAAGCGCATCAAGCCAACGCCCTCATTGAGCACTCTGGGTGAGTCTGCTTCGGGGCTGGCGGTTGGATTGGTAAGGGTGCGAAGTGAATAGGTCATGGTCTTACCCTCAAGCTTACCCGATAGACCTCCCCAAACAGGTGTTTCACAAGCTTCTTACAATGAGGGTTTAGCGTTTACCCGAATCCTGCCAGATTGCCCATCATGTCCAACACCCTTCCCACCCAACATGCCCGAGTTTTGATCCTAGGTTCAGGCCCTGCCGGCTACACAGCAGCCGTTTATGCGGCCCGCGCCAACCTCAAGCCTTTGCTCATTACGGGCATTGCCCAAGGCGGCCAACTGATGACCACCACCGAGGTGGACAACTGGCCTGCCGACGTGCATGGCGTGCAAGGCCCTGAGCTCATGCAACGCTTCTTGGAGCATGCCGAGCGCTTCAATACGCAAATTGTGTTTGACCACATCAACAAGGTCGATTTCAGCAAACGTCCTTTCACTTTGACGGGCGACAGCGGTGTTTACACCTGCGATTCCTTGATCATTGCGACGGGTGCATCTGCCAAATACCTTGGCATCGATTCTGAAACGGCCTTCATGGGCCGCGGCGTTTCGGGCTGCGCCACCTGCGATGGTTTCTTTTACAAAGAGCAAGTTTGCTGCGTAGTAGGTGGCGGCAATACAGCTGTTGAAGAAGCCCTGTACTTGTCCAACATTGCCAGCAAGGTGTACCTCATTCACCGCCGCGACAAATTCAAAGCCGAGCCCATCTTGGTTGACAAGCTGATGGACAAAGTGGCGGCAGGCAAAATTGTTTTGCAAACTTTTCAAACTTTGGATGAGGTTTTGGGCGACAACACCGGCGTCACCGGCGTTCGCTTGAAGTCCACCAAAGATGGCTCTTTGCAAGATTTGGAACTCAAAGGCTGCTTCATTGCCATAGGTCATTCACCCAATACCGATATTTTTCAAAACCAATTGCAAATGGAAAACGGCTACATCGTGACCCAAAGCGGCCTGAAGGGCTTTGCCACCATGACCAGCGTACCTGGCGTTTTTGCCTCGGGCGATGTCCAAGATCACGTCTACCGTCAGGCCATTACCAGTGCGGGAACAGGCTGCATGGCTGCCTTAGATGCTCAGCGCTTTTTGGAGCAAGAAGGCGCCTGACACCCCGCTTCTTTGGGGGTCTTTGAAACACGCCAAGGGCTGGTTGCCAGAAGTTGCAGCATCTTTTAGGCCTTTGTGCTTGGCTCTGGCCGAAAAAGCTGGCTATAATCCAAGGCTTTGTTAAGTCCTTCACATGGGGGACCAACAAAAATGGGTTACCGCCACCCTTCTGGCGAGGTGAGGCTGGACCGCCTTAAGTTTTGCAAACGACACATCAGTTGCATCCGTGCACTTTGTTGATTTCGCAAAACTCATCTGGCACCAGCTGTTTATAAAAGTATCGGAGTGTCCACATGGCACGCGTCTGCGAAGTAACGGGCAAAGGCCCCATGGTCGGAAACAATGTTTCCCACGCCAACAACAAAACCAAGCGCCGGTTCCTGCCGAACCTGCAATATCGCCGTTTCTGGGTTGAGAGCGAAAACCGTTGGGTGCGACTGCGCGTTTCCAGCGCCGCTTTGCGCCTGATCGACAAAAATGGCATTGATGCTGTTCTCGCAGACCTGCGCGAACGCGGTCAAGCTTAAACCCCCTACAGGAGCACCA
>Ga0214919_10005855_pt1 | contig 17161 bp, 14 predicted proteins | sample LL1503_MetaG_FD_177994 | JGI IMG/M metagenome (GOLD analysis project Ga0214919, IMG submission 177994) | Freshwater microbial communities from Lake Lanier, Atlanta, Georgia, United States - LL-1503 | ecosystem: Environmental > Aquatic > Freshwater > Lake | place: USA: Georgia | collected...
CTTTCACGCGATGTTTCATCTGGGCTTTCAATCGAGCCAAGATGGAAGAGTGCATTTGGCTCACGCGGCTTTCGGAGAGATCAAGCGTGAGGCCGATTTCTTTCATGGTCATTTCTTCGTAGTAGTAAAGAATGAGAATCAAACGCTCGGAGCGGCTGAGACCCTTGGTCAACAATGCTTGCACATCGATGCGCTGAATGCGATCAGTTGGCATTTCTTGGCGGCGATCGCTGGCCACATCCATCTCGCGCGATTCGTTTCCTGAATCCTTGTCATTCCACTTTCTATTCAAGCTGACAATTCCAACGGGTCGAGAGTCGCGATTCAGTTTCTCAAAATCATCGGGATTCATCTGCAGCCGCTCGGCAACTTCGTCCTCTGTTGCCTTCTGACCGTGCGCCATTTCAATGGCTTTCTTGGCGCGGTCCATTGTCGCGGTACGGCTTCGAACCAATCGAGGAACCCAATCCATGGCGCGAAGCTCGTCAAAGATCGCGCCACGAATTCGTTGTGCGCAATACGTTTCAAACTTCACGTTGCGGCTCAGGTCGAAAGAGTTGATGGCATCCATAAGGCCAAACAAACCGGCGCTGGTGAGGTCATCCACATCCACTTCTGCGGGTAACCGCTTGTGCATTCGCTCGGCGGTATAGCGAACCACTTCGCGATAACGCTCCATCAAGCGATTGCGAAGTTGTTGGCGCTCAGGCGAATCCCGCGCGCATTCGCTGTACATCTTCCAGGCCACATTCACGCCTTCGGGCGTGTCCATAACCAAGTCCGCGATCGACGGTGGACGACCACGAACGGCTTTTTTGGTCCGAGTTTTTTCAGTGGCGACAATCCGTGTGGATTCCGTCTCTGAAATATCGGATATGCGGGAGTTGCTTGAACGCTTTGTATTTGTGATACGCGACGAGGAAGTTGTTGGCGATTTTTTCGCCACAGCTTTCGTCGGTTTTTCACCGCGGGCTGCGTTTGTACGCGTGGCCTGCGTGTTTATCTTGGACATGCGGTCGCTCCTTGACCTAAAGCCCATCAACCAGCTGCCCCCACGGGGCAACATGGCTCAATATCTCGCGGAAACTACTGCCGCGAATCTTGATGTGCCGAATCCTTGGCAACACCTTGATGCACACAGTCTAACGTGCGCCTTGAAGTCCGCAAGAGGAACTTGAATACTTCATCAAAATTATTATTTGCTGTTTGCGGACTAGATTTTTATTCAAGACAAGTCATTGCAAAACGATATTGACCGCGGTTGAACCACATAAATGTTTGGGAATTATTTATGCCCGCTTGATTTGCAGCAACAATGGCACGATAAATGCCCCCGTGGAATCAGCGGCTCTGTTGCTGATTAAAATCATGCGCGTGGCTGAGCACGCTGTGTTGCGCATCTTGCTGATGGCGCATCTCGCGCCGCGCATAAATAGCGGAAATAAGCCGGATTTTCTGCATTTCTTGCTTGGCGTCGCAAGTCAGTGGCCGCACCAAGACGACGGTTTTTCGCCACCATAAATATCCAGATTTCGTGATGGAGAGAATTTCAAATCCGTGGGGATTTTCCGCTTGGGCTTGGGCCAGCAGGATTTTTTCATCCGCTCCCGAATAACTCCGTGCTTGCGCGGAACTCATTGAACTGCCTCAATGCGGGCGGTTTCCGCCAAAATAAACTCTACACCTTCGGGAATTTCCTCGCGCGCGATCACAGACACATCGCCCAAACGCCCCCGCAATGCGCGACTGACAGCGCTACGCAGATGCTTAGGTGTGACCACCACCGCTGGCAGACCGCGTCGCAAAAGATCGCGAAGACCCGGCGCAACGCATCGAAGTAATTTTTCCGCGGCGGCCGCCTCTGGAACAACGCTGCGTTGAGCGGCGGCGAATGCTCCGCTTGAAATCATCATGGCCTCATCCATCCAAACCGCGTGCAAAATCCTTTTGCCACTGGAGTTACGCGTGATCAATCGATCACACACATCGCTGGACACCACGCTGCGAACCACCGCCACGGTTTGCTCCGGCAACGCGGCGGCCGGCATGGACACCATCAACTCCGCGATCTTTTCAATGTCGCGAATGGCAACGCCTTCACGCAGAAGTTCCTGCAGGATTCCCCGAATGCGATCCAGGCTCCAAGCGGGCGGCGCCAACATGGAAGCCAAGTTTGGCGAACGCGCGCGAAGTCGATCAAGCATCTTGGATGTCTCTTCGAGAGTGATCAATTCCCAAGCTTTTTTGCGCAAAACTTCCAATAAATGCGTGGCAAGAACGCCGCCGGCGTCGGCGATGGCAAAGCCTTGTCCATCCATATTTTTGGCGGCCGTTGCGTCAACCCAAATGGCAGGCAAACCAAACGCAGGCTCGGTTGCCAATTCACCAGTCACATTCGGCACACCGCCTTTGGGATCCATCACCAACATTTGCCCTGGCCGAAGCGCTCCTCCACCAACCGCGGCGCCACGCATACGGATCACATAGGTGTCAGTTGGCAAATTTGGATCGTCGCGAATTCGAACCGATGGAACCACAACGCCAAGTTCCATGGCCAAGCGTCGACGCACACCAGCCACCAAAGAAAGCAATCCGGATTCCGATCGCTCCTCGTGCGCCAACACCAACAAGTCAAGACCCAGATCAATGCTGATGGGTTCAATCAACAAGGCGTCTTCAAGCGACTCCGAAGCGCTTAACGCCGAACGCTCAGTGCGCGCGGCGATTTGTTTGGCGGCAAATTGCACGCGACCAATCCACCAACCCGCACAAGCCAGCAATAGAGATGCGCCAAGCAATGGAACAGTTGGTAGCGGAGTCATGGCAAGCACCGCAAGCAACCCCGCGACAATCCACAACGTGACAGGTCGCGCGCCAAGTTGACGCGGAATTTCAGCGCCCAACGTTTCGCCACTGGCGGCTTTGGCGGCCACCAAACCAGAGGCGGTTGCCACCAAAAACGCAGGGATTTGCGTGACTAATCCATCGCCAACCGCCAACAACGTGAATACGCGCAGCGACTCGGAAATGGACCAATTTTTCTGGATCATCCCCACCATAAATCCGCCCAAGATATTCACACACACAATCACGATTCCCGCCACCGCGTCGCCGCGCACGAATCGTCCCGCGCCATCCATCGCGCCGTGAAAATCCGCCTCGCGCAAAACCACATCGCGCCGCTCACTGGCTTGCGCTGGAGTGATGGCGCCAGAGGCCACATCCGCGTCAATGGCCATCTGTCTTCCAGGCAACGCGTCAAGCGCAAAGCGCGCGGAAACTTCTCCCATACGCACCGAACCGCGTGTCACCACCACAAACTGAACCACCACCAACATGGCGAACACGCTCAAGCCAACGATTGGATTTCTTCCAGCGGCGATCTCGCCAAAGGCTTCGATCACCGATCCCGCTACGGCACGACCCGCCTCGGGAGTGCTGGCGTCCATGCCCAAAATCAAACGGGTGCTGGCAATGTTGATGCCTAGGCGCAGCAGTGTGGTACCCAACACCAAAGCTGGAAACACGCTGAAATCAAGCGGTTTTCGCATGTTCGCCGCGGTCGCAAGGACCAGTCCGCTCAGCGCGAAGTTGATGGCGATCAACGCATCCATGGCCATTGGTGGAAGCGGCACAACCAACACCGCCACAAGCGCAATGAACGCCGCGGGCACCAACCACTCCATGCGCAGCGTTGGTTTGTTTTGCGTGTCGGTCAAGTGTGGAATCAATTTCGATTCTCCCATGTTCGATTGGTTGATCGACTTTGTGGTCGACGATTTGCGCGGCCTTCTCCAGATTCACGCGCGGCTTCGCGCGCCTGCGCGCGAGTCATACGAATGCTTGACTCGAATGCGTTGCGAGCCTTAAAGCGTTGAATGATGGAGGCGATGAACAGCGTGATCGCCGCGCCAAGCGCGGTCATGCCTATCATTCCCAGCGATGACCACACCACGTCCGTGAGTGATCCAGAACTCCAATTCGAAATATTTTTTAACCATGGCAAAGCGAATGCCAGGCTGACGCCCATGGTGGCAATCGCCACAAAAACACCGGCTAATACAGGTAAAAACCGTCCCACAATCGTGGTGCGTTGGCGCATCTTCCAAGGTCCCATTCGTATCCATGCCCCGTGTGAAACAATGTGCGCCAAAATTGCGCCTACAAGCGCCACAACAACAATCCACAACGCTGGAGTGATGGCGTCTATGAATAATTGCGCGGGTGGTTGAGTTGACGCGAGCGAGAAAATTTTCTTAGTGGTGCTCACAAGCGAACCAATCCACATTGGCGCGACCACCGATGCGAGCGCGATGAAAAACACGATGCCAAGAAATGAAGCGAGCCAACTAGCTCTTGGACCATGACCCTCGGATACAACTTGCTCGCGCTTGGAGGGCGATGGCGGATGAACGCGTTCCGCGGATTCACCAGTCATCATGGCGATACTCCGTTTGAAATTTGCGCCAGCGAATGTTGAATGAACGCGTTTTCAGAGGCCCATATCACCGCGCACGCGGCAAAGGCGGCCATTAATCCAACCGCGGCCCGTGCGCCAAATCCTGCGGAAAAAGTGGAAAAACCAGGCACAATGCGAACAATCAACGCGGCCACGGCGGACACAGCGGCCAACACCGCGACCACTGGCAGGCATGCTTTGAATCCCACCAACATGGCCGAGTCCAACAACAACGCGACCGAGTTGGCGAATCCACTTTCCAGAAATGTTCCCGGCGCCAACGTGCGCACGCTTGCCGCGGCGGCAATGGCGATGGTTTGAATTCCGCCAACAGCCACAAAGATGGTGATTGCGCTCCATGTGAAAAGCATTTCGGCGGCGTTGGCCTCGCCATCAATCGCCGGGTCGTATGTCTGTGCCAGCGACAATCCCATTTGCTCGCCAATCACACGGCCGCACACGCGAAGCGCCTCAACAGAAATGGCGGCGAGCAAACCAATCACAGCGCCAATGGAAATTTCAATAACAATTTGCGGCAATGAAATTGTTGTGATCATGGAATCACCCGCCGCGATTGGCGCGGCCGCCCAACCTGCCGCCGCCGCAAAAGCTATGCGAAAACGCCATGGAATCATGGTAAATGCCGGAGCGCACATGGCCGCTCCAACAGCTCGCGCCGCGCCCGCCACGGCAATCGCAGAAACACTCACTTAGCCACCCCCCATCATCGTGACCGCGAAGTCAACCACTTTTGAACTCATCCAACCAGCAAGCGCTATGGCAACCAACGCAACCGCGATCAACCTTGGCGCAAACGCCGCCGCCGCATCTTGCACATTGGACAACGACTGAATCAATCCAGAAATCAATCCCACAAGAAGTCCAACCGCCAACAATGGCAATGCCAAAATCAAGGCCGCGGATATCGCGCTTCGAAGCGCGTCAACCATGTCGGCCTCAGTCATTGAATGCACCTGCGTAGGAGATCGATGTTTGCATTTGGTGAACACGCATTGTTTATGTTCCCACCACTCGGGTCACGCCTGAGATCAAGCCAGTGGACACAAGCGCCCAACCATCAACCGCCACAAAAAGCAGCAATTTCATGGGCAAACTGATTAAAGATGGCGGCGTCATGAACAAGCCAAGGCTGGCCATGACAGCTGCGACCGCCAAGTCGATCACCAAGAATGGAAGCAATACTTTAAAGCCAAGCATGAACGCAATGCGCAACTCGTTCAGCGCGAATGCTGGAGCCAATGTGAACGTGTCCACCTCGCGGCGCGTGAGCGACTGCCCCGCTTCTACAGGAGTCCCTTTGGCTTTTAATACGGCCTCTAAAGTTGGCCCGCCACCTTGCGCTTGAAGTTGATCAAACATAAATGCACGCAGCGGCGCCTCTGCGCCTTTCACGGCGATCATTGGATCCGCATTGTTGCCGCTTGCCAATTGCTTTAAGCCGCCATCCCATGCGGCCTTCAATGTTGGTGTCATTGCGACAACTGTCAGCGCAACACTGAGTCCAAGCACAATCAAATTGCTTGGCACCGCGCCCAATCCCAAGCCTTGGCGAAGAATGCTGAGGGTGACAAATATCCGCGGAAAACAAGTGCATAATGCCAACGCCGCGGGAAGCAAAGCGAAGCCAATCGCGGCCGCCGCAAGTTCCGCGCCGCCGTTCAGGCCAACTGGAACATTGCCTGCGGTTTGATTGATGGCGGCAAAGAACAACATCAACCCACCCTCCGATGCGATTGGATCGATGCGCTGGACTGGGAAGATTGCGGCGCCACCGCTTCATTCGTTTCTGATGCGTCGGCCGAAAATTCCGCGAGCCGCTGAAATCCTTGCGCGCTCTGGCCAAGCAACACCACGCGATCGCCAACTCGAACCAACGTCAACGATTGCCCTTTGGACATGGCGGTGCGATCAAGAATTTCAATCGCGCCATTGCCCCCCGCGCGGCGCACAAAAGTCTTGGGGAAAAATTTCGAAATCAAATCAAAAACAAATCCGTGCCTCAATCCAGACTTTCGCCACCATAACGCCAATCCAAACGCGCCGAGCGCACACACAATGAAAATGGAAAACCAGCCACCAGTGGGCGACCCGCGCGTTGCATCAATGGGATTCAGCACAACAATTTGCGATTCCGTATCGACACTATGGCCAAGTGCAATCGCTGGGATTGAACCAAGTGCGATGACCGCGCTCGCAATGCGAGCAATCAATAGGTGAGGGATACGCCCATCCATGGCAGCCCCTAAGCTTCACGCCCCGCATCCTGCGAAAACGGTCGGACCCATCCGACCCATATAGATCGGCACTTTGAAGGCTGAAGGCGTAGTAAAATTCCTAAATTCATTCAGGTTTCTTTTGCAATTTTCAATCAAATTTGCGCGGCAAGCGCCGCGTCAAAGCGCAAGTGTGCGCCAACATTCTTCGTGACCATCGGTACCATTTGGGCAATGATCCGCTGGCTTGAAAAATGTTGGTGCTTGGCTCTGATTGGGGTCGCCGCTTCGCTCTTTGGGGCAACCCAGAGCGCCTACGCCCAAACGGATTACACCTTGGATGAGTTTGATCATTGGAAGCCCTCCGAGGCGCCGTCGTCGGTGGATGAGCAGTTGCAACAGGCGCGCGTGGCGCTAGCGAATGGCGACGCGGCGCGCGCGCTGAACTTGTCGGAAAATTTCCTGGAAAATAATCCACTTGGCCAAGGTCGTGCGGTGGCGTCGTTGATACAGGGCGACGCGCAACTGGCTTTGGGAAATGAGTACAAGGCGCTCTTCGCCTATGAAGATGTCGCGCGTCGACATACATCCAGCACATCTTTTATTCCAGCGCTTGAACGCGAATATGAAATTGCCAAAGCCTACGCCCACGGTTTAAGAAAAAGATTCATGGGAACATTTCGATGGATCGACGCGGGCGATGACGCGCAGGAAATTTTCATCCGCATCCAAGAACGATTGCCCGGCAGCGAGCTTGCGGAAAAAGCTGGCATGGAGTTGGCCGACTATTACTTTCGCATTCGCGACATGCCACTGGCCGCCGACGCCTACGATTTGTTCGTGCAAAATTATCCGCGCTCCAAGCGAGTGAATAAAGCCAAATTACGCTTAATTTATAGCTATTACGCCCAGTTCAAAGGTCCGCAATATGACGCCAGTGGATTGCGCGAGGCCACATCAAGACTGAAACTTCTGCAAGCGGACGATCCGGCGCTGGCCCAGCAAATTGGCGCCGAAGCATTGCTTGTGCGCGTGTACGAAAGCGAAGCCGCCAAGTTGCTCAATGATGCGCGTTGGTATGAAAGCATGGGTGATTTTATTTCCACCGAACTTACTTTGCGATCTCTTGTGAAGCGCTTTCCAAAATCTATTGCCACCATTGAGGCGTTGCGAATAGCCCCAGGCGTGGTGGCCAAATTGCCGGAGAGCGTGGCCAAAGACTGCCCAAACTACGCAGATCTACAAAGCGCATTGATTGGAACGCCAAAAATAGCGGAGCCAACTGGCGTTGCGCCTGAAGTAATAGCGCCGCTGCCCGCAGTATCAGAAACATCCCCGGAGGAACCCGTGGGGAATGCGGCGCTTCCACCTGAAGATGTGATTAAAGCGCCTGCCCCACCACCGACTGAACCAACTTCCACGCCGGATCAACCAAAATGAAATTGCAACTCTCCAAGTATTCCATTGGCAGTGTCATGGCTTTGATCATGCTTGCATGCGCCACGATTATTTTTGCGAACACGCTGGGCTGCTCGTCCAAAGGCATGAAGGGCGGCAGCGTTCTACCCACTAAATATCGCAGCATTTCCGTGCCGATTTTTGACAACGCAACACCCGACCGCGAAATGGGCTTTCAATTGACCGAGGCCTTGCAAAAACGTTTGCAACAAACCACCACGTACACCGTCACGCATGACGGACAGGCCGACACCATTCTTCGCGGCAAGGTGGTCCGCGTGAAACTTTCACAAATGAGTCAAAGCGTTGCGACTGGTTTGTCCGAGGAAGTCGCCTACACTGTGACTCTCGATTGGGATTGGGTTGATGTGCGAACAGGAAAGTCCATCACTGCCCGCAAAGGCTTTACGGCAAGTGGCGTTGTTGTGACAAGTCGCTCGCAAGCTGAGCCACTTGATCTGGCGCGATTTGAAGTGACTCAAAAGCTCGCCGACGATATTGTGGCGAACCTTCAGGCTGATTGGTGATATTTGCAAACACAGATGCGGGATTTGAAATGCAGGAAAATAAAATGAACGACAAAATTATGGATTTAAACACGATGGCATTCGCCAGCAAGAAAAAGACAGAGAAGCCCATTAAGCGGATCGACCCCCCAACTCCAAACTCGGCAGGTCAACCCAGCAAGCCACGTCGCCAAAGCGTGACTTGGTTCACTTTGGGATTGCTGGCCATCCTGTTGTGGATTGTGATCAACGGCAGTTCAACCCGCGGCACACCCATTGACACATGGCAACAATTCATGGTGCTCGCCAAGGAAAATAAGCTGGAGAGCAACTCCGTCGTGATCATGAGCGATCGAATCGTGGCGGACGTGAAACCAAATACCAAGGGTTTTTCCGAGCGATTTGGCGACAAACCAGCGCCCGTGTATGTCACCATCATTCCATCCGAGTATAAAAAATACACCGAAGATTTGGAAGCCGCTTCCATTCCATGGCGTGCCGATGTGGCCACCAGCACCTTCGCGCAAATCGCCGTGACCATTTTGCCCACGCTGATCATTTTGGGAATCCTGTGGTTCCTGCTTTCACGCAGCATGCGCAACGCGGGCGGTGGTCCGGGCGGCATGCTTGGAAACTTTGGTCGCAGCAAGCACCGCGTGAGCAACAAGGAAATGGCGCACACAACTTTCGCCGATGTCGCGGGCATTGACGAGGCCAAGGAAGAAGTTTCCGAATTGGTGGAGTTCTTGAAAGATCCGAAAAGATTTCAACGGCTTGGCGGACGCATTCCACGCGGCGTGCTTCTTGAAGGCCCACCAGGTTGCGGAAAAACTTTGCTCGCCAAGGCTATTGCCGGCGAGGCGGAAGTTCCGTTTTTCTCCATCTCGGGAAGCGACTTTGTGGAAATGTTCGTGGGCGTTGGCGCTAGCCGCGTTCGCGATTTGTTCAAACAAGCCAAAGATAATTCACCGTGCATTATTTTCTTAGACGAAGTTGACGCCGTGGGTCGCCGTCGTGGTGGTGGTTTCACAACGGGCGGGCACGACGAGCGCGAGCAAACACTGAACGCAATTTTGGTTGAAATGGACGGCTTTGACGCCAATGATCAAGTGATTGTTATCGCGGCCACCAATCGCGCCGATGTGCTTGATCCGGCGCTCACACGACCTGGACGCTTTGACCGAACCGTGGCCGTGCAATTTCCAGATGTGGCTGGACGCCGGCAAATTCTTTCAGTGCACGCCAAGAAAGTGAAGATGGGTCCAGATGTGAATTTGGAACGCATGGCGCGCAGCACGCCAATGTTCAGCGGCGCGGATCTTGCGGCAATCATCAATGAGGCCGCCATTCTTGCCACCATGCTTGACAAAGACTTTATTGAAATGACCGACATGGAGGAGGCGCGCGACAAAATTCGATTTGGACGCGCCAAGAAAAGCAGACGCATTGAGCAACAAGAACGCATCGCCACCGCGTACCACGAGGCGGGACACGCAATTCTGCAAGTGCTTCTGGCCGACGCGGATCCACTGCACAAGGTGACGATTATTCCTCGCGGCCAAATGTTGGGAGTGACATTTAGTTTGCCCGAGAAGGATCGATATGGTTTCTCGCGTAAATATGTGCTCGCCACCATGCGCGTATTGTGCGGCGGCCGCATTGCCGAAGAGCGACAGAATGGCGACATTTCAAGCGGCGCGTCCATGGACATTAAAATGGCCACCGCCTACGCGCGCGCCATGGTGTTGGAATGGGGCATGAGCGAAAAGCTTGGATTTGTGCGCTATGCGGGCAGCGATACGCGCGAATCCTTTGTCGCAGAACGCGACTACTCGGAGGACACCGCGCGCATCATCGACGAGGAAATTCGACGCATCATTGACAGCGCATTCAGCGACGCGCATCGCATGGTGAACGAATCATGGGATAAAATTTCCACGCTTGCCGAGGCGCTTTTGAAATATGAAACGCTCCATGTGGAGGACGTGCAGCGCATTATTCGCGGCGAAGCGATCAACCCTCCAACAGTGGTTGAAATTCTTTCAACTGGAACTGCCCCGCCAACCGCCATCAAGATAGATCCACCAGAGCCTGAAATTGGAATCATGCCAAGTCCGGCATAAGTAAAGAAACGAACGCGGGAATTTTCAATCCGAAAAAATTCGACAAATGAATGTCGCACTGATTGCGATATGTGATCTGAAATTTTGCATGTCCGCCGAGTCACCAATCTTTGGGTTGATCGATCACACCAACAGCGCGGCCGGGTTTTCAAGCAACCCCTTGAGCGTGTTCAACCAGCGCGCCGCCATGGCGCCATCAATCACGCGGTGGTCCAACGAAAGCGTTGCCGTCATTTCGTAGCCAATGGTGAGTTGATCATCGCGTACAACAGGCTGCTTCAGCGCCGCGCCGCAAGCAAGAATGGCGGAATTGGGTGGATTGATAATCGCCGTGAAATGTTCCACGCCGAACATGCCCAAGTTGCTCACAGTGAATGTGCTCTCGGACATCTCCTCCATGGACAAGCCGCGGGTGCGGGCCTTCTCTGAAAGAGCCTTGGTTTCGCTGGAAATAGCGCGCAAACTCTTGCGGTCCACGTCGCGGATCACGGCCACAAGCAGGCCTCCGCCCTTCTCTTCATCAAGCGCCACGGCCACGCCGACATTCACTTGCTGATGCATGAGAATTTTTTCGCCGCCCCAACTTGCGTTGACATACGGGTGCTTGGCCATGGACAGCGCGCATCCGCGCACAATGAAATCATTCACGGAAAGTTTGATGCCCATCGCGGCCAACTCGCTGTTGAGTTGCTCGCGCAACGCCATCAAGCGGTCCAATTCAAATTTCATGGACACTTGGTAGTGCGGAATGGTGGTCTTGCTTTCAACCAATCGCTTGGCGATGACTTGCCGCATTGAACTCACGGCAACTTCGGTGCTTTGCAGACCAGCGACAACAAGTCCGCCCGCGCGAAGTGTTGGCGTAACTGGAACGGCCAAAGAACTGGAAGATGCGACATGCGAAGTTGATGAAGCGCCCTGCGCGCTGGAAGAAATCGAGCCTGCGCGTTGGGTATCGGTGGATTGGGCCGCGGGAGTGGCTCCGCGATTTTCCAGCGCGTTCAACACGTCGCGCTTGATGATGCGGCCGCCTGGACCTGAACCTGTGAGCGAGGCAAGATCCACTTGTTCTTGCTCCGCAATTCGCCGCGCAACTGGACTCACGCGAACACGCGCATCGTCTGATTCAAGAATCTCCTGGGTCCGCGCGTTGATTGGCTCATTCGACTTTGCACCGCGCGTGCTGGAAGTGGCTGAAACAAAGGCATTCCCGGAGGCGCTCTGGGAAGATTGCGGGAAAGATTGCGGGGATGTCTGCGCCGCCGCCGGTGATTTGGCAGCGCCATCCTCGCTTTCACCGTCCTCCAAAATAATCGCGATCTGCGTTCCCACTTTCACTTGCTGACCCGCGGGAACAAGCAACTTCACAATTCGACCATCGTCAAAGACTGGCATTTCCATGGTGGCCTTGTCGGTTTCAATGTCGGCCACCACCATTCCGCTTTTCACGGCGTCGCCCTCTTTCACATTCCAACGAACAATGGTTCCAGATTCCATGGTGTCCGAGAGGCGCGGCATTGTGACGGAGATTGGCATTTTATTTTTATGATGCGTGCGTGATTCTTACGCGTTGTAAGTGGCGCTGCGAACCGCTTCGCAAATCTTGCGGGTGTTGGGCAGATATTCCTGCTCCAAATTAAACGCGTACGGAGCGGGAACATCCTCGGTGTGAACGCGATGCACATGGTTGTCCAAATCATCAAAGCAGCGCTGATGAATTTGCGCCGCGACTTCCGAACCAGGGCTGCCGAAGCTCCACGATTGATCCACAATCACAAGATTGGACGTCTTGCGCACGGATCTCTCTATGGCGCCAATGTCCAGCGGACGAATCGTGCGTAGATCAAGCACCTCGCAAAAAATTCCCTCTTTGGCCAGCGCTTCCGCGGCCTCCATGCAGAAATGCACGGGTCGACCCCAAGATGCGATTGTGCAATCCGTGCCCTCGCGTCGAACGCAAGCCTGACCAAATTTCACAAGCACATCCTCGCCAACAGGAACTTCGCCCTTCATGCCAAGCAATCGCTCGCTCTCCAAGAAGAACACAGGATCATCGTCGCGAATCGCGGTCTTCATCAAACCCTTGGCGTCGGCGGGCGTGGATGGAATCACAATCTTTATGCCGGGAACATTGGAGAACAAACCTTCAACGCTCCAACTATGCGTGCTTCCAAGTTGACCACCCGCGCCGTCATTTCCGCGGAACACAATGGGACAACCAAATTGCCCGCCGCTCATAAACAACATTTTGGGGGCGTTGTTCAAAATCGGATCGGCGGCAACCAAACTAAAGGACCAACTCATGAACTCCACCACGGGGCGCAAGCCCAACATGGCGGCGCCAATTGCCATGCCAGCGAAACCACTTTCAGAAATAGGCGTGTCAATGATGCGTCGCGGACCAAACTCATCCAACATTCCGCGGCTCACTTTGTAGGCGCCGTTGTATTCGGCAACTTCTTCGCCCATCAGCATGACGCGCTTGTCTCGGCGCATCTCCTCGCTCATGGCGTCGCGGATCGCGTCGCGAAATTCTAATTCTTGCGTGGCGCTCATATCAAACCATCTCCCTCGCGCGTGGCGCGAAACGTGGGCGGATTCATGGCGCCGCCATACATGCGTGGCTCACTTGTTCCGGTGTAGCGACCCCATGGCTCACGATAGACATCGTGATACAGGTCGGACATTGGCGGAACCGGACTGTTGTCCGCGAAATCAACCGCGTCGCGAACCTCGGCCTTGACTTCTTTTTGCAATGCCTTGATTTGGTCATGTGTGATCGCGCCTTGATCAAGAATAAATTTCTCAAATATTCCGATTGGATCCCCTTGCTCCCAAAGTTCCTCCTCGTCGCGCGTGCGGTACTTGCGCGGGTCGCTCATGGAGTGGCCCTTGTAGCGGTAGCAACGCATGTCAACAAACGCTGGACGACTTTCACGGCGGCACTTCTCAACAACATCTTTCATGCCGTGATACACCTCGAGCAAATTCATTCCATCAATCACGGCGGAGTCAATTCCATATCCCAAAGCCTTTGACGAAAGATCATGGCTTTGCGTTGTGCCGCGGTGAATACTGGTGCCCATGGAGTAGCCATTATTTTCCACCACAAAGATCACGGGCAAGTTCATCAAGCCCGCCAAATTCAGAGCCTCATGGAAAGCGCCTTGATTCAGCGCGCCGTCGCCCAAAAAGCACAGCGTGACGCGCGATGATTTTCCATTGTTTATGACCTCGTCCTCGTACTTTGTGGCGAAGGCCAAACCGGCTCCAAGCGGAGTTTGCGCGCCAACAATTCCATGGCCGCCAAATAAATTGTGTTCACGATCGAACATGTGCATTGATCCGCCCTTGCCTTTGGCGCAACCATCAACGCGTCCAAACATTTCCGCCATGCACGCGCGGGCCGTCATGCCGCGCGCCAACGCGTGACCGTGATCTCGGTACGCGGTCACCAACGGATCCTGCGGCTTCAACGCGGCCACGCAACCAACCGCCACCGCTTCTTGACCGATGTACACATGGCAGAAGCCACCAATTTTTTTATCTTGATACGCCTGCATGCAACGAATTTCAAATTCACGAATCAGCACCAACTCGCGATACCAACCGCGAAGCAACTCCGCGCCGGGCACGGGTCGATTTGCGGCGCGCCGCGGAATTGGAAGTCCGCCGTGAACGTCGTGGGAAGGTTTGCCGTCAGTGGTTGGTGTGGCCATGGTGAGATTTTCGCGGAGTGAATCCATTCAAGAACCGCAGAGAGTCCCACGTTATAGGGGAGGCGGCGCTTTGAAGCAACACGTCTGAAATAACAAATTAAAAAACGGTAAATTCAGCCTATTTATGGGGATTTTCGCTGGCACAATATCAGGGGCTCGCCGTATCCGGCGCGGGCTTTACGGCCCCCGCCACTTCGGTCGCGTTGGTGTCCTTGATCACCCGCGCGCGCACTGCCAGTAGGGCCATCTCAAGTTGTGGATCGATGCCCTTGGCAAATAGATCGTTGGGATCGGGTCGTGGCTTGGCTTTCGGATCATCCGCCGCGGGAATGGTGTCGGACTTCATGCGCAATTCATTTGATTTATCCATTTGCTCTGGAGTCATCTTGGCGCGAATATCTGGATTCACTCCCCAATCATTGGAACCAGGCTTCTTGTGAACAAGACGACCCTTGGTTCCCGGCTGAGTGACTTCCGGAGGCAACACATAATGTTGAGTGGTGATTTTCACCGCCGCAGACTTGCCACGATCCGCAAGTGGATTCACCTCTTGAACACTGCCCTTGCCGAAACTTCTCTCGCCAACAATCACGGCTTTGTCATAGGCCTGCAAGCAGCCGCTTAAAATTTCACTTGCGCTCGCGGATGATTGATTTACCAACACGGCAACTGGCAGATCCTTCAATTCCGATCGATTGGCCTCTGCCGACTTGCTGGAAGTGGTAATTCCAAAGCGATTTTCAGTTGAAACAAGTTCGCCCTTCTCCACCCATAGATTGCAGAAATCAACCGCCGAGGAAAGAAGTCCGCCCGGATTGCCGCGCAGATCCAAAACCAAACCGTTCAATTTTCGCTCGGCGCGCATCTCTTTCAACGCCGCCAAGAAATCCACAAAGCTGTCCTCATTGAAACTAGTCAAGCGCACATATCCAATTCCCAGAGTGGGATCCATGTACCACTGCCACGTTGGATCGCCACGTTCTGAAAGACTCTTTTTATTCCAACCATTCACGGAGCGAATCTTGATGCTCTCGCGCTTCAGGGGAACATCAAACGGCTCGGGCTTGTCCGCTCTGCGAATGGAAAGCGTGACCACTTCGCCCGCTGGACCAGTGATCAGATCCACGGCCTTGTTCAACGCCCATCCTGTTGTGCTTTGTCCATCCACCGCAATAATGCGATCATTTGGCTTCAAACCAGCCCGCGCCGCGGGAGAACCCTCGAGTGGATTTACAATTTGTATATCGCGCTTCTCGTCATGGCGGATCATGATTCCCACGCCCACGAAGTTGCCCTCCACTTGTTGCTTGAAACGACGCAGTGATTCCGGCCAAATCAAAGCTGAATAATTGTCCTCAAAGTTGCGGGAGAGAACCCCCATCGCGCCTTCGCCAAACTGATGCAGCACGACCTCTTCGGGAAGCGCCACGGAGTCCTCATTCGCGCTCAACAATTGAGCCATGACTTTACGGAACACGATGCCGGTCACCGCATCGCGCTTCACATTCGCCACACTCGCCGCCGCTTGGTCAATGGCCGCAATCCACTTTTCGCGTTTGGCGGCGTCGCCCAAACTTGGAAAACTTTCATGGCACTCGTCGGTGGTCGCGAGCAACTTCAAAGCCTCGATACCACCTATGAGAAGTGGTTGCCAACCGCAATTTTCAATGTGTTCGGTGGCCGCCTTGCTCAGAGCATCTTTCAAAATCCCCAGCGAAACTCCTTGCAGTTGATCCTTCCAACCATCAATGAGCACCGGGTTGTATTCCGGAAAAACATCCGCGGCTTTTGCGGTGAGTTCGCCTTCTGGATCATTGGGATCCATAGTTGTTTCGGACTCCTTCGCCTCTTTTTCAACCTTGGGCTCAAGAGCCTCCATAGCTTTCAGGCGATCATTTTGCTTTTTGCGCAGGTCATACAAATGCTTGGGAGCAAACTCCGCCAACAATTGCACGCGGTCGCCGCAATCATCAAGTTGATCGGTGAGTTTCTTAAACTCCGCCGCGTCGCCACCATCCTCATGCAGGGCCCTTAAACGAAACAACATCTCCTGCGCCAGAAGCCAATCCGAATCTTTTAAGGCCTCCAGATATTTTGCTTGCCCTTTGGCTTGCAACTGAATCACGGCGTCGGTTTTTAACTCAAGTTTCCAAGCATCGTTGTCAAGCAAAAACTTAAGATTTGCCGCGGCAACCATGGCTTTTGACAAGTTGTCCTTGGACAAGTCATCGACCAATTCCTTGCGGCGAGTGACAACGGCTTCTTGGCGAATTTTTTCCTGTTCAGCCTGATGGAGGTTGCGCAACGCGATTGCATCTTGCAAAGCTTTCAACGAAACCGTGCTGCCAGTGGGAGCGTTTGCGATGTCTTTCTCAAATGCGGCCATGTCGGCGCGCCGGGCGGCGGCCCAGGTGTCGTCACTCCAAGCGGCAATACTTGCGGAGTCCGAGATAGTTGGGGCCACTTGCTGCGCGAATGTTGTGGCCACAAATCCAGCAATCAGACCAAGTGACACCAGTTGAAATTGCGACTTCATCTTAAAAACTTTCTTTGTTTGGGACGATTGTTTATTCTGCATATACTGAAAATGGTTCGGGCGATGTTGGGAATCGTGACAGAAATGTTTCAGGGTTCAAGCGTGTTCAAATCACAATTCCAAAGC
>Ga0214919_10005856_pt1 | contig 17157 bp, 17 predicted proteins | sample LL1503_MetaG_FD_177994 | JGI IMG/M metagenome (GOLD analysis project Ga0214919, IMG submission 177994) | Freshwater microbial communities from Lake Lanier, Atlanta, Georgia, United States - LL-1503 | ecosystem: Environmental > Aquatic > Freshwater > Lake | place: USA: Georgia | collected...
CTGCGGCCACCGCGGGTAAGCCCGAGACGGGCTGACCCGAAATCACCGCCGCCGCACCACGGGCAATCACATCATTTAAAAACTCGTGTCCATCGACGCGCAGTCCGGGCAACGCAAAGAAAAGCGATCCCGGTAAAATGCGGCGGCTATCCGTCACGATATTAGTGATACGTGCGTTCCATTCCCCTGAACGACCCAAGGTCGGAATGCCTTTCAATAAATTTTCGAGTGTCGGTGATTCCATGGTGTCGGTTCGTAGTGAGAGCGTGGTCGAGCTCATGGATTGATACTGGCGAGGCTTCGTCCCGCCGCGGTGGCTGGTGGAATTTCTAACCAACGAATACAATTCTCCGCGACTTCGCGGAAAATCGGGGCGGAAACTTTGCCACCATAAGCAACTCCCTCCCCTTGGGGGTCATCAATGATGACGGTGATGGCCAAGCGTGGGTCATTCACCGGAAAGAAGCCCGCAAACGAGGCCACGTGGTGCGTGGTGGAATACTTTCCGTTAATTAATTTCTGCGTGGTCCCCGTTTTACCCGCCACCTCGTAGCCTGGAATATCTGCAATTGGCGCCGTGCCACCCTTACCGCAAACCGCACGCAACAACTGTGCCACCTGCGTGGCTGTGCCACTCTTGATCGCACGCGCCCGGGCGTGGGGCAAGTAATTCACAATCGTTTCGCGCGTCTTAGAGTCTTCCACTCGCAACACTAACTGCGGTTGCATGAGCAACCCATCGGCGGCGATGACCGACATCGCATAGTGCATCTGCATCGCCGTGACGCTCACCGAGTGACCCATCGGCATCCGCGAAATAGTAATGCCGTCCCAATTCTCGGGCTTGATCAGTAGCCCCGGCACTTCGGCGCCCGTGATGAGTTGCGTGCTGCTGCCGAAACCGAACGACTTGATTAAATTATAAAAACGGTCTTCACCCAAACGCTCGGCGTACAACATCCCGATTTGGACGGTGCCTCGGTTGGACGATTCCCGTACGATGTCACGGACGGCCACCGAACCAAGCGGGTGCGAATCCGCCGGCAACGAAATCATCCGACCGCGATACGGCACCGTGGCGAGGCTACAGTCGTAAATCGAATTGGGCGTAATTAAACGCTCCTCCAAGGCTCCCGAAATTGAAACAATTTTGAAAACCGAACCGGGCTCATAAATATCCGAGACCGACCGGTTGCGCTGGCTGTCCATCGGTGCGAGCTTCGGGTCAAAATAATTATTTAAATTAAACGTGGGCCAATTCGCTAAGCCCAGAATACGCCCCGTCCGTGGTTCGCTGACAATGATCACGCCGCTGATGGGATTGTAACGTGCCACCGCCGCGGCCAAAGCATCTTCGCACGACTTCTGCACAAAACTATTGAGCGTTAAGACAACCGTATTGCCATCCACCGGTGCCACCTCACGCAGACGAATGCTGGCGATTTCCCTACGACGTCCATCACGCTCCGATTCAATCCATCCTTTTTGACCCTGAAGAAAAGGCTGTAAGGCTTTTTCGATTCCACCGGTGGGCTGACCTTCTTTATTGATGTAACCGATGACATGGGCCGCGAGCGAACCCTTCGGGTAATTGCGATGGTATTTTAATTCGGATCGTAGCGCTTTAATATTTAGGGCCTTGATTTTCTTGACCGTCGCTTCGTTGCATTCATGCGCTAAGACGACCCAACGCACTGGGTGCTCCGTGCCGTCTTCATCGATACGTGGGGCCCGACGAAATGCTTCGGTCACAACTGGCGCGGGTAAATTTAATGCCACAGCAACTTCCCCAATCCGATTGAATTCTTCTTTCTTCAGTGACTGTGGATCCACGCCGATGTCCCAAACGTCTTCCGAAACCGCCAAAATATTATTCTGCGAATCGCGAATCTCTCCACGCCGACAATCCTTCTCTTCGAAGACATTGCGGGCCTGTAACGCTTCGGCACAGAGCTCGGGCGCTTCAATCCAATGGAGCCACACCAAGCGTGCGATAACCGCGACGAAGCAAAGGGACACGAGCCAGGCAAGCAAAAGGAAACGCTTTTGCCTGGCTTGAGGCAGGGTCATCGCGTTCGGTTACCCTCCTGTTCCGCCAAAGGACGGAACGCAATGTCGAGCGCTGTCATTCGCGGGCTCAAAGAGTTTTTGCGGGGCGTGGCAGCGGTAAGTCCGGGGGACAATCGCAACCAAGTGACCTGTTCGGGTGTGGGTGGCTTCAGGCCTTCGCCAACACGCTGAATGAGTTGTAAAGTGTCTTGAGATAAATCGCGCTGACGTTTCAGGGCATCGAGTTCTTTTTGTGAATCGCGAATCGAACGTTCGATCCGCACAATTCGACCACCCACATCATCCGCCTGCAGCCGCAACTTCATGACGTTGATTAAGCCCAACGCAAAGGTGGCGATGGAGAGAATGACAAAAAGTCCGGTGAAGAAGCGGCGAGAGCTCATGCGACGGTTTTGCGTACTGCCCGGAGACGGGCCGAACGACTTCGTGGATTTTGAGTTTGTTCCATTTCCGAAGGCTGAATCGCCTTGCGGGTTAAAAGTTCCGCGTAAGCCGTGCGTTCGTCCTGCATCCGATTGTCGTCGCGATCCACCGGACGACCACTGACGGTGTTCATATAGCGCTTCACCATGCGATCTTCGAGCGAGTGAAAAGAGATAACCGCTAAGACGCCGCCTAGGTTTAATTTACTGAATGCTTTGGGCAGTGCTTCGGCCAAAGCACCCAACTCATCATTGATCGCAATGCGGATGCCTTGAAAAGTTTTGGTCGCTGGGTGCGGACCGCGTGGGCCGGGCGCGGGCGGCGCCGCTTCGGCGACGAGCTCGGCGAAAGTTGAAGTGCGACTCAATCGGCCCGTACCACGTGCGTGCTCAATTGCATTCACGATGCGAAACCAGCGTGGCTCTTCGCCATAATCGCGCACCGCTTTCTCCAATTCTTTACGTTCGGCACGCTCTAAGAAGTCGGCTGCGGTGCGTCCGATGCGCGTGTCCATGCGCATGTCATTCGGCGCATCAAAACGGAAAGAGAAACCGCGCTCCGGCAGATCCAACTGGTGTGAAGACACCCCAATGTCCATCAGTACACCGTCGAAACTCCCAGGAACGCGATCAAGGTTGCGAAAATTAACAGGGTGAAAACGAAGCCGTCCGGCATAGCGGGCGAGCAACGGTGCGGCACGCTCCGCCGCAGCAGGATCTTGGTCGAGCGCATCCACCGTCACACCAGGCGCACGATCGAGAATCACCGCGGTGTGTCCACCGCCACCAAAGGTACAATCCATGTAAGCCCGCCCTGACTGGGGATTGAGCAGTGTTAAACACTCCTCAAGCAGTACTGGAACGTGATTTGTCATGGACGGTGCGATTGTGAATAAGGTGTGAATTGTGTTAGTAACTTCTGGATACAAATTAAATACCCAGTTCACGTAAGGCGCGCAGGATGGTGCGCGTCCGCTCGGAATCGCGATCCGTCTTCGGCGGATTTTTCGAAATGATTTGGAACGTGGTGAAGCCGCCCTTGAAGATCACATCGCGATCCAGGTTGGCTTCTTTCACCACGTGTTCATTGAGCGTGATGCGTCCGGCCTTGTCGCACGAAACTTGAATGCTGTTGGCACCGAGCAAGCTCAGTGCGTCCATTTTGTCAGGGTCACTCACCGTCACCTGCAATGCGGCATCCGAGATGCGCTTTACCATGGCAGGGGGAAAAACGACGATCGAGCCAACGGCTGGGTGATACATCGCCAAGAACCCGATTTCAGGTGAACCTTCAAAGCGCCACGCGGCCGGAATGGTCACGCGATTCTTCTCATCCAACTTTCCGTGATGGATGCCAGTAAAGAGACTGGAGTTTGAACCAATGGACATGATATGGGCGGAAGCCCCTTGTTCCCCCACTTTCAACCACTAAACCCCACTCGTCAAGAAATTTGCCCCAACCCATTATTCACACCGATCCGGGCGCGATAAAACGGCCGCAAAAACCCGATTTATGAGCGTTATCAGTCTTTTTATACTAAATTATTGATTATCAATGCTTTATGTAAAAAAAGCCGCAATTTACCGCCGGGGCAGTTTTTGGCCTAAATTGGGATCCTCGGAGCCCTGGGGGCGCCCACCCCATATTTGTAATTAAATTATACTTACAAATACCCTATTTTCCCCTAAAAATCGCTGGGCGAAAGGGTTTGCCTTAAAGTCAGGGGTGTGCTCTCTGATTAGCACCGAATAAACCTCTTATGAAGAACGCCGTCACCTACGCACTCCTTGCCACTTCACTCGCCTTCGTTGGCTGCAACACCTACGTCGGTGTGGATAATCCCGATAATTCCAGCTCCCTTTACTCGAACGTGACGGGAACCCTCACGACTCGCTACAAAGCTGAGCCAGAAGCAGTCTTCAACGCCGTCAAACGCGCCATCGACCAACAAGGCGACATCATGAAGCGCATGGGAGAAACCGATCACCGCTCTAAAGACGGCGACGGCTTCGACACCACCGTCTTCGCTCGCGCCATCGGCGACTTAGAAATCAAAGTCAGCGTCGCTAAGTCCGAAGACCCTATCACCAAAGATCCTTTCACCCTCGTAACGATCAAGTACGGCATGCTCGGCAACTGCGAACAAAGCCAGCAAATCGTTTCGAAGATCACTGCTAACCTCCGCCGCTAATCACGTCGGGCGGAACCGCCAACGGACGCCGCCCTGCCTTTACGGCTCGGCGGCGTTCTTTTTTTATAATATATTTAACGCATGGGTAATATCCACGGACATTCATTTCGCATCGCGACCTTCGGTGAAAGCCATGGCCCCGCCATCGGCGTCGTCATCGATGGCTGCCCACCGCGCGTACCTTTCGATCTGAAATTCCTCCAACAGGAACTGGATCGACGACGCCCCGGTCAAAGCGACCTCACCACGCAACGCAAAGAGGCCGATGTTCCTGAAATCCTTTCAGGCCTTTCCAAAGATGGCCTCACGCTAGGCTCGCCCATCGCCATCGTCATCCGCAACGGCGATCAACGCCCACAAGCTTACGCTGAAATGCAAACGGCCTACCGCCCATCGCATGCGGATTTCACTTACGACGCTAAGTATGGTATTCGCGCCGTCGAAGGTGGCGGCCGTTCTTCCGCCCGCGAAACCGCTGCACGTGTCGCCGCCGGTGCCGTTGCTAAAACCGTTTTGAAACATGCCTGTGGTGCCACCATCACCGCCTGGGTGGAACGTGTGGCCGACATTCAAATGCCCGCGACAAATAAAATTCCTTCACTCAAAGAAGTTGAAGCGAGTCCCTCGCGCTGCCCACACGCCGCGACTGCGAAAAAAATCGAAGCCTGCATTCGCGAAGCGCGCAGCGAAGGCGATTCCGTCGGCGGCGTCATCTGCTGCGTGATTTCTGGTCTACCCGCCGGCTTAGGTTCTCCCGTCTTTGATCGTTTCGAAGCCGAACTTGCGAAGGCGATGCTTTCATTGCCTGCCACAAAGGGTTTTGAAATCGGCAGCGGCTTCGCTGGCACCCAATTACGCGGCAGTGCGCACAACGACCTCTTCGTTCGCAAGGGCGGAAAGATTCGCACCGCCACTAATCGCTCAGGCGGCACCCAGGGCGGCATCACCAACGGTGAAGACGTTATCTTCCGCGTGGCCTTCAAACCCACCGCCACCGTGCTTAAACCGCAAGCCACCGTACGGCCTGATGGTAAAGCCACTTCTTTAAGCGCCAAGGGTCGCCATGATCCCTGCGTCTTGCCTCGCGCCGTGCCCATCGTCGAAGCCATGGCTGCACTCGTCGCTGTCGATCATTGGCTACGCGACCGCGGTCAAAATGCACCCTTTGGCCGCTGTGGTCGCAAAGCATGACGCCGCTCGTCATTGTCCTCGGACCCGTGGGCTCGGGCCGTGCTGCCACCGTCAAAGAGCTCGTTGAAAATGCGTGGCCCGAAGGAAAACACATTCGTGTTCTCACTGAAGCGAGTGAGTTGAAACAAGGTGCCGATAGTTCCGACACCTGGACATTTAAAGACGGCCTCGCTGTCTTGCCGCAACCAGGTACGGAAGATGCGACGATTTTAATTACCGATGGCCTGCGTTCCGCGATTGAGCAAATGGAAGCGCTGCACCGCGCCCTCGCCCACTCCTCCTGGAGTTTACAACGCATCATCACCATTGTTGATTGCCCCCTCGCTCATCGTCATGCCGTGGTGACTGAATGGTATAATTCCTGTATTCATTTTTCCGACGCTGTTATTCTGACTCGTCGCTGGGAAGTCCCCGGACAGTGGATGAGTAAATTTTTAGAAACCTACGATAACGCTTTTTATCCCTGCGTATTCGTTAACCTGCTCAAGAACGGTAGCATGGCCAACCCCGCCACCGTGGTGCAAGGCGAGCCGCTGCGCCTGACACACATCTTCGATGAGATCGACGCCGTCGACGAAATGGAATTTGATGAAGACAACTTGCCCGACGAACCCTTCGACCTCGTGCGCCAGCCCGATAAATATTTTGCCCGCGATGATTTCGGCCGTCGATTAATTGCCGTACCCGATATCGCCCCGACCCTGCGAGCCGAGGGACGTTGATTCGCTAACGCATGCGCTGCCTCATCGCCATTTACGCTTGGTTGCTGGCACGACTGCCCGAAGCGTTTGCTCGCCTCAATGCTTGGGCCTTAGGTTGGGTTATTTGGTTTATCCGCGGCCCACTCATTAAACGTAACCTGCGGGAAGCCTTTCCGCAACGGGACAACCAATGGGTACGACGCACCGGTAAACTTTCTTGTCAACGCACCGCCGAGATGGGGCTCTATGCGATTGCATCACCGCTGCTTTCTGAAAAAGAAATTCGTGAACGCGTTCAACCTCACCCGAGCATGCTCGAGGGCGACAGCGCGATTCCACAAGGTCGCCCCGTCGTTTTATTTGTTCCGCATTTCTCCTTAATGGAAATGATGACGGCCGTGAGAATCAGTTATCCAACCCTCGCTGCGCGCGAGTGGGTTACCCTCTACCGTCCACTCGATGTCGCCGCCGCCGAAGTCTGGGTCAAAGAATCACGTGAACGCTTCGGCATGAAACTGGTTTCTCGACGAGACGGATTCGGTCAAGTCATGCGAGCCGTGCGTGAAGGTGGCGTTGGCTGTGTTCTCTTCGACCAAAATACTTCGGGCGGAACGGCTATTGATTTCCTTGGCCACCCTTGCTCCGTCACCGACCTCCCGGGGATCATCGCCCAACGCTTCCAGGCCTCGAGTCACATCTTCTGGGCCGAGCGACAAGGCTTCTGGCGCTGCCAACTGCGCACCCACACCCTTCAGTCGCGCGACTCAATGGGCCTGACACTTGAGTCTAATGCCTGGCTCGCCCAACGCCTCAGCTCATCTGACGATGCCTGTGCCGATTGGCTATGGGCCCACGATCGCTGGCGGCACAGTCAGAAAAATTAAGCTGGCGGCACTGGCTTGGGGTCTTTGCCTTCACCGTTCGCGCCCTTCTCGGAGTTGCGACCTTTGCCCTCGGGCTTTGCCTTAAGCATTTCCGATCCATATTTCTCTAAAAGTTTGCGCAAGTATTGCTGACGTTCCTCCGGCGAGAGTTTCAAAAGATTTTCGCGTTCCGCTTTCGCCTCCTCGGGCGTGAGTTGTTTCAAATGGTATTCAAAAACCCTGAAGCCGAGTCCGCGATTCGCTTTATCGCGCATGTCTCGAAACGCTTTTACTTTTTCCTCGGGCGTGGCGGTTTCGAGTTTGGCAAGTGATTCAGAAAAGTTAGTGCGCTCCTCGGGACTCATACGCTCGATGGATTCGATTGCCGCCCGCATGCGTGATAAACGATCAGGCGGAAGTTCGATAATCTTACGAATAGCTTGAATTTCCTCGGCTGTAGGTTCGCTCACGGGTGGGCGTGCATTGGGCTTATCGTCCGCCTGACCGAAGAGCGTGCCCGTGCACACCAGCATCAATAATATAAAACGCATAGTCTTTAAATGTCGGTTTTAATAAACTCCTCAACCACGGAGGAGTCTTCCTCCATCACGGGCGCTAGGATCGCTAAATCATCTGCCACTCCGAAGATAGCATTAAAATTAGCCGCGTCGTCGCTCATCACCAAGGCTTGCGACTGACGAATAAGAAAATCTTCGGAATGATTGCGGCTCACCACGAGGGTCGCCACCAAACAGGCAGCCAGCGAAGTCGCCAAAGAGGTCCAACGGATAATTTTACGGCGAACGCGGGAAGCCTTAACGGCGGTGACCACGCGACCCGAGAAACCAGGCACAACCTTCGTGGCCTCACGGCGGAGGGCCAGCGCGAGGTCGCTTTCGAGGTTAGAAGGAAGGGATTCCATGGCTTAGTTCATTAAATCCAACCCCGTCAAAGGGCGGAGGTTGCAGGTTTTAGGGGGTTTCATAATAATCTTTTAAAAGTTCACGGAGCTGGGTGCGGGCGCGATGAATCCACGTTTTCACCGATGAAATCGGGGCTTTCATGATCTTGGCGATGTCCTCATAGGCCAAATCCTGCTGCACCAATAATAAGATAGCCGTACGCTGCTCAGCGGGAAGTTGCGCGACCGCCCGTTGAAAGGCCTCATCGAGTTCGCCGACCCTTCGAGCCGATTCATGGCTCTTATCGCCTGGCTCAGGGGCTGAATCCAACGCCGTCGTCGGCTTACGCGATTTACGACGCCACTCATTGAGCACCAAATTGTGTGCGATGTGGATTAGGTATGTCGTCAGCTTCGCTTCCGGGCGCCAACGTGCCGCCGCGCGATGCAGACGAATAAAAACTTCCATGCCTAATTCTTCGGCCGTGGTCTGCGAACCGACTTGTGAGCGCAGGTAGGCCACCACACGTGCGTGGTGACGGTCGACCAATAACCGTAACGCATCATCATTCCCTTGCGCGACCAACGCCATCAAGCGTTTGTCTTCTTGATCTTCAACGTCAGGCAATGACTCAAAATCGGCCATTAATCACGCCGCAGGCGGACGGGAAGTAAAAGCCCGTAAAGTTTGTAAGAGGAAAGTTTCGAGCGCTGCCAGAACCTGATAATTCAATTCCAAGCGAACCCGAGCGGCTTCTAAATAGTCGACCGCACTGGCAACCTGTAAGGCGAAGGCGGGGTGATTACGCCCTGCTAATCGCAGACGTTCTTCCAGGGAGACAAGCATCCGCGCCCGGATACCGCGACGAATCGATTCTTCATAAGCGACCTCAGCGTCTTCTTCATCGTCATCAGTGGGAGGCGGTGGAGGTGCCGCCTTTAATCCTTCTTTCAAAAATAGTTCTAATAAGACTTCAAACCGCGCGCACAGTGCGTAGATGGGGATAATAATTTCCGTCGGCCGTTGCGTCGCTGTAATCGGTCCAGTGAATTTAACGAGTAGTCGGTCAAACTCGCGTAACCAATCCGCCCACGAGGGGTCGGTTAATACGGCGGCTTCGCCACCGAGGTGAAAGCGCAGGCACCGACTCAAGATGGTGGGAAGTACGCGATAATAATTAACCGTTTGCAGAATAATCAGGGTCCCCGCCGGGGGCTCTTCTAGTGTTTTTAGAAAGGCGTTGGCCGCCTCCGACATAAATCGATCGGGCTCATGCACAATGACCACACGCCGACCACTGAAAGATGAAAGTCTCAAATCAGCCACCACCTCCAATGTGTTCTCGATATTAATGCGACGCGACTTCTTGGAAGGACGGAGCACGCGACAATCTGAATGCGACACGGCATCGTCTGTCTCTAAATGCTGGGCCGCTAACCACTCGCTGGCACGGTCAAGCTGCTCGGCGTTCTGCCCAGTCAATAAAACAGCGTGCGGCATGCGGCCTTCGGCCCGGGCGCGCAACAGCACCTTGAGCGCCGGCAACGATGCGATATCAGCTGAAACGGCGGCGGACTTCATTCCAGATCTCCTCAGCGATAAGCTTGGCGTCGCGATTGGCATCGACGACTAAAAAGCGGTTAGGTTCGTCGAGCGCTAGCTGACGGTAGGCGGCGCGCACCTTGCGATGAAATTCTTTACCCAGTAATTCGAACCGGTCTGCCTGACCGCGGTCGCGCACCGCAGCGCGACTCAATCCACAATCTGGATCCAAATCTAATAAAATGGTTAGGTCGGGTCGCAGAGGCCCACACGCCAATCGGTTAGCCGCATCAATCTGCTCACGATTCAATCCGCGACCACCCGCTTGATAGGCCACCGTCGAATCAATAAAACGGTCACAGAGCACGAAGCTTCCTGCGGCTAAAGCTGGTACAATTACCTCTTTCACTAATTGCGCCCGACAGGCTGCAAAGAGCAATGCCTCGGTTTCTGGCTCTACCGATTTCGTTGCAGGATTTTTGAGCACCGTGCGGAGCTGCTCTCCCAGTGCCGTGCCGCCCGGCTCACGCAGGCCAATGACACGGCATCCAGAAGCCTCCAAATTCTTAGCCAAGCATGAAAGCTGAGTCGACTTACCCGCGCCCTCACCTCCCTCAAATGTAATCAATTTGGCTTTGAATGACATGGTAATGTCCTACCAAGGAATCGGTCTAAAGCGAGAGGAGAAAATACCGTAAATAAAGAAGCCCGATTCACTCGGGCTTCTTTTATTATCAACCACCCGCTGGGGATGGATTTTCCGCCTGCCTATCGATGATATCAGTGATCTTATCAATGAGGTCCTTGGTTGGATCGGTGGTGGGATCTTTAGTGGGATCTTTAGTGGGATCTTTAGTGGGAACGCCACCGTCATCGGGTGGTATATCACCGCCGACAGGTGGCTTATCGCCACCACCACCGCCACCGCCACCGCCGTTATCTCCGCCTTTGTCTTTAGGCTCTTCCCCCTTCAGCTCTTGTGTAATCTTATCAACGACGCTTGGAGGTAACTTAAAGATTTCAATTGTTACCGGGAAACTAAAGTTCGAAGGCGGAGGTGGGACAACTTGTACAACAGTACCCACAGTAACTGTAATTGGTCTACTAAGAATGACCGTACCGTCAGCATCTATCGCCACAACGGTTACACCGGGAGGAATCCCCGGACCGGACACCGTATCACCGACAGAAAGGGCCATCACGTTATCGACATTTTTAAGCTTATTCTGATTAACAGTATTTTCAGTTATCGCAGCTTCATTGTTCAGAGTCAAAGCAGACCCGGGAACCCTGTTGGAATCTGAGATATCAACCGAGACTCGAGCGGATTCAGCAGCCGCCGAAGTAGTTATCGAAATCTCAGCACCCTCCGGGGTCGTGATTCTATTACTGAGCGTGATATTCCCTTCCGAATCGATTGCCACAATCTTAGTACCGGGAGGTATCCCTGGGCCGGTTACAAGGTCGCCCACCGAAACCGATGTTATATTTTCTGAGCGAGGTAACTGATTTGAATCTGCCACTGCCGCCTTCAACGTATTGAGCTTATCAATGGTTTCACCGGAAATATCCACCGCAGCCTGGGCCGACATTTGACGACCTGGCTGAACCGACGATGGGCCGTTGTTCGAGCCATTAACCGTCACCTCTACCACTCCACGCACCACTGCGACTTTAATATTACCCGTTCCCTTTCGGTTATTCTGAGAATATTCGACGGTAAAAACAGTGCCACGGATACGGGCCACACCAACTGGCGTCTTGATTGTGAAAGTGGATTGTGGATTCAGCTTTCGGACTTCGCCCGTTATCTTTCCGCGCTTAATAACAATTTCCGTAACCGATGGGCTCGGCTCTTTATCAAGTAAGCGATACTGCCCTGGCTTAATGAGTTCGTTACCCACCTGACGGAATGTTCGGACCTCTAATGAGGTATCCGTATCTAAAACCAATGTAGCCCCATTCGATAAAACTAATTCCGACGTCGTTCCAACAGCGGTTTCAACACGGTAACCTTCTTCAAAAACCAAACCCGTCGCAGCAGGCTTTCGCTCGGATTGAGGGTTAATGAGCACGGACTTACCCTTAATAAAGCCAAATTCCACTTTCCCGTTTTGCAACGCCGCATGCGAAATAAGCGGCGAGGCTAACAAGCCGACCAGGCCTAAAATACAAAATGGGGCTTTCATAAAAGTAGTGGCCGAATTTAGGCGTCTAATTGGAGGGTGCAACCTGTAACAAATAAGGAGGGCGAGGCACTTTAAAGTGCCTCGCCCTCCAATAAGGCCTTAAAAACTTTAAATTAAGCGGTTTGGTAGGGCTCTAACTTGCGCTGAACGCGAATCGCAGAAAGCTGGGCGTAACGCGGAAGTCCTTGTTCAAAAGGGATTTGCAACTCACCTTGAATCAAGGGCTGGGCATAACGAGCGAAGTCTTGGTGAATCGACATCTTGTCTTCACCAATCCACTTTTCAGGGAAGGCTTTTACGCCATTAGCAATGTCAGCGAGGGGCGCCAAGAGCGTGTCCACCGCGTACTGTTCCTTACCCGAACGGTTAAGGATCACCATCTTACCGGACTCGCCTTTAACGGCAGCCTTCACGGCTTCACGACCACAAAGCTTAGCTTCTTCAACGTCAGTCTTCGAAGCATTGTGCGAAGCTGCGCGTTGCGAGATTCCTAATTTAGAGGAACGAGCTTTGACGCCCGAGAAACGTTCTTCGACGAGCGAGCGCAAGTATTCACCCGCACCACCGAGAACGGCGTGACCAAAGGCATCCGTGCTCGAAGTGTCGGCACCGAGGTAATTACCGGCTTCATCTTGCACGCCTTCCGAGACAACTACGAAACAGTGTGCGTTGCTCTTCAGAACTTCTTCGACGCGACGGATGAAATTGTCGGCGTTGAAAGGAACTTCAGGGAGTAAAATAATGTGCGGAGCGGAACAGCTGTAGTGCGTATTCTTCGAAGCGCTCTTCGAATTGTCGTCACTCTTTTCGCGGCGTTGCGCGAGCACCGAAGAAGCTGCCAACCAGCCTGCATTGCGGCCCATAACCTCTAAAATCGAGACGAAATCGTTCTGACCCATCGCGGCATTGTCCAACGACATCTCACGAACGGTGATCGCAATGTGCTTAGCGACCGAACCAAAACCTGGGCAGTGGTCAGTCAAAGGAAGGTCGTTATCAACCGTCTTAGGTACGCCAATCACACGGAGCTCATAACCACGCTCTTTAGCAAGTGCGTCGATTTTAGCCGCGGTGTCTTGCGAATCGTTACCACCGATGTAGTGGAAGAAGCGGATGTTGTGCGCTTCGAAAACTTGGAGAATGCGATCAAAGTCTTCCGACTTCTTAACCTTGTAACGGCAAGTACCTAAAGCCGCACCTGGAGTGTGCTCGAGGTTGCGAAGCGTTTGTTGCGACTCGGCAGCGAGGTCAACGAGTTGCTCGTGCAACACGCCTTGGATGCCATTCAGGCCACCCAAAATATCGATAATCTCGTCTTCATGGTTGAGCGCTTCGGCAATCACTCCAGCGAGGCTGGCGTTGATAACCGGGGTGGGACCGCCGCTTTGTGCGACAAGAAGGTTTCCTGAGAGAGATGACATGGTATGGAACAGGTTGAAAGGTGGGTTCTGAGAAGCCCACCCCCCCTTGGCAATACGGAAAACCGCCCAAGACCCTCCATCCCCGCTGATTAAGCTTAAAGAATCCGCCCAGGCTTAATTTTAGCGGAATCAGGAACCTTTTTAACCCAGGCCTGCACGGCTAAATTAAAGGCATCGACCTGTTCGCGCGCCGAACCAGTCAATTCGCCCGCCTTCGCGACGGCCGACTCTAAAATCGCCTTGGACAGACGCAAACGAGGGTCCCCCGCTAAACGGTCAACAAGGTCATTACGGTCCGCCTTCCCCGTGCGTAAATCTTTCGCAACGGCAACGGCATGCTCCTTGATCGCTTCGTGAGCCTCTTCGCGACCAGCCCCCGCCTTCACGGCTTCCATCAAGAAAGTAGTCGTTAATAAAAACGGTAAGTAGTGACGCGACTCACGCTCAATGACGGGTCGGTTCACTTCCATCTGCGCCAACACCGTTAAGAAAGCTTCAAACAAACCGTCGGCCGCTAAGAAACTGTCAGGTAATAAAACACGGCGCACGACCGAACACGAAACGTCACCTTCATTCCATTGCTCGCCTGAGAGCGAAGCAGCCATCGCTAAGTAGCCGCGTAAAATAACATGGAAGCCATTAATGCGCTCACAGGTACGCGCATTCATTTTGTGCGGCATTGCCGATGAGCCCACTTGACCAGGCAAGAATCCTTCGCTGGCCAATTCGTGTCCGGCCATGAGTCGTAAAGTTTTCGCAAACGAAGAGGGACCCGAAGCCGCCGAGAGCAACGCCGCTACGACTTCCATATCCATCGAACGAGGGTAAACCTGCCCGACCGACCCCAAAACATGCGGTATTCCTAAATGCACTAAGACGCGCTGCTCGAGCTTAGCGACCTTGCTGGCATCGCCTGAAAATAAAGTGAGCTGATCGAGTTGCGTGCCGACCGCGCCCTTTAATCCGCGCGCCGCAAAGGCCTGCAACGCGGTATCCAATTGTGCGACACCGCGCAGACATTCTTCACCGAACATCGCCCAGCGCTTACCGACCGTCGTGGGCTGAGCGGCAACATTGTGCGTGCGACCCGCAATCAGCGTATCGCGATCCGCTTCCGCGCGCTTCGACAAACCAATGAGTGCGGCAATCGACTTCGCCCGTAAAATTTGCAACGAACGGTAAACTTGTAATTGCTCGACTGATTCGGTGAGGTCGCGACTGGTCAGCCCTTTGTGGACGTGCTGGTATCCAGCCAAGGCACAAAATTCATCGATGCGCGCCTTCACGTCGTGACGCGTCGTTTCTTCGCGCTGACGGATGGACTCGAGGTTTACTTGGTCCTTCACCTTCTCGTAAGCGACAATCGCTTCCGCCGGAATATCCAAACCCAACTCACGTTGAGCCTTCATGACCGCAATCCAATACTCGCGTTCTAAAACAATTCGACCGCGCGTCGACCAAATGGCCTTCATCGCCGCTGAGGCGTAACGGTCAGCAAGAACATTAGGTACTGAGTCGGTTTCCATCGTTAAATTAGACCTAAGTTGTATCAGCCTTATCGCCGAACCGCAAGCGCTCGCAGAAACATTGTCCGCACCGCCTGCTCTTCATCCCCGCCCTTATTTGCCAAATCGAAGCACTCCGCACAGGCTAACTGTGCATCAATTAATTCGCTTAAGGTATAATTAGCGGCCGCCGGCGCCACCTTATTGCTGATATACCAATCGTTCTGAGAGAATAAATTCGCACTGGATTTAGCAGCCGAACCAAAGGTCGCACCGTGTCGGGCCGCGGCAGTGGCAAATTGTCCTTTCGCCAAACCAGCCGAGGTGACCTTCATGTCGCCCGCATCCACGCAGCTTCGCAACTGAATCAATAAACGCAGACGCGATTGTAATGTTACCAACAGCGGACGGCAGGAGCTTTCGTTGAAAAAATAACGGTCTAAGGCTTCCAGCGCCCAAGGCAAATCGCGCGCCGCCCACGCTTCAATCGGTTCAAAGAAATCACCGTCCCCAAAAGTCGGCACCACTAAATACACGTCGCTTTCTTTAATCGTGCCACCAGGGCCCGCGTAGATTGCCAGCTTTTCGCACTCCATTAAAACCACCCGAGTGGATTGACCCACCCTTCCAATAATTGCTTCGAGTACGCCACGCTCGAATTTCACGCCCAGCTCTTTGAATCGTTTATTGGCTTGTTCCTTCTGCATCTCAGCCTGCGGATCCGCGCCACCGAAAGGCGACTTAGATCCAGGCGAATGGACAATAAATTCATGGGCAATTGATTTATAATTCGATAAGACCTTACGGCGACCATCGTACGGCGTAGCCGAAATAATCACGCTCACTTCTTCGGCGCATTCAGATGCGACCTTCAAAATACGCTCCGCACATTCTTCGACCTCCTCCGACTTCCCTTGCTTGCTATCCGTAATCCAATTCCAGTTGCGCAACCAAATTACTTTGGGTCCACCAAACATCGATAAGGTCTGCGCAGAATCCGTAAATTGACGCTCAATCTTCGGCGCATCCTCGACACGCACCATCATCCCAGAAATCACTTCCTTCTCTACGTCTGCACCAGCCTTCTTGGATGCTTTTTCATAAAACGCTCGGGCGTCTCGATCCACGAGATACTCATCCTTTCCGGCGACGATGGCAAAAAAAGCAGGCACATCCTTAAATTCCCAAGTTCACCCAGCGAGGCAAGCATATGTAATTGGTTCAGGGGACAAGTGGGCACGTTGGCAAGGTGACAAGGGGAATAATCGGAAGGCAACGGAGCGCAGGCCCTGCCCATTACAATCTGCATTGGGTAGGGACGTCGCTCCGCGACGTCCGCTGCATTAAATGTTTCCCCTAAACTCGTGTCACCTTGCCCACGTGCCCCCTAAACCTCCTCATCCCCCATTAATCAAATCTTCCACACCGTACTTATTAATTCTGCGGCGCATCCAATCTAACGCGGCATTGACGGCCTTCAGTTTCACCTGGGCTCGATCACCCTGCAGGAAAATACGTTGCGACCAAACACCGGTTGGAGAGGCATACCCTAAATAAACGGTGCCCACCGGATTAGCCTCGGTGCCGCCCGTCGGACCCGCAAAACCAGTAACCGCTAAAGCATAATCGGAACCAAATTTTTCCGCTGCCGCTGTCGCCATCGCGGCCGCACATTCGGCCGAAACCGCACCGTGCTGCGCCAAGAGGCATTCAGGAATTCCTAAAATATTCATCTTCGCATCGTTGCTGTAGCAAACGGCCGACCCTGCAAAAACTTTTGAGGCGCCAGGGATATCAGTAAAGGCGTCTGATAATAATCCGCCCGTGCAAGACTCCGCCAAGGCCACGGTCTTTTCCATGCAACGCAATTGCTCGACGACAATCGTCGCCAAACACGAATGCCCAGTACAAATAAAATCATGCCCAACGGCATCACGCACCCGACGGGCAACTTCACAAAGCTCATCCGCACTCGCCCCGCTCTGCCCCGTTGAAATACGCGCATCCACAATGCCCGTGTGCGTTCCAAAAGTTAATACCATGCCCGGCGCTAAATGCGGACGGACCATTTCTTCCAATGGTACCGCACCCACACCAAAGGTGCGCACCTGAACATAAGCCTCACCCTGACAGGCACAGCCGTTGCTTCGCAAACGGCT
>Ga0214919_10005857_pt1 | contig 17155 bp, 16 predicted proteins | sample LL1503_MetaG_FD_177994 | JGI IMG/M metagenome (GOLD analysis project Ga0214919, IMG submission 177994) | Freshwater microbial communities from Lake Lanier, Atlanta, Georgia, United States - LL-1503 | ecosystem: Environmental > Aquatic > Freshwater > Lake | place: USA: Georgia | collected...
CGCAAAAATGCTTTGGAAAGCTCATCACTTCCAACCAAACTTTCAGATTGTCGATCAGATGACACTGATCGCACCGAGCTCTACATCGTCGAGGGCGACTCAGCTTTGGGAACCGCAAAAGCAGCGCGTAACTCAGAATTCCAAGCAATCCTGCCAATTCGCGGCAAGATATTGAACGTTCAGAAAGCCTCGCTATCTCAAATGCTTGAGAATAATGAATGTGCCTCAATCATTCAGGTTATTGGCGCTGGCTCTGGTCGCTCCTTCGCACTAGATGACACTCGATACGGTCGAATTATTCTGATGTCCGATGCCGACGTTGACGGTGCACACATTCGTTGCCTACTTCTTACTTTGCTCTCACGTTACATGCGCCCATTGATTGAAGATGGTCGAGTTTTTGCGGCAATGCCACCTCTTCACCGCATTGAAGTTGTGGGCGGAAAGCGCGGGGAAGTTCATTACACATATTCAGATGATGAGATGAAGAAGATGACTGCAGATTTAACAAAGGCCGGGAAGCGTTGGAAAGAACCAATTCAACGTTACAAAGGTCTGGGCGAAATGGATGCGGATCAACTACGCGAGACCACAATGGATCCTGCGCACCGCACCCTACGTCGAATCACAATGAAGGATGCCAACGCCGCAGAAGCGATGTTCGAACTGCTTATGGGCAATGAAGTTGCACCTCGTAAAGAATTTATTTCAACCGCTGATATCGCGCGCGATCGAATCGATGCTTAAGAAACTTCTAGTTCTGCTCTTCGCTTCATCCCTTCTTTTTCCAAATTCGGCAATCGCAATGGGATCAGGAAATAAGTATCAGGATGCCCAAACCGGTGTCAGCTATCAAATTCTCCAACCCACATATGTCGGAGATTTATTGCCACGATCATTTTCTATGCAATCCTGTGGTTCAAAAAACGAACAATGGCTTGCCGCAATTTATGGCGAGGATCGCTCGATTCAAGTTCTTGAAACTGATGGCGCAGTCAAATGTTCTAATCCTGGCTTGGGCGTGAAAGTGGCAACGGCGGTTATTAATGGCAATAAGGCGAAGATTGTTGCCTTCTGCGATCCAGCTAATAAAGCGCAATGGAAAAATTGCAAGGTTTCAGATATTCATAACTTTGGTGGGTATGCAATGTGGAGAGTTCCAGCCACAAAACAACGTCATGGCACTGAAGTAGAAGTACTTGTTTCCGGTTTTCCCTACACAGAGCTTTTGAAAATTGCGCGGAGTTTGAAACCTCTCAAGTAATTAAAGAGTTCTACCACGCTCTAATTGATCAGGCCATTCAATCTTCACACCAAGTTTTTCTGCTGCATAAAGTGGCCAACGTGGGTTGCGAAGCATCGCACGTGCAAGGAACACAGCATCAACTTAACCGGATTCAACCAAATGCTGGGCTTGTTCTGGTTCTGTAATTAAGCCGACGCCTGTAGTTGGAATTCCAACCTCGGTGCGAATTGCAGTTGCGAATGGAACTTGGAATCCAGGTGCTGGTTTTATCGGAGCACCGTGAATATTTCCACCAGTTGAAACATCAATTAAATCAACGCCAATAACTTTAAGTTGAGTCGCAAGTTCCACTGAATCAATTAAATTCCAACCATCATCAACCCAATCTGTCGCTGATATCCGTACGAATAGGGGGGTTGTATCTGGAATTGCACTTCGAACTGCCTCGGCGACTTCAATTAGGAATTTTGTGCGCCCTGTGAAATCTCCACCATATTCATCACTTCGTTTATTTGTTATGGGGGAGTAGAACTGATGCAACAAATATCCGTGGGCAGCATGTATCTCGACTACATCAAACCCAACTTCAACCGCTCGTTTTGCAGCCTTCACAAAATCCAAAACCAATTCTTTGATTTCTGGGATTGTTAGTTCCCTTGGCTCCATATATCCGTGATAAGCAATTGGCGATGCTGAAACTGATTGCCAGCCGCCTCCTTCAGGAGTTGCAATTAAATGATCATCGGTTGGAAGCATCGTTGAACCTTTGCGACCGGCATGAGCTAATTGGATTCCAATCTTTACATTCTGGCTGTGAGCAAAATCAATTATTGGTTTAAAGACTTGGGCGTGGGCATCATCATGAATCGAAGGACAGCCAATAGAAATTCGACCTTCTGGGACAACACCAGTTGCTTCAACCATAACCAAACCGGGGCGACCACTTGCAAGAGAACCGAGGTGTATTCGATGCCATTCACTAATAAAGCCATCTGTCGCTGAGTATTGGCACATAGGCGATACCCAGACACGATTTTCAAATGTAACGGAGCGAAGAGTTAGGGGATCGAATAGGTTAGCCATGATCAGATTCTAGTCGAGCAGGAGTCTCTAGAATTACTTGGTTTCGGCAATCCGAGCTTTCACAAGAGCCAAAATTAATTTGGAATCCACATCCCAATCGTTGGGAACTCCGATTGTTTTCTTTAGGACTACTAAGTCGCTCATCTTCGGCGCAAAATCTGCAATTACATCAGCGCTCCAAGGTGACATCAAAATTCTTTTGCTCGAAGCAGAAGCGCCAAATACATAATGTCCATCGATACGGAGCATTGGTTGGTTCCAGGCAATAACAAGTTCAGTCTTCGGGTATTTAGTAATGATTACTTTGAAAATTGCGCGCATAGTTTTTGCTTGTTCTGGAGTTACGGTTTTATAAAAGTCTGCAGGGGTATCAAATCTCTTTGCAGATTTTGAGCCACGGGAATACATAACTAGGGCGTTGGCATGCGCTTGTGAGAAACCATAGTTCTCGCGCAGATGGTCAATTTGTTCCGGGTATTTCTTACCTTCGAGTTTGGCCATAACTTTGAACCAATATGACATCTTTTCGCCATATTTCTTCTCTATGGAAGGAAAGTGGGCTTCTCTACTGGGATCTTTAGGTGGCACGGAGAAAAGATTACCTAATTTGAAGGATCAACTTCTCGGTTGAAAGCACTTAAGACTTCTCCTGCCCACCAAAGTAGTTCAAAAATAGGAAGGAAAATATGGAATAAGGAGCGTTTTAGGGGTAGGGCTTTTTCAAAATTAAGCCTGTGTATCTTATGAAAATACAAATATCTGGCCAAAAGGAACAAGTTGTTGAGTTCGTTTTTGTGATTACCCGATTTTTTAGGTGGAAAATATCAAATCAGGAATTCGCAAGCTGTGAACTCCTGTAGGCACCGTTGAATAATATCAAAGGAGAATAAGGGATGAAAAGGAAATCAAGAATTTCCCCAGCTGGGACAGCTTTAATATGTGCTCTTGCGTTAGCAGCAATTGGAGTGCCCAATAGCTCTCTAGCTGCTGGCAAGTTTGAAGGTAAAAAAATAACCGCCAATTTCATGGCATCTGGAACTTATGATAAGGCAGCCGCAGAAGTGAAAACCACTTTTGAAGCAGCGACAGGGGCAACAGTTGAAATTGTTGCTAAACCATTTGACCAATTGGTACAGGCAAATCTCACAGATCTTGCTACTGGAACGGGACAGTACGATGTTATTTCTGTAACTAGCTGGGAGGCAGATGTTTATGACAAATTGCTTCCGCTTGATACTTTCATAAAGAAAGATAACTATGGCAAAGAGGCAGGATTTATACCTGGACTTCTACGCCCAAACCAAGGAACCGAATATTACGATGGTAAGCCAGTCGGTGTTCCTTACGCAATTGATGGTTACGCAATGCTTGTCCGAAAGGATCTATTAGCAAAGGCAAACGTAAGTTGGAACTGGAAAACATGGCCAGAATTCTTCTCTGCTATGGATAAATTAAAGAAGACTCTGCCAACAACAGTATCCCCATTTGTTTTTGCATATGGGGCAACAGAACAAGTTCCAGCAATCTGGCTTTCAGCTTATGATGGCTATTTACTCAAGAAAAATGGCACCTATGGTCTACAAACAACTCAGATGGTGAATGCTCTTAATGTTGTTAAGAAATCATTGAAATATGCTCCTTCTAATGCAAAGGCTTTGAGCATTGATGAAGCAAATCAAGTATTTCTAAATGGAAATGCTGCCGTGGTTATGGGATGGCCAAGTTTTATTAGAGCAGCCGCAGATAATCCAGCTAAATCAAAAGTAGTTGGAAAATGGGCGCTTTCATCTATTCCAGGTCCCGGAATGGTCTGGCTTAGTGCATGGAATCTTGGAATTGCTAAAACCTCCAAAAATCCAGAAGCGGCTTGGGAATTCATTAAGACTTACATTAATGAAAAGAATGCAACAACATGGATGGCTTCACTTGGCATTGGCTCACCATTTTTGAATACATTCAAAGGTGCGGATGCAAAGGCGAAGCATGGACATGATTACCCACAACATGCAGATAATCTCGAAGGGGTCAAGAATGCTCCCTGGAGCTTCTCAGCGTTTCTAGATGTTTATTCACGTGGCACTGGGGACTTTCTATCTGGAAAGCTGACAGCAATCCAGACTGTCCAATCTTGGGATAAGCAATTAGGAAAGAAGAAGCCTGCTGCAGGAATGATTGAAGCGGCAAAATCTTCTGGTCTGATGGAGGAATAAGAAAAATAAATCAAGAATAGAGCGTGCATGTTGAGGTAATTAATCTCAACATGCACTTCTTGATGTAATTGGATCCATCTGAATGAGATCTACATAAATAAGCCGTGAATTGGGGAATAAATTGAATAAAAAAGGCAAAATGCTAAAACCATTGCATTGGTCGCGCCACGATAGAAAATGGGTAAATTTATTCTTGTTTCCAGCCCTGTTCTTTGTGTTATTCATTCAAGCTGGCCCACTTTTTTACTCTATTTACTTGAGTTTTCAAGATTGGATTCTTCTTACGAGTGGGTCACCTCAAGGGTTTGTTGGGCTAACTAACTTCAAAAATGCTACTTCTGATCCAGTATTTATACAATCACTGAAATTTACTGGTTTTTTAACAATTACTACAGTGCCGTTTCAATTATTATTAGGGACGCTACTTGCTTTTTTAGCATCAGGACAATCCAGATTCTTACAGATGAGCCGGGCGCTTTTAGTGCTGCCGATGGTAGTAGCCCCTGTGGCTATTGGGACTCTGTGGCGGTTAATGTTTAATGACACAGCTGGGCCCATCAATAATCATTTTTTGAATTTCTTGAATCTATCGGGGCCTTTATGGCTGGGAGATCCGTTTTGGGCAAAGATTGCAATTGTAATTATAGAAATTTGGCAGTGGACGCCTTTTGTATTTATTGTAATTTCATCAGCGATAACTATGGTTCCACAAGAGATTTTACAAGCGGCACAAGTCGATGGCGCATCCCGTTTGCAGATATTCTACAAGATTGAACTTCCACTACTTGCACCGGCATTTCTCCTTGTAATTATGTTTAGAACTCTTGAATCCCTCCTCACTCTAGATTCAATTCTCTCCTTGACTCACGGCGGTCCCGGTTCTTCTACAGTGAATATGACCTATGCAATTTACAACAAAGGGCTACGTGAGTTTGACCTCGGAGCAGCAAGTGCTCAATCCTGGATGTTTATGCTGGTAGCGACTGTCTTGATTTTTGTTATTTTTAAATTAACAATAAAATCTGAGAAGAAAACATTATGAGTAAAGTACGACTTAAGCGAAGCCAGATGATTACAATTGTCAAGTTTCCAATTATTTTACTTGTACTTTTCTTTGTTCTTTTTCCTTTTTTCTATCTTGTTGTGACTAGCATTCGCCCGGCAGGGGAATTCTTGGAAAATACTAATATCCTGCCTCGGAGTTTTACGCTGGATCATTACCGTGAAGTCTTCGATGGACAAAAAGGTTTGTTGTATCTAAAGAATTCTCTTGTCGTGACAGGAACTGTAGTATTAATTTCAATCGTGGTTGGAACAATGGCTGGATATGCATTGGTGCGCTCACGGTTTAGGCAAAGTATAGTTTTGACTATTATATTTATTTTAATTTTTATTCGATTTTATCCACGAATTTCTATTGTGGTTCCTTGGTTTTTGATTATGAATCGTCTGCACCTACTGGATACTGTCTGGGCAGTAATTATTCTTCATCTTGGTTTGACGATTCCATTTGTGGTTTGGTTAATGTATACCTTCTTTAAAGGTGTGCCGATGGAACTTGAGGAATGTGCCTCTATCGACGGTGCTGGATTCATGCGGCGATTTATAAGTATTGTGCTTCCTTTATCACTCCCAGGAATTGCATCAGCAAGTATTTTCACGGCATTTCTCTCCTGGAATGAATTCTTATTATCTTCAGCGGTTACTAGGGAGTCGGCGAAAACGTTGCCCGTTGTAATAGCAGGTTATATAACGGACAAGGGAGTTGTCTGGGGGCCGATGATGGCTATGAGCACGTTAATAGTTTTACCGATGATTTTGTTCGCACTATTTTTACAAAAATATCTAATCCGAGGAATGATGATGGGAGCGGTAAAAGAATGAAATCAAAGGACGCGAAGCTCAAGGATTTACATTTCGTACCCAGATGTGATTTGTGCTTAAAAGTTGCTGCCCTAAGTCAGATGCGCTGTGGATTTTGTAATGGGAGCATTTCCTTCGATTACGATAAAAAACTGCCAATTTTCGATGAGACGAAAAGTGGAATTTCTAGGTTTTGGTCCCGCCTTCCTATAGTGAACCCCGACACCAGAATTACCTTGGGAGAAGGTGGCACACCACTTTTGAAGGTCGACTTGGGACATGAAAATATCTGGTTGAAAAATGAAATGGCAAATCCAACAGGATCACATAAAGATAGACAAATATCATTGGCAATTTCTCACGCTGTCCACCTAGGAAAAAAATTGTCGGCCATAGTTTCGGCTGGAAGTACTGGGCTATCGAATGCAGCATATACATCAAGGGCTGGAATTAAGGGAATAGTATTTACTGGCGAGAGCGCGAGGAGCGATCGGGTTTATCCAATTCAGATATTGGGATCAGAAGTAATTAGAGTTAAAGATGATATTGATAATGTTATTGATAAGTTAACAGAATTATCTGCGGAAACCGGCGTTTATAATAGTTCAACAGCAAGACACATAAATCCATATCAAGCAGAGGGTCCAAAGACAATCGCTTATGAAATCTATGAAGACATGGGATGCGCACCAGATTGGATGATTGTGCCCGCCGGTGGGGGAGGAACCTACGCAGCAATTGGTCGCGGTTTTATTGAACTTTTCGAGGCCGGCCTCACCGATCGCATTCCAAGACTTGTTGGGGCTGTTCCCAGTTCTTATAACGCCTTAGAGCATGGACATAACCTTGGATATCAGAGTATGGAAGAAATAAAGAAACATGCCATTGGAGAAGGAATTCCAACAATTCTGGCGAAACTTGCCCATGTGTATCCGCCAGATGCCGAAGATGCCTTGAAAATGGCTCGAAAGTTAAATGGCTATTTTCTATCGGCATCGGATGAAGAGTCAATGGATGCTTGCGAATTTCTGGCTTCTAGGGTTGGCTTATACACAGAACCTTCTTCGGGCACTTCCATTGCCGTTTTACGGAAATTTTTAGCTAGTGGCGCTGCAAATAAATCTGACAAAATTGCAGTTATGGTCTGTGGTTCTGGGTTTCGGGAGACTGTGACATTTTCCGAGAAGAGACCCTTTACGCCAAATGCGATTAACTTGGATGCAATGTTGGAAAACATCACTCTTTAGCAGGTAAATTATCTCGAAAGGTTAAATATGAAGAACCAAAGAGTTGCAATAGTTACGGGTGCAGCACAAGGTATCGGTGCTGCAGTTGTTGCAGAATTGTTGAGTAATTCATATTTAGTTTTCGCAGTCGATAAAAATGAAGTTAAGTCAAGGTCAAATCTAATTTTCTATCGGGCGGATCTTTCCATCATTTCTGAAGTTTCAAGTATTGTGTCCGAATGCATCAATAAATTTGGGCGTATTGACCTACTAGTTAATAATGCAGCAGTTTCACTTGGAAAAGATTTTTTAGATACGGATTTACGAACATGGGAAACAACTGTTGCAGTAAATCAGACAGCGCCATTTTTTCTCTCCCAAGCGGCTGCTCGAAGTATGATTGAGCTTGGAATATCTGGACGAATCATAAATATTGCTTCCGTTAATAGTATTGCTGCAGAAATGGGTCATTCGTCATATGTCACAACCAAAGGCGCAATAGCAATGATGACCAAATCAATGGCTGTAGATTTAGCAAAGTTTAAAATTTTGGTGAATGGAATTGCTCCAGGACCGATTTTGACAGAGACTAGCGAACCGATATTTTCTCAATCAAATTATGTTTCTGCTATCGAAAAAGGCGTACCTTTACAAAGAGCTGGTTTACCTTCCGAGGTGGCGGATTTGGTCGTATTTTTAGCATCAGAAAAGGCGAGCTATATAACTGGCCAGATGGTAGTTATAGATGGTGGATTTCTCGCTTACTGCCGGATGACCTAGCGATGAGTGTCAATCTCCTAACCATACAAAATGAGTATTTGCTGGTGGAAATTTGTCCATCGCAAGGAGCTGATATACGGAAAGTATCGCGGATTGGAAGATCTGAAAATCTACTTCTCGAAACCAAATGGAAAGGAACAGAGGCTAATTATTGTAATTGCGAGAGTAACGATGAGGACCATTTCTTAAGTCACTATGCAGGCGGATGGCAGTTAATGATTCCAAATGCTGGGTTTCCTTCGGTTAACAAATACGGGGCGGTGGGATATCACGGGGAGGCTTGGTCAAAATCTTGGAGCATAATCAAGCATGAAAGTCATCAGTTGGTAATGGAGACCACCTTGACATCCGCGCCGATTAAAATTCAGAGAAAAGTCTCTTTGAATTTGCAGACGCTTGAGGTCACTGACATTGTTACCAATAATTCTGGTTCTGAGATTGAATTAGTCTGGGGACATCATCCCGCTTTTTCGAATCTTTTAATTGATACTTCGACGGAGGTACAAATATATGCCTCAGAAATAGCAATTAAAATAGATTCACAGTTAGAAACCGCAAACAACTCAGCAAGAATCCTAGATCAGCAGTTGGGCTCTTTTGTGTTGAGAGATTTCATGAAAGCCCCACAATCATTTCTAGGATTCGCAACTGAATTCAAGAATGGCTTAGCATCAATAATAAATAAAAATAATCAATTATGTGTGAATTTGCGCTGGGACAGTACAATTTTTCCACATGCTTGGGTTTGGATAGAAAATAAAAATATTTTGAAAAAGCCCTGGGAGAGAAACATTGTCACTCTTGCAATCGAACCTTGTACTACAAAAAATAACATGGGAATAGAAGAATCTATGAAAGAACCAAATAATGTTCTAATATTGCAAGGTAAAGATAGTAAATCTGCAACAATCTATCTGGAGGTATTAAATTTACCCCCATTTCCCGAAGATTTTGGTTTTTCAAAGCTAGTGGGTGTTGATTCATTATGAAGTTGTCGTCTGATGTGTACCTTGTTGGTGGAGGAGACTTCAATGGATTTGGATTATCAAATGATATGGATTCTCATATCTACGCAGTAGATGGTGGATCCGAGATTGCGCTAATTGATTGTGGGATGGCAACGGCTGGATCAATAGAAAGAATCATTTCTAATATGAGAAATGATGGTCTTGATCCCGGGAAATTGAGGAAAATTTTTCTCACTCACTACCACATAGATCATTGCGGAGGATTGAAAGAGTGGCAAAACCGTTTTGGACTAGAAGCTTATATTGACGAGTCTGCCTCAGAAATTATTTTGTCGGGCGATACAAACAAAACTGGTTTCAGATTGGCGCAGAAAAGCGGCATCTATCCAGCTGATTATGTATTCGAAAAACCCAAATCTGTAGTGGGGCTCAAAGCAAAAGACGAGATAGAAATTGGTAATTTACAAGTAATGTTTTTGCCGACTCCTGGTCATTGTGATGGCCATAGCAGCTATCTAATCGCTGGAGAGAAAAGATATTTATTCACTGGGGATTGTATATTTGCGGGCGGAAAAATTGCTTTAAGCAATACTGAGGATTGTGATATTCGAAAGTATAGAGAGTCAATTCTTACGCTAGGTGATTTAGAATTTGACGCACTTTTGCCTGGCCATGGAGCTATAGCGCTTCAAAATGGTAAGGACCATATACGTATTGCCGCAGAGGCATTTAGAACTCTTTCGCTACCTAAGAATTTTATATGAAAAAAATTAATGAAATTGATCTTTTAAGCGAGTTAATCGCTATTGATTCATCTAACCCTGGACCGTTCGAAAATGAGATTGCTAAGTTTTTGGCGAGTTTGGCAGGAGAGTGTGGCTTTGAATCAAAAATATATGAATCAGCTGTTGGTAGATCAAATTTAATAATCACTATCTTTGCTGGAGCAGGTGCAAAATTAGGATTTAGCGGTCACATAGATACGAAGCCTGTTGGTGAGGCATTATCGCTATGGAATACACCACCTTGGGAGTTTGTTAAGGATGGAGACTTAGGGTTTGGACTTGGTTCTTCTGACATGAAGGCAGGAGTAGCTGCGATGTTTGTGGCTGCAACTCAGTGGGCTGAGCATGCCAAAACAGGAACTTTAAAACTGATCTTCACTGCAGACGAAGAGGCAGGATCGGTTTATGGTTCAGAATACTTGGCGAAAAATATTCAACTAGACGTGGATGCGATATTAATTGGTGAACCGAGTGGCGTTAAGGTGCCTTGGGAGTCCATTTACACAGTTTCCAGAGGGATATCTTGCTTTGAGGTCACTATTACAGGCAAGCAGGGCCATAGCGGTCTTTCGGGATTTCTACCAACGAGTGCTTCGATAGGAATGGCCAAAGCTCTTTTAGCAATTTCAAAAATGAATTTAACTTTTACTAAAAGTGATAATGATTTGATGATTCCAACTGTGAACTCCGGTGTAACCGTTAGCGGTGGAATTACATATGGGGTTCATCCTGGGGAATGTAGATTCAAATGTGATGTTCGATTGATTCCAGGGATGAAAAAATTAGATCTTGAAAATGACTTGAAGGTTGTACTCGATTCGGTAATTCCACCAGATTTAGAGTGGCAGATAAAATGGGAGGATGGGTTTGGTTGGATGGATGCTGTCCAGATACCAGATTCACACCCTCTGGTTTCAGCCTGTCAAGAAGCGACGCAGTCTGTATTGGGCCATGAAGTCGCTTTAGGAACTTACCCAGGCGGAACGGACGCATCACATTTTTACAAGATTGCTAACATTCCTACATTGGCAAGTTTCGGTCCTGGTTGGTTGAGTGTGGCGCATGGCCCAAATGAATGTGTCGGCCTATCTCAAGTGCGTGAAGCTAAAGAAATGTATTCATTAATTGCAAGTCGCTTTTTAGGAATGAGATGACTACTGCACAGGAGAAAAGGAAAAACTATTTTCTAGAAGTCCAAATTGCTAATGATCAGATATTTATTCCTGTAATTGAAGTTTTGGGGAGCAAGCCAGGAAATACGCTTGTATTGGTCGCCGGTTTGCATGGTGATGAGTACGAAGCAACCCAGACTTTATTTAAACTTAATCTAGAGCTAGACCCAAAAAATATTAGTGGCCGTATCATAATGATTACAGTTGGAAATCCCCTGGCACATCAGGAACAATCCAGAACGACACCCAAGCTATTTGATGGGAAAGACTTAGCTAGAGAATTCCCGGGTAACCCTGCAGGCTCCGTAACTCAAAAAATAGCAAATAAAATTTGGAAACTCATCGCAGATAATTGCAGCAAAAATGATCTTGTTATCGATTTGCATTCTGGTGGACGAAACTACTCTTATGTTCCCACCGCAGGAGTTCGCAATATGTCAATGGATTCTGAACAAACTTTAAAATCTATCGAGGCTGCGAGAGCAATGTTAATCCCACAACTGTGCTTAATGGAGGCGGTATCTGGGACTTTAAGCGCAACTGCGATCGAACATGGAATTCCTTCTATCGGTTGTGAGGTCGAGGGCAAGGGTTCTGTAAATTGGAAAGACGTTGAAATTTATCTCGCAGGTATAAAAAATGTAATGAAACTGACTGGCCATGATTCTAATAGTTCACCTTTAAAAACTGAAGGAAATTTCTATCGGACCAGCACAATTCTTTCCAAGAATTCAGGGTTTGCCACATTTAATGTTGATCGATTCACTCCAGTGAATCGTGGCGATTTGATCTCTCGAATTTCGAATAGCTTTGGTGAAACTATAGAAGATGTTTTAAGTCCATGTATTGGCGAGATTTGGGCAATTAGAACGAATCCAAGTGTAGGAGTAAATGAAATTCTTGCTCTAATAAAAATACCAGACCGAGGGATAGGATGAAAAATATGCAAACAAATAGGTTGGCAAGTATGACCTGGCCGGAGATAAATAAGGCAGCACAGCAGGGACGAGTAGCAATCATTCCAGCTGGGACCTTGGAAGATCATGGATTACATCTACCTGTCGATACCGATATTGTTATAGCAAATAGAATTTGCCAAGATCTTGCGGATAGAATTCCCGATGATGTGGTAATTATTCCGCCAATAACTTTTGGTTTTAGCCCACACCATTTGGATGGACCTGGAACGATAACTTTACGTTGGGATACTTTTGTAGAATCAACACATCAGATAATTAGTAGTCTTTTTTACCATGGGTTTAGAAAAGTATTGATTGTCAACGGTCACGGCAGTAACGAGCCGGTACTCGATATCGCATCTCGTCAAGCAATACTTTCCAATCCAGATTCGCAAAGTGCAATGATTTCTTGGTGGTCATTACAGAAAGTGCAGGAGACGGTAAAGAATTTCCGTGAATCAGTTTGGACGGGGCACGCATGTGAGTTAGAGACTTCTCTTTATATGGCGATCGACCCATCATTAGTCAGAGCTGATTTATTCGAAGAAGATATAAATCCATATATGTCTCAACATTTTTGGGCGGACCTAGTCTCGGATGCACCAAAAGGATTTGTAAACCCAGTGAGAATAAATGAATACTGGTCTACAGTGAGTAAAACAGGGACTTGGGGTGATCCACGGACTTCTTCAGCAGAAAAAGGCAATGCGATAATCGAAGCGGCTGTGTCAGAGTTGATTGAAATCGTTCAGGAGTACAAATCACGCCCGATCAGACCAAGAGATCCCAAGCAAGGGGAACCATTTAAGTCACGGAATAAATTAGTTCACGGTGAATCTCCACGCTTTATCTCATAAATTCTGTCGAAGAATCCAGGTATTTATAGGCAAGACGTATTTACATAGTTTCAATGGGGCGATAACCTAGCAATTCCATAGCAATTCCATAGCAATTGGAGGGACAGTTGGATTCATCGCCTCTATCCATTTCCGACAAGCTTTCTAAAGCCGTGGCCTTTGATATATATAAAAAAATAAGAAGTGGCGAATATCCAGTTGGCTGCTGGCTACCAAGTGAATTTAGTTTATTTTCTAAATATGGTGTAAGCAGAAATACCATTAGAGAAGCTGTAAGGATGATTCGTAACGCTGGATTAGTTACAACTATAAAAGGAAGTGGCACAAGGGTAATCTCAAATGTAGGTAATTCTGAAATTATGGTCTTTGCAGATGAAATATTTGCTAGGTCTGACTATTTACGAGATTTGTACGACTTTAGAAAAATTACTGAAGTGGAATTATGTGGAAAAGCTGCATTACGTAGGAATATTCAAGACATAGAGTTAATGCAGAAGAATTTGGATTTTAATGTAGGCTTTGCGCAAATTAATAATTGCGCTGACGCGAAAAGTTGCTTTGAATTTCATATATTGGTAGCTAATGCATCGCATAGTGACATCGGATTATCTATGCTTATAAATCTAAGACCCATTGTGCTTCAGATAATGGGTGAGTTAGCATTGCATAATAGACGTGAGGTGGCAGACAGTACATTGAAATTACATTCGCAAATATTGGATGCAATCATTATAGGTGACATGGATTTAGCCCGGCTTAGAATGGAGGAAGACATGAGTAAGGCAATCTCTGAGCTCGAGTTCCTTTTAGAGAATAGTCCTGATTTATTATTAAAGTTTGCACATTAGGGCGTCCTGTTGAATTAAATATTATTTAATTCGAAGAATTAATTTTCCAGTAGTTTTGCGACCTTCTAAATCTGACTGGGCCGCTGCCGCATCGGCAAGGGGATAGCGCCCACCGATAGAAACTTTCATATCGCCTCGTGTGAAAGCGCTAAAGACTTCGCCTGCTCGCCACAATAATTCTTCGCGACTTATTACGAAATCAGCGAGAGTTGGGCGAGTTAGAAAGATTGATCCAGGAGAGATTTTCATAATCTCGATCGGTGAAACTTGACCACTTGAGGCTCCATAAACAGCAAGAGTTCCTCTACGAGCAAGAGCTAACAAGTTCTCTTCAAAGGTATCTTTGCCTACGCCATCATAAATAACGTTGGAGCCAATTCCATCCGTGAAATCCTTAACTTTTTTCGAGAATCCCTCGTATCCAATTGCGAGATCTGCGCCAGCAGCAATAGCTAACTCTCGCTTCTCTTGCGTTGAGGCTGTTGATATAACTTTGCCACCAAGTGATTTGATGTATTGGGTGAGAAGTAAACCAACCCCACCTGCGGCCGAATGGACTACCGCGGTATCGCCAGGCTTTATCTCAAATGAATCTCTTGCCAAATAATGCGAAGTCATTCCTTGCAATAGAAGTGCGAGGGCATCCTCACTACTCATCGCATCTGGAATTGGAATGAGTGTCTCGGCAGGGCGCACTAAATATTCGGCATATCCGCCGATGGCCATAACCCAACCAACCCGGTCTCCAACTTTTAAATCACTTGGCGCATCCAAACCAAGTTCGGAAATTCTTCCAACGCCCTCAACGCCCGGAATGTAGGGGGTTTTCACCGGATACTTTCCCAGGCGATGATAGATATCGATGAAATTTACGCCAGCAAGTTCAACTTCGATTAACGCCTGTTCACTTGTGATCGTAGGACGGTCTAATTCGCAGAGTTGCAAAACTTGTGGCCCACCAAATTGGGAAACCTGAATCGCTTTCATTAAAAACTATGCGATGCGAGTGCGACGGGGCGTTGCAAAGTTCTTTGAAACCTCATCTAGTTCAAGTGAAACCTGGGCTTTAATTGCTTCCTCGGAGGCAAGTAAAGCCTTTAGCTTTGTAACAATCGCCTTGAGATCTTTCTGTTCTGTTTCAAGTTCTAACTTGCTAAGTTTTGTTAAGCGGCGAAGTGGCATATCCAAGATGTAAGTGGCCTGTTCATCTGAAAGCTTGTAGGCCTTAATCAATGCGGCCTTTGCCTCAGGGGCATCTTCGGCGGCGCGAATTAATTTGATGACCTTGTCGATATCAATAATCGCTTTTAAAAGCCCATCAACTAAGTTCAAACGATTTTCAGCTTTAGCCTTTCGGAATTCAGATCTGCGGCGAATTACTTCGATGCGGTGATCGATGAAAACTTGTAACAACTCTTTTAGGCCAAGGGTTAGTGGCTTTCCGCCAACTAGAGCAACGGCATTTATGGAGAATTGATCTTCCATTGGGGTTAGTTTGAAGAGATTTGCTAATACATCCTCTGGTTCAAAACCATTCTTAAGTTCAACTACAACCTTGGTTCCTTGCTGGCCATCAGATAAGTCAACGATGTCAGAGATTCCCTGAATCTTCTTGGCCTTAACTAAGTCCGCAATCTTTTCAACAATCTTCTCTGGACCAATGTTGTATGGCAGTTCAGTTATGACTAAGCCTTGTTTTCTGGCGGTAACTTTCTCAATCGCAACAGTCGCACGGACTTTGAAAGAGCCGCGGCCAGATTCGTAAGCCTCAGCGATTCCTTCTTTGCCTACGATCTCGCCACCTGTTGGGAAATCAGGTGCCGGAACAAACTTCATTAGGGCTTTAAGAGTTGCCTTTGGATTTTCAATCAGATGCTTAGTTGCGGCAATGACTTCACCCAAGTTATGGGGAGCCATATTTGTAGCCATACCAACAGCGATACCAGTTGCACCATTTACCAGCAGGTTTGGAAATGCTGCGGGAAGTACTTGTGGTTCAAGTAATTGGCCATCGTAGTTAGAACCAAAATCAACTGTGTTCTCATCAGATTCATCAACCATTGCCATCGCAGATGCTGCGAGACGAGATTCGGTGTAACGCATTGCGGCCGGACCAGAATCTAGGGAACCAAAGTTTCCGTGGCCATCAATAAGAGGAAGTCGCATAGAGAAACTTTGCGCCATACGAACCATCGCATCATAAATTGCACCGTCACCGTGCGGATGCAACTTACCCATAACTTCACCAACAGCACGAGCACATTTAACATGGCCTTTTTCTGGGCGAAGTCCCATCTCTGACATCTGATGCAAGATACGACGTTGTACTGGTTTCAAACCATCGCGAGCATCTGGAAGTGCGCGCGAATAAATTACTGAATATGCATATTCGAGAAAAGATTCGGACATCTCTTGTGAGACATCGATATCAATTATTCGACCTGGGTTCTCACCTGGTTTTGGGAGAACGGCTTTGGGAGTTTTTGCCATGGGGGGTATCTTGCCAATGAAGTGCTTGATTAGTTGGTAGCGACTCGGTTCAGCAAATTTAAATGAGAGGTCTAGCCCCAACTAACGCAACACATTTGGCTGCAAGGTTGGTTCCAGATTCCAAAGCATCAATAAGCGGACCATTCTCAGCCCAGACTGAAATGAATCCGGCAGCGAAGGCATCGCCGGCTCCTGTTGTGTTCACCACAGTCGTCTTCCGTGCTTCAACTTGAACAAGTTGGCCACCTTGAGTTTGTCCGAGTGCGCCATTTGATCCACGTTTAATTACAACAGTTTTTACCTGATTTAGTAATTGCGCAGCAGCGTCAACTGGATTCTTGCTTCCAGTTAAGAAATGAGATTCCTCTTCATTTAAAATTATGGTGTCAATAAATGAAAGCCATTCATTCGCGGCCTTAACGCCCACTTCCATCAATACTCCGACAGTTGCAGGATCTAAAATTATTGGCAGATTCGCACGGTTAATTTCAGCGATGATCTCAAGTACGCCAGATCGAGATTCAGCATTAATTAGCGAATAAGCAGAGAGATAAACAGCGCTAAATTGTGAAAGATCTGGCAGATCACTTAAACCGAGTCCAGAGTTAGCCCCAGAATCGGGAAACATAGTTCGCTCGCCTTCGGCCCCAACGATAACTACGACTACG
>Ga0214919_10005858_pt1 | contig 17154 bp, 22 predicted proteins | sample LL1503_MetaG_FD_177994 | JGI IMG/M metagenome (GOLD analysis project Ga0214919, IMG submission 177994) | Freshwater microbial communities from Lake Lanier, Atlanta, Georgia, United States - LL-1503 | ecosystem: Environmental > Aquatic > Freshwater > Lake | place: USA: Georgia | collected...
GCAAGGATCTTGGCAACAACGCCAGCGCCTACCGTGCGGCCACCCTCGCGAATCGCAAAGCGCAGACCTTCTTCCATCGCAATCGGGTTGATCAACTTCACAGTGATCGACACGTTGTCGCCTGGCATCACCATCTCTTTGCCTTCTGGCAACTCAATGGCACCCGTCACATCCGTTGTACGGAAGTAAAACTGAGGGCGGTAGTTGTTAAAGAACGGTGTGTGACGACCGCCTTCGTCTTTCGACAAAACGTAAATCTCGCCGGTGAAGTGTGTGTGGGGCTTGATTGAGCCGGGCTTGCACAGCACTTGGCCGCGCTGCACGTCTTCGCGCTTGGTGCCGCGCAGCAAAATACCCACGTTGTCACCCGCTTGGCCTTGGTCCAGCAACTTCCTGAACATCTCAACACCCGTGCAGGTTGTCTTTTGTGTGTCAGCAATACCCACAATCTCAATCTCTTCGCCAACCTTCACAATGCCGCGCTCGATACGGCCCGTGACCACAGTGCCGCGACCCGAGATGGAGAACACGTCTTCCACCGGCATCAAGAAAGCACCGTCAATGGCGCGGTCAGGCGTTGGAATGTAAGTGTCCAAAGCTTCGGCCAGCTTCATGATGGCCTCTTCGCCCAAAGGACCCTTGTCGCCTTCCAAAGCCAGCTTGGCTGAGCCGTGGATGATCGGTGTCTTGTCGCCTGGGAACTCATACTTGTCTAGGAGCTCACGCACCTCCATCTCGACCAACTCGAGCAACTCGGCGTCGTCCACCATGTCGCACTTGTTCAAGAAAACGATGATGTAAGGCACGCCCACTTGGCGGGCCAACAAAATGTGCTCGCGCGTTTGGGGCATCGGGCCGTCAGCGGCTGAGCACACCAAAATGGCGCCGTCCATCTGAGCCGCGCCAGTGATCATGTTCTTCACATAGTCGGCGTGGCCTGGGCAGTCAACGTGAGCGTAGTGGCGATTGGCCGTCTCGTACTCAACGTGGGCTGTGTTAATCGTGATGCCGCGAGCCTTCTCTTCAGGCGCTGCGTCAATTTGGTCATACGCTTTCGCAGATCCACCAAACTTGGCCGCCAACACTGTGGTGATAGCCGCTGTCAAGGTTGTCTTGCCGTGGTCAACGTGACCAATCGTGCCAACGTTGACGTGCGGCTTTGTCCGCTCAAATTTCTCTTTTGCCATTTCTCGACTCCGAAAAAAACATTAAAAAACTGACACTCGAATCTAAACGACTCAAGTAACTGGTGCCCATGGCGGGAATCGGACCCGCGATCTCTCCCTTACCAAGGGAGTGCTCTACCACTGAGCCACATGGGCGGCCTTAAATCCGCACTCACTCTGCTTCAAGCCAATACCCTAAAGCCATGATCAAAAACTGGAGCGGGAGACGGGAATCGAACCCGCGTCATTAGCTTGGAAGGCTAGGGTTCTACCATTGAACTACTCCCGCATTGAATGCAGCAGAGTCAGGCACGCCACCTTGGTTAGTTAACCTGGTGAGTTAACCTGATTTCCAAACGCTCACTGTAATTGACAAAGCAAGTTTTGCTGGTGGAGGAGACTGGATTCGAACCAGTGTAGGCGTAAGCCAACAGATTTACAGTCTGCCCCCTTTAGCCACTCGGGCACCCCTCCTCAGCGAATCTCGGATTATGCCACTTTTTTTCAGGGGTCGGCAAGCCTGCGGGCGGAAAATTACCACGCCATGGGCTTTTGATGATGCGCCTTTAACCATTGGTTAACTTGGCCAAAATGACCACAGCCGATGAACGGCACAGGCTGCCTCAAAGCCGATAAAGGGGAGGGGTGGTTGGCCTTTAAAACCAAGTGTCGGCCATCGACATTCAAGCCCTCGATGCACGCCGCCTGGGTCTGCGCATGCGCACCCCACAGCAAAAAGGCTCTTGGGCTTGCATCGCCTGCAAGGGCTTGAATTATTTTGTCAGTAAGCACTTCCCAACCCCAGTCGCTATGGCTGGCAGGAAGACCATCTTCCACGGTCAGCGAAGTGTTCAAGAGCAAGACGCCTTGCTCTGCCCAGCGGGCCAAACTTCCCGCTTGCGGGCCGACTGGAATGGGCACGCCTAAATCTCTTTGAATCTCTTTGAAAATGTTGCGCAAACTTGGCGGTATTTTTTGGCCCACCCCGACCGAAAATGCCAAGCCCTCGGCCTGCCCTGGGCCGTGGTACGGGTCTTGGCCCAAAATCACAACCCGCGTTTTTTCAAATGGGGTTGCAGCCAAAGCGCTGTAAGGCCAGCGAGGATAAAGGCATTTTCCTTGCTTCAAGTTGGCGGAGATTTTGGCGCTCAGCGCGTGTCCCACGGCCGTCGACCAGAACGGCTGCAACACACTCACCCAATTGGCCGACAATCCTTCGAGCTTCAGCGGCCATTCTTCAAGGCGCAATTGATTGTCAGCCTGGGCCAATTTGCCAGCCGCCATCAGTGAAAGAGGTCGGCCAAGGCTTGGCCGGGATCGGCCGCACGCATGAAAGCCTCCCCTACCAAAAAGGCATGGACCTTGGCTTCCCGCATTTTCTGGACATCACTGGCGGACACAATGCCACTTTCAGTGACCAAAATTCGATCTTCGGGGACGTCTTTGATCATGTCCAAGGTGGTGTCTAAGGAAACTTCAAAAGTTCGCAGGTTTCGATTGTTGATACCCACCAGCGGCGTTTTGAGTTGAAGCGCCCGCGCGAGTTCCTCGGCGTCATGCACCTCAACCAAGACGGCCATGTCCAAACCGCGCGCGATGGCTTCCAAGTCTTTCATCTGCGCATCGTCCAAACATGCCGCAATGAGCAAAATACAGTCTGCACCCATGGCGCGCGCTTCGTACACTTGGTACGCATCGACCATGAAATCTTTGCGAAGCACCGGCAGATCGCAACTGGCTCGGGCTTGTTTTAAATAATCAACACTGCCTTGAAAAAATTGAGCGTCGGTCAGAACCGACAAGCATGCAGCGCCATGCTCGGCATAACTTTGCGCAATGTCTGCAGGAATAAAATCCGCACGAAGCACACCCTTGGAGGGGCTTGCTTTTTTAATCTCAGCAATGACTGCAGACTCATGGTTGGCTATTTTCTGGCGCATGGCGCCCACAAAATCTCGCGTCAGAACTCGGCTTTCAGCATCGGAGCGAACCATGGCCAAAGATTTTTTTTGAGAGGCCGCCGCAATCTCTTCATGCTTCACAGCCACAATTTTTTTCAGGATGTCACTCATGAACTTGCTCCCGCTTTTTGAGTGAACGCCACAAATTGCTCAAGCTTGTTTTTTGCAGCACCCGACTCAATGACTTGTCGCGCCAACAAAATGCCGTCCTTGATGTTGGCTGTGACGTTGGCCGCATACAGCGCAGCACCTGCATTCAAAATAACAATGTCACGGGGTGCGCCCTCTTCATTGTTCAAGACGCCACGCACCACGGCTTGCGAAGCTTCGGGCGTTTCAACGCGCAAGGCACGGTTGCTGGCCATGGCCATGCCATAGTCTTCAGGGTGAATTTCATACTCGCTAATGTGGCCCTCTTTCAACTCGCCCACCAAGGTTGAAGCACCCAAACTGATTTCATCCATGCCATCGCGCCCATAGACCACCAGTGCGTGCTCTGCCCCCAAGCGTTGCAGTGCGCGAATTTGAATACCCACCAAATCGGAATGGAACACACCCATCAAAATGTTGGGTGCGCCAGCAGGATTGGTCAAAGGCCCCAAAATGTTGAAAATGGTTCGCACGCCCAACTCTTTGCGTACAGGTGCCACATTTTTCATGGCGGGATGGTGATTGGGCGCAAACATGAAACCAATGCCTGTTTCTTGAATGCACTGCGCAATTTGAGCGGGTGACAAATTGATGTTAGCGCCCAAACTTTCAAGCACGTCGGCACTTCCCGATTTGCTGCTCACACTGCGGCCACCGTGCTTGGCAGTTTTGGCGCCCGCCGCTGCCGCCACAAACATGGCGCAGGTAGAAATGTTGAAGGTGTGCGAGCCGTCGCCACCCGTGCCCACAATGTCTACCAAATGGCGAGTATCGGGCACCACCACTTTGGTTGAAAACTCTCGCATCACTTGCGCTGCCGCTGTGATCTCGCCGATGGTTTCTTTTTTCACACGCAGTCCGGTGATCAAAGCGGCCGTCATGACAGGAGACAACTCGCCATTCATGATCATGCGCATGATCTTGAGCATTTCATCGTGAAAAATTTCACGGTGTTCAATGGTTCTTTGCAGTGCTTCGTGCGGCGTGATCGGCATGGTGTTTTCTTTCATTTTATGGCTGGCGCCTTTCCAAGAAATTTTTCAGCATGGCGTGGCCGTGCTCAGTGAGAATGGATTCAGGGTGGAATTGCACCCCTTCAATGTCCAAGTGCTTGTGTCGCACACCCATGATTTCACCATCATCGGTCCATGCCGTGACTTCCAGGTCAGGAGGGCAGGAGCTTCGTTCGATGGCCAAAGAATGGTAGCGATTGACTGTGAATTTTTCTGGCAGGTTTTGAAAGACGCCCAATTGCTTGGTTTGAATAAGGCTGGTTTTGCCGTGCATCAATGCTTGGGCCCTCACAATCTTGCCGCCGAAGGCTGCGCCGATGCTTTGGTGTCCCAGACAAACTCCCAAGATGGGCAATTTCCCTGCGAAATGTTGAATGGCCGACACTGAAATACCAGCCTCTGCAGGTGAGCAGGGGCCGGGCGAAATCACCAAACGATCTGGGCGCCTTGCGGCAATGCCTTCCAGCGTGATCTCATCATTGCGAAAGACTTCGATGTCAGCGCCCAATTCACCGAAATACTGAACAATGTTGTAAGTGAAGGAGTCGTAGTTGTCGACCATCAACAATTTAATTTTGTTCATGTTGCTTACTCCAAGCCTTCTTCGACCAACTCACTGGCACGCAGCAATGCACGTGCTTTGTGTTCAGTTTCTTTCCATTCGAGCTCAGGCACTGAATCGGCCACCACACCCGCAGCCGCCTGCACATACAAAGTTTGATCTTTGATGATGCCCGTTCGAATGGCAATGGCCACATCCATGTCACCGGCATAGCTTAAATAGCCGCAAGCGCCACCATAAACACCGCGCTTGGTGGGTTCGAGTCGATCGATCAATTCCATCGCGTGGACCTTGGGTGCGCCCGTTAAGGTGCCTGCAGGGAAAGTGGCTTTGAGCACATCCATGTTGGTCATGCCTTCTTTCAAGATACCTTCCACATTGCTCACAATGTGCATCACATGGCTGTAGCGCTCCACCGCAAAAGCTTCGGTGACTTTGACCGATCCAATTTTGGCAATGCGGCCAATGTCGTTTCGCGCCAAGTCAATCAGCATCACGTGCTCTGCGCGTTCTTTAGGGTCGTTGACCAATTCCAACTCAGCAGCCTTGTCCTTTTCTGGGGTAGCGCCGCGGGGGCGCGTGCCTGCAAGGGGTCGAATGGTGACTTTGACACCCTCCTCGGTTTTCTCTTGCCGCACCAAAATTTCGGGGCTGGCCCCCACCACATGAAAGTCACCAAAGTTGTAAAAGTACATGTACGGGCTGGGGTTGAGCGACCTGAGTGCACGGTACAAAGACAAGGGGCTTTCGGTGTAGCGTTTTTTAATTCGCTGGCCTACTTGAACCTGCATGAAATCGCCTGCTGCAATGAGTTCTTTGGCTTCCAACACAGCTTTTAAATAATCTTCTTTCTTGAAGTCGCGTTCTGCGGGGTAGGTTTGCGTGGAGGTCACCGCCGGCGCACTCACAGAATATTTAAGTTGCTCTTTCAAATCGCGCAAACGCTTCTTGGCCTTTGAATAGGCTTCCGGCACAACGGGGTCAGCATAGACAATCAAATAAAGTTTGCCAGACAAGTTGTCTATGACGGCCAGCTCCTCACACTGTAAGAGCAAGATGTCTGGCGTGTCCAGCGAATCAGGCGGACACGATTTTTCCAACTTCTTTTCAATGTACCGAACTGCGTCATAAGCAAAGTAGCCCGCCAAGCCACCACAAAAACGTGGCAAGCCAGGGCGCAAGGCCACTTTGAAGCGCTTCTGATATTGCTCAATGAAATCCAGCGGATTGCCAAGGGCCGTTTCTACCACCACCCCATCGGTGACCACTTCTGTGCGTGATTCGTCTCCAAAGCCTCGCGCTTGCAACAGCGTTCGGGAAGGTAGGCCTATGAAGCTGTAGCGGCCAAAGCGTTCGCCACCCACCACTGACTCCAACAAAAAGCTGAACTTGCCACCATCTTTGTGATGGGCCAGTTTCAAATACAGTGAAAGCGGTGTTTCTAAATCTGCGAATGCTTCCAACATCAGTGGAATGCGGTTGTAGCCTTGCTGCGTCAGGCTTTTAAATTCAAGTTCTGTGATCACGATCAGGAGCTCCGTTAAGGATGTTGCGACCTTGGCTTGCTGGGATAGCTTTGTGAAGGCAGGTCAACACGGTTCATTCATTTGTTCAGGTCAATCCATGAACACTTGGGTGACAGCACATGGGCTGCCGGTTCTCAGCAAATTTAAGTTGGCTGACGCCAAGACCAGGCTCCCCGGCTCAAAAGAGCCGGCAGCTGGACTGCGAAGAATGAATGAAAAAAGATTATGAGATGCCAGTGTACCAAAGCTCTGAGGGGGTTTCAAAGCAGTATTTCCGCCAAAGAGTCGAGGTGATGGTCGGCTGCCACAGAACGAATGGGTTGGCCATGGTTGTAGCCATAGGAAAGCAACACCACTTTGCAACCGGCAGCCTGCGCCGCTTGGGCATCGTTGCTAGAGTCGCCCACCATGAGCACTTGATGCGGGGCAAACCCCAGCGCCTCGCAAGTTTTGAGAAGGGGCAAGGGGTCTGGCTTTTTCCGCTCAAAAGTGTCGCCCCCAAATACCAATGAAAAGAAATCAGACAAGCCTTTTTGCTTCAACAAAGATTTGGCCAAGTCTTGTGGCTTGTTGGTGAGGCAAGCGAGGGGCAAGCCCTTCTCTGCCAGGCCCTTTAGGCCTTCAACAACGCCAGGATAAACCGCGCTGGCTTGCCCATTGACCCGGTTGTAATGTGTTTGATAAATGTCCCAAGCATGTTTCAGTTGATCCTCTGACGGTTTCACCTCTGCTTTAGAAACCATCGTCAATTGTCGTGTGAGGACACATTCAATCAGGTGTTCAGAGCCCTTGCCCACCATGCCTTCTACGTGGACTCGGGCTAGTGCTGGCAGACCAAGGTCTTGCAACATGAGGGCCACCACGGCGTCAAAGTCGCCCATGGTGTCGACCAAGGTGCCATCCAAATCAATCATGCAGGCTTCTACCTGCATGCCGCGCAAATTAACCAAGCTTCAATGCCTCGCGCATGGCTTGAATGACAGCGGCGTAATCGGGCTTGCCAAAAATAGCGCTCCCAGCCACGAAGGTGTCAGCGCCTGCGTCGGCCACGCGCCTGATGTTGTCTACTTTCACACCCCCATCCACTTCAAGGCGAATGTCTTTGCCAGAGGCATCAATCAACTTGCGTGCTTGTTCAATTTTGCGCAACGCGCTGTCAATGAAACCTTGCCCGCCAAAGCCGGGGTTGACCGACATGATGAGGATGAGGTCGATGTCTTCTATGACCCATTCCAAGACATCGAGTGTTTCAGCAGGGTTGAACACCACGCCCGCTTTGCAGCCTTTCGATTTGATGGCTTGCACACTTCGGTGCACATGGGTCGAAGCATCAGGGTGAAAACTGATGAGGTCGGCGCCTGCATCGGCAAAGGCTGCAGCCAATGCATCCACCGGTTGCACCATGAGGTGCACATCGATGGGGACTGCTTTTCCATCCGTGGTTTTGGCGTGCGGCTTGAGCGCCTGGCAAATCATGGGCCCAAACGTGAGATTGGGCACGTAGTGGTTGTCCATCACGTCGAAATGAATCCAGTCGGCGCCGGCGGCAATGACATTGCGCACTTCTTCACCCAATCGAGTGAAATCGGCGGACAAAAGAGAGGGGGCGATGCGGTAAGTGGTCATGGCTGAATTGTCGCATTTTGCGGGCTGGAATATTTACAGGAGTGGCACTGCCTGCGCCGATGTTTGAGCTTATGCTTGGGCGTATGGGTGAGTTTGATCTGATTGAAACCTTCTTCAAAAGGCCTGCGCGGCACGCAACGCTCGGGGTGGGTGATGACTGCGCCTTGCTTGCCGTGCCAACGGGCCAACAGTTGGCCATTTCGAGCGACATGTTGGTGGAGGGGCGGCACTTTTTATCGACCGTGAGCCCCAGGCATTTGGGACACAAAGCTTTGGCCGTCAATCTGAGCGACCTCGCGGCTTGTGGCGCACAGCCCAAAGCCTTTTTATTGGCCTTGGCCTTGCCTGAGTTGGTGCCGCACTGGCTGTCCGAGTTTTCTGAAGGGCTTTGGGATTTGGCCGATGCCCATCAGTGCGACTTGATTGGCGGTGACACCACCCGCGGGCCTTTGAACATTTGCATCACGGTGCTGGGGGAGGTCTCTGCTGCGCAAGCACTGCTGCGCAGTGGCGCCCAGGTGGGCGATGACATCTATGTGAGCGGCACCTTGGGTGATGCGCGCTTGGCGCTGGAAGTTTTTCGAGGACATTTGGAAGTGCCCTCTGCGGTGTTTGATGCGGCACGCTTGCGCATGGAAATGCCCACACCCCGCATTGCGCTGGGTTTGGCTTTGCGCGGTTTGGCCACTTCGGCAGCAGACATCAGCGACGGTTTTCTAGGTGACTTGCAACACATCTTAAAAGCCAGCGGTGTGGGGGCCACCATTGAAACGGCCAGCGTCGCTGCCACTTTGGCCAGCGCAAAGAATTGCCATTTACCGCTGAGCACCCAATTGAATTTAACGCTGGCGGGGGGCGATGATTATGAGTTGGTCTTCACGGCACCTGAAGGCCTGCGCAGTGCTGTGACGGCTGCCGCGATGGCTTCTGGCACATCTGTTTCGCGCGTTGGAAGAATCACGGGTTCGTGCGATTTGATCTTGCTGGATTCCGAGGGCAATCACATGGCCAATCACTTTCAATCCTTTGACCATTTCAAAACACCATGAGACCCACTGCCGTCTTCATGAGCCGTCATCCAGCGCATTGGATTGCCCTTGGTTTTGGGTCTGGCCTCTCTCCCAAGGCACCCGGCACCGTGGGTACTTTGTGGGCTTGGATCAGTTGGTGGGCCTTTCATGAATTTTTCTCGGCAACCGAACTAGGGTGGATCATTTTGTTTTCGTCTTTGGTGGGTTGGTGGGCCTGCAAAGTTACTGCTGAACATTTGGAAATTTGTGATCCTGGCGCCATTGTGTGGGACGAGGTGGTGGCTTTTTGGCTCATCCTTTGGTTGCTCATGCCGGCCACTTTGACAACGCAAGTCTGCGCTTTTGTACTGTTCCGATTTTTTGATGCGGCCAAGCCAGGACCTGTGGCTTGGGCCGATCAACTGTTCAAAGGCTTTGGCTGGCGCGGTGCGTTTGGCATTTTGCTCGACGACTTTGTGGCGGCTTTTTGTACTTTGCTTTGTTTTGCAATTTGGAGAGCCCTATGACGCCTCAAATTCAGGTTCTGTGTGAAGCACTTTCAAAAGAATTGCGCCTTCAGAAATTGTCGATGGCCACCGCTGAAAGTTGCACGGGTGGTTTAATTTCCGCCAGTTGCACGCAGCTCTCGGGTTCCAGTCTTTGGTTTGATCGTGGCTTTGTCACCTACTCCAATGCGGCCAAAACGGAGATGTTGGGCGTTCCCGCACAGCTGCTTGAAACGCACGGTGCAGTGAGTGAAGAGGTGGCCAAGGCCATGGCGCTTGGCGCCCTTCAACATTCAAAGGCCAGCTGCAGCTTGGCCGTCACAGGCATTGCAGGACCCACAGGGGGCAGTGAAGCAAAACCGGTGGGGTTGGTTTGGTTAGCTTGGGCCGTCCGTGGCGGAGCATCGCACGGGCAAGCAGTGCACTGCGAGGCAGTGATGCGGGTGTTCAGTGGAAATCGCTCTGACATCAGATTAGCCACAACTGAGTTGGCACTTGCTCACCTTAGGGAATTGTTGGTCAAAGCCTAATGCGGCAGGCAAAAAAATACCCACCGAAGTGGGTATTTTTTCAATCAGTCAAAGACAAAAGTTTTGACTTAATTTGGTTGCGGGGGCCGGATTTGAACCAACGACCTTTGGGTTATGAGCCCAACGAGCTACCAGACTGCTCCACCCCGCGGTATGAACGAGAGTATATCTTGTTACTCAGCTTTAATACTTAAGAATTTAATATTAAAGTGAAATGAACCGAAATTTAAGCTTCAGGCGCTTGCTCGGCCACATCGGGACGATCAACCAACTCAACCAAAGCCATGGGTGCGTTGTCACCAACGCGAAAACCCATTTTCAAGATGCGAGTGTAACCACCGGGACGCTTGTTAAAGCGAGGACCGAGGTCTGTGAACAACTTGGTGACGCTGTCGCGATCGCGCAGACGGTTGAATGCCAAGCGGCGGTTGGCAACGGTGTCAACTTTGGCCAATGTGATCATGGGCTCGATCACGCGGCGCAGTTCTTTGGCCTTTGGCACTGTTGTTTTGATCACTTCGTGCTCAATGATGGAGTTCATCATGTTTTGCAACATTGCCAAGCGGTGTGAGCTTGTGCGGTTAAGTTTACGTAGTCCGTGTCCGTGACGCATGGTGCTATTCCTTTCTTTATTAATCAGGCAGCCGTATCAGGTACTGCCCGTGCACTGCCCATCCCTTCTTTGCGGATGGGACTTTTCTTTTTTAACGCTTTTCCAAACCGGCAGGTGGCCAGCTTTCTAGCTTCATGCCCAATGTCAAACCGCGTGAGGCCAAAACTTCTTTGATCTCGTTGAGTGACTTGCGACCCAGGTTAGGCGTCTTGAGCAATTCGTTTTCGGTGCGCTGAATCAGGTCGCCGATGTAGTAAATATTTTCTGCTTTGAGGCAGTTGGCTGAGCGAACGGTAAGTTCGAGCTCGTCCACAGGGCGCAACAAAATAGGGTCGAAGCTGCTGGCGCCACCGCGTTGTGCGGGTGCATCAAAGGCAGACAATTCGCTGCCTTCCAACTGTGCGAACACAGCCAATTGCTCAACCAAAATTTTGGCGGAAGAACGCACTGCGTCTTCAGCGCTGATGGCACCGTTGGTTTCCATCTCGATGACCAATTTATCGAGGTCGGTACGCTGTTCAACACGCGCGCTTTCCACGATGTAGCTCACACGCTTCACAGGTGAGAAAGAAGCGTCGAGCACAATGCGGCCCACGGATTTGGTAGGCTCATCGGCAAACCGGCGCATGGAGCCAGGCACATAGCCACGGCCTTTTTCAACCTTAATTTGCATGTCGAGTTTGCCGCCTTGTGACAGGTTGGCAATGATGTGCTCAGGGTTGATCACTTCGACGTCGTGCGGAGTTTGGATGTCAGCCGCTGTGACAGGGCCTTCGCCGTCTTTGCGCAAGCTCAACGTGACTTCGTCACGGTTGTGCAGTTTGAAGACCACACCTTTGAGGTTCAGCAAAATATTGACGACATCTTCTTGCACGCCATCAATGGATGAGTATTCATGAACAACACCCGCTATAGTGACTTCGGTGGCGGAATAACCCACCATGGAAGACAATAAAACGCGGCGCAGCGCATTGCCCAAAGTATGGCCGTAGCCACGCTCGAAAGGCTCAAGGGTGACCTTGGCGCGATTGGGGCCGATTTGTTCGACTTGAATAGCTTTTGGTTTCAACAGATTGGTTTGCATTCAGACTTCCTCTCAATACCCTCGGTACGTTACACCGGTAAGGCTGATGAAGCACCCAAACCGCAATGCATCGCGGTAAGGGAACGATTGAAACAAGATGGGATTAGCGTGAATACAATTCAACGATCAAAGATTCGTTGATGTCTGCCGCAAACTCATCACGATCAGGCGCCTTCTTGAAGACACCTTCAACTTTTTCGAGATTGACTTCAACCCAAGCTGGCATGCCAACTTGTTGGGCCAATTGCAAAGCCTCCAAAACACGTGTTTGTTTCTTGGACTTTTCACGAACTGCCACCACATCGCCAGATTTGACGAGGTAAGAAGGAATGTTCACGGGGTGACCATTCACTGTGACGGCTTTGTGAGAAACCAATTGACGTGATTCAGCGCGCGTAGAGCCAAATCCCATACGGTAGCAAACATTGTCTAAGCGTGACTCAAGCAGGCTGAGCAAGTTAGAACCGGTATTGCCTTTGCGACGGTCAGCTTCAGCAAAATAGCGACGGAATTGTTTTTCCAAAACGCCGTACATGCGTTTCACTTTTTGCTTTTCACGCAATTGCAGACCATAGTCTGATGTGCGCTGACCCGAAGTGCGGCCGTGTTGGCCTGGCTTGGTGTCAAATTTAGACTTGTCCGCAATCGAGCGACGAGCGCTCTTCAAGAACAGGTCAGTGCCTTCACGGCGGGATAGTTTGGCCTTAGGGCCTAGGTAACGTGCCACTTGATCTTCCTTTTCTGTCAACTACCGCGTCAGAAACGCGGGAGCCATTGCCAGCACGGCAATGGCGGTGGGCTTTTAAAATTAAATACGACGACGCTTTTGAGGGCGGCAACCGTTGTGTGGCATGGGTGTGACGTCTGCAATCGATGTGATGCGGATGCCCAAGGCGCCCAATGCCCGAACTGAAGACTCGCGACCTGGGCCGGGGCCTTTGATCTCAACGTCCAAGTTCTTGATGCCTTGTTCAATGGCGGCACGGCCAGCCACTTCGGAAGCAACCTGGGCTGCAAACGGTGTGGATTTACGTGAACCCTTGAAACCTTGACCACCAGAAGACGCCCAAGACAAAGCATTGCCTTGGCGATCTGTGATGGTGATGATGGTGTTGTTGAACGAGGCGTGCACGTGTGCAATACCGTCGGCAACGTTCTTGCGAACTTTTTTGCGCACGCGTTGTGCGGCGCTATTGGTTGGGGCTTTTGCCATAGTGGTCTCTCAATCCCTGTTATTTCTTCAATCCAGCGGCGCCTTTGCGCGGACCCTTGCGAGTGCGTGCATTGGTGCGAGTCCGCTGACCACGCATGGGCAAGCCACGGCGGTGGCGGAAACCACGGTAGCAACCAATGTCCATCAAACGCTTGATGTTCATGGTTGTTTCGCGACGCAAGTCACCTTCAATGGTGATCAATGCGATTTGATCGCGAATTTTTTCCAGGTCGCCATCCGTCAGATCTTTGATCTTCTTGGAATAAGCAATGCCTGAAGCTTCGCAAATTTTGCGAGCGCGGGTGCGACCGATACCAAAGATGGCGGTTAAGCCAATTTCGGTATGCTTGTGCGGCGGAATATTGATACCAGCGATACGTGCCATTTTGGTCCTCTAATAACTCTTGCAATCAGCCTTGACGCTGCTTATGACGTGGGTCTGTGCAGATGACACGAACCACGCCCTTACGGCGAATGACTTTGCAGTTGCGGCAAATTTTTTTGACCGAAGCCGAAACTCTCATTTCATTTCTCCTAAAACTCTTTTGACTATCAATTCATTCACAGCGTTGTTTTGAAATTCGCTTTTTTGAGAAGCGACTCATACTGCTGTGACATCATGTAATTTTGAACTTGTGACATGAAATCCATGGTCACCACCACAATGATCAGAAGTGAGGTGCCGCCAAAATAGAAGGGCACGTTGTACTTCAAGATCAAAAATTCGGGCAATAGACACACAAAGGTGATGTACACGGCACCAGCCAGTGTGAGGCGCACCAAGATTTTGTCGATGAATTTGGCCGTGTGGTCACCAGGGCGAATGCCGGGAATGAACGCACCACTCTTCTTGAGGTTGTCGGCCGTCTCACGGCTGTTGAACACCAAGGCTGTGTAGAAAAAGCAGAAGAACACAATGGCAGCGGCATAGAACATGACGTAGATCGGCTGTCCTGGCGTGAGGGCGCCCGCTACATCCTTCATGAACAAGACCACAGGGTTGCTGGTTTCACCAGAACTGAACCAATTGATGACAGTGGCTGGCAACAAAATAATGGACGAAGCAAAGATGGGGGGAATGACACCCGCCATGTTGAGCTTCAAAGGCAGGTGTGACGATTGGCCGCCATACACCTTGTTGCCCACCTGGCGGCGAGCGTAATTGACCAAGATTTTGCGTTGACCGCGTTCAACGAACACCACAAAATAAGTGACCAAAATAACCACAGCAATGATGAAGATGGAAACCAGAGGGCCCATGGCGCCTGTGCGAACCAACTCCAACAAACCACCGATAGAGCCAGGCAAGCCTGCAGCAATACCAGCAAAAATAAGAATCGAAATACCGTTGCCCAAACCACGCTCAGTGATTTGCTCACCCAACCACATGAGGAAGATGGTGCCAGCAGTGAGGCTGACCACCGCAGTCATGCGGAAACCAAAACCAGGGGAGATGACCAAGCCAGCAGAGGCTTCTAAAGCCATGGCAATGCCCAATGATTGGAACAAAGCCAAGCCCAAAGCGCCAAAGCGGGTGTACTGCGTAATTTTGCGACGACCCGCTTCGCCCTCTTTCTTGAGCTGCTCAAAGGCAGGCAAAACGTAGGTGAGCAACTGCATGATGATGGATGCAGAGATGTAAGGCATGATGCCCAACGCGAACACCGTGAAGCGCGACAAGGCACCTCCCGAGAACATGTTGAACAGGCTCAAAATGCCGCCCTGCTGACCATTGAAGAGTTGTTGCAGTTGTGCGGGGTCAATGCCTGGCACAGGAATGTGTGCACCCACACGGTAAACCACGAGCGCGAGCAACAAGAAGACAAGACGGCGACTTAAGTCTCCGTACTTGCCTTTGTTGGCTGTTGTTGCGCTAGTGACCACTGCTTGTCTCTTTGATCAATTAGGCCAAGGAGCCGCCAGCAGCTTCAATGGCCGCTTTAGCACCTGCCGTTGCGCCAATGCCTGTCAATTTGACAGCTTTGGTCAACGCGCCTGTTTTAACAACCTTGACCACTTTGGCCAGCTCGCCCACCAGGCCAGCTTGCTTGAGTGTCAACAAGTCAACTTCGGGCAAGCCGAGTTTGTCAAGGGCCGTAAGAGTGACTTCAGCATTGAACTTCAAGAGTTGAGACTTGAAGCCACGCTTTGGCAGACGACGTTGCAAAGGCATTTGACCGCCTTCGAAACCCACTTTGTGGTAACCGCCTGAACGGGATTTTTGACCTTTGTGACCACGGCCGGCGGTTTTACCCAAGCCAGAGCCAATGCCACGACCAACGCGGCGCTTGGCGTGTTTAGAGCCGGCTGCAGGTTTAATAGTATTGAGTTCCATCAGATTTACCTCAGAGAACTTTGACCAGATAGCTGATCTTGTTGATCATGCCGCGAACAGAAGGTGTGTCTTCTAATTCGCTGACGCTGTTGAGCTTGCGCAAGCCCAGACCACGAACGGTGTCGCGGTGGTCTTGTTTGCAGCCGATAGGGCTGCGAACCAGTTGGACCTTGACGGTTTGTTGTTGTGTTGTCATCTTGTTGCCTTTTTGGTTTAAGCGAAGATGTCTTCAACGCTCTTGCCACGCTTGGAGGCAATTTCGTATGCCGTTGTGCATTGGGTCAATGCGTCCAAAGTAGCGCGAACCATGTTGTAAGGGTTTGACGAACCATGGCTTTTGGCCACGATGTCAGTGATGCCCATCACTTCGAAAACAGCACGCATGGGGCCGCCAGCAATGATGCCAGTACCCTTGGGAGCGGGCGCCATGAAGACGCGGGCTGCACCGTGGTGACCGTAAACAGTGTGATGAATGGTGCCGTTTTTGAGCGACACTTTGAGCAAGTTGCGACGCGCTTCTTCCATGGCTTTTTGAACAGCTGCTGGCACTTCTTTTGATTTGCCTTTGCCCATGCCCACTTTGCCATCGCCATCGCCCACGACTGTGAGTGCTGCGAACGCCAAAATACGTCCACCCTTCACAACCTTGGTAACGCGGTTGACCGCGATCATTTTTTCGCGGAGACCGTCTTCTGGACCGTCACCTTGTGCTTTTGCCTGAAACTTAGCCATTTGTAATTTCCGATCCGTTTAGAACTGCAAGCCAGCTTCGCGAGCGGCTTCAGCCAAAGCTTTGACACGACCGTGGAATGCAAAACCTGCGCGGTCAAAAGCCACTTTATCAACACCCGCAGCTTTCGCTTTTTCAGCGATACGCTTGCCGATCAATTGCGCTGCATTGGCATTGCCACCTTTGCCAGAAGCACCGAGTTCTTTGCGAACATCAGCTTCAGCGGTAGAGGCCGTGGCCAACACTTTGCTGCCATCGCCTGAAACGACGCTGGCATAAATGTGAAGGTTGGTACGGTTCACAGTTAAACGTGCCACGCCTTGCTGTGCAATGCGAATGCGTGTTTGTCGTGAACGACGGAGACGCTGCTCTTTTTTGGTCAACATGTTGCAGCTCCTTATTTCTTCTTAGTCTCTTTGATCTTGATCTTCTCATCCGAATAACGGATGCCTTTACCTTTGTAAGGCTCAGGAGGACGAACAGCACGAATCTCAGCAGCGATTTGACCCACACGTTGGCGGTCAGCGCCTTTGATGATGATTTCGGTGGGCGCAGGTGTTTCCACTTTGATGCCAGCAGGCATGTCAATGTTCACAGGGTGTGAGTAACCCACCGCCAAGTTCAACTTGTTGCCTTGGGCTGCAGCTTTGTAACCCACACCAATCAGGGTGAGTTTTTTCTCAAAGCCTTTGGTCACGCCAGTGACCATGTTGTTCACCAGCTGACGCATGGTGCCACTCATGGCATTGGCTTCACGGGATTCGTTGACCGGAATGAAGGTCATCTTACCGTTGTCATTGCTCACTTTGACCAACAGGCTAGAAGCGGTGGCAAGTGAGCCGCCAGTTCCTTTGACACTGATTTGGTCTTCTTTGATGGACACATCCACACCAGCGGGGATGGTCACAGGCATTTTTCCAACTCGGGACATTTTCTAGTCTCCTGCGTTTAAGCGACGTAGCAAAGAACTTCGCCGCCGACACCGGCTGCGCGCGCTTTGCGGTCGGTCATCACGCCTTGGGGTGTGGTGACAATGGCCACGCCCAAACCGTTGAGGACTTGTGGAATGGCATCGCGGCCTTTGTAAACGCGAAGGCCAGGGCGACTGACGCGCTCAATGCGCTCAATC
>Ga0214919_10005859_pt1 | contig 17154 bp, 15 predicted proteins | sample LL1503_MetaG_FD_177994 | JGI IMG/M metagenome (GOLD analysis project Ga0214919, IMG submission 177994) | Freshwater microbial communities from Lake Lanier, Atlanta, Georgia, United States - LL-1503 | ecosystem: Environmental > Aquatic > Freshwater > Lake | place: USA: Georgia | collected...
TGGCGCCAGGGTCGACATCATTCTGAACGCCCCAGAGCGACTCAATGCACAGACTGAAGAGACCTGGATTGAACTCGCCCGCATTGGGAGAGATCTCGATTCAAGAACCCGCGTCGTGGTGTTGCGCGCCGAGGGGTCTTCATTCTCTGCCGGGATGGATAAGCGAGTCTTTACGGGTGAGGCGAATCCAAATCTCAGAGAGATGCTCGGAGGCACCAACGAAGAGACACAAGATCGGATTTCGACCTTCCAAGAGGCCTTTCGCTGGTGGCATGAGTGCGATGCCATCACGATCGCGCAGGTGCAGGGCCACGCTATTGGCGCAGGATTTCAATTAGCTCTTGCATGCGATCAACGGATCCTTGCGGATGATGCAAAATTTGCAATGAAAGAGATCGCGCTGGGACTAGTTCCAGATCTCACAGGCACTTATTCCTTGATGCAACTTGTCGGATATTCCCGTGCACTCGATATTTGTTCCACGGGGCGCACAGTCGAGGCCGCTGAGGCTGTCCAGATGGGAATGGCACTCAAGGCGGTCCCAGGAGCAGATCTCGCTCGAACGGTTGACGCGTATGTCGAAAGTTTGATGGCTATGCAAGAGCCGGCGCTGAGGGCGGTCAAACGACTTCATAACCAAGTGCGGACTCGCGATAAGCAATTTGTCGCAGAGCGTCGTGAACAAACGGCTTTACTTCGGGGAATGCTCGGTGGCTAATCATTCGATGTGGATGAGCTACAGAGCTCTGACTCAAGACAGTTCCGTCAAGGATAAAAAACTCACTAAGGGAACGCTTAAGCGGATCGGCGCTTTTGCTATCCCTTACCGAGGCTCCATGATCACATATCTCAGCACCGTAGTTATCGAGTCCATCTTGATCATCATCACGCCTCTAGTTCTTCGCGAGTTGATCGACAAGGGCGTATTGAAAAATAACGCTCACCTAGTTACCACTCTGGCGCTTCTGGTAGGTGGCCTCGCACTTTTTGACGCTGGGCTTACACTCTTCGGTCGTTGGTACTCGGCAAGAATTGGTGAGGGCCTCATTTATGATCTGAGAGTCAAGGTTTTCACCCATGTGCAACGACAGCCGATCGCCTTCTTTGTGCGCACGCAAACTGGTGCACTCATATCGCGACTAAATTCAGATGTGATTGGTGCACAACAAGCCTTCACTTCCACCCTTTCGGGCTTGGTGAGTAACGTGGTGAGTCTTTTACTGGTAGGCGCCACTATGTTCTACCTCTCTTGGCAAATTACTCTAGCCGCGTTAGTTCTGGTGCCCATATTTCTGCTACCGACCAAGTGGGTGGGGCGCAAGCTTCAACGAATGACACGCTCAACAATGCAACTGAACGCAGAGATGTCATCCACCATGACGGAACGTTTTAACGTTTCAGGTGCTTTATTGGTTGCCCTTTTCGGTCGCCCTAAAGTGGAATCTGAATACTTTGCTGCCAAAGCAAGGCGGGTTGCGGATAATGGAATTCAAATTGCGCTTTTCAACCGACTTTTCTTCACCTCGCTCACGTTGATCGCCTCCGTAGCTACGGCCATGGTTTATGGAATAGGCGGGCACTTAAGTATCAATGGATCGATTTCGTTGGGTACATTACTTGCGCTAACAACGCTTTTAACGCGGCTCTATGGGCCTCTCACTGCGCTCTCTAGTGTTCGAGTCGATGTCATGACGGCGCTTGTTTCATTTGAACGCGTCTTTGAGGTTTTGGACCTGGAGCCAAGTATTCAGAACGAGCCGGGGGCGACCCCCATTCAGAAGGCCCCGCCACGAATCGTCTTTAGCGATGTTCACTTTGGTTACCCATCTGCCGCCGAAGTCTCTCTTGCTTCGCTCGAATCGGTAGCGAAGCCGGAAACGTATACTGGAGGTGAGATCCTCAAAGGAATCTCCTTCGAAGTCGGCCCAGGTGAAATGGTCGCTCTGGTAGGCCCATCGGGTGCTGGTAAAACGACGATCACCTCGCTCTTGCCGCGTCTCTATGACGTGACAGGAGGAAGGATCGAAGTCGATGGGCGAGACCTGCGGGAGATTACTTTGGAAAGCCTGCGAGAGCTTGTAGGTGTGGTCACTCAAGATGCCCACCTCTTCCATGATTCCATCGAGGCCAATCTTCGCTATGCACAGCCGGATGCCACGCCCGAAGAGATAGTGAGCGCCTGCAAGGGTGCGCAGATCTGGGAGTTGATTCAATCTCTCCCCGATGGTCTCGATACGGTGGTAGGCGATCGCGGCCACCGGCTCTCTGGAGGCGAAAAGCAGCGCATCGCCATCGCACGTTTGCTTCTCAAGGACCCGGGTGTAGTAATTCTGGACGAGGCAACCGCCCATCTTGATTCCGAAAATGAGGCAGCAGTCCAGCAAGCACTCGGACTCGCGTTAGCGGGTCGTACAAGTGTTGTTATCGCGCACCGGCTCTCAACAATCCGCGAAGCGAATCAAATTCTTGTCATCGATAATGGCGAAATTGTGGCTAGGGGTACTCATGATTCGCTTATGAGAGATCCTGGGCTTTATCGGGAACTTTACGAGCGCCAGTTTTCGCACTCTTAAGATCTTCTCTTAAGAGTAAGAACCTGCCCAAGGCTATAAGCAGGGCGAATATCAACCATTGCACGGCATAAGCCGCATGGGGCCCAGATGAAATCTCCGGCTTAGGTATGGGTATTGGCAACGATGGGGATGACGGCGTGAAACTCTCGGCCTCTAGGTAGCCACCGCCGTCGCTTGCGATGCGCTCTCTATTGATGGTCCGAGCAACTGCGCTGAAATCTTCGCTACTCATACCAAAGAGAGATCCTCGGGGCCCGGGGCGATCTAACCTATCGCCGCCTCGCACGCGTCCCAATACAGTGATTGGCGTCGTGGGCAAGGTGATGTGGGGGAGATCGGTAGCACTGAGACCAGCTTGGATCCATCCGAGATCAACCCAGTACCGCGCACCGTCAGATGACGTGATGGGTGCCAAGACGCCATAACCGTATTTGCCGTTTGAATAGCGATTGCGCATCAATATGTAATCGCCGAAGGTCCCGCTTACCTCCGCGTGCCGCCACCGTACGCTTGCTCTTGGGGGAGCCCCAGGCGTGAGAAAGGCGCTAATCGAAACCGGAGATTGATCTATATTGCGTGCGATCAGCGCATTGGCGCTATCACGGGCGCTCTTTCGCTCCCACTGCCATTGCGCAAGTGCGAGGCATCCGAAGATCAGCATGATCGCCGTGAGCGTGAGCGCGATGGATTTCGGTCCGAAAATGGCGCGCTTCATGGCACGAAGGTATCGTCTCTACTTACTATGGCGCACCTTCAGGACACTTTTGGGCGAGTCAAACGGGATCTGCGTATCTCGTTAACGGATCGATGCAATTTGCGCTGTTCATATTGCATGCCCCCGGAAGGATTACCGTGGATTCCGCAGCCTGAGATTTTGACCGACGATGAAATTGTTCAAGTCTCCAGGATTGCAGTGGCCCATGGCATTACTAAATTGCGCCTCACTGGTGGAGAGCCATTACTTCGACCAAATTTGATCGACATTGTGGGGCGAATGTCGAAGCTCGCACCTAGACCTGATATTGCTCTCACTACCAATGGAATTGGGTTGGCTCACCTAGCCGCTCCACTAGCGGCGGCTGGTCTGACGAGAGTCAATGTCTCCCTAGATACCTTGCAGCCCGAGCGTTTTAAGGAACTCACCCATCGAGACCGATTCAATGATGTGATCGCAGGACTCTTTGCTGCAAAGGCAACCACGCTCGCGCCAATAAAGGTCAACTCCGTCTTGATGCGTGGTGTGAACGATGATGAGGCGCCTGCGCTTTTGAGATGGGCCATCGAAAACGATTTTCGTTTACGTTTCATCGAACAGATGCCGCTCGATGCACAACACGGATGGCAACGTGAGACGATGTTGACGGCCGATCAGATCATCGAAGATCTTTCACACGACTTTCTCTTGACCCCATTGACAAAGGGAGAGAGAGGATCCGCTCCCGCTGAAGAGTTCTTAGTGGATAGCGGACCAGCAACCGTGGGAATCATTGGCAGTGTCACGCGGCCATTTTGTGCAGATTGTGACCGCATCCGGTTGACAGCAGATGGCCAAATCCGCAACTGCCTCTTTGCCACCGAAGAAGATTCGGTTCGTGAAATCTTACGTTCTGAGAGTGCTGACATCGACGAGCGGGTAGCGGCTGTGCTTTTCGGTTCAGTTCTCAAAAAGAAGAAGGGCCACGGAATTGGTGAGCCAGATTTTGTGCAACCAATTCGCCCGATGTCCGCAATTGGCGGCTAGGAGCCAAGCTCCCGCGGAATGACTGGTGACGAGGGAGCACTCTCTCGTTCTCGCCCTGCATTTGCCACCACGACAGAGATATAGGGGAGCGTGAATGCCCCCACAAAGAAGATCCATCTCCACGGGTTGGGTGCAACCACCGTAAGGAGGAAGCACGCAGTACGGATCATCATGCTGACGAAATAGCGTTTTTGGCGACCAGCGAGATTGCTGCTGAGGGGTTCGGCCGCACCGGTTATTTGATGTGGTTCGATCTTGGTCCTGCGCTGGAAAGCCATGGGTTCACGCTATCTCGACGCACCCACCTCTGCCACTCAGGACTTCCCTCCGCGGGAGAGTTCCCGAGGCAGTGGTGTGAGGTAAGTTATCGACATGACTTCGCGCTCGATTCTGGTCACTGGGGGAAATCGTGGCATTGGATTGGCAATCGCACGAGCCTTCCAGGCGCAGGGAGACCAAGTCGCCATCACTTTTCGAAATGGAGAAGTGCCCGAGGGACTCCTTGGGGTGCAGGCAGATGTCACCGACACTGAATCGATCGAGCGCGCCTTTGCTGAAGCCGAGAGCGCTCATGGTCCGGTTGAGGTGTTGGTCGCGAATGCGGGCATCACTCGAGACGGCCTAGTTCTTCGCATGTCTGATGACGATTTTGCCGACGTGGTAAATACCAATCTCACTGGAGTTTTCCGCTGCGCGCGCCGAGCTTCCAAGAGCATGCTCAAGTTGAAGCGAGGTCGCATCATCATTATCGGCTCTGTGGTGGGGCTATCTGGTTCTGCAGGCCAAGTGAATTACGCTGCCACGAAGGCGGGACTAGTCGGAATGGCACGCTCTTTGGCACGTGAATTGGGAGTGCGGGGAATCACCACGAATGTGATCGCTCCTGGCTTTGTCACCACTGATATGACGGCCGTGCTAGATGAAGACGTGAAAAAAGGGATTCTCGCCACGATTCCTCTCAATCGCTATGCAGACGCTAGCGAAGTTGCAGGTGTGGCGACATTTCTCGCTTCTGAAAGCGCGGCATACATTACGGGCGCCGTCATTCCAGTTGACGGTGGTCTAGGCATGGGAAATTAAGGGGACGTTGTGGGAATACTTCAAGGAAAACGAATTTTGGTCACTGGTGTTCTCACCGATGCATCTATTGCTTTCCATGTCGCACGGATTGCCCAGGAAGAGGGCGCTCAAGTCGTGCTCTCCTCGTATGGCAGAGTATTGAGGTTGACAGAACGCATTGCTGGCCGTTTGCCCATGAGCGCTCCAGTGATTGAACTCGACGTCACATCGGATGAAGACCTAGCGCAACTACCTACACGTGTGAGGGAACATGTTCCTGGCCTTGACGGTGTGATCCATTCAATTGGATTTGCACCAGAAGCAGCATTAGGCGGCAACTTTCTTCATACCGAGTGGCCTGACGTAGCGACCGCACTCCAAGTGTCGGCCTACTCACTTAAATCTCTCACTATGGCGGCGCGACCGCTCTTCGATAAAGTGCAAGGGGCTAGCGTTGTGGGCCTCGACTTTGATGCAACGGTTGCGTGGCCAAAGTACGATTGGATGGGTGTAGCAAAGGCGGCACTTGAATCCTGTTCTCGTTATCTCGCACGCGACTTGGGTCCAGAAAATGTGCGTGTTAATTTGGTAGCGGCTGGCCCCATTAAAACGATGGCCGCTAAATCTATTCCCGGATTCGATGAGTTCGAGGGCGTGTGGGATGCGAAGTCTCCGCTGAAGTGGGATGTCTCTGATCCCACTCCAGCTGCCCAGGCGTGCGTGGCCTTACTCTCCGACTGGTTTCCTAAAACAACGGGAGAGATCGTTCATGTCGATGGTGGCGTTCACGCAATAGGCGGCTAATGAAGACTCTCTATCTGCTCCGACATGCCAAAGCTGTGCAGGCGATCAAGCATGCGTGGGATCCAGCTGATGATCGCAATCGGCCGCTGACGCCCTCCGGCATAGGTGACGCCAGTGAGGTGGGGGCTTGGTTTGCTCGGAAAGGTATTCGTCCGGGCTTGGCGCTCGTCTCTGATGCCACCCGGACTTTGGAAACGTGGCAACACTTGCGCGCAAGCTCTCACATGGACGTACCGATGCGTACGATGCCTGAGCTCTACCTGGCCACCGCCGAGCAGATTATTAGCGTGGTTCGTCAGGTCGGTGACTCTTTTACCTCTCTCTTAATCATTGGCCATAATCCCGGCTTGGAGGAGTTGGCGGGCGCGGAGTTGAGTACTTCGGCGCTGGCGAGTACGCACTTCAACGAGACGTGGTCGGCATTTACCCCCGCGCTTCTCGAGTGGAAAGTTCGTCGTTTCCGCTGATCTAGGCAATAGTTGACGATAGCCTTGGCAAATATATACAAGGGTTATCCAAGACTTCCCCGCTCGACTCCCTTAAAGTCAGTGAGAGACCGGTTGAAGCTCGGTGTGTGGCGAAGATTCCGCGAGGGGGAGAACTGAATGGGAATTCGGATCGGGATTGATACCGGAGGGACTTTCACCGACATCGTCGCTCTTGACGAAAGCTCCGGTGCCTTGGTCACCACCAAGACGCCCTCCACTCCTAGCAACCCAGCTGATGGTTTCATGAACGGAATCGCCAAAGTCCTCGATGTGATGGGGCGAAGTGCAACCGATATTTCTGCAGTGAGCCACGGCACTACGGTGGCAACAAATCAATTATTGGAAGACAAGATCGACGCGCTTGGATTCATTACCACTGAGGGATACGAATTCATGTTGGAGATTGCTCGACAATCGGTACCTGATGGTTACGGTAATTCATACTTCTGGGTCAAGCCACCGCGTATCGTGCCCGCCGACTTGGTGCGCACCGTAGGTGGACGTCTCAACGTTAAAGGTGAGGAAATCCGTCCGTTAGTTGAAGCGGACGCTCGCGCTGCAGCTCGGTTCTTCAAAGATCGAGGAATTACCACGATTGGAATTTGTTTCCTGCACTCGTATGTAAATGGGTCGCACGAAGAACGTATGCGCAAGATTCTCCTCGAAGAGATTCCTGACGCGGTAATTTCCATTTCAAGTGAGGTGCTCAAGGAGTACCGCGAATACGAGCGGTCAATGACGACGTTGGTCGACGCCGCCGTAAAGCCTAAGGTCGCAAAATATGTCTCAAACATTAAGTCGCGATTGGATGCTTATACGATCGAAAAAGGCGTTGTGCCCTTCTATGTGATGAAGAGCAATGGCGGCGTGCTCTCCGCAGACGAGGTAGTGCACCAACCCATCACCACAGTGCTCTCCGGACCAGCCGCAGGTGCTTTGGGAGCGGCGCTTATTGCTTCTCAAGCGGGTTTTGAGAGCGTCTTAACTCTTGACGGCGGAGGTACCTCGACAGATGTCAGCGTCGTTGTACGGGGCGAGCCCACAATGACTACTGAGGGAAGTATCGGAAGGTTTCCCAGCAAAATTCCCATGATCGATATCGTTACAGTGGGCGCTGGCGGCGGTTCAATAGCGTGGATTTCTCCCGAGGGTACTTTGAAGGTGGGTCCTAAATCCGCGGGCGCGGCTCCTGGGCCCATGTGTTACGGCAACGGTGGCCAAGAACCCACCATCACCGATGCGCACCTCTTCCTCGGCCGAATACCTCCGCATTTGTTGGGTGGTGAGATCCCACTAGATCGCGAACTCGCTGTTTCGGGTATCACCAAGATGGCGGCTGCCTTAGGTCTGGGCGCCGAAGAGACCGCTCGCGGCATCTTAGAAATATCTGCGTGGAACCAAGCAAATGCGCTTCGTCAAATTACGGTAAAACGCGGGCTCGATGTTCGCGATTTCTACCTCACCACCTTCGGTGGGTCAGGCTCACTTCTGCTCTGCCGATTAATGGATATTCTCGGATTGGCGGGCGTCATTGTGCCGCTCAATCCTGGAAACGTCTCGGCCTTTGGTCTTCTCACGGTGGATGTACGAAACGATTATGTACAAACAATGGTGATGAAACATGCAGAATTCGATTTCGCGAAAGTGGGCGAGAGTATCGGCAAGCTCACGACGAATGCCCATGATGCCTTGGTCAAGGAAGGTTTTTCTCCAGAGGATCACGTGTACCGCCGGAGCGCCGACCTTCGATACTTCGGTCAAGCATTCGAGGTACGTGTCGATGCTCCTTCTGGCGACATCGATTCACATTTTGCGAAAGTCGTGGAAGATCGATTCCATGACGCCCACAGGGCGCTGTATGGGTACGACTTTAGAGATGATGACCGCCAACCAGTTGAATGGGTAAATCTTCGCGTTTCAGGTATTGGCCCCATTACTCGACCCGTTATTCAAGAAATGGCGATAGGGGATGGCGATGTTTCGCGCGCTTTGACGGGTGAGCGTGAAATTTGGTTCGAAGGAGATCCGGTAAAAACTTCGATTTATTGGCGATCTAAACTAGAGCCGGGGGATTGCATCACTGGTCCTGCGATTATCGAAGAGTTTGGATCAACAGTCCCGATACACCCTGGGTTTCAAGTCCGTATAGATCGTTTCCGTAACATCATCGTTACTAAGGCGGGATCATGAGTACCAATTCGATAAAGATTGATCCAATTTTGGTCGAGATAGTCGAAGGAACGTTGGCTTCGGTCGAACAAGAAGTAGAGACGGCCATCGGGCGAACCTCTCGCTCGCCCATGATTCGAGATGCGCATGATTTCCGGGCCGGAATCCACGATCGTCAACTCCGCAAATTGACCGGTCGCTCTTACTCGGCACTAGTGCATCCAGTGGTTCGTGATTATCCGATGGACACGATGAATCCTGGCGACGTCTATTTCCATAACGATGTTTATCTCTCAGAAGGTGGAATTGGCCATCTCCCTGATCTTTGTGTCACCGTTCCAGTCTTTTTTGAAGGTGAAGTCGTCTGTTTTGTGCAAGCGTTTGGTCATCACGACGATATCGGCGGCGCTTGTCCTGGATCGATGCCCTCGGGCGCTCAGAGTGTGTACGAAGAAGGCTTAATGGTGCCGCCAATCAAGCTGTGGGATAAAGGCGTTCCTAATGAGTCAGCATTGAAGATCATGACGCGGAATTCACGTATGCCAGATTCACTCGCGGCTGACTTAGACGCGGAATGCTCTGCCTGCTTGATGGGTGCTAGGAGAATTACTGAACTCTTCGAAAGATATGGTCGGGAAACCATCGAAGCGTGTTTCCAGGCCATTCTCGATAAGACGACCGAAACTTACCGTCGCGAGATCCTTTCAAAGATTCCTGATGGAACATTTGTTTGGGAAGATTATGCGGAGCATGATGGTGTGGATGCCCCGAGATTGCATACTCAGCGAATCACTTTAACTAAGACGCCAGAGAAGATCATTCTGGACTTTACCGGCACTTCGCCGCAGGCTAAAGGACCAATCAATCACTGCGGAGATTATGCAGACGGAAACTTCCTGAAGAAATGGCTTGCACCAATTCTTCGTAATCTCGCGGATACTCCGGAACGCATGGCGCAACTTGATGTGAACGAGGGCATCGTTCCCCTTATCGAGATGAAGTTTCCGCCTAAGGGAACCCTCCTCACTCCCATTTTTCCGGCGCCAACTAATGCGCGTACCTTCGTCATCCTCCGTTTATTGGGAGTCTTCGCGGGCGTATTGGCAAAGGCTGCCAACGGCCGAATGCCGGCTGACCAGGAAACCATTCGATACACCGGTGTTTATGGCGATGACCTCGATGGAAATTCTTACTTAATGCGTGAAGTACTAGGTGGAGGCTCCGGCGGACGCTATTACTCCGACGGCGAAGACACTATTCACGTCGTACCAGATTCGCGAAACCTGCCTACCGAATTCACCGAATCTCGATTCCCATTCATTGTTGAACGACTTGGATTAGCAAGGGATTCGGGTGGAGCGGGTAGGTACCGCGGCGGATTGGGATATGAAAAGGAAATTCGTATGCTTAAAGACGCTCACTTCATGAGCATCGCGGATCGTTCGATTCTTTCGTGTTGGGGTGTCAACGGTGGGATGGCGGGCCAATCCTTCAGCGTTGTCATCGAACCTGGCACGCCGCGAGAGCGTGAGGTCGATGCGCTCTCAGATGCAGTGCCAGTTAAGGCGGGCGAAGTGATCAGAATTCGTACCACCGGTGGTGGCGGTTGGGGAGATCCACTGACCCGTCCCTATGACGAGGTAGAGCGAGATCTGCGTTGGGGCAAGGTGACCTTTGCTGGTGCCCTTCGTGATTACGGCGTGGTGGCAAGCGGAGATATGGATCAGCCAGTGATAAACGTTGCCGCGTCTGATAGTGAGCGCGCAAAGCGACAGGAGAGCAAGAGCGGTGATGAGCCGTTCTTCGATCGAGGTGCTGGTTACCTTTCGCTCTCCGGAGGACGTGCTTTTGCTGAGGTGGATTTCTTATGAGTGAATTCGCTCAAGGGCCACTCTCAAATGTCGTCGTGGTAGATCTATCGCGTGCACTTGCGGGACCGCACGCAGCCATGATGCTGGGAGATATGGGTGCCCGGGTTATTAAGGTGGAGAATCCTGACGGTGGAGATGACACGCGCGGATGGGGCCCACCTTTTGTGGGTGAACCGGCGGAGAGTACCTATTTCCTATCGTGTAACAGAAATAAGGAATCGATCACACTTGATCTCAAAGACGAAGCAGGGAAATCCACGCTGAGAAGGTTGATCCAAAAGGCGGATGTTCTTGTGGAGAATTTCCGGCCTGGCGTGCTTGCCCGATTGGGATTCGGCACCGCTGAATTGGCAGAGCTCAATCCACGCTTGGTCACTCTCTCCATCTCCGGCTTCGGTCACGATGGCCCCGAGGGCACTCGCGCAGGTTACGATCAAATTGCCCAAGGCGAAGCCGGTCTTATGTCTCTCACTGGTCCTGATAGCGATCATCCCACAAGAGTGGGAGTCCCCATCGGAGATCTCTTGGCGGGGATGTATGGCGCGTATGGAGTTGTTGCTGCACTCAACGAACGCAATGCCACTGGCAAGGGAGGAACAGTTCACACCTCCCTCTTAGCATCAATTGTGGGTGTTCATGCATTCCAGGGAACCCGATACACAGTTGCCGGTGAGGTTCCGAAGGCTGCCGGCAACCATCACCCATCCATCGTTCCCTATGGGCTCTTTGCGTGCGCCGATGGTTCAATTCAAATGGCGGTCGGATCTGAAAATTTGTGGCGAAACTTTGCTGCTGCTTTCGGATTGGTGAGAGACGAATACGATTCGAATGCAAAGCGAGTAGCAAGCAGAATTGAATTGCTCAAAGAGATCGATGCCATCTTTGCTACCTGGAAGAGCGAAGATCTACTTAAGGAATTGGATCGAGTTGGTATTCCTGCCGGACGAGTACGCGCACTCGACAGCGTTTATGAATGGGATCAAACATTTTCTCAAGGATTAGTGATGGAAGTTGAACACACTTCTCTGGGAAAGATTAAGATTCCAGGTCCACCTATTCGCATTGATGGGGTGGGTTCCATTGGGCATCGTCCGGCACCCCTGCCCCCACCACGCCTTGGTGAACATAATGAAAGTGTGCGGGCGTGGCTAGCGGAAGATTGATCTTGGCATGAAGACTCCTCGGCTTAACTCGAGTGAATTGATTGAGTTAGTTCTCGACCCCGGCTCTTTTGAATCATGGGACGCGCAAGTTCGCGATCCAGAAACTATGACGGCGGAGTACGCCCAAGAGTTGGCCGACGCTAGAGCAAAGACCGGCTTAACGGAGTCCATCGTCACCGGGAAGGGCCTGATTCGCGGGATGCAAGTAGCTGTTGTGGTGGGTGAATTTGGTTTTCTTGCAGGTTCAATAGGAACTGCTGCAGCGGCCAGAATTATGTCTGCATTTGAGCGAGCTACGAATGAGGGGTTGCCAATTATTGCTGCGCCCGTTTCCGGCGGCACTCGGATGCAAGAAGGAACAATCGCTTTTCTGCAGATGGTAGGCATCACGGGTGCAGTGAACGCGCATCGCAAAGCCGGCCTTCCGTACTTGGTGTATTTGCGCCATCCCACTACTGGGGGCGTCTTTGCGTCCTGGGGCTCACTCGGTCATGTCACTGTCGCCGAGCCCGAAGCTCTCATCGGTTTTCTTGGTCCGCGTGTGTATGAGGCGCTCCATGGCGAGCCATTTCCTGAAGGTGTGCAGACATCAGAAAATCTCTTCGCCCATGGATTGATCGACGCAGTTCTTCCTCCGGAAAAATTGGCTGATATGGCAGCCCGCGCTCTCACCGTGCTCACGGCTCCACGCCACGACGTTGCTCTTGTAGATGAAGTGCCGATTGAATCGCTTCAGGATGAATCCGCTTGGACCTCCATCCTTCGCACTCGAAAGCATGATCGGCCTGGCGTTCGTTCTCTTTTGCGCTATGGCGCCAATAATGTCGTTCCTCTCCATGGGACAAGTGAAGGGGAGAGCGACCCTGGAATGATGCTCGCACTCGCCAAATTTGGTAATGCGCCAGCTGTAGTCCTTGCTCAAGATAGGGCGCACCGCAACGTTGCGCTTGGTCCGGGGGCGCTACGCGAGGCAAGGCGCGGCATGCATCTTGCGAACGAATTGGGATTGCCGCTGGTCACCATTATCGATACAGGAGGTGCTGCGCTTTCACGTGAATCAGAAGAGCGCGGACTTGCCGGCGAAATTGCCCGTTCACTTGCTGATCAATTGGAGTTGCGGGCGCCAGTAATTTGCTTGCTCTTAGGACAGGGCAGTGGCGGCGGCGCCCTGGCGATTCTTCCTGCCGACCGCGTTCTAGCCGCCGAAAATGCCTGGCTCTCACCGCTTCCTCCGGAAGGCGCTTCGGTCATCGTTCACCGGACCAAGGATCGCGCCGACGAAATGGCGGAGTCGCAGGGTGTGAAAGCCCGTGAGTTGATGCGAAACGGCATTGTTGATCGGATCATTGCTGAACGTCCCGATGCAGCTGTGGAGCCACAAGAATTTGCCCGGCGCGTTGCGCAGGTTCTCGAGCGGGAAATAGTCCTTCTGCTCAATATGGATCCAGTTGAACGTCTCAACGTGAGACGTCAACGTTATCGACGACTTGGTCAGATATGACGGTTACTCTCACTTACCTCGTCAACCTCTGCCTATCGCAAACACCTCCGATAGCAAGCAAGGTATAGATATGCGGATTCTGGTGGCGCTCGGTGGAAATGCAATGACTTCTCCTGAGGGAAATGCACGCCCTGAGGACCAACGCTTGGCAATTTCAACAGCTATGGAGTCAATTGCCGAAATGATCGGTAACGGCCATCAAGTAATCCTGACTCATGGCAACGGGCCTCAGGTCGGCAATATTCTTGTTAAGAATGAACTTGCGGCTTCAGTAGTACCCCCAGTGCCTCTCGATTGGTGCGGTGCGCAAACGCAAGGAACTATCGGCTTCACTATGTTGAATTCTCTTGATGCAGCATTAGCATCCAGAGGTATACATCGCAAATGTGCTGCGCTGGTGACGCGTACTGAAGTTTCTGCACAGGATGAAGGTTTCACGCATCCAACAAAACCTATTGGACGCTATCTTTCCAAAGCGGAAGCGCAACTCCTTATTTCTCATGGACAACAGTGGGAAGATCGTGGGAGTAAAGGTTGGCGTCGTGTGGTTGCTTCTCCCGAACCTCTTGCCATTCTCGAAGTGGCTAGCATTGAAGCGCTCGTCGACGCGCAATTTGTGGTGATCGCTAGCGGTGGTGGCGGAATCCCGGTTATTCGTGAAGGCACGTTTTTCCGGGGTGTGGAAGCCGTTATCGACAAGGACCTTTCGGCAGCTGTACTGGCGGCTCAACTGAAGTGTGACCTGTTGGTCATTGCAACCGACGTTTCACACGCAATGCTTGGGTGGGGGACGGAGAGTCAAAGAGAGATCGGTGAAACCTCGGCGCTTGAATTGCGCGGGCTCATGAGCGAGTTCGCCGGGGGCAGTATGGGTCCCAAGGTGCTTGGTGCATGTCGTTTCGCAGAGAATGGTGGCATATCAATCATCACGTCACTGCAAAACATTGAGCGTTGTGTTGAAGGCATAGATAGTGATGTAGCAAAATATGGCACAGTCGTCCGAGGGACGCCCAAGATGAAGGAGCAAGTATGAGTAAGCCACTTCCAATCGAAGTTCGTAAAGTACCAATCAAGAATGTGAGTGATGCGAGCGGGTTAGAAGAACTCATCGATTCGGGCGTCATCGAAGCCGATCGTGTGATCGCAATCATTGGCAAGACTGAAGGTAATGGTGGGGTAAACGATTACACACGCATCATTGCCGATCGCGCTTTTCGCGAAGTACTCATCAAAAAGGGAACGCGCAGCGCTTCGGATGCTATGCAGGTGCCGATCGTTTGGTCTGGTGGCACAGACGGAGTAATCAGTCCGCACGCCACGATATTTGCCACTATTGATCCTGCCAAGGCGGAGAAGACCGATGAGCCGCGAATTTCGGTGGGCTTTGCGATGAGCGAGGCCATCCTCCCCGAAGAAATTGGTTATGTCGGGATGGTTAACAAGGTGGCCGCCGGAGTAAAGATAGCGATGGAGCGCGCTGGCATCACCGATCCTAAAGACGTGCACTACGTACAAACGAAGACACCACTCTTGACTGTTCATACGATTCGTGATGCACATGCACGCGGTAAGGAAGTATGGACTGAGCACACGCACGAATCTATGGACCTTTCAAACGGCACTACTGGTTTGGGTATTGCTCTTGCTTTGGGAGAGATTAAATCCGTGACCGACCCTGAGATCATGAAGAATTTGGAGCTCTACTCCAAGGTTGCCTCGTGCTCTTCGGGCGTTGAATTAGACCAAGCTCAAATCGTGGTTGTCGGCAACGTGCGTGGAATTGGTGGCCGTTATCGCATTGGCCATTCAGTCATGGAGGATGCTCTCGATGCAGACGGAATCTGGGCTGCTATACGAGATGCTGGATTAGATCTGCCTGAGCGTCCGCATTTCAGCGACATCAAGGGCCGCTTGGTTAACGTCTTTCTTAAGTGCGAGGTCTCACCTGGCGGTGTAGTTCGCGGCCGACGCAACGCAATGCTTGACGACTCTGACGTGCATTGGCATCGACAGATTAAGGCGACCGTCGGTGGAGTTGCTTCCGCGGTTACCGGAGATCCTGCTGTCTTCGTCTCCGTTTCAGCTGCTCACCAAGGCCCACCCGGTGGTGGTCCCGTCGCGGCAATCGTAGATCTGGGCACCAACTGAAAATCCCACAACTCTCTCCCGAGGCCGCGAGTGATGATGGCATCACTCGCGACTTCGTGAGTGATGCGCTGCAAGGACGCGACATTTACGCGGTGACTGATGCGTTGGGTCGTTCGAGATTATTTGTGGCGCTGGTAGCAACGCTTATTTCTCGGAGCGAAGAGGGCCTTGAACAAGAGAGTGAAATGTCCCTCGCTTGGATTGAACACGAGGGGGAGCGGATCTTGCCTGTTTTCACGGGCGTTGCCGAGTTGCTTGAGTGGAACCCGCAAGCTCGACCGCTGCGCGCCGAGACCGCTGAAGCGATAGCCGCCGCACTCGCCGAAGGCGCCATTGGAGTCCTGGTAAACCCCGCAAGTGAAGGTGTGAGCATCACCGGTGCGGCTGCGCGGTCATTGGCGTTGGGTTACCGGCTCTATCCGGCTTGGCAAGACCCGGCGATCGAAATGGCCCTTGAGCGCGCGCTCATAGGTGAGCCGGTGGCAACGGCTTTCCTGAAAGAGCCCGCACCCGGGGATGGCGTCGACCTGATTGTCGTACTGGTGATGGTCCCCGATACCGAGGTCGCGGTCCGAGTCATGGAGAAGTTGAGCGCAGATCCCGAGATCACGGTACGTCTGGAGCGCGGCATCGACCTGGCAGTTCTGCCCGTTTTGGAGGGCTGAGGAACCTCCGGTACGCTGAGTTCAGATCAATCGAGCTTTGGTTGGTTAAGACGCAAGTGGAGAGTTCTCCCACCTCGTACGTTTCGGCGGACCTGGTAGTCGCAGTGAAAGCTGCTTCGTGGGCTCTGTGCGTGTGTCGCTCAGGGCTCTTTTTTATTGCTTCAGTAGTGAGTGCGCCTCTAATAGTCGCCTTATGAGAGAAGTACCGAAAGTGCCGACCATCTCACGAAGGAGTACATATCAGCACTGAACCAAGGATCAATGATCGGATCCGCGTCCCACAGGTTCGCCTTGTGGGTGTGGAAGGAGAGCAGATCGGTGTCGTAGATATCGATGAAGCACTTCGCCTGGCTGTGGAAGCAGATCTCGACCTCGTCGAAGTTGCTCCAGATGCCGCGCCTCCTGTCTGCAAAATTATGGATTTTGGAAAGTACAAGTACGAAGCGGCTCAAAAGGCTCGTGAGGCTCGTAAAAACCAAACCCACATTGTGGTCAAAGAGATGAAGCTCCGCCCGAAGATCGATTCACATGATTACGAGACCAAAAAGGGTCACGTAGTTCGGTTCCTCAAAGCTGGTGACAAAGTCAAGATCACGATCATGTTCCGCGGACGTGAGCAATCGAGGCCTGAGTTGGGCTACAAGTTGCTGCAACGTCTCGCTGAGGATGTAGCAGATATTGCCTTTATTGAATTCGCTCCGAAGCAAGACGGTCGAAACATGGTGATGGTCCTTGGGCCTTCTCGCGGAGGTAAGCCGGCGAGTTTGCCCAAGTTAGTTACCGCATCTGCGCCCGTCTCAGTTGAAGCAGTCATGGAAGAAGTAGTGGAGAGCAGTACCGAGTAACTCGGCTATCCCAAGCCAAGTGCAAGCGAATGAACAAGGCGAAAGCCACAGAGACGAAGAGGAGTCAACGATGCCAAAGATGAAGACGCACAGCGGAGCGAAGAAGCGTTTCCGCGTCACCGGCAGC